>Ga0210059_1005976_pt1 | contig 19544 bp, 11 predicted proteins | sample Ectturendosymbi2_FD_188042 | JGI IMG/M metagenome (GOLD analysis project Ga0210059, IMG submission 188042) | Ecteinascidia turbinata endosymbiont from Florida, USA - Sample 2 (SPAdes) (version 2) | ecosystem: Host-associated > Tunicates > Ascidians > Unclassified | place: Key West, Florida... | reverse complement strand
GACACAATTTTTAAACTATGTGCAATAGCTTCAAAATACGTTCAACACATTTTTCCTGTGGGGGCAAAAATTTTTCTAAGGGGGCTTCGCCAGCTCTGGTTACGGGCCTGTGGACTTCTATACATTGCAAAAAATAAACATTTTCTTGCGTACTTTATCCGTTTTAGCAAAATTCGATCTTGCAAACCAGGGTGTGCGCCAGCCAGTCCAGCTGCACACCTTCAATGCTCAACTGCCCGTATTTGACGAGACCCTAGTGCAGCCTGACTTTGTAGTTGTAAATTGGTCTGACGTAGTGATGAATGTGTTTTACTCCCATGTTTTAACGCGCAGCCTGATATTTTTGCAGTTATGAACTGCTGTGTCGTAGCGTTGAGTTTGTTTTCCTCCGATAGCCTAACTTGGAGCGCTGAAAATTTATATTCTGTGCAATGAAACAAAGGGAGTGGATGCAGAAAAATATGAATATTATGCCGACAAACGTCGCCAAAACGTTGGTTTAGAAACATGGAAATGTTGTCAAATTGTGACGTCACAAACAGCGCACACCAAATCCAAATGACCACCATATGACCCTGAACCAAACCCCCATGAAAATTTTCTGCGTACGCCACTGGTCTCGGTCTCGAGACGTGTCTCGAGACCCGTGTTTTGAAGCCTCGGTCTCGAAGGTCTCAGGTCTCGTCTCGGTCTCGAAGGATTTCGGTCTCGATCTCGAGACTTTGCATAGGTTATTTTTTATGAAGTTTTGCAAGGAGTACCTTAAAAAATGCTTTTAAAAAATGATTGTTCAAAATTTAGCCGTTCAAAGAGGTCAGTGGCTGAACTTTCTTTGTTGTTATGTTATTTGCGAGATGGAGAAAACAATTTGCCCTCTACCCCGTTTAAAATTTATACTAAATTCAACAAAAAATGTGCATGCACCAATGAAACCGCAGCGAGTAATCTCTGTAACGAGAGGTTGGGAGTACTTTGTAAAGGACTATATGTGTACTGTTTTTCCAGGATTTTTGTTATGAAACCCATAGGCTTATTCAAAAGAGGTGTGAAAGTGTCAAGATGTTTCATTTTTCGCAGGGCCTTTCAAAGCACTATGTTAAAACACGCTGGTGAAGTTTTTTTTGTTCTGCGTAATACAAACTTTTTTACATTCAAAAATGCCTCGGAACTCTCTTGAAGAAAAGTTTTGGTCATAAGAGTTTTATACAGAAAGCAAATGATGCGTCATGGCTGATCAGTTACTTTGACGTACTGCTATAGGCTTTACGGCCTTTCTGCATTTTCTAACCAACTTACGGTGTTGCGAAAACTGTTAGTGTGGGAGCAAAAACGGAAATTTGGAACAGTTGTGAATATCAGTTTAACGTACAAATATGGAAATTATGAAAAACTTTAAAATATAAAAACTTGACAATAAAAAATAGCAAATCTAGGAATTATATATAGAGCCATAAAATCAGCGGGAAGGCGCTACACCATTTCACTGCTAGTCAACTACACCGGTAATCCCGAACTTCGCTCATTCTGCTGCAGCATGCTGCATCCCAACAATGCCTGTCGAAAACATCTAATACTTTCTTTATATTAGAGAAAGAAAAAATATTCAATATGAAGGCTGTGGTTACCTGCAAAAGATCTGCCGCAGTTGTAAAAAAAAACTGACAAACTACGAGCACCTTGCTCTAAGTAAGACAAAAAAAGCAAACCCAAGCTGCTTTAGGGCTTCATTAGCCCTGTGCTGTGGACTTCGTTGTTGCCATGGAAAACACATAGAATCCACGGTTCCAACTAATTCACAAGTAGCCTAATGACAAAAAATAAAACTTTCCCGCTGAACCACAGCCTAGCATGTGCCAGCTATGCTATTTATGTAGCCATACACACATGCATATGTAACGAAGGCAGAAAAAATAAGATATGTAATGACGAGAAGGTGGCTAACAAGTAGAGAAAGCAAGGTACATGATCGAAAATTAAAAACAAGACCACTTTCAGTTTGTGGGTATTTGATTGTGATGTTCAAGATGCTTTATTATTCCTTATTGTTATAATAAGCATGATGCATGATTTTCTCTCATTTTATGTTGTTGTAAGCAAATGTGAGGAGTGGAAAGAGAAAGCATTTTTATGGTCGGGCCCGGGCGACAGTTAACATTGCTAAGCGACTGCAGCAAAGCATGCGGTGGGATATTACCGCGTTGGTTCAAAGTGTAAACCAAAAAAGTCTATTACTCTAATAGACCTAAAAATTTCTTTCTTTGCGTCAACAGCAGAATCACGAGCAACATTTTTAAAACTTGGTTTGGACAGAGTGAGCAAGTTTGGATGGATTTTGCTTTTTGAAATTCAAACTAGTGCTTTCGTTTTTTAAATCTCTAAATTTATCACCTCTTAATTCTAAATATTTGGAGAATTCTTGTTGTGTGAGGAGAAAAGTAATCAAGAAAAGTGTAGGTAACGTTACAAAAAATGGCAAAGCTTTGTCAGCCAAAATACACGAAATATGTGGCGAATAAATTTGAGTGACAGTGCAGATGTCCAATGTTAAAATAAAATGAATGTACTGTAGTGAAACAGGTAAGTGGTAGATAGCAAAAAACTTTAAAATTTGTTACTTCATTGGCAAATGATATAAACGACGAAACACCTTGGCAAAAAATTGAATGATAGAATGCAACCTTTCCTGTGGAGATACCACTTTACTGTGCTGTTTTGACAAGTGCTGCTGGGGCTATATACACTCGCCTACATGGACTGTGCTTGTTTTAAAATAAAAAGTAATGATTCGCCTCTTCTCCACCTTCTCAAATAACATAGGCCTACTTCAATACTAGGTAGGAGACCAGAACATGGGAGCTTCATTACGGCATCACCTCCTGTCCTTACACAGAAGGGTTGGTATTGTTTTGCGACGGAAAAACAATTAAAATTTTTTCTGAGTCAAAACAAATTTATTGAAGCATGGCAACGGCAAACATCTCATGGCAAGAAATATTTAATTGGTTCACCGACGTTTTTCGAGCGTAAAATGCGTAGACTCTCTAAACGCTGCCAACAGTTTCAATGTCCATGCATTTATTCACGGAATTTGTAAATAAGGCCACAGTATTGAGGTTGTAAATTCCTAAGAGGAAAGTGAAAATGAACGTTTGCAGTATTTGACCATTTGCACAAATTTCGGATGATTTTTATTATCTTGGTATTTGGCAATGTGCCAGATATTTTGTTGCAGCATTATTCAAGGATTTAGCTTTAATTACCGTCAGAGATATGTGAGATCTCGAGTCTCGGTTTCGCACTTCCAGGTCTCGGTCTCGGCTTTTGTGACAAAGTCTCAGTCTCGTCTCGAAATTTGAGCCAGGTCTGGGTCTCGGTCTCGGAGGTTACGGTCTCGACTACATCACTGGTTATTTCAGTGTTTGTTGCTCTTCAGTATTGCTTCTCTGTGTTTATATCTAACAACCGTGGTGTAATGCGCTAACCCCAGCGATATGGATCATGTGCCTGAGACAAAAACGTAAACTTAAAAAAAGAATCACACAATCAGTCAGCAATTTTTGCTTAAATTAAAAATCGAAAATGAAAAACATTGTTTTTGACTGGGGCGTATCCAGGGGGGGCGATTGGGGCGATCGCCCCCCTTAAACCCTACGAAAGTAACTTTTTTCACCACAATTTTGTACAATTCGAAAAACTGCATTCGCGATATAAGGTCATTTTGTCGTCCATTGTTTTGTCACAGCAGTGTTGCGAAGTATAACTCATCTCTCTTACAGCAGCGAAGCCGTTATGAGACTTGACTAACAAATGTTACTGAAATCGCGTCCCTAACGATACTGCCTGAATCGGCCCCTGGTCTTTGATGGCTTGGTACATGATGAGATTAAGATTCTGAATTATTCAAAGAGGTGGAGCAGGAAGCATGAGCTTCTTGAAGAAAAAATATGCCAGTATTTTTGTATACATTTCCGATAATAAACGTATACAATACTGTAGGCAAAGCAACTAACCTTGGATTACTTTTGTAGTAAAATTATAGCTGTTCTTTATGACAACGAAGGGTACATAAAATTCTTAAACATTGTATTTCTAAAGTGTGGCAATTGTTGCCAGTTGTGCGACGCGTTGAAAGCCGACAGGGTTGAAGTGTTGTGCACTCACCGCCGAAGGCACTTTAGGAATGGAACGGAACTATATTAGCTGAATAGTATCAATACAAAATACCAGACGTCTGTATGTAGCGCTGTAGTCACCATAAACATATGTAGTCATCTTTTTCAGGAACCCAGCATAAAAAATGACACTCAAGGCAAGAAGCTCATGCATGTGGTCGCTCTTCGAGAGGTCGGCGTGAAAAACTGCATCAACCATGCTGAAGGCAAATTGACGTGTAAAACCCACGGTGTCTCTCGTGAAGAAGGGATGATGTCGTAACTCATGCAAAACTGTCAAGGCAACGGGGCCGGTATGTGGTCCAGTCACCGTGATTATCAAGTTGGGAATGGAACGAGTTTATCGAAAAACCAGTGCCAGTGCAGCAAATACTGCTAGACGTCTGAAATCGCAGCACTGCGTCAAAATTGGTGACCATCATTTTCCAAGAACTCATTTGAAACAATGCCGAAGTATTGACGCTGGATTGCTTATATAAGAACGGCAGATATCTTTTATGAAAAAGAAGAATAAATGAAAATCCAAAATATTGGACCGTTCAGTAGATAAAAATTGTTTTCATTGCAAAGGTTTTTAAAAAACAGATTGGTATTTTCTACCAGGACCCTTGTTGTAGAAAGCGTTACTTTTCACATTTCGCCGTCCATTCAAACAAATGTTGATCTCTGGATCAACTCAGCCCTCCGGGCCTGTTGTACCAACGATTGACATATCACAAATGAAACATAAGCACGGTTTAAAGTTACTGTAGGTTCCGACATCTTCTCTATAAAGGCTGGGCTTGTCAGAGTCCTAAAGCTAAACATTTGCTGGGCTGTAGTTCAAACCTAACTACTCGAGTTTGGAGATAAAATTCAAAACTGAAAAAACTCACGTTAAGCGCTTTGTCGAGAAATGTCGATAACATATAGCAGTTGATTCTCCCGATGTACCAACTTTGACTGTTTTCGTTAACTGATATTCATGTTCACAACTGGGGCTGTCAACCATGAACATCCCAATTTGAAGTTTGCACGACGATGTGGCGTCATATAATTCCACACTTCCCTGCTGCAGTGCAGGGAAAAACAGAAAATATGAATATTTTACCCCCATACATTCTGCTCCTAAAATCGAATACAATATTTTGCAAAACCTGAAACAATGTTGGAGACATCTTTTCATGTTTTAAATAATGGTGTGTATAATATGAATACAAAGTACTTTATAAGCCAACACTTTGAAGATATTAACTATCTGCGACCGAAATGCTTGACTGAATTGTTTTCCTTCCTTGTTTGTAACTTTCAGAAAGAAAGCAGTCTAGCAATCTCTATCATAAAAGTAGGAGGGGCAGCTAGGAGGGAAAAGTTTCCTATCGCAGCTGAACATCTTAAAAATGAAACGAAATTGGTGAAAATATGTCAGATGTTGAAAAAAATCGAGCACAAAGTGGCGAAAATTTAACAGAGCAGAGAACAAAATTAGGCAAAACTCATTCAGATTTGTGAAGTGTTAGAAAATATTTTAGAAGTTAAAAAACTTTGGGCAAAACGTTTAAAATTTTGATACGATTTTATCTCTTTCTCTTAATCATTTTGCGTAATAACTGGTGTAGTCTCCGTGTTCACGATTGCTGTGTTTATGCACTCCTCTCATTCAGAACAGTAACGCAGCCTTAAATATTCGACAAAGCAGAGGTTGTTCAAGGGGGGGGGGTGATTGGGGCGATCGCCCCCCTAAAACCTACGAAAGTAACTTTTTTCACCATGACTTTTTAATAATTCGGTAAACAGAATTCGCGATATAAGGCTATTTGACCGTCCATGGTTTTGTCACAGGAGTGTTGTGAAGTGTACGTCATCTCTTTAACAGTACTGAACCCACAATGTGACTTGACTGCCAAATAATTACTTAAATCGTCCCCCCTAAACTTACTGCCTGGATCCGCCCCTGCGACAAAGTTGTTGATGTACTGGACTGGCTGCAAAAACATTAACTTGTGTCAAAAGATCCGTATTTACGACAGTTCCCATAACAAGCTTTTTATGTAAACAGATCTATTCACCAAACCTGGATACTTTTTTATGCAGTGCGTAATCACCCGCGAAATCAAAACACAAATAATCCTATAAAAGACTAAACGAATCCAATGGCTTATTTAGAGGCAAGGCAAAACTTGGTTTTCATCCTTGTGGAGTCGAAGCAGATATTTCTTCTTTACAATAAAATAAACTTCGGATATAACTTAAAAAACTGATGTGAATTCAACTCATTATTCAAACCGAAATACACTTGAAACTTGATTATTTGTTTGGATTTCAAAACTTTTACAGAATTCCTCAGTCAGACAAAATGTTGCTGAGTTACAGAGTTATAGAATATAAACCGCTTGTTTGGCTAAGCTTTACATTTATTTTTGTAACTCCTGTGAAAAGAAAGTACAGTAGTCAAACCCTCCGTTTGTCGGGCGATCGGTGAAGAAGGTATTGCGCCTCCGGCCATGACAACTCCAGGCGACGGCCGCGCGTGCCTTGAACGGATGCTGGTGTGAAACACTGCGCCTAGTGGTTGCATGGTGCGACCTGCTCTGTCGCTTTTTGAGAGTTTGCTCGGCCCCAAGGCAATGAAACGTGTACTGTTATTTGAGTCGCTCTCCTTCCTACGACTGGCGCTACAGACAAGTCTGCTCACTTTTCGCGGAAGCGTTTACCGCACTATTTACTGTCATTTTCAGAAAATTGCGGACGACGCTTGGTGGTATTTGATCAGCCTATTTTCCACAAAATGTTTTTACCAAGTATCAAAAGCTTTCTAAATGTTTTCAGAGACGTGGTGTTGTGTATCGACTCCCTGGATAGGCTGTTTTTTCTTCCAAGTTGAACCGTCCGCAAAGTTCTTGTTGGGATCGGATATGATAATTGTGCCGCTTAGTCGTTTTGGAAAAGTCGCAACTGCGGTCGAAAATTTAACAAAATATCCAAGACATAACGTTATAAAGAACTTTTCCGTTACTGTGCTTTGCTTCCTTTTTTCGATTTGTTTGTTTTTGTCCTGAGACTCTCTTTTTACCAGTGCTTATGCTTGCAATGTTTGTTGTAGCATCAGGGACGTACTCCCTTAATTTTTTTCTGCATTACCCCGAAGCCACTGTTGCAAGTAAAATCCTGCAAAAAATCCATGTCCACATAAAATGTTGACTCCCAGCAAAAGAATCGGTCACACCCGTCGACCTCACCCATTTAAACTGGTTTGCACAAAGGCTTGCTGTGCAACAAAATGCGCGGCAATATACGAAGAATCTACTGATAGCGTCGCTACAGGATTGTTTCCATTGGTTTGTGAGTATATTAATCGATTAAATTTGCCACCACCGTTCTACTGCGAAAGAGCATTGAATGTTAAGCTGTAGCAAAAGCCTGTCGATTAAATTTTAGAAGCCGAGCAAAATAAACTAGAATTGTCTGTCTGTCTGTCTGAGCAAACACAACCTACAGCGTATATCGAAAATTTTGTTTTATGTTGAGTGGGTTAAAAGCTTTGCAAATGCAGATGTGGTAGAATGATCAAACTTTCACATGTCGAATGCATACTTGTGATCAAAAATATAGTGACGTAACCGAAAAACTGGTCGCCAGGTGTTCTGGCCAAGCGCTTCATTGTAATTAGTTTGTATAAGGTGGAGGCAAACTGAGCTAGGATACCTGACTGTCATTACGTTTTCGTGTTATCGTAATTCTCAAGCGGTACCCGAGGAACTGGTACGCAGGTAACAGTTTCAGTTTAACAGTTTCATCCCTCATTTCTGTATTTAGCAATGTTGAAAGAAGTGCAAGTTTGCTAGCTTTTTCAAGACAAATTGCTGCAATTATACATACCACGGATTCAGGAATAATCGATTGTATCAGCTCAGTTTTTCCTATAGAGGCTAAGAGACAACTTTTAGCATCCAGAAATAAAAACCAGTAGCATTCCGAATTTTTGCATCGAAAATATTGCCACACACGCAACTTGTAGCGGTTAAATGCTCTTGTCAAAGAAAGAATAACATAACAAAATAGATTGTTAGAATAAAACAAGTAGTATCAGATTTTCAGTTACTGTAATAATTTTTGCTGTTTTTTATTTTTGATGAAACGTTTGGGGAATCTTCTGCATTTTCTGGTTTAAAGAGGCATTCAACTTCAACTGTTACACGAGGCTTGACTTAAAGTGCGGTCCCCAACTGTTAAAAGGCGACTCTTCACACAGGAAGCAGATTTTTTTCTTTCAGAGTACAATAACATCTGAGCGAAAAGCTCTTTGCAGCAACAGAGGTATTGATCAGATTCACAGAACACGAGAGATGTGGTCAAACTGCAGTTGAGGTTCGATGCGATTTGAAAGACATTTTCAGCATTTTAAGATCTTGAGTGTTTTCCAGTTGTGGTGAATACTAAATTTCTGTTATGAGCTTCGTTACGAACAGGACCCAAGCGGGTTATATGGCGCGTACTTCCTGGTGTCTTCAAACCTTCCTGGTGGTCGTTTCTCACTAACGGGACAGTGCAATACGCTTCAAAAAAATTCAAAAACAAATTTGGACTTGACCAAAATACATAGCTGCTGCCGTTGCAGCAGCTTTAGGTCGACGACTCGGTAAATGTTTGTGCATTAGCGAAAAATTCAGCTTTAAGCGAAGAGCATATTTAATAGCGTTTAATGGCGTAGCTGTTGCAAACGTACGAGTACATCTTAGTTTAAAGAAAGAAGAGAAAAGAAGAGCTTAGATGTTTTCAAACGTGATAAGCTTGAAGCTTTTTTCCACTTTTCTTTCCAATTTCGTGACTTTAACACAACTGTGAAATTACTCGGCTAAAACTATAAAATTTTAATGCCTTTTGTGGAATGACTATATACCGAAAATTTCATTTTCAGCAGCAGGTCGTGGTTTGGGTTTTCAACCCTAGAAACTTTGCTTTATAACTTTCATAAGCTTGTTTCTGCAGGTCAGTTATTTCTTAAAAACTTGTCTGGGTTTTTCATTGCACTGAAAATATATTTTTACCATTGTTTTGGTTTTACGTCTGGAGCAGCCAAAATCTAAAAAATTCCACAGAAAATCCGTGTGCAAGTTTCCTAAAATTTTTAAATTTTTCAACCTGACGTGGAATCTCGTAACGCGATTTCTCCGCATAGATAACAATCTGAGAGTGCGATTGGTTGAGAGCAAGGTTACGGTGTAATGTTTTTTGTGCTTCACTCATCAAATCTTCGCTGACGTTGAAAAAAGTTGTTTTTCGAAATTTCCGATGTCATTTTATTCATTTCATTGGTCACTGCTTTATTTTTTCATATGCAGCTTTGCAAAACTTCCATAATTCGTTCTATTTCGGAGCGCTAGTGTAGAACTTTCACTGCTCTGTCAAATACTGTATACGCCTGCTTTGCTGATAGCACCTTCAGAAGTTGCTGAACTGGTTTGAGTTACTGGCGGTTAATAATGAGTGCTGTCTCTGGCAAAACGTGGGTGTAACTATGGTAGGAGAACATTTGGCAAGAAGTGTGTGAGTAACAAGTGAATATGGCGGCATTAGACGAATAATGTGTTTCTTTACGACAATGCAAAAACAAAGGCGATGAGTTGTACTGTCTTTAAAACACGATGATTTCCGGTTACTTCAAAGCTAGTACCAATGTTATTGATCACTTTTTCAAATGCAACATCAACAAAATTTTTTTATACTTTATTATTTTAGACGTGACTGGAGATGCATCGTAAAAATAGAAATGACATAAACGTTTGGCACGCAAGTCATTATACCTAACTTTGTGAAAGTGCAAAGTAAGTTTAGTTCTCTACATTTCACCATAAAATATTAAAAACAATTTTTGAAAATCGGAATGAAGCATCGTGAAGCTCAAGACAAAAATGATTGAAATTATTTCAAAAAGCACATTAGGACAAGGAAAAGTTTCTAGTGCTGAAAAAGAAGTTGGCATCAAATAGAAAAGATTTGCTTAAAAAGTTCCTTTCCAAACTCAGGGAACAACTAATACAAACCGCGGTCCTGACAGGCTTGTCCATGGGACACTTGTTTCCGTCCATTCCATAGATTTCCACGAAACATGTAATACGAAATACATTATATCATATGTTTGTATAATATCTTCTTAAAGCCTCCCAAACTAGTGAATGCAATTAAAATATGATGACCCTTTTGTTAGTTGTCCTCTAAAAATTGTCCAGCAGCCTTATTTTCGGTGGTCTTGCGTCACTACGCCTCGCGTCACATGGCAATGAGCCTCTATGTCTAATACTTACTGTGCTGTGAGCATGTTATGATGGTATGCAACTTTAGAAAACTGCAAATATCTGACATTAAAATTACTTCCGATGGGACATGGGACAAATTTCAAGCCCACTAAAGCCTGGGTAGTGGCCTTCAATCGTAAACCTGAGCGTCGGTGCTTAGTTTTAACAAATTATTACAGTCTGTTTCAGAAAGTGTTAACCACGACCTGCATCAAGTTTCTTGCGACAAAAACAAGCTCACCCAAAAACTTTGAAGCTCACAAAACAACTTGGAAATCTACATTTTTTGTAATATCATGCTTCTCGCTTTAAACAGTAGTTCCGATATACGTGAATTTCAGCAATTGATGCCACTTCCATATTTTTAATTGTTGCTGTTTGTCGTATATGTGAACACACTGCTTGCAGATATTTTAACGTAAAAATACTTGCTTACAGTGGTGGATGCCGGTTGTTGGAGCAGAAAATAAAACCTTCGCCTTAGACATTGAACGTTTCTGTGCAATAGCCTGGCCACTGCAAAACAAACTGTGTTTGCGGTGGGGAACAAAAATCCATAAGTTTTGATTTCGAAAAGCGTAAAGTTGGTTGTGACCGAAACAAGTTTTCTAGTCCGTGGGAGATCGTTATTGAAGAGCACATCTCACACAATAGTAAGCGTCCGTACACAAGGAATATTTCGAGATTCACCATTCAAAACTGCTTTTAACATTTTTGAAATAGTTGGTGAAAAGAAGCGTTATTTGAAATCATGTCACAGAAACACTTTAAAAATAAAACAACATCACATGTCGCGATGTGATTTTCAAGCGGAACACTTGAGATTAAAATGAGTTTTCGACAAACGTCGCAGCAGGTCAGTAGAGATTTTCTTAAACTGGAAATTTAACGTGAATCATGATGTGTAAAATGCTAAACTTTGCATTTCTTTTTTCCAACTTTTACCCGAGTTCTCTTCAGTGAAATCAGTGCTGCTGAGCTACAAACAAAATCTCTTAAAATTCATTTCCATTTTTAAATTTCGATTGATCGTTGCCATTTGGTCTTTTGGCAATAATGCGCAGTTTGGAAAGATGCAGATTTTTCTGACAAAACAGCGCAAGAAATAGAGATAATGCTAACACCATGTAACTTCAGCAGCCGCAAGGCATCTTCTTGCTAATGTTGCCACAAATTTTTAAGTTGGACATTCATAGCGAACTACGTCATTGTGTCGTGGTGCTTGGGGCACTGTGAGTGCTAGTGGTTATAAAGAGAAGGCATGAAAGGCGTGTCTCATTTGCGAGTTGTCGTGACTGCGAGCGTGTATAGCGTCAACGATATTTCGTAAGTTATATGTTTCCGCAAGAGTGTCGATCGAAATTACCTTTGGTCGTGACAAAGACCTCCTATAAGTACCATTAGTTTTATAGAAAAAACGCTACCATGAATTCTCATTAACAAAGGTTAACAGAGGAAGTGACAATGGAAACGGAAGAAATTATATCGTTCGGATTATATCATTATAATCAATATGAAGGATGAGTGTCATTTAATTATACAGTAATTCCGTGTTCAGTTTAACGCATGGTCTGTGACGCAGTGTTAATCTGCTAAACAAAAGTGTTGCCACAGCCTTCTTCATTACTACCGGTTAAACAGCAAAACCAGACTTGATTTTCGTCAGTCAGTTATTGCGACCAGAAGCAAGAAAGGACGCTAAATTTGAGAAAGTTAAAATGCGAATGTAAAATTGTACAGGATTTTGAAACCGTTGTGATATTTCTACAGCTAAACGTGAATCTATTTATCTATTCGTTGCTCAGTAACATGTTTGTGCGCAAGCTACGTACACTATATATAGTCTTGATTCTTCTCACATATCAGTAATTATTCTGTTGCCTTATCTGATCGGTAGGAAGCTGTTGCGTTATAGAGTGTTCGACGCCTGTTTGCAGAGCTTCCAGCATGATTCTACCAGGTATAATTAGATTCTCATCACGCGCAAAGTGTAGGCTGTGGAAATGTAGCAGGCTATATTTTTATAGGACAAAACCAAGTTGGAAAAAACAACCATTGTGAGTTCTTTACATTTTTATACAAAAACGCATTGAAGCCAAGCGTTGCGCAAATCGGGCAACCTGGTTTCATGCTCGAAAACAATCAAACGTGAATCGTTCCACAATCCAAGACCAGCATAAAAGCCCTTCAAACGTACAAGACGGATAGAGATAGAAATGAACCATGCTGTCATCACATGCACTTTACTTTCTTGCTTCAAAATACTTAGAACAAAATGTTGCTTGTACAACAACTTTCACTTTTTTCTAGATGAACTATAAAAAAAGTTCAATGTTATGATTACACTCTTAACGTGCACGCGAAGGTGCTAGCAATAACAGGGCCCACATATTTATGAAATTAATCTTTGACGACCAATGATACATATAAGGACACTGATATTTGGCTTGGTTTTCGGTAATTGTAGACAATCGTCGCATTGAAACATGGTGAAGGCACGCGGTTGAGAGCAAAATTTTCTTTGCTTTCGTTGAGCAGACATGTTCATCATAACGTTTCTGTGTTAACACTAGAACCGCCAAGGCGGTCATTTTGACCGTTGGCGATTTTTAAAGTTGAATAAATTTGGTTTTAATGCCACTAGCCCGGTGTTTAATGCCATCTAGCGTTAATGATAAATCGAACGATAGATGTTGGCGCAAAGTTTTTCTTGGAAATCATGTCTTCATCAGACGTCTTGTTCTTTTGACGGGCCCGTCTTGTATAACCCCTAAGAAACAGGCGTTTCAGAGCGAAATATATGCAGCTGATAACTGGGGTCAACACCCAAACCTGAAGAATTGGCAAACAATGGGCACAAATTGTCAATCAAAGCTTCAGCTCAATTTGGCAATGGGGCTTGGCATAATACTTTCCTGCAGTGATGCTGAAGCTGAATTAGTACTAATATTATTGTCTTTTGAGACTCACAAAGGATCGATGAAATTTGCATAGGTTTTCAATATATGTAATGCTTTTGCCTGTAGTAACAAAATTTTTCAATTAATAAAAAAACAGAAAATAAGCTTTTTGATAAAGAAAAATTTTGTATTCTTAATTTCTCAACAGAAATATATTACCGATAATAAACGTAAAAAAGGCAGCGGGAAGCTAGAGGCCATTTTGACAGTCACTCGAAGACTTCCAAGTAAATACCGATATCCCACGAAATCAATTTCAAGAGACGAGCAGGAAACAGATTGTCATTTTTGGAAACACTTTGTAAGCTTTTGAGAAGAGAAACATGAAAAATAGCCCATGATGGATAATTTTGAAATACTTTTGAAACACACCCGTCACTCATGCTTCATCTTTAACCAAACTAAGTTTTTTCCACAAGCTTTGTTTACCGGTTTGTATAAAAGAACAACTAAAACTATACATGTTGAATAAAAATCCTTCATTGGTAACATTTCTACTGTTACTGCGCTTGTGTTCAGTGGTTAGAAATTGAGCGAAGTGGAACCAGGCGTGTAACTGGGCCCGCACATATACCTTGCCAACCCGGTGTACAATCTGAGCAAACCTCAATGTCTGTTGTGTTTCAGAACTAGCGGAAGTGAACACTTTTTGAAAGGAGTTATGGTGCTGGTGTTTTTTAAATCTTTTCGTTGTGTTGCTGTGTTGCAAGCATTTTCAGAATAAAAACCTTGGCCATTGCAAAAATTGTCTCCAACTCGCGAAAACTCGTACTCTGACAGCGTTTGCAACTATGTGTTTAAATCAGGGGTGCAAAAATGCACCGCGCGACCAAAACTTGGAGTGCGCGAACGGGATTTGCAGCGATGTAGCAGTGCCTAGTTTACAATTTTGAGTGCAGTATTATAGCAACGCTTATGTGTGTGCGCTGCTAAAAATTTCTGCGCGCCAAAAAAGTCACAGAAAATTTTGCACCCCTGGTTTAAACCGTTGAGGTTTGAAGGAATTTCCCACATTCTTTGTTTCTACTTGGATTCCCGGCTCCGTCGAACTTGTCCAACGCAATTTAGTCTCACAAAAAACCTCCCCATCTGTCCACAACATTGCATTTACATAAAAATCGCATGCTTTCGTGCGACAAAGATTTTGAACGTTGGTTTACTATTGCTAAAATCGTTTGCTCATGTCAATTATGATTCATCATGTCATTGTGAAACAGTTACGTTCACTGGTCATCACATTCTTTTTTGAATGCAGTAAAATATTCATTTACGATAGTATGTATAAATATGTATGTTTATTTCGCAACTTGAAAGTATCTGAACCATTTAAAATTTAGCAACATAAACTATGCAATATCTAAATTCTAAACAGTGTATCTACCTTTGAATCACCTAAAGTTTAGATGAGTTTTACAATGTGGAAAGCACAGCTACCAAAATCTGTAAAAGCCAATCTTCAGAAAAAGTTGAATAGAGTTTTCCGAAATGGCGCTACGAGTGGTGTAGTAGTAGGTTTGTCGGGATTTATAATAAACGTCACTTATTTCTCTCACAAAATTCCATGCCATGCATTTATTCCCATTGCATCAACCTATTCTTAGCGCAGCGCATTTTTAGTTTCGTACACTTTTAAGAAGCTCAGACAATGCTACATTTTGTGGCAATCTTAAGTGTAAAGTTGTTGCAGTTTCATTGTCGACAATGGCAGAGCATTGGAAGATGCCGCTTGATCCTCGAATAAAACATCAACCTGTCAGAACTTATGTTGAAAACAGCTCACTAGACTTGTATATTGGACACGCGCACAACCATCTTTTATTCTGTTTAAAACTGTTTCAACTGAGTAACCCTTTTATGAGTGTATTTTCAGGTACGAGGTCGCTTGTATTTAATAACAAAACATGAATATTTCACCGGAAGCTTGGTTCTTCTTAGTTTTGGGAAGCATTGCTGCCTTGACTGCAACTAATGCTCAGTTACCTGGTGAGTTGCACAAAAATGTAGACGGGGTTAATCTTGATTGATTTTTGTTACTTTTGCGGAAAACGAGGAAACCTGAAAAATTCAAAGTGTTACATATTTTTAAAAATGTGAGAAACAACATTGCAAAAAACAAAGATTTAAAGCAAACCTTGGTCTTTCATGCAAGATGCAACTCACTGAGCCAAATTTTATGGATTTACGCTTCAACGTCAACATCGCTCTGAATACATTTTTGATGTTAGTACAATTTTGTGTTGATTCTTCGTATCACTTATTGAATGTCAGCAGCAAGTTTTGCGTTTTATTCAGCGTAGGTGAACTATTCGACATCAAGTTTCTTCACAAATTGTTTGCACTATTTTTGTTACCTGTGGCAAATGAAATCTGAAAGATGAACAATTTTCTAACTCAAGCTTTTACTTTTTTCACAAAGAGTTGGTCATATTTGCATAACTCACTAACAGTCTCTGGTTGGTTTTGACACTCACTTGAAAATGCGTGGCTTTCTGGAAGCTTTTTGAAAGAAATTTATCTTGAAAGAACAATAGGAAAGATTCAACGCAGTTCGTTTCATAATGCTACTTTTTTGTATATAATAGATATGGCTTGCAGGACCAACATTTTCCTTTATGTGCAACAAGGCATATGAAGTCAAATCAAGTTTGTGCTTTTGAAAATAATTTGAAACAGTTCAAAGTTGTTGTCTTCAGCGCAACTTATTTTAAAACGTATATCTTGCAATTGTTCATCAACTTTTTGAAATTGCAGTTGCAGGCTATTGTTTGCGCCCGCCACTATTACCCAACGGACTGTTTTTACCGCAACCAATACCCGGGCAGAGGTTCCCACTCGGGGCACGCTTAAGAGTCAGCTGCCGGCCTGGTTACCAACTATCAGGCTCAAGTGAGGTTTACTGTGACAACCGCAAATGGCGACTGCAACCTAGTGCTGGGGAACCCAGGTGCACGCGTAAGTTTCTTTTTTCTTCACAGTGTTTTGATCGAGTTTGTTGAGCTTTGTACGAAAGCAACGTAAATAATAAATAAAAAGTTCGTGGAGACTATTTTGTCAAAAACCTTGAAAACCATTCCTTCAGTGGACAACTTATTGTTTGTAAGTAATCTCAGAATTTTTTACAAGTTCTTGTGCGCGTAACTGGAAGAGTTTTTCTGACTTTGTGCAGTGGTTCAGCTACATGCAACAAGGTTGACAGAAGGAGCCGTCTTGGCCATGTAGTTTTCCTGCTCACACATTAAAGTTTAAATTATTTGCCAAACTTTATTTAAATCACTGCATGTCAACAAAAAATCATTTGTGCACAAACACGCAATTGTTTGCACGTTTGCAACCGACATACAAGAAGAACGAAGATTGTTGCTTTTTATTATATATTTTTAAAAACGATCATGCAATGGTTAAGTGAATGCTTGTCATAGAAAATTGCAGGCTGGATTAATTATTTTTGTGTACTGCATTAATCGTTCGTGGCTGAAATAACGACATTATAAGTTATGTGAGCCACGAAACAGACTAGGTCAGTAATCTTAGAAACCATCACTCAAGATGTAATAATTTTGAAAATCAACAGTTTTTTCACTACCTTTTTTATTGAGTTGAAGTTGATTGGGATGAAATTTGATTGAGAAAGTGGAAATCGACAAATGAAGGAAGAAATAACTTCACCAGAATTTTCTTTTTCTTTATCCAGAAAAAAATTCACAAGAACGTTATTCGTCGCTTTGTGTGGTAGATATATTTTCAAAAACTTCTTGTTTTGTTTTCCGTTATATGTGGTCAAGTTGTTTAAAAAAATCAACGCTCACAGTACCAATTTTCCACAGCCTTTACCATCAATCCAACTATTGCAACATCACCCTGCATTAGACCATGTGCACCAAGTGAACAGTGCATTACGTACAACGGCAGAAGTTTTTGTGATTGCAGACCTGAATACTTTAGAGTGCCCAGTCGACCTCGACCATATTGCGTTGGTAAGCTTCCACTTATGTTTTGTGTGACAAAACTATTATTCAATACCTTGATGCAGTGCAATAAACAGTTGTTACTTGTTCTTGAAACTGCTTTGGTTCGTTTCTAACAGTGATGGGATGCTTATTAGTCTTTCTGCGTTCCATTAAATCTAAAAGTATTTTTTCGCATTGAACAGTACGCCATAGCACATGTAAGACATTATTTTGCTGTCAATCTTGAGTTTCTAAATGAAATAAGGAAGTTATTTTTGCAGCCCTTTAAATCCCGCGAGCGCCACGTTTTTTGCAGAACTTTGCAACACCATGACTAGCCTGCCGATTGAGCAAGAGAGCTTTTCAAACCCTCTACGGATTCGGGAAATCTTCTAGTTTAGATAAATAAAAAAATGTTTTAGTGTGGGGTTTTCTGTGGGTGATGTCAAAATGGGGGCACGTCTTCGCGCATTTTAGCTGACGTTATCTGGCCCTGGGCGCCAACCCAACCAGCCATTTTTGGCTCAAACTTTTTTGGAAACCAGCCTATGATCCGAGTCTTTAGAGCCGTTGATTGGCTTTCTAGCATATCTGGAGCCACAATCATGGCTCAAAACCAAACATTGGGTAAAAAACAAAGTCTCACAAAAGGTAACCTTGGCCATTTTGGCTAAAGGCCATAACTCGCCAGTCAATTGAGCTAGAGAGCTGTTCAAACCCTCTAAAGACTTAGAAAGTCTTGTAGTTTAAAATAAAAAACAATTTAAGTTTTGAATTTTTTTTGTGGAAGACATCATAATGGGAGTATGTTTATGCATATTTGGATGACGTCATCAGGCCCTGGACGCCAACGCCAAGAGCCATTTTTTGACCAGAGTTTTATTGGGAACTGGGCTATAATAAGTGTCTTTAGAGGGTTAGATGGACTTCCTGGGTTTCTGATTCCAAAATTATGACCAAAAAAACGTAAATTAATTACGGAAATCACCGCTACCCCCTAAGGCAGGGGTTCCCAAACTGGGGTACATGTACCCCTAGGGGTACATTTGCCTATCTGTAGGGGTACATTCAAGGTTAGCAATAAAAGGGAAAAATAAGTTCATATATCATTCATTTCGAAATATTTGTACATATATCAGGGAATAATATTTTCAAAAATCATTATGCCTGTTGGTAAATACTGTATATTTCATTTCTTTTTCTCAGCCTTTTTGTCATAAGACATTTTAGGGGTACATGCTCATCTGTCGAAATGCTGAAGGGGTAAATGACCAGAGAAAGTTTGGGAACCCCTGCCCCAAAGAATAATCAAATATGTTGCGTTTTTTGCCATAACTTTGGCACCAGAAACGCTAAACATCGGTCAAGGGCTCTAAAGACTAGTATTATAGCCTACTTTCCAATACAATTTTGAGCCACGAAATTGGTTCATTGGATCGGCCGATGTTGTCATCCAAAAAACTCAAAGCCTACCCAATTATGACGTCATCAACCAAAAACCTGAAATTGAAAACTTAAAATTTTTTTATTCTAAACTACACAACTTACCGGGTCTTTAGGGGGTTTAATTTTGAACAGCTTTCGAGCTCAATCTGCTGCTGAGTTATGGCTGACCAAAATTTTCCCTGAGAGGGCAAACCATACCTTTAGTGTAACTTTTTTAGTTTTGCCAAAGTATGGGTTTGTGAGCCATAATTTTGGACCCATAGATGCTAGAAAGCTGATCAAACTCTCTAAGGACTCGGATTACAGCCTAGTTTTCATAAAAAAACTTGAGCCAAAAAATGGCTCGTTGGGTTGGCGTCCAGGGCCAGGTAAATTCGGTCAAAAATGCAAAAACATGCCCCCATTATGAAGTCACCCACAAAAACCCCAAAACCAAAACGAAAAATATTTTTAAATCTAAACTAGAAGACTTCCGGAATCCGTAGAGGGTTTGAAATTCAAATTCGGTGAATAGCTCTCTAAGCAGGCTGTGGAGTCGGAAGTCCCGTCATCCGACTCCGACTCCGACTCTTGGCAATTTCGATTATCCGACTCCAGCTCCGACTCCGACTCCGGACCGACTCCGACCTTCAGCTGTATTAGTTACTTAAAGTGATAATTCTTTTCAGATGAATTCATAAGCCCTACTTGCACTTTCCAGGAATACGGAAACTTGTTTTAAATCGATGTAAATGCACGTTCATC
>Ga0210059_1005975_pt1 | contig 19546 bp, 14 predicted proteins | sample Ectturendosymbi2_FD_188042 | JGI IMG/M metagenome (GOLD analysis project Ga0210059, IMG submission 188042) | Ecteinascidia turbinata endosymbiont from Florida, USA - Sample 2 (SPAdes) (version 2) | ecosystem: Host-associated > Tunicates > Ascidians > Unclassified | place: Key West, Florida... | reverse complement strand
AGTCGCTAATCAAATAATGATTAATTAGGGAATTTCCAGCTAATCTGGACATGACGAAAAGTCACATAAAAACGCCTTATAAGGCAATGTTCAGTCGATAATCAATAAATGATTAATTAGGGAGTTTCCAGGTAATCTGGGTATATAAGCTGCGATTTCAGCTACCTGTTTTAGTTCACTTTACGATCTCGTTAAGAGGGCTCCTTCCTTGGACCACGCTACCTTTGAGTAGTTTGGCCATTGAAGTAAATTGAGGATTCTGCCTCATGGGCACCCTAGCTCGACGGGTGTTTCATGAGTGCTGTTGAAAGCCAACGCAGTTTTGTGGCGCCTTTCTTCAGCGTGATTTCTCAGAAGCTCTGCCTCATGGACATCCTAGCTCGACGGGTGTTTCATGAGTGCTGTTGAAAGCCAACGCAGTTTTGTGGCGCCTTTCTTCAGCTTGAGTTTCAGACTAAAAAGACAGTTGTCAATGACCTGTCTTTTGGTCGACACTAGTGGCATTGTCCGGGTGACTCCTTGACACTTGACACCCCAAATTTGGCTTATCCAAATTGGCCGCCTGCTACTGGGATTGGTATTGTCAAAAGGCCGATGTTTTGTTCAGTCCTAGGAGAATATCGCCACGCCGTTTGTCCTGAGGATTGATATTGTCAAAAGACAATTTATTGTCTTGCTCGATCCAAAGGCGAAACCTTGCAGCCCCTGTCCCGATTACTTGGCATTGGCATAGGTTCCCCTGTCACTTTGTCTGAGAACTTGGTGTTGGCAGAGCTACTCTCTGTCACCTTGTCCGATGACTTTGGAACGACAAAATAGGCACCCCCCTGTTACCTTGTCTCGCTTGTCTTGCGTTGACACAGGTATTCCTTGCCACATTATTTCACTCATTGGGTGTTGACATAAGTGCTCCCTGTCACCTTGTTTGACGATTTAAAAGGTCAAAACAGAATTAAAGTGTGACAAACGTTTGGGACTTAACAGTAAAACAAACTATGAATCAAATCCCAATAGGCACACTCCCCGACACAAAATTAATATCAGAATAAATCTGTTCACAAATTTGCGGAAATAAAACTTAGGAACCTTCTTCGTAGAAAAACCTACAAGATCCTAGTCACGACTTAACTGAACATAAAAATGGCCCGTTAAACGTGACATCTCCCTTTAAGCTAGAGAACTTTCAAATGAGAACGTTTAGAACTGAGAAAACTTGATTTCTGTAAGATGAACAAAAATCAGAAACAAATGTGTCTGTGTTGCTGTGTTCGAGAGCATTTCGAGATTGGATTTCTCATGACACTTATTGTTGAGTTTCACTATTCATGTGTATTTGATATAAGGTAATAAAATCAACAAAAGAAATCTAAAAAAGGGCTGTGACTCTTTGTTATCTTAATTACTTTAGCTGTCAGAAACCTTAGGGAGACCAAGCGAACTTGGCTTTCGTGAATGTCGTCCTTGTTACATCTATGACAGAACCCATGTAGAATTTACAGATGTAACTAAATGCGGCTATCTAGATTCATTGTGGTCTAGAAACCCGTAATATTGCACGTCAAACAAACTATGGAAAATTTTTGTGGTTTGAATTGGCAACTGCGACGTCACATGCATTGAAATATGACGTTATTAACTTTTGCTGCACGTTTAAGCAATTTTATGCAGTGTTTTATAAGCCCTTAACGACCCCTATCTGCACTACCACCACACCCTATCTACCTACGCTACACTGACTTGAGCACATAAATATACCTAGTTGTTTCTAGTCTTACACAAAATTCATTCGCATGTAATTACACAAATACAGGGGTTCTCAAACTTTCATGGTTCGTGGCCCCCTTCCCAAGACTGTCAACACTTGTGGCCCCCTGCTCATCAACAGGGTTTTGCAATATCGCGGCAGAGCTATTTAGTAAAGGCCGCTGCTCGTGGCCCCCAAGGGGGGCAGAGGGCCCGTTTGAGAAACTCTGCACAAATACAACATGCACAAAGCTAAGGGGGCGTCCACAAATTACATCATCAGATAGGGGTGAGAGAGGCTTTCAAATTGATGATGGGGTAAAAAATAGATTTCTAAAATTCTGATGAAGGAATATGTGAACGCTCCCTAGTAACAATAGATGTTACTGTGCTACGGTACAAACGTCTTTCCAAAAATAGTTAATTCTGCGATCATTTACTGCTATGGATCCTTGCAGTATTGTTATGAGATCAACCTGATCTATTAAGTGTTTGTGAATGTGCAAAAATATCCTGCTGTTCAAGTGCTCTTGATTAAGTTTTTTTGTTAAGTAGTTCTTCAGTCGTCAAAGGCATGAAAATGACCGCTCTGCTGTAGCATTTAACATTCGTACTGTCAAGTACAGCCCTAACAGCCGTGCAGTACTTCTGTAAATTTCCCTTAGAGCAGAGGTGAGAGTTTTGCTGACATCATGCACAGTTACGAAGGTATCAGGTACAAAATATGTTGATATGATCTTCAATAGTTTTGGTTTAGTTACAAGCAGGGATGTAGTGCAAACGAAAAAGGTGTGGAAACGCACCCAAAAACTGGGCATTTTCAAACAGCTTCAGACTGATTTTAAAGGAGTATTTAATAAAGTCATGAAAAATGTGTGGGAACGCCGTTCCCACGCATTCCCGCCCCACTACACTCCTGGTTACAAGGGCATCGACATCTACGTCGTCATGCGATTTAGCCATTGTGCTATCTTTGAAAAAGAAAGTGGATTCATCCTCCCCTCTTGCTGCAGCTCAAATTGCTTGCTCAATATCTCAAAGATACTGCAAAGTTTCTCTTCTATTTTATTGACTATCAAATCAACAACTTGTAAATGTTGCGTAATAAAAAATAGCTGAGGTGAAGTAAATCTTGTGTTATCTGAACCATTGTCAATCCTGCGTGGGAGTCTTCTCCAGCGTGTCACAACAGGGGGTTCTAAGTCTAATTTTCTGCTTCCTTTACAATTTTCTTGAAAAATTCTGGAGCTTTATCTCTCATAGTCTGCAAACTTGTTTTTGTGATGTCTTTGGGTTTTATTACTTCACATGCGGTCATGTTCGTCCTCAGAAGGCCAGCAGCTAGGGCTTCATGTAGGACTTCAGCTGAAGAGAAAATTTTTTGCCCACATGAAGACCAAGAAAACTCCAAAACCGAACATGTTTTTCAATCAATACACCTGAAAATGAGAGGCTATGTGTTGTATCAACTGTTTTGTTGTCTTAACGTGATAAAGCGGACGATATTTTGGTTGCTTTTAGCTCATAACTCCCAGTTACAGTGTTAAAACTAGAAGTTTAAAATAAAAAACTATATTTTTCCAAACCTAATTCGATTTCACTTGGGGATGGCTGGGACTGGTGACGGCTGGTGAAGATGTGAATTTCGTTGGCGATGAAAGCATTTTCAACTTGTTGTATAGACATCTAACAAAAACAAAAATATTTCGTCAATAAAGAAAAATATGGCGCCAAATGGAGCGAAGCAACACTTTCTCATCGTACGTCGGTCGTATTACAAACGCTTGACAAGTCTGTAACGAGGAGGTGGGTGCTGTGTCATACAGTTGCGAAGCATAGCAAATGTAAATAATAATGAAAGTGATCAGATTTTCATTGAAAACTACCTTGTGCTTGTTCAAACGTAGGAGCAAATGTATGCATAAAAAGCACTGTGGTGTTATAGAGTTAACCAAGATAAATAAGAATAGCGCAACGCTTCTAAAATTTTGATGCTCTTTAGAGACATATGGCTGTCTTCAAAACAAGCATTTCATTGTTTGAAGTGGCATTTCGCCCGATATAGTATCTCCGCTTGTTTACGTTCACAATGGTGCTAGACAGGGCCGCAACCAGCTGATATTTTCAGCATTTAGAATAGAGAATATCCACTTTAAGTTTGTTATAGTTAAGGTTCTTACACCTTTATTCTGCAATCTAGAAGTAAAGTAGCTTTATCGGTTCATCCCCAATTAAGTACAATCTGTTGTAAATCAATTTTTCAAATTCTTTGAGCAGGGCTGGAAGAATAGATATTGCTCTAGCAGAGATTCTCAATACGCTTTGCATCTCCCATCACCTGCAGAAGAAAAAATCATTCTCGCGCCCCTTGTGCTAATTCAGTCCTGTTGCCAAGGGGGGGATTTTTGACCTTATCCGCGCTGAAACAAAGCTTCAAACCCCCTACATTAAAAGATGAAACGCTAGAAATCATTGGAGTTTTTATCAATCCGTATTCTGTTGGTCCTGTGATTTTTACAAAGCAGTATTTGCCGCTGTTACCTCCTACCTAGCACAGGGATGGCCAACCCGTGGCTCTTTGCCCGGTTTTATCGGCTCTTGCATAGCCTAATTACAATAGACCCCATTAGTAACATGCATAACAATAAATGACCTGAGCAAAAGTATGTCTGTGAGTGAGGAGAGGTGGGTGATATTCATGTGTGCCCATGTGTACGATGTTGCTCATTGCAGTAACACAGTAAGAAATGTGGCTCTTAGTCTCTGACTAGTTGGTCACCCCTGACCAGGGCTATGGAGTCGGAACGTAAATTTCAGGCTCCGGCTCCAGCTCCAGGCATCTAAATTTTTTGGCTCCGGTTCCGTCTCCAGAAAGATTTGGTCTATAAAAACTAAAAACCATTGTATTATTTGTAAAACTCGCTTGCTTCACAAACCATTTCTGTTGAACGGGAATCCAAATTTCACGCTCCGGCTCCACCATCTAAATTTTTTTGGCTCCGGCTTCAGCCATCCAAAATCGCTTGGGCTACGGCTCCACAGCCCTGCCTCTGACTCAGAATAACATCGCCAGCTAGTCTTCAATACGTTTGTGAGGCAATAAACGCTTTTGAGGCTTGCGCGCATAGCGTCACCGATTGCTTGGATTGTTGAACGTGAAGTTGGCCCATATGCTTAGTTGTAAAGGTCCAGAAGTCAGACATCTACTTGACATAGGCATTTTGTTTAATGATTATTGTGAAAATTATGTTTTCTGGCTAGCTCAAGTAGTCTTCCCGTATTTTGTACCACTCGTTAACATTTATTGCCTGTTTGACATAAAACATGGCATTAATCTAAGCATGTGTAATGCACCGGGAGAAACAAGTCTAGACATCACGTATACGTTTATGCATGCGTATCTTGGCCAGGAAAATGCCCAATGCACATGTTTTTCAAGCAAAATTCACTTAAGCTCACGGCACAGTTTATCTAATTTGCGTTAATGAAAGAAGACGTTCATTGCGACGCACTGTTTTGACAGGCCTCAGGTTTGTTCCTTCGGTAACAGTGCTTTCATAACTGAACGACAGGCTTGATTCCAACTTACTGCTAATTTTTGTTAACATTTGCATTTCACCTTACGACATCTCTAAATAGAAAAATGACAAGGATTTTAGGATACAATTTCCTCTATTAAGCTCGTTCAAAAATTCTAATTGCAAACTGCGAGCCTGCATGCTATGGGTATTTGTGAAAAATATTTAGAAATTATCTAATTAATTTACCTTCAGTGTGATACACAATATGAAAATGCTGTGTTGTAAATTTAATGTAAACTTTCATAATATGATTCCCCTGCGCAAAGGTAAACCGCCTATCTGACGACCATTTTGCACTAATTACAATAATTATTGAAGACTATCTGACGACCGTTTTGCACTAATTACAATAATTTTTGCAAAATGGCCGGAATAAATACTGGCAAAATTTGTAGAAACATTAAACTAGAATGTACGCTTCACGAATTTCAATGCAGAGAATTTATATTGTGTTTGAACGAAGCACAAACAGTAAACAAAAAAGTCTAATCAGTTGCTCTTGTGTCTATTCACGTCTACATTTTTTCAAATGGTGGCTGTTTGTTGCTCAAAGCAACATGTAAGCCATTTTCTACATTACCTAATGATTCAGATACTTTTTGTAAGCACAGCAGAGAAGAAAATCCGGCTTCACAATGATGAACAGTCAAGAAAGGATAGAGAACTCCTAGCGTTTTTTTTCTGCCAACTTTAGCTAAGTTTCTAATCCTTCACTTCAAAATGTCTCTAAAACCAATGACTAAAATTCCATTTTCATGTTTCGACTTTACCTCAAATCAATAAGACTGAAACAATCAATTATTCAAAGCACAACCCCGAATGTATTAAAGATTCCCCACAAGAATTAAGAGTGTCGTTCTGACTTGGAGGCAGTGCTTTGAAGGCAAGAGCCTGTCGGGGAAGTAAACAAAAGTAGACAATCACCTGTAGGTCTCGTATTTCCTTTTTCAGCAGTGCGGAAAAACCAGAACAATTGCCCAACATAGCTGGAGCACCATCAGTATAAGGAGAACAAACAGAATTTAAATCAAGCTTGTGAAAGAAACTCTTTGGATATTTTAATCACGTCAGTCGTGGTTGACGTCAATGCTCGTTGACAACATAAAAATCCTTCCTCGAGATTGTTTTATTTGACATAACGAACAAAACAGAAGTGACCTGCAATTCGATACATCTGTAAACTCGTCAAGCTGAAGTGAGATTATCATGGGGGAAGAGCTGAGTTGCGCGATTGGTTGATCGCGAATGTCAATACTGTACTGCATCGTCGATTCTTCTACGAATTGTATCATTTGCAACACAACCTCTTGCATCTTTCTAACAGCGCTATCCCTCGCAAGTATATGTGCCATGTCAACGACACAGGGTTTAATAAAATCTTTGACAAGCGAATGCGGTTTCATTTCTAACGCGATAGGTCACTTTGTAAGAGGCGAGAAGATGAGGTTTATCAAGGGAAGTAAATCCCATTCTTGAAGCGTACCATTTCAGTCATATCGAGTTCGTCTCAGTTTTAAAGTTTCGGCGTCAAATTCAGACTCAACAAACCCATGTTTGTTCCTTGATTATTCGCAAATCCTTGACTGTTTTAGATTAGAATCATCAAGCACGACATTTACTAAGAATGCCCTGTGGCCTGACTTCATCAACTGTAGTAGCTGTAAAGACATACTGACTATATTCGTCATTCTGTTTTCGTCGCCCTGATTTGACACCTGCCGTGTAGCTGGTAGAACTGCACTTAGTGACTGAAATTATTCAAAACACTGTAAACGATTGACCTTCACAAATTGCTGAGTTCTTTTCACCTTTTAGCCGTTATTTTTCAGCACAACTCTGCAAACTAAAATATTTTGTATGAACTTGTAAAACGGCCAAAAGTGTTCGAAATCCCTGGTGGTTGGCAGTTCCACCGAACCGCACGATGTTTAGGGAAGAATAGAGCAGAATAAATAGTCCGTGTGGACTTGAAGGAGGAAGATCAACAGTTTCTACGGCTTGAGAAATCTCAGGTATTTTATTTCATCACAATAAACTGTTAAAAAAACACGTTTGAAGTGGTTGTTCTGGGGTGGCACTATTGCAACCTCTCCGCTGGCGTTGCGCTGAATGCGCGGTTCACCACGAACGGAATGTGCGCGAAGAACAACACCATATATAATAGGCGCGAACAAGCAATAATAGAGTGATCTCGTCGGGTGAACTCCATTGTTGCTTGCTGCCATGGTGTGAAGCTTTGCGCACATGCCGCTCGGGCTTTCCGATCGCAGCAACACTATCATAGCCATGGTCGGGGTCAAATGTTTACCGAGGCGAATATGTTAATTACTTGCCCGGTTGGGATTTTCTTAAATGTAGTTTATGGAGACCTAACAACCTGCCCTTATTTCTTCTAGGCTGGCAGTATCTCTGGTGTTTGCTACGCAGTGTAGCTGAAGTACTGCTCTTTTCAAAATAGCCACACACTAAAACCATAAAATATGATTTGATTTAGCGTAACAAAAATGTTTTGTGGCAACATTACAGCAAGTTTACAGAGGCAAGTGCCTCATTTGCCTCAACATAGCTACGGCCTAGACTGTACCCATTGGCATAGCTCATTGTGAAATATTTTAAAAGCTAGGAAATTCACCTTGTGCCACAGATTTATTTAAAAATTCAGATAACTTGAATATGAACTATTAGAAGACAATTTTTAAAACTTTGCTGGAATGTCATGAGAAGTTGCTGTAGTTTTGCATGTTAGAAATGCAATTATGTGACTCACTTCACCAGCAGTGATTGGTGGAAATGAACATAAGCTGGAAACTGGCTCATTAATAAAGTCAAAAAATATATCGGGGAAGGGCCACTTTTGGATGATCTACATTTTTTAATTGGAAAAGAGACCATAGACTTCTTTGCAACGGTCTGATTGCTGGAGTCAGGATAGTAGGATTCTATATATATTTTTTTGTTTTTGTGGAAATAGTGACTTTTCGAGTTTTTCATCATTTCCACATTTTTCAGTGTTTGATTTATAGTAATTTTGCTTTAAAGATTCCTTAAGGTGACAAATCTTGGTTCCATGAAATGTGTAACTAGCTGAAATTGCTGGATGTTTTGCTTACATTTTTTTAATTAACATTCCATCATCAAATAGTAACAAAATGCATTCACATAAAGTAAATATATTTAGCAAAATATTTGGCTTTGTCACCTTGATCACGCGCACGACGACCAATGCGAAATGGTTTTGATTGTTTTTGTGCATTTCATGGCGTAGTAACTGCCCAAATTATACCGTTGGTAAAACCGGTGGCGTAATTTAGTTACACAACTTTTGCGATATTAGGGTGTACCGCGGGAAGGCGTTTGCTGCAAAACTAGCCAACGTTAATCAGGACTGTCGCCAGGATGTCGCAACAGAGGGGGCCAAAAATCACAAGGGGGGCACATCTTTAAATACAATGTTGGATGCAGTGGCGGATCCAGGGGGCAGTTTGGGGCAACTTCCCCCCAAACGGCTGTGGCACCCCCTTTAAATGGCGCCCCTCTAATAAAAATGCGCCCCTTTTCGGTGCCTATCGAAGTAAAAACAAACACAAAAAATACAATAAATATGCTTTCCGTGTGCATGAAACTGCACAAACTTCGTCTGGAAATACGATCGTCAGTTTGCTGTTTATTCGGCTCCTAGCTTGGAAATTAGTTGTTACTTCCTAGTGTAAGAATAACCATTCTATTTCGAAGCAGTTCGGAATACGTTTCATACATTTTTTCCGATGTGCGGATATCCAAAACAGCGTCAAACACTAAGCGCGCAGCATGCCTTAGGGCAGTGGTCCTTAATCTCCAGGCCGCGAAAGTGCAAAATGTATACTGGTGGTGACGCCAATCGCTTTCTGGGCATGTGATTGGTCGATTCTTCCCGTAGAAATACTGTAGCAAGAGTACTCCCGGGCCGCGGTAAGATTGTCAAGCATTGGCCGGTCGGTGGTTACAAAAAGCATTGGCCGGTCGGTGGTTTGGGGATCACTACCTGAGTGTATATCTTTCAAGCACTTATTGTACATATAAAAGATTGTTTGGGACACCCGTAGTGTTCTCAGTTAAGTGTAGCTTGTGAAAAATAGGACCTATCTGTTTGGACCTGCTTCAAACTTTTTGTGAATTAATGATTAAAGGCGATTTTAAACTGTGCTGATTCCCTGAAAGATTGCACAGTTCCACCAACAAAAATAGCCATTTTCTTGACCTAGAAAGGTAATCTCTTTTTTGTGACACACACAACGATTGTCGCAGAGAAGCACGGTTATTTTAAACAAGTGAAAAAAAGTTAACGCCCCCTTATTTGACTGCCCCCCCAAACACTTGGTCTGGATCCGCCACTGGTTGGATGTCTGCAGCAACCGCCACGACAAAGTCGCCACGAAAGTTGTACAGATATGAACGCCGAACCTGTTGAGCACCGTATTTTGATGTTTTGCAACTTGGGCAAGGGAGGAGACAAAAAATAGCATGTTTTGCAAACCGTTAAAACTGCTGTCTCCTTGCAGATTGTCCTCGCTTTTCACCTTTGCCCTCGCCTTCTCTTTCATGTCGTACGAGCTACAGCATATCAGGCGGTTCGCTATGCAGCAGAAATAATGCAAGTAGGTGACACAACGTGGCAATTGAAGCACAACAGCAGAACGAATATCATCCTATGAACCTCTCCGTTTAGAACACACTTCGTCAAAGAATGGTTTTGACTCAATTCTGGAATCAACATAGCTCTGTTATCTGTTACACAAATCCTTCAGTATACCCAGAGCGGGATTTAGCTGATGCGATGCCCCTAGGATAATCCAATTGTAAGGTACCATCTCCCACTGTTACTAGGGAAAATAGAAAAGCGCTAGACCGAACATGACGATACTGACGCTCTAAAACAGAGGTTCCCTACCTGGGGTACATGTACCCCCAGGGGTACATTTGCCTATCTGAAGGGGTACATTTGATGTTAGCAATATAAGAACAAAATAGTTACATTATATTTATTTCGAAATATTTATACATATATCAAAATCATATGCTCATTGTTAAATATATCTATGAATAACCATGATAAAATATTTTGTCATACGAGATTATAGGGGTACATGACATGTTCATTTTTCATCTGTCGAAATGCCGAAGGGGTATATGGTCTTGTGTCGGAATGCTTAACGGGTACATGGGAAACAAATGTTGAGAACACCTGCTCTAAAAGTACGGTCAATAAAAAATTGTAAATCCCTGTTGCGAGTGCCCACGATGACTGCCCTTGTTCTTACTTTCGGAGCAAAAGCGTTCAATGACACGGAATTGTGTAATGCATGCTTGGCTGGTGGGAACACTATTGTAATTTCGACAGGGGAGACAAACAAAAACGTCACGATTAAATTTTTGAAAAAACACATGGCCTATGTCAACTTTACATCTCTTATTTCTTCGCTGTGTTCAACAGTAGCACCCAAAATATGCAATTTCCTAAAAACCAAACACACTGCACATATAACCTATGTAGCGGCCGTAAGGACAAGGACTGTAAAAATCTTGCACACATGAACAAAACACGTCAAGTAAAACATCCTAAACGGTTGCAACTGCTAGGATCACGATTCGATTGTTTGTTACTTTTCTAGACTGCAAAGAATCGAACGCAACGAAGCCGCAGAGCGAAAGGATGAGGTTTAAACTTACCTTATGCTGTCATTACTGAAATACGTGTTAAGAAATAAAAAGCTACAATCATCGAATCACGTCAGGCTGAACAGAGTACAGTAAACAATTAAAAGGGTTTAGTCCTGGCCTTCATAACAAAATTATCAAGGATTTCATTAAAGTTTGTTTGCCAAGTTTGTCATTTTTAATGCACCGAATGCTTAGTGTTGGACAACCTGTCCTAGAACATTGTGATCCATTAATTCAGTTTCATTATTTTGAATCTTCAGAAAGACCTTTTTTCTGAGCTTTTTGTGACCATCAAACTACGAAATAAGACTCCGCATGGTTGGATAGACAGACTAAGAACCACTAATCTAACGCATCAGATGTCAGACCCAAACGCTGCTCTGTCCTTTTCTTGCTGTTTGTTTACTCTTTATCTCCTCTGGGTATAGTTATGTGGTTGCCATTTACAAAAGTTATTTTTGCTTATTATTTACGCTCATCGAGATTTCTTTGATTTGCTTAGCATGGGAGCAGTACAAACTTGCGCAAGTGGTGTACTCAGTGGCAATCTGATTTCTGAATGGAAACGCTAACAAATAGAAACGCTGACAAAGCAGCTGTATTGCTCTAGATCAGCAAAAGCAACTGGTTTTTATTGTAGGATAATGCTAGCTTTTGTTGAGTTCGTTTTTTCTCCTCAACATGAAACGTCTGGTGATCCTGAAATAACAACAAAAGAAGACGCTGATCACTGAAGAGAATTGAAAAACGCAATTCAGAAGTTTACTGACGAATTCACGGCAAGCCAAACGAAGCTGAACACTAAAGACATTATTTATTGTAGAATTGTACTCACGCATTTACTGTACAATAATGTTAGGAGAGAGTAACCAAAAACTTTATAACATAACACTAACAAAACGTAGTCCAAACCATAATAAAAATCGAAATTACTAACGATTTAGAATGATTTTCACTCCTAGAAAAGTGACGTCACGCACGCCCGATTGCGCCAGACGCACGCGCTCAATGCGTGACCGCAAGAACCCCGAAACGGGAATCAACCAATGAAAATACACGATAAAATTGATATATACCTGTGTCACTGCTCAGTTCAATCGAGCAGTGGGCTTACCAAGCTTTTCACCTAAACCAGTAGTGGGCGTATCAAACTGGAACAAGCCAAATGGACGGATAGATAGTGACGAACTTGTGGGGTCTGGTAAATTCGTGAACCAGAATACACTTGTAGCTAGCTATTATTCCAGAACGGTTAGACTAACGGAATCACCAAAGTTCTAATCAATATTCAAGCAAGTCGTAGTGCGACTGCTTAACAATAAGGGTTACTCTCTCTCTCCTCCTCTATGCCATAATAGAACTGCGCATCAACCCTTGATTACTTGCAATAAAGCTTGTATATGTTAAAGCATATTATAAACCCCTGTTGTAAGATATATCGCAGTGCTTAAAGTTATACTAATAAAACCATGAGTGAATACAATCTTGTTGTGATAAACTGAGCGGTGTCGAGCTAGACCAGCGGGTCCAGGTTTCTTAATTGTTAACTTGGGCGTGCCATGGACATTCCTATGGACCAGTGCTCTTGCGGAATTGTCCTAAATGTGTAGTGGTCTTCTTCTTTAGAAGAGGACTGCCACACCTTACACATTTCTCTTATCTGCAGTATAACCTTTAAGCTTTGACCCGGTGCGTTTCGGGGAGGAGGGCAGATGCCTTCACGTGGCCCTCCCTGTTGTGGGGAGGAGGACAGATGCCTTCACGTGGCCCTCCCTGTTGCGGCATTTCTTGAAATGCTTACCAAATCTGTCACCACGAGAGCAACCACTGCTATTCGCGCTGAATGTGTTCAGCGTGGGATGGGTCAAACAACGTCATTCTCAGGGCGCAGCAGCAGAAATGCTGCAGAAGATGACCCACGACCCAACATACTCCAGCTGAACACCGAGGGGCTCACTGACAACAAGATCTCCGTCACTGAGCAGCTAGCCTATAAAAACAAGGCTTTCATCATCATCCCACAGCAGACCCACTGCATAACTGCAGACAAGCTAGCGATTCCCAACTTCTCATAAGCTGGGTCATTGCTGAGCAGGAATCACGGCCTTACCACGTTGTCCACGAGCGGTTGGAATGGTCACTGGTCGATCGGTCTCCAAATCAATCAGAGAGTGAGTGGTTGTGCGTAGACGTCGCAGGTTACAAGATCGTCAACGTCTACAAACCTCAACGCTTACGACTCACTCCAACGACCATCCCGACGTTCCCACACCCAAGTCTGTACGTTGGCGACTTCAATTGCCAGCATGTCAACTGGGGTTACAACACAGCATCCCCGGACGATGAGAGCCTGGACTCCTGGGCAACATCCAACAACCTTGGACTGTTGTACAACCCAAAGGAAACAGCCAGCTTCTTCTCTCGCCGTTGGAAGTCGGCACCAACCCAGACCTGGCCTTCGCGAGTTTCGGCCAGGACAGCCGACTGCCGGACAGACATGTCCTAGGAAAGTTCCAGCTGTCACAACGGCGGCCCTCCCTCGTAACGCCACCATGATTCAAGGTTCCTGCCCACAGCGATCCGGTGAAGCATTGGAACTTTCGCAAGGCCGATTGGAAGCGTTTTTGCCTTCTCACAGGTGTAAATCCGTGGAGAGATTGCCACCTCCGGACACACCAGATATTGAGAGGGCATACCAGGATTTTTGCGAGAGCCTACTTTCTGCAGCTAAACAATGTATCCCACGTGGCCGTCAGAAGAACTATGTGCCATGCCGGGACAAAGAGTGCGAGACCCTCTATCGCTCCTTTATCCGAGCCCCAGTGGGGACTGCCTCTGACAGATCCACCTCATCCCTACTCTCTCGACCAGTGATGTGCCCGAGTCATTTTTTTCGTGTCAGAGTCGAGCCAGGGTCACGAGCCCTTCGAGTCAGAGTCATCTAAAATTTTTTCGAGTCGAGTTAGAGTCGAGTCACAAGAAGGGTCGAGTCACTTGGAGTCATTGGTTTACAAGCTCGAGTCAATGTCGAGTCATACAAAATTTCAAACTTTTCCCATATGTTTGTGGCTATAGGTCCACCAATGGACGTTCAGTGGCTATAGGTTCGCCAGTGGACTTTCAGGGTGTAGCAGACATAAAGTCTACTACATCTAAAATCAAGAAGATTGGATTCACCACCAGCACTGAGAAGACAAAGAAATACTGATGAACATCGAAACAGGCCAAGCAACAAGAAGCAAACATGAACTACATATTGAACATGAACAGAACCTCACTCTGCTCTCACTCTAATCACGTTCTGATAACGCTCTTATTCTCACTTCCTGTTACAACCTAATCATGCGAAACGCCAGACAATCAATGGCGTCGTTGCTTAGCAAAATGACGTTTCAAGATGGCAGCGTTACCTAGCATTATGACGAACCATTATCTACGTAGAACTACGTACAGGAAGTGCAAACACCTTTAGGTGATTCCCCTAAAAACTTGAGTATAAATAGGCTGATTTTTGCAGACCAGATCAGATCGTTTGTCTACTTTGACTAGTGAACGCCTTCGGTAGTTTAAACCACTTTGGTTTTGCTGCAGAAGTAAAACGGAACTCTGGCTTGCAGCCTTTCCTAGCTCGACGGATTGGTTGTGAGTGCCGTTGAGACCAGTTGTGGATGCACGACGACTCTCTTCAGCATGAGTTTCAGACTGAAAACAAAGTAATTTAGACCGACTTGTTTTCGGTCAACACGAGTGGCATGTCTGGCTAAATCCTTGTCACTCTGAACAATAAATTGGCATTGTCCGAATTAATTTATGATATCCAAAACAATAAAATCGCCTTATTTAAATGAAATTATGACACTCCAAAAAGTAAAACATAAAATATTGTTACTAAACTAGCCCAACGAAATCCAAAGTTGTTAACATCAAAACGTTGCAGCGCTGGGAAACGAAAGGTGTTGGAATCGTGAAAGTAACTTCGGAAACTGACAAAAACCTTTTTGACTAACGAAAATCTCTGCATAGGCAACGTTTGTCACGATTAGACTTATCCAAAAACATGATCCCCAACTGCAAGTCATTCATTTGACGATAAGTTAGAGTAACGATTGGTTTCAAACTAGAAAGAACTTCAGGACTTAATTTAATCTTGTTGGTTGTGAGAATGGTCTCAAGATTTATTTTGTGTCTGTGAGTTTGATTCGAGAGAGTTCGATTGACTTCATGCACTATTTAATTGGTAAGTGTTTATTTTTATGACTGTATGAATGTTTCTTCATTAATAAAAAATGATTAGAGAATATTATTTGTGTGTTATTGTCTGGAGAATTGTCTAGTGATTGTTAGAAGCCTATTAGGGAGATCAAGCAAGCTAGACTTGTGAACATCGTCCTTCGCACAGCAATGAATCGAACCCATGTAATAGAAATACTGCTGTATCTAAATGCATTCTTTTGGTTTACAAATATACATCAAAAGATTTGTTATAAGGGGCTATAGGTATGCCAGTGGACCTTCAGTGGCTATAGGTCCACCAGTGGACCTTCAGTGGTTATATCCGCCAGTGGACCTTCAGTGGCTATAGGTCCGCCAGGGGACCTTCAGTGGCTATAGGTCCACCAACGGATCTTCAGTGGCTATAGGTCCACTAGTGGACCTTCAGTGGCTATAGGTCCGCCAGAGGATCTTTAGTGGCTGTAGGTCCGCCAGTAGTGGACCTTCTGTGGCTGTAGGTCCGCCAGTAGACTTTCAATTTAATAAACATATTTGTCCATGATGTGATGTTAACCTACAAACTTCAAACCCTAAACCTAATCCCTATCTTGAAGTTTGCCCCTAAGTTAAACCTAACTCCTAAATCTAAACATAACCCCTAAACTTAACCCTCAACATAAACCTAACCATAAACCTGAACTGTAAACCTAAAACCTAAGCTGTAAATCTGAACACAAAACTGTGGAAATTTTCAAAGAAAAGGAAAAAAGCAGGTCGCATGAAGTGTGCAACCAATAGGCTTATATCAAAATGAAATGCACCTGATCACAGTGAGAGTTGAACTGAAAACCAGTTGCACAGTGGACGACTGGACATAAACCTACATGCAGAACTACCGCGATAGTGCCATTAAAGTGGCAAACTCAGCATTTTATTCGAACCATGTCACCACCTGCGGACCTATTGCAGCTTCCTGTTTTGCTATAAATCGGCGATCAGCGTGCTGATATGTTGCCCAATAGGTGACAAAATGGTGCTCAGTGTTGTTTCAGCATGTTTGATTGCGGATTATTATATCCAAATTTTTGTGAAAGCAGTTTGCATTTAATTGTCTTTTTCAGTCTCATTCATTTCCACAAGTCTAGCCCAACCTTACTGCATGGTATATACAGTACTTCCTTGTCTTTCGCATGCCAAATAAATGAAAATAACCAGAGACAAACATGCAACATGTACATGCATATGCATTTGGATTTTAATCTTGCAGCATTCTAGCATTTTTATAGATTTGAATGTTATCATTTATGCTTAACCAGATTTGGATTGGTATTTATGATATTCTTTTGAACTTCTTTGCAACTTTTGATTCATATTGGGGAGTGTAGGTTAAGCTACTGCATTCATAAGAATTTCTCAAATTCGTTGCAATTGTTTATTGTGTTTTTTGAATGTTCAGCCTTGACAATGACCAGCAAAAAGTCAGCTCTGTTGTGCATCCTCATCATGTCATCAGAGTTACAGAATTGCTTGAACAGTCATTGACCCAACCCCTCTTATTGACTCATCATTGTTACAGCCTACCATCAGTGATGTAGTCGAGACCGTAACCTTCGAGACCGAGACCCGGTTAAAATTTCGAGACGAGACCGAGACTCTATCAAAAACTCCGACGACGAGAGTCGAGACTTGAATTCGAGACCGAGACTTAAAAATTTGTGCATTTTGCTGAAATTTTGTTAAAAAATGTCGTCATCACTTCTGACTTCAATTTTTTTCAAATTTCTGGCATGTTTCCGACGTGTTTGGGTTTTTTTTACCTGCAAACACAACAAACAAAAAATCGTTAAATGACAGAAATTTTAATCAACATTTCTTTGCAAAATTCAAAGTCTCGAGACCAGAAACCTTCGAGACCAAGACGAGACTTGAAACCTTCAAGACCGAGACCAACACCGAGACCAGGCGCGGACACAGGGGGGGGTGCAGGGGATGCATCCCCCCACACCAGACCTAAAGAGGTGATGACACGACACTTGATTTCATTGAAAATCATCGCCAAAAACATTTTTGTACTGCACACTAAAAAGTAACTTGTGCTAACAATTAGTCAAAAATGTTTCTTCGGTTCATTAGATGAGCTGGCTTTGTTCGTAGAACCTGAAATAAAATAGTCAATGATCGCATGGTCGTTCGCAGGGTGGGCAAATACCCGTTTTCCCCCTAGAATTAGGCATTAAGAACCAAATATTTCCCGAAAAACCTGAAGTTGGCATCTTAAATTCCGATTAATTGATTTGATTCTTGCAGTGACAGTTTTTTTTGCCGGTATGAAACTCACACTGCACAAGAGGCAGGTTCACAGTTACAGTGTCATGCAGTGATGGGCTTGCGATTCACTCATGGCTCTTTCTTTGCCTGCAGAGGCGGGTTGTGAAAGTCGCGAACGGATTGTTCTGCAGTTGGTCTTTATTGCGTAACAATACCGTGGCAACAAACCCGCAAAGGTTCACTTTATATTACGGTAGCAGGTGATTTGTTGCATGAGACTGTTGAACGCAGACATCTTGGCAAGTAATGCAGCGAGACAGTGACATGCTGATAGCGGTAAGCCATGTACATTTGTACCTTGTGAAAAGAAGCATGAGTAAGTCTATAGCAATGCTTCCACAAGTTTGAAAAATCCATTATTAGTGCGAGTGTGACCAATGTGCGCGTGCTTCTTTTCATGCAGTGAAAAATTCCGTGGCTTGTTAGAATACGTCTATGCAGGCTTGTGGGAATACGTCTTAATTGTTAAGACTTAGTTCTGACATTTGAGTGAATACTGAGTGCAAAGCTATATTTTCTGTGGCGAGTTTTCATAATTCATCTGGTCAATTTTGCAAAACCTGCGTGGTGTTCTAATTCTAGTGAGTTGTCCGTAGTCGTGTCAACACACAGGTTTACTTAATTGTCCGGTATGTGTAGCAAGTTTTCATTGATCGCTTTGGACGAGATCCCAGACCTTTGCAGCTCTTGTTTCTAAGTGATGCTGACAAGTCTTTCTAGCTGATCCCGCAATTAGAAGGAAAGCAACCGGGCAATCCCCCCCGAAATTTTCAAAAACATGTTCAGTTGTTAGTTCAGTTGAATATATCAGCTGGGTGCGGCCCTGCTTGCTAAGTAAAATGAAGTCATAACTTGTGTTTTCGTTGAAAACCATGGAAATCTAATGCTTCTTTCTTTACAAATTATGGCAAAGCCTACTTGAAAAGAAATGCCCTGTGTTGAAAATCTACAGATAGCCTACTGTGTAAATTGTCGTTATACTAATATACCTGGCTATTGCTGCCAACAAAGTGTTTTTCTGTGATTGTTACCGTAACATGGGGCATTTCCTTTGTAGTATGGAAAGGATAAAGCGATTTATCAACGTCCATTTGCATTGCATCGTCAGCAATGTTACCTCTAAGGGGCGCAAATACTCAGGACCACCAGAACTGTTGCGCAGTGAAATCTCATTCTCGCGTACTGGCAACATTGCAAAGCAATGGAAAAGCACGCGAACAAGAAGCTATTTGAATGAAATGTTATTTTGTTCGTATTTTGATAAGATTGTATATTTATTATATAATTCACAAAGTTTGTAATTCATTGAAAACTCCACTTGTTAATCCCTAAAATAATCATGCTCACTAAGACAAATAATTGCTCAGTGCAAAATTATCTTGGAGGGAACACTGATCGTCAGCAATTTGAAAATGATAAACAAAATGCCTACGTTTCCCTAAATGGAAAAATTTCTGCGGACGTCCATGAATGATCGAGCTTTCTCGCTTTCGCTTTTTGTTACTTTCGTGCTTTCACTCATTACGAATTGTTTGTTTCTTTCCGTTCTCTTAATTTCGGTTACAAAATAAACAAAATCAACCCGCTTCTTGTTCTTATTTCATCAAAATTACCTACAATAACAAATATTATATACACATTACTATGAGCGTTGCGGACTATTCCAAACGACAATTAAAAACTATAAGGTTCCTCATTTGAAGAGCACGGATGTAAACCTCATCGAAGTGACTACGCTCACTTGCTGCAACATACAAGTCAAACAACATCATGTTGGCTACTGCCACCAGTAATTGTGCTGTAACAAATGCAACCTACAGTGGGAATAAGCATTATGTCGTCACGTGAACTGTTTATCTCGAGTCCTCGATGTACCTGCGCCGACACCGGTGACTACGTCATCAGATCGTTGTTATGTGCCACATTGCGTGTTGGTTCCGTAGCGGTGCAGTGTTAAAGTTTGACCAGTTTTATCACTCGAGCTT
>Ga0210059_1005974_pt1 | contig 19551 bp, 12 predicted proteins | sample Ectturendosymbi2_FD_188042 | JGI IMG/M metagenome (GOLD analysis project Ga0210059, IMG submission 188042) | Ecteinascidia turbinata endosymbiont from Florida, USA - Sample 2 (SPAdes) (version 2) | ecosystem: Host-associated > Tunicates > Ascidians > Unclassified | place: Key West, Florida... | reverse complement strand
CCCCCCTTAACCCGACCCTCTGTGTACGATCTACTCCTACTGTCTTTTTCGGAAGAGGGGGAAAAGCGGATTGTGAAGACATATACGGAACGGGAGGACTTCTGGCAAATCTATGTGCTTTGCAGGCATCAGCATAGGACAGTTTCGCCTCTGTTTTTAGTTTAAGGATTTCAGTTTCCCGTTTGTATCTCGGGCAGATTTTATCATTCGCGGAGTGACCGCCTCTACAGTTTACAGTTTGGACATTTTGGAGCAGCAGCGCTGCACTCGCTATACTTATGTTCGCCACCGCAAATTGAGCAGCGCATTTTACCTCGGCAATGGCCAGCGACATGCCCATAACGGTTATACTTAAATCACCGTAATGGTCTCGGAACACACTGTTTCACGCGGAAAAACAAGTATCTAAGTTTCACCTCACTAGGGAGGTCAGCAGTAGTAAACTGCAGAAAAACAGATTTAGAATCCATCAACTCAGAAGAATCACTACTTTTGAAACGAAAACGTTTCACAAATCTAACCCCTTGACTTGCAAGGCATGCCACGAGATGGTCTGTGAAGATATCTAAAGGTACGTTATAGATAATACCCCGTGCGCCTAACGGTCCCAACGAACTAGCCCTATCTCGACCGAGACGGCACCATCTGTCAGCTTCGTGCCTTGTAGAAGCGTAGTCATCTGCTGCACACTGCAACATTTCACAATCAGATTGCCATTTCTCAACGGAGAGCAACCCTTGTACGAGCCTATGCACTTTTCAAGGCAGTTATGAATAAACACAGGGCTATAAGCTTTTAACTCCCTCCCTGTCTTGCTTTCTAAATCAACCGGGAGCAAATCCACGGCTTTGTTCTGTTTGCTGCAACTTTCACCGGAGCCAGCAGTTGAATCGGTTTTCAATTTTCGCTTTCTCAGGGCTCGGAAAGATTGAGCATCCCTATATACTCCGACGTGGCTAGGTCATCGTTGTCCATCTCTGGGCGCGAAGCGCATCCGCCTTCTATACTTCGAACACGTTCGTGGAAAGTAATGGAATATCTCCACCCTAATAAGAAAACAACTCACGCCAAAGAACAAGCGGAAAATGGAAAAATTAACGCCGAGACGAATTCACACGGCAATAAGCTCTCTACGCGGACAAATGTTTGTTTGATATGGTGGTTTGTTGTTGGCGTTTTATAACTACAATGGTCTTGTAGCGCCACGACTGAATTTCTACAATTTCAGGTTCCCTTTCACTTGTTTATTTTTGTTGTTGTTCTGGGTGAGTTCCCTGCAGCTCTTCCGTACACCGTGCGTCTGGTAAGAAGGCTGCAGTACCAATTTACAAGGTCTTGGTAAGACACAGCCAAGAACTCTCGACCTACCAGCACCGAAGCGGACGCACTTACCACTAGACCACGAGCTGGTTAAAGCGGACAAATGCTTTTCACCAACTCCTGCCGAAGAACAAATGCCACGATTCAAACTAAAACAGTGGCGTAGAAGCCAAGCCGAGAGTCGCGCCAGGAGCAAGACCCGTGATTAATTATTACTCCATTCACCTCCAGAAAAAATTTCTGTAGACGAGTCCATGTTTCCAGGTTAACAATTCTGTGACCTGAATTTCGACAATAATGTCCATGGAGTTTCTCATACGACCAAAATGGCTGAAATAAATCGCACCTGAAGTACTGCAATGTGCTCTTTTATTTAAAAAATTATTTTTGTTGATTTAGTTTTGACTGATGGTGAACCACTGGAGAACAAAAATCTAAAAAAACAGCACATTTCTCGGGAACAACTGACTTGAACGTTTTCTGCGATTGACTTGTTTGAGCCGTCTGTCTATCATACATTTAATTTTTTGGGTATAGTCTATCTATCATAACAATATGTGGATGGGCCATCATTCAAGAACTTTTGATAAACGCTGGTTATGACGAACAACAGTCAATATTCTATTCTTAGTACCTGGTCAGCAGTGCAGTCAACCGTGCGATTGAGAGAAGTATCTTTTGCGCTCACTCTAGCTTGTGGGACACGCGAATTTGATCGAACTGCATTTGCCGTTACATGTGCAGCTCGAAATACTAGTCCAAGGCGTGACCAAAATGAAGATGTGGTGTCTAAGTTAAGGCGTGCTGCTTTCGATTGGCTGTACATTATTTTTTTAAAATCTGATTAGCTTGTCGTTGCAAAGTCACAATGTAATTTTTGGAGAAGATAAAAACGAAAATGTTCACGAGTTGATATCTCAACGCTTGACGAGGTTAGTTCCAAGTAGTCCTTGATCAACCAGTTCGGTGTGTGTAAATTTCCAAACGCAGATATTACAGGGTTAGTTTTATGTATTGTAAGCACGTTTCACCTTTCACTTGTATGGATGAATTGTTTGGAACGAAGCAATAGCCAGAAATTAAAATTTTGGAGTGAAGAATGCAAAAAATATTAGCCTAGAAGTAATGTTACGAGTACACAAAATTATAAATATGCATAGAATTTAGAAGCTATACATCTTTTCTATTTAGTATCTTTTCTATTTAGTAATTTAGTAAATGTACGCCTCTGGCCGGTGAAAGTTACCTGCAGCAGGTAAATTTACTCACATCAACTTGGAGATATTACGAGTAGAGCACTTACAACTACCAGAATAGAGTCAACAACAGGTAATAATGAAAAGAATTAACTGATGGAAACTTTTCTAATCACGAACAATGGCCTCAAAGTCGTTATTTTTTACATAACCAGACGCAGTCAGGAACACAGATTCTTTTTGTAGCTTGGGGAATGAACACAAAATTGTACACAATCCACAGTACACAGAATTCATGGTTCTCATACAAGATTCTAAACGGATAAACATGTGTGCGTTTAGGCTTCTTGGGCACGATATACTTTCGTCAATTTTATTCAGAGGGGATTGCATGCATAGTTCATAATTCCACTTACAAATATTGGTTGATATGATATACCCCACTCCTCTGAGTTTTGAGCGACCAAGTGAAATCGCTCTTTTACAGAGCTTTATACTGACATACGGACTAGAAGTAAATGTCAAGTTATGGTTGATGCACAAAAATTCATCCTCATACAAACGTGCATGCACACCCAAATCCATCAGTCGTTCAGTGATTATGAGCTTCGGGGCATTTATGACGTGAAATTTTTTCCGGAACAAGTCCGTTACATTCTTCCAGCTTGGCCGTCATATATTTCTTATTGAAGTTAGTGTGAAAAAATTAGCTGACGTGACGGGCATTCACCGTAGCAAGGGCTCATAACTCGTAACAAATTACCTTAGTTTATGAAAAGGTAACAACAAAACAATGTTAAAGTGCACTTTTGGCATAACAATCATGTTCTCTTTGACCCAACACTTAGGAGTGGGTAATGTTAGGATAACGCTACGTAGATATGCTGAAATACAGTTTCAATTTTCAATTGTAATTACTGTACATACTGTACTGTTTGCACATATGAAATCAAAGTTTGGAACTTTTACTGCTCATAAACTTTGGTGGTCTAAGTGTTGAGGGACAGAGTGTGACGTATATATTTCAATATGAATAAATTTGTAAATTGATTTGTGGTTGCTTTATCCAGAAGGGTTCGAATTTAATTACGCCTATTGCGCAATTGTATTCAACCATCTGCTTTTCACTTTTGGCAACAACCATTAACGTTTTCTGCGCACATGCACACAGATTATTAGATCACGCATGCTTTTGTTACGATTTTTCGTGAATTGTGGATTTAACCTTCGCTTTTTCCTCCATTGTAATTTTTTCCACTGGATTTGGTGTTAACTGCCTTCACTCGTGTCCGTCACGTAATATAAAGCTTGTTATGAGTGAATGCGAACCACTACACTTTGCTCCGCGTACGCTTCTTCTTCATTGTTTGAGTCAGATCTTTTAATCGACTGCTTGGCCGCATAGACCTCGGCATGGTCGTCGGAAGGGGGAGCAGGGGGTCGAGCCCCTCCCTGAATTTTGAATTTTGACATTTTCCTTTTTACACATTCAGCAAAAAAGGTTGTTTTCGTAGTTTCGAGAGGGAAAAATGAAATTACACCACTTTTGGTGCCCCCTGGAAAAAAATTGGCTACCTTTGGAAAAATCCACTTCTGCCTCCTGGAAAAAATCCTTCCGACGCCCGTGGATGTCGGCGCAAGCATTCGATTGTCTCGTCATCCAGAACCGTCAGGCCATGCAATCCATAGGGAGGTCGATGGATTGTACAGTAAAGTACAACATGGTCAACGGTCTGTTCTTCTGCGCCACACTCACAAGCTGCAGAAGCGGCCATGACCTATTTTTGTAATCAGGAGCGGAACCGTCCGATATCGTTGCGGAGGCGGTTAAGCCGAACCCACGCTGTTCTCGAAAGGGTAATTCCAGAAGGGTGGGTGCCGGTGTCGGGGATGAAAGTACGGAGTCTTGTAGTGTTGTCCAACCACTCCACATTCCAACGGCGATCCGCCCAGACCGCTGCACTTCTGTTGCTGTCGTCAGATGAAGTGATAATTTGTTGTGCGGCAGGTACAAATGGGTGTCTCGATTTCAGATGTTGTACATTCCCGGATGCGCGTACGCTCACTACGCTGATGTGTTATATGCTTAGAAGTTTTTCAACGTTCAACAATGTCTGATTGACAAAATTTGAAAATAGTTAATTTACTTAAGCTTTTACATTATCAGGACTTACTGCGATTTTGTTCAGTATAAAAAAAGTATCTACCGAACGTGCTGCATGAGAAATAACGTTGCTCTCTTTTCCAAATGGTTTTGTATATGTCGCAGTTGACCACTTCATTTATAGGATGATGATTTTCACCAAACGAGTGTCATCATCTTTACAGTATGATTGCCAAGTGATTTTTAGGTGGCATGTTGCCAGGGCTCATTTTATAGAGAATAAGTTGAACTAGGGGCACCAATCAGCACTTATCAGTATTTCAGAAAATTTGCAGTTCTTTGGTCAACAGTTGTTCGGTCAACCTCACAGGTTTAGCCTCCGAATAGATTACTCCTTTTAAATTTTTGGCTGTTTATAACCCAGCTACAGGTGAACGTATTCGCTTAACAGGGTTCACTTGGTTTGCATGAAATGTTAATTTTTCAAGTGTCACAAATTTTCTCACCTAGATTTCTTGAAAGCATACGGTATGTGCTTGTGTACACTCTGGATAGCATTCCTACACACAGGCGTTTACACAAAGACACTTCACCCATGGTTCTTCTTGTGAATGTCGTGGAGGAATTTTGTCAACCACCAACACGCACATATGTTTTATTTGGATTTAACTAAGCCCTTCGGTATTGGCTTGCAATTCTCCACAAAAGGACTCAAAGGGGAGTTCAAGATTAAACATAAAATTCCTATAGCAACAAAAATTATTTGATTTTTCATCTTCCACCTATCATTCTAATTTTTTTTCTGCTAACAAGTCCACGTTACCGGTCTTGCCAGCGATGATTGGATTATTCTATTAGAGAGCACCTGTAGAATAACTACCCTAACAGGCTGCTTGCAACTGATGAATTACGCGATTTCTCCGACCACTGACGATGTTTACCTTTTGCCTACGGTCTACGGCCAGCGTGGGTGCCATGGGCGTCGGAAGGGGGTCCAAAGCCCACCCCTGTATTTTGAAAATTTCAGCAAAAAAGGTTGTTTTCTTAGTTTCGAGTGGGAAAAATATATTTCGCGACCTTTGTGCCCATCACCTAGAAAAATTTTTGTAAAAATCCACCAGTGGCCCTCCAGGAAAAATTCCTTCCGACACCCATGGTGGATGCTTTGAGTTTTTACTGATTATCGCTTTAAAAGTATAGGTTGACATAAGCGCACGTGATGTAGTGTGGGTAGGCGGTAGCCCACAATATTCCTGCAAAAGTTTTTAAAATCAGGGCTATAAGGGCTGTGTTAGTGCGTTTACAGAGAAAAAAGAAAAATGAGGTCCGCCAAGAAGCAACAGCTGTAACGTTGAAAGGAAATATTCGGATAAACTGGAGGTGTTATTCCAAAAACGGTGTTGTTTTTTTCTCTTTACCTTATTTCAGGGTGAACGTACGAAAGCTACCACAAATTTCAAACGACGCAGATCCAGTTTGCACAAAACAGTTCAGTGACAGACGATGTGAAAAATTGGGGCGTTGACAAACTTTTCAGGGCTTACATTTTCCGCCCTAATCCCCTGAAGAAAATTTTCCCTTGCATCTTTGCAGACCAAACATATCCGGGCGTTCTGTCTTTCACTAAGGCAATAAGAATGTAAAACACCGCATACCCTGAGCACAAATGGAAATCAGCAGTTTTTCTTATTCGTTCCCTTTTCTCCCTTCCTCCTCAATTAATGTGTATCCTTATACATTTGAGAAGTTGTTACCAAACATTTTTGAGGGTTGCCTAAAATCGATTCACCTGAGTTTGTTTACTGCCTGTTTTCATCTTTGTCCTATTTCTAAATTTCTCTTTTTTTTCATGGTATTGCAAGTTTGTGCGAGCGTATATCTGCCTTCGTCATTTCCGGTACTGCATGACGAATGTTGTGAGCTTCGCACGCAGTACGTGTACCGACCTGATAGCTGCCTGAATTTAGGCACTCCAGTTTAGGAAGGGGATGGCTGTTGCGTCGTCACGTTGAAGCACGGTAGTTTACTCTTGACATCACACTTCTATGTTTCTACAGGTAGGGTGTCCGGAATATCAAGGTGATGTAGAGCAGTGAAGTAAACGTTTTAGTTAAGGTAGCAATTCTGTTTGCAGTACTTATTACGGTTTATAATCCCAAACGTCAGACATGGTGCAAGAACAGACAGTTGGTGAAAAGGTAACTCATGCATTACCTGATAACGAAAGCTGTCTTGAAAGAAGTTCTAGCGCATGTCCAACCCAGCGCAGTGCCTTGAGCGGTACCAACAGCTCTGTTTCAAACACAACGTGCCATTCTACGAAGTTTTTCGAGGAAGAAGAGTTTTGTCTGAAAACTGGACCTATGCGTGCTAATTCTGGAGCGGCGCGTGACACTGAACTGGCTTCTGCTCAAAGAATGTCGGCCATTTACGTCAGACGTTATCCTTTCAACCTGCATTTCTCAATTCTCGAAAATTACCCTGGCAGAATAACTTCACCCTGCCAATGCCATTGTCACAGGTCAAGTTTCAGCGACAGTGCCGTTGATGTCTCCAAGTTTAACACCGGGATATCTTGGCCAAGTACCAATAAAATGTTTCATTCTGATGTCTCATTGTCAAGGACGCAAAGCGAAATTGTCACGGGCGAGGTGTCGAGCATTGCGTTACCCTCTCGACACCTGGCGTCTGTGACGAACGCAAACAATAACCACAACGAAAAATCTCCCCAGGCGTCACAAAACCCGAACTGCCACGTTACCACGCATCTTCAACAAGTTGCTGAATGTCATGCTGAAGTTTTTGAAGTTGAGGATTGTTCCGACCACACATATGATTCTGTGTCTTGCAGTCCCGATGGTGTTGGCAGCAAAAGACCTGGTTGCTTTAAAAATTACGGCCTGATGGGTTTGGTCATTCTTCTGATTGTCGTGACTGTTGCCACTTTGTCCGCATTAGTTTATTTCGGTAAGTAAGCCGAGGTATACGTTGCATGGTGCATGCCTTATTTTCCCATACATGGCATTACGAATCAATTTTCTTTTTATGCAATCATTCGTGCAAGTCATTGGAGTTCTCAGCCAGAAATAAGCCACGTTCATTGCAAACAAAAGTTTTATATTCCAGCTCATCCATTGCGGGTGCTGCAAGCGCTGTTGCGTTGCTTGAATTACGCTAGAATTATTACTCAAGCATGTTACGTTCTATGTTGTACTGTTTTCCGCAGATGGACCAGGATCCAAAACGTTATGAAAAGCTTATGTAAGAATTTCAAGTAACTTGCGGTGAAAAACCCGCATGTTTACATTCAGTTTATGTCATGCAAATAATGACAGGTAATGTAACAACAAACAAACTATACCGCTTAGCCTTAGCATTTGCTTACTACGTGGCCTGCCGGCCGCCTATTGGCTACAGTGACAGTTACCCGTTTCGATAACTTCACTGGTTCAGACTGTTGGAAATGAAATGGAAATAGGCGGCCGGCAGGCCACGTAGTAAGCAAATGCTAAGGCTAAGACGTAGTAAGCAAATGCTAAGGCTAAAGAGTTTCTTCCTCAGCATCAGAGTGCGCGTGGGCGTTGCGATTAGAGCTCAATTAAATGCGTGTTATTTCGTGGATGGAGAAAAAACTTTGTGTCACGGTGCTTTCCGCAGTGCTGTAGTCACGCGGTAAACACCAATTTCATGGGTTGGCTAACAGTTTCACAGCAACTAGGCTTCATCAGTGCAACGAAAAAGTTGTGGTGAAACAAATTCTAAGTTCAGCATTAGCTCAAACTCCCTTCACATAAAGTAATGACGAAAATTACGTCAAACAGTAGCAAATCTCCGAAATTGCCTAGAAAGCTATAAATCTGTGAATTACGTCAAAAATGCAATTTTGAGACCAAATTTGAAACTAGGTTATGGGAAATAATTCCAAGTGGGGACCCGGCATCTCTGCCCTCCAACGTCCACGCAACAGAGGTTTATTGATATCAACTTTGAGTCAAAAGCGGCAATGCATTTGCATTAGTTGCCTGCAATCGACTTTTCTATGCCACTGTAAACAAATTAAAAGTCTGTGTGGACAGCGAAACGGTCAAAAAATATCAACCTGTTTCACGATTTACCTGGTTTGATTAAACTCAATTTACTGATGTTTGTGATGACTGCTCTTGAGAATTACTCCTTTTAACCTGATGAGGCACCACTGACTCAGCGATCTTCTAAACAACTGTGTTTGCTGTATGATCTGTTTCATATACATGGGCAATCGGAAAAACAAACACATTTGCCTTGGTTATTCGTCAAGTCCGCCTGCAGGATCTACCCCTTAGATATTTAAATCGATGGAAAAAATACTCGCGTGTATTTGTAGGGGTTTTATTACTTAGAATCTTGACCGTATTACTAACTAGTGCTCCATGCATGGGCTTCGGAAGGATTTTTTCCAGGGGGGGCCACTAGGGGATTTTTCCAAAATTTTTCTAGGGGGAGCCAAAAGTAGTGAAATTTGTTTTTTCCCACTCCAAACTAAGAAAACAACATTTTGTAACTGAAATTGTCAAAATCCAGTAGGGGACGAACAGTAATTACTAGAGCGTGGGAGTACATAAATCTATAGCTCTAATAAAGACATTTGAATTCGTTCGACTCCTCTCGTCGTACAAAATTTGAATAAGCAGTCTCGTGTTGGTTAGCAAATACTGCAGCGCAGGGTCCACCAACCTTTTTGAAACTGCGAGCTACTTCTTGTGCACCGATTAATGCGAAGGGCTACTCGTTTGACACACTTCTGAAATAAAAACTTTGCTCAGTTTACCTTCAATTATCAATTATGTGAAGACATTGATCATGCTAATGTTATTTTATTTGTTGTTTTTAGAACAGGCCCGCGGGCGACGTACTTGGTCCTTGCGTGCGATCTAGTGCCCGAGGGCACCACGTTGGTGATCCCTGCTGCAGTGAGTTGCGTTCTGCACAGTATACGCTAGACCTTGTGCAGTTGAAACCGCTTAAATAGAGCATCGGTTTATAGAGCAAACCGCTTATTCGAGCGGTTACGGCTGAAAAAAAGCGATCCTATCTTTTTCCTCTGATATATTCGCTTATTAGAGCAGGCACACCGCTTATTAGAGCAGTTAGACGTGTAGCAGCACCTTGTCTTGCACGCAGTTAGCGCGTGAGAAATCCATAAAATGCAGAAAAAAACGAAGTAAAACATACAAACATCGACCAGTTATTTTGTGCTGGAGGGGCAAGAGTGAACAGTGTCCATCACAACAGCTCCTATGCAATAAATTATGACAAAAATATTGCAAAAATACAGTAACTCTTCCTTTTACCATACTGAGTACACTGCTCACAGCGAGAATAAAATACAGTACCCTGGTATTGATATGAGTGTTGGTGAATCCCTAGTGTGAATGACACCCTATTTTTATTGCAAAAAGTTCTCATCGGATAAAAGAGCAACCGTTTATTAGAGCAGGTTTTGCTATTCCCGAGGGTGCTCTATTAAGCAGTTTCCATAGTACTGTAGTTTGGGCGGTTTAAGCAGGGGTGACGTTTGATAAAGTCTAATACGCCAACCAGTTGCCCTCTAATCCTACTATGAAGATCATGAACCCCTCTTTCCACCACCTCGTCTTCATATTATTTACGAAATTGAACACTTGGAGTACAATTTTGTTTGCGGACATGACATTGCTTGACATTTTTGAAATGAAATGAGATTTTTAATAAGTGGCAAGGGTAGACAACTTTTAGTCTTTCTTAGTTTAGAAAAATGTGTTTGCAAGTAGACTATAAGGTTTGTCATACTGTGCACACTAACATGTATCAGCATTTGGTTAGTACGCAACTAACTCCTTTTAGCAGGTCCATATTTGTTTCGTTTGTTTCCAAACCCTAGACTTTAGGTCTTAGCGCACCGAAAATTACAGCGAACAATATATAAAATTTATGCAACCAATCTTCATCAAAATAAAATAGAAACGATTTCTGCATTTTTATTTGTACAAAATATATGACTTTCAAAATAGAACTGGAACGAAATATTGAAGCCAAAGGTTTGCTCAAAACATTAGACATCAAACGTTTGTTCGGTCTCGTTTTTGTAAGATCAGCGGGAGGACTCAGTTGTGTAATTAAAATTATTATGTAAGACAGTTTTTTTGCAAAAATAAAATTTTACGAACTGCAAAGTTTTAATAAATTTACACTGTTGCACTTTTTCATGAGAATCAAGCAAGAAATCCTTGCAATCGCTCATCACAAATGTTTTGTGAAAGCATAAATAACAGAAGTTAATACATAACTAAAGTAGAACATAGAAAAAATTCGAAGTGTGCAGCTGTAAACCTAAAATTGAAAAACTAATTTCAAATTGTTTATGCAATATCACAAGCCAAAAGAATTAATTTTCGAAAAAAGTTTTGTATTCCTTCCATATTGTGAAGTGCTTGGGACTGAGTTAAGAGTCTTCGCCTTTTGTTTCGATTGGAAGAACCTTACTCAGGTACTTAAAACGTGACTGTACTAGACAACACTAACCAAAGTGACAAATGACGTTTTAGGAGCACAGGGGCATTTTTCAACAACTCAGCAATCATTTTCAAGCTCATCTGATCCGAAAAAGCAAACTTGAGACATTTTGAAATATATGTTAAAATATAAAAAAATATATAAATTTCTGTAGGAGGCAGGCAAGGCGATTCCTGCCAACATGGTAAAATTCCTTCTACAGTGCAACCGAGGTTAACTATGAGCCTCCCGCGTCGACCCATGCTTGTCTTATGGGCGAATTCCCTCATGGGACGCAGTTACGATGCTTGCGCGTCAATATAGAAAAAATGGCAATGGAAACCAAATTTTCCACAATAGCACAGGTTTTGTATCACACGTGAGGAACCCACTGCCACCTTGGCCGTAACCCCCTTACTCATAAAATACAAAACGCATGCATATTTCAACAGAACAGCTCGACAGAACGCTTCGAAAAATCAGCTACTGAAGGAAACAGGTTAATTAAGTGTGTTTTAAGTTTTTTTAAATTGGTTTGAAAACTGACTATGCCTGGAGTGGCTAGCGTTTCCTGAGCATGCAGTTTTTTCACTTTTGTTTCGAAAGCGATGCCGAGTATGCGTACATGCCTACGCGGTCAACCTTCTGTGTGGATTTTGTCCTCGACATGGAACGTGTTTGTGAAAGGCTCTTGCATTGTTGGAAACGTGCTTCGTAGAACTGCGTTCCATGATTCATTGGGCGACAATTCCAAAACTTGAACTTGTGCTCTTCTCCACCACAAACCTGCTGTCAGCTGATATTTCTGCCCATAGGGACTGCAATCGCTCTTTGGTTTACATGTATTCTGTGCAGTGGGAAGGTAAAAGTTTGATCGAAAGATATTGAGGGACTTCTAGTATCGTCCTTTGGACAAGAATGCTAACGTGGACAGTCTCCTCAAGCGACACATTACAGGCTTCGGACTCCCGCTAATTGTCACCGACAAAATAATTTTTTCATTATTGTGAAAGAGAGTAGCGAATCTGGGCACCTGCAGCAAGGTTGTTCAGTTGCTACAAGAGGCAAATGCGGCATGATGATTAATTTGTCATTATCCTCACTTTCAACTTAGAAGAATATTGATTTTTTGATCCGCAGAAGCACCCAAGCATACTGTGCTTACGCGCCTCAAATTTACAATCACCTTCATGAGATGAAATGCACACACTAATATGACGTCACAATTTGATATCGCTGCTATCTCGCTTGAACTTGAAATGCACTTGAAACTTGTTCCTGTTGAGCTGCATACCTTTACCTTACCATATCTCTCGTCAGCATTTCCTTTGTAAAAACATTGCGAAAAGTTACTGTCTCGTGGGAAGTGTGTCAAAGCCCTGTCATTCATGAAATATAGGACGTCTGAGCAGTGTTAAAAGACTTGCGATTGCTTGCCGAAATGAGCTTCACTAGTTTGCATTTGATACGTTTTGTAATATTTGGCTCCCCAACTTACTCTTTCGGTTGCGTTTCAATACGAATTAAAGCAATAACCATCTCATTTGCAGATGAAGGAATAAAACAAACGCTAATTTCAGTTTTTCGCAGCTGTTGCCCCTTTGCTCATGCGATGTGTTGTAGCGTCGCAATCACCAGCTTTTATGCAACTTATCGCTACACCCTGAATATCCTGAAGATTTTATTGCTGACTGATCGCCGGTGTTCTCAATAAGTTAAATGCATGTAGTTGGTTAGTGTGTTGTTTTTATTTTTGGTTATATGTTGGCGGTAACACGATTTCAAACAATTCTTCAACTTTAATTTGGTGCTGTTGGTACAAAGTGCTTTGCGTTTTTCATGTTCAGGTGGTTTTCGTTTTTGCAGTTGTTTTCGGAAACCGGTCCCGTGTGGACGGTAAGCTACATTTTATTATTATGTTGGTGACACTTAATGCATGCATGGCATGTGACAGAGCCGCTTGTGTGTCTGTCTTGTTTGCTCGTAACGAAATTTCCTTGTATACCTTTGCATGCGGGCGGCATGGGTGGTTTCAGGCAATAATACAGAATAGATTGAAGTGCAGCGCAGGCTCAGTAACGCAATTTTTGTGTTCAATAGGGTTCAAACTTCACATTCAAACAGTATCACAGTCTTGATAAGACAGCTTGCAAAAGTCGCTGGCATCTCAAACTATTCAAAATGGATGCATTATCGTGCACTGTGCTGATTAACACAAAACTGCTTTGTACAGGTGTGACTGCGACAACAGCCAAGCAAGTCACAACTTCGACAATCCCTTATGTGACAACACTACTGAACCAAAGTAAGTAGAATGAAAACTGGCAGGAACGGGAAATTTGTTTGCGGAAGGTTCTGTTGTCAGCGTGGTAGCACCCAGTGACGGATTTACGCATAGGCCAAATAGGCCATGGCCTAGGACCCCGCGCTGTTGAGGGCCCCGCGCAACTCTTTCCTATGACGACTCAATGTTAACTAAAAATTTGCGAAACTGCGCAGAGGCAATTTATCTTGAAACAGGCAGAAATGTAAATGTCTACTCCAGACTTATCAGTACAGTTACAACACGACAATATTCTGCGTCTGGGTGTGGGAGAGATTCAGGCCGTCTGTATGAAAGCGGTTACAAAACAAATAATGAAAAAAAGGCACTTAATTGATGTTCAATCTTCCACTGACAAAAGCTCGCAAAAACGCAAGACCGCCAGACACTGCAAAACTCCGATCAAAAGCAATATTGTCAGTATTGGATTCTAAGTTTGGTTGTTTTTACTAGATTTCTCGTAAACAGAGATTGCTTGTTGAAACTCATGTGTTAGTTAAATCAGCTAGAACATTTTCTCGTGAGCTTTACTGGGAAAAACGTGTCGACATTGGGCTTACTTCATATGGTTAACTGAGGGGGTTGCGACAATACTTTGCTGCTGTGCAAAACTTGTCTTCATGCTGTTTACGATCGGCCTATGGCATAGCGGATTAAAACACTATATTTTGTATTGCTTAGAAAATGACAACGTCAAAGCGGCATAAGCTCTGTGTTCACTTAATGGGTTGTGTTTGTTTGGTTCATAAACTATGTGGTCACTGTTACCACGAAAAAAGGAGTTTACGTACAGGTAATCAGATCGACAACTAGACGATATTTTCGAGGGTGGCAACACGGTCTCGCATGAAAATGTATATATCCAAAAAACAAACCTACAAAAACCGCTAAAAATCACGGCATTTTAACAAAGAAAACTTCTGAACTACACGAAAGAGCTACAGATTTCAAGAAAAGATCGCAATGCCATTTGTTCTTTAGAAGAATGTAGGAAAGGCTTTAATTTCTGTTGAAGATCTGAGGCAATTGTAGAAACAAAGTCGGCAAAACAAAAGATATGTTTTTGAGGGGATACTACACATAATAGTGGTATACTTTCACGCTTTTCAGACAAATGGCCAAATAGGTCACACTTGCGTGGGGCCCCAAAAACTAAGATGGCCTTGGCCCGCGCTTCGTATATCCGTCCCTGGTAGCACCTACCGATTTTTACAGTTTTTACGGGTTACAGACACAGTATACCTTGCCGAAGAACATGTTTCGTTAATTTTGATTACTCAGCGCAGAATATTACAATAAGTAATAAATTATTTAGCGCTAGGTTATTCTTCCAGTTCGGTGATGGCAGTGCAATGGCCATGGCGTGTGTTTAAAACTACATTCCGTGCAGTGGCGTACGCAGAAAATTTTCATGGGGGGGGGGTTCATTGCGTGGCATATGGTGGTCATTTGTTTGTGGTGTGCGGTCTTTGTGAGGTCACAATTTGATGTCATATTCCTGTTGCCAAACCAACGTTTTGGCGAAGTTTGTTGACATAATATCCATATTCTTCTACACGCACTCCCCTTATTTTATGTGTCATTGCACTGAGTCTAAACTATCAGTGCTCAAAGTTAGTGTATCGGAGGAAATTAAACTCAATGTTGCGACACAGGTGTTCATAACTGCAAAATTTTGGCTGCGTGTTGAAAAAGGGGAGTACAACACACTCATCACTGCGTCAGAGCAATTTACAACTGCAAAATGAAGCTGCGCTAATGTCTCGTCGAATACGAGCAGTCGAGCATAGGTGTGCGGCTGGAGTGGCTGGCGCACATCCCGGTTTGCAAGATCGAATCTTGCTAAACTACACAACAGAGTTGCCAACCTGTCTTCACCAAAAAAATCCAGACCTTGTCCCAAAAAAGCCAGAAAAAGCCAAATAGCAGTTTTGAGACATATACACATAAAACATGCACAACCACACACAAAATAGACATTAAAACTCGTCAAAACCATCGATATAACACAAGTCCAATCGTTAGAAGCATTTTCTTTCCCCGTAATTACATCTGTCGTGCGTTTGTTTTTTATCAATAACATCGATCATTTTTAGGGCAGCAATAAAATATTTGCAATTTTCTGTGCACCCTGCGTGGTAATAGACCCTCGTCGCGAGATATTTGTAATGAATATGCAGCTCAGACAATGTTTTTCCAGAGCCAAGCCAGATTATTCTGTTTTTTTTATTTCCCAAAAAAGGCAAAGGTGTTAAAAAAAGCCAGAATTTCAAAATCTGGATTCAAAAAAGCCAAATTGGCAACTCTGCTACACAAGAATTGAGAATGCGCATGAAGTACGCAAGAACTCTTTCAATTTTTGTAATGTATGGACGTCCAGAAAACTTAGTTTTCCTTTTCCCTGGCTGAGACATCATGGAATGCCTAAATGCCTTTATGTTAGAAACTGCTGTTTTTGAGCTCGTGCAACAGTTCTATCATGCTACAGAATTTGGTAATGTAGCCAATATGGTCAGCGCTTGCGCTGACCAACCATAGCAGACAAAATAAAGACAATTATTTCGGATAAAGTGAACTATCTTGGAAAGCAATCTTAAACATGCGTAGTGGACGAAACGTCTGCAAAAAGTGGTGAGATGGTTTCTGGACGCAGACGATAACCTTGATTCTCACCAAAACCTAGTTATTACTTTTTGGCCCATTTAAAATGTTCCTTGAAATTCGCATGAACAATTATTCCGTGGTATTTGCATTAAGTCGACAAATTAACAAGCAAAAAGTATGCGAAAAGATTTAATTTCCTTTGCGCAGATAATAAAGATTTGTAAAATATCAAGCTCAAGGGGGGGGGGTTAACCCCAAAACCCCCGCTTGCGTACGCCCTTGGTTGTAACTTTAATAAAATATTGATAACGAGAAAAAACTCTGCTGCAAGAAAATTTTGACCTAACGATAAATTTTGACTTTTTTTGACCTAATAACTTTGGAGTGCATCATGGTATCAGCGTAAAATTTGATTTGTGGACGTTTCATAAACTTTTAAAAAGGCAGATAAATTTTGACTTTATTGACTTTTGGTTGCCCTGGTGATGACGTAACTGGAGTAGAAAAATACCTCGTTACATAATAAACAAAGGCAACGATACAATACACAACGAAATTTGTCATTGCAATTTAATATAACCTTCCCCCAAACACGTAGTGTTAAAAATTGCGATGTTTTAATTTTTTGTATTTTCACAAGTGTCCAAACGTAAATTTGGGTCCCACTGGAGCTTGTGATCAAGAATGGAAAAATCTTGGTGTGGGAACCATGGTGGCTGCAACTGACCTATACTAGCAACAAATATCATTTTTGCTACCGTTGTGGTGTTATTTCTGAGTGCTCACCAGTGATGGAGTCTATAAGAGACTTGGTCTCAAGACTTGTCTCGATACCCATTTTTGCGAGTCTCGGTCTTAAAGGCTTCAGGTCTAGTCTCGGTCTCGAAGTCTACAGGTCCCGAGACTTTGCATATTGCAAAGAAATGGTTCAGTAATATTTCTGTAACTCAACGATTTTTTGTTTGTTGTATTTGCAGCTGAGAAACAACCTAAACAGGTCGAAGAAATGCCAGAAATTTGAAAAAATTTCAACTTAGAAGTGACGACGGCAATTAGTAAAAAAATTCGGCAAAATTCACAAATTTTGAAGTCGCGAGTCTCGGTCTCTGAGTTTTTTAGTAACTCTTGGTCTCGAAGGTTACGATCTCAACTGCATCACTGGTGCTCACCATAAATTATCGATTTTCGCGACTCCAGTTACGTCATTTTATATCCGAAACCAGTGGCGTGCGCAGAAAATTTCCATGGGGGTTTTCATTCAGTGGCATAGGGTAGTCATTTGTACTTGGTGTGCGCTGTTTGTGACGTCACAATTTGACGTCATAGTCCTGTTTCCAAACCAACGTTTTGGCGAAGTTCGTTGACATATTGTGCACATTTTTCTATACAACCACTCTCCTTATTGTATGTGTCATTGCACTGAAGATAAACTATTAGTCTATCGGAGGAAAATACACCCAACGCTCAACGCTACGATACAACAATTCGTAACTGCAAAAATATCAGGTTGCGCGTTAAAACAAGGGGTACAACACACTCATCAATTCGTCAGGGCAATTTACAACGGAAAAATGAGGCTGCGCTAATGTCTTGGCGAATACGAGCAGTCGAGCATAGAGTAAGTGCGGGTGGACCGGCTGGCGCACACCCCGGTTTGAAAAATCGAATCTTGATAAACTACACAAGAATTGAGAATGCGCATAAAGTACGCAAGAAAACTTTCGAGTTTGTTGTTATTTATAGAACTCCAGCAAACGTTTAGTTTTCCTTTTTTCCTGCTGAGACACAACTGCTGTTGTTGAGCTCGTGCAACTGTTCTATCATGCTGCAGAAATCGGCAGGCCTAATGCAGCCAATGTGGTCAGCGCTTGCGCTGATCAGCCTTAGCAGACAAAATAAATGTAATTTTTCGGATAAAGTGAACTATCGCGGAACACAATCTTAAACATGCATAGCCTAATGGACGAAAGGTCTGCAAAAAGTGGTGAGATGGTTTTTGTACCCAGACGATAACCCAGATTCCTACCAAACCTAATCATTACTTTTTGGCCCATTTACAATATTCCCTGAAACTTGCATGCAAATTCATACTTTGTTATTTGCATTAAGTCGACAAATTAACAAGCTAAAAGTATGCGAAAACAATTAATCTCCTTGGCGTAGATATGGGATTTATCTCCTTGGCGTAGATATAGTTTTTGTAAAATATCAAGTTCAAGGGGGGGTAATCCACCCCCCCTCCTCACGTATGCCCTTGGCACTGAATAAAAACTAAAATATCAGCGCTCCAAGTTAAGATATCGGAGTGGAATGGATGTTCCGAGTGACATTACGACTGTTTCCTTCAAGTTGATGGTTATACTGCAGTCACTGCAAGCCTTAGCGAAACGTTCACACAGGTTTTGCAAGTGCATCTCAGAGTGAGCAACTAGGGCAGCGTCATCGGCGTACAGCAATTCACGAATCAGTACACGCTTGGTCTTGGTTTTAGCACGCAGCCGGGAAAGGTTGAACAGTCCGCCGGTGCTACGAGTGTGGAGCATGATACCATCCTCCTCTGGGAAAGCGTGTGCAAGAAGAGCTGAAAAAAATATGCCAAACAATGTTGGCGCCAGGACGCAGCCTTGTTTGACACCTCTGCAAATTGGAAAAGTTTTAGACATGGAGCCATCAAACTGGACTCTTGCCTTCATGTTCTCGTGGAACGCTACGAGGATGGAAAATAGCGTTTCAGGGCAACCCAACAGTTTGAGTATGTTATAAAAGCCGGACCGGCTCACCGTATCGAAGACTTTGGTCAGGTCTATGAAAACCACATACAGCGGACGTGATTGCTTAACGCTTTTTTCTTGGAGCTGTCTCAGTGAAAATAACATGTCTGATGTACTTCTAGAGGGGCGAAAGCCACATTGACTCTCAGGTAGAATTCTGTCAGCAATCTGACGGACTCTGGGCAAGAGGAGACGAGCAAAAACTTTCCCGGTAATACACAAAAGCGAGATGCCACGATAATTGTTGCAATCCCTACGATCGCCCTTGTTTTTGTAGAGAGTAATGATGTTGGTGTCTCTGAAATCGTCCGGAAGACATCGTCTATTCCAGCATTTCGTGAATATGCGGAAAAGCAGGGTTAGCAGAGGCTTGCCACCATTTTTCAAATTCTCGGGGGGGTGCCATCTTGCCCAGGAGATTTCTTGTTCTTGAGACCTCTGATTGCAAGTTTCACATCTCCCATGGCGAAAGGGTAGTCCAGCTCTTGAAGGACAGGTAGCTGTTGCAGGCTGGATACTGCCGAACAGCTGACACATGAGCTGGTTGGGAATAGATGGAGGTATGGTGATCTACCCAACGTTCCAGTTGGACAGAGGTGTCAACCAGGAGTGCTCCGTCAGCTGCAAGTAAAGGGGACACTTTCTTCGGAATTGGGCCGATGGCTTCCCGTATTCCACTGTAAAGTCCGTGAAGGTCATCGCAGTCTGCGCATTGTTGTATGC
>Ga0210059_1005973_pt1 | contig 19551 bp, 17 predicted proteins | sample Ectturendosymbi2_FD_188042 | JGI IMG/M metagenome (GOLD analysis project Ga0210059, IMG submission 188042) | Ecteinascidia turbinata endosymbiont from Florida, USA - Sample 2 (SPAdes) (version 2) | ecosystem: Host-associated > Tunicates > Ascidians > Unclassified | place: Key West, Florida... | reverse complement strand
CCTAAATCATCATATATCACGTATTGGTCTTCATCCTGACGGGCTCTGCGACCGGTGTGAAGTACCAGAAACTGTAGAACACGTTATTGAAGTTTGTACAAAATTCACAGAGGCGCGACGACGTCTGAAACACGCAGTCGAAGATCTTGGAATAAATTTTTCCACCCCAGAAATCCTACGTAGTACAGCTGCTGCGAAGCATGTGGAAGCTTTTGTGCGAGAGTCAGGCATACGCATATAGATTCTCTTTACTCCTGCCCTGGCACTATAAGACCTCGCAGTCATACAGTGCCATTCACCCCTTCATAATGACAATAATAATCATGCAGTAAGTTGTTTGAACCACGATTGTCTCTGAAAACGACGTTCACGAGCCTAGAAAACAGATTGGTTGTGATTAAGTTTTAGTGCGTATTGTATCAAGGTTGATATAGAAGCTACTTTGTGGAAAATTTCGAACTCAAGTCTTCCTAGATTTTCACGGAAGAATGCAGGATTACCAGGTTATTGCAGCTGCTTGACCGTAGATATTTTTGAGCCGCTGTTTTTGAGCCAGTGTTGCAACCTCTCCGTTGGCGTTACGTTGAATGTGCGATCCACCACGAACGGGATGTGCGCGAAGAACAACACCCACATATATGAGGCGCGAACATATTGCGGCGTATAATCTCTGCCGCTACTAGCTTGTGAACGATTGAACAAAATGATTAGCGTATGCGAAGAGTGATTGCGGCGCATGATCTCTATTGTTGCCTGCTGCCACACGCGGCCTTTCCGATCGCAACACCAGGAAGGCCAGTCCATCACTGAGACAGGTGTTGTTCAAAACGGAACGAGGCAGACCACAGTGTAACAGATCTTGCAAACGTCAGCGTTAACTTGATTTTGAAGTGCTGTGGCAGATTACCGGACAATCCTCGCGATAGTAAATCCACTGCGACGCCCCTGCAAACAAGATTTGCGATTATAACAAATGCATGTTTCATGTATATGCGTGTTGTTTCATCTGCATCCCTTTCACGGTATCTTGACGGTTGAAACATCAAAAACCACAAACAAGAACGAAACAATCCAAATTACAAAATATACTTAATGTTAATTTTTGTGGAAAGTCAAAATTTTGTGTGTGCTGCAACAATCGTTCATGACTTCTTTTCTCTGATTTTCAGAACATCATATTGAACAGAATTGGTGCAGACACATCTTAAACAAAGGTTCAGACGTTTGGTCGCTGCGCGCCGTTGCAGTTAGCATGCTTCAGGCATGGGGCGATTACAGCACAAATGTAATCGATTATGATTACTATTACTTGCCATTTGCTCGATTACGATTACGAATAAACAAAATCACAATGTAACCGATTACGTTTACATTTAAACTAAACACGATTACAATCGCGATCACATTTGTCTTGAAACATCCTCAGAAAGTAAACAAACCCCATTTGCATAGTTTTATGCAGGTAATTTTTGGACAACATGCAATATAAATCAATCCAATAAACGAAATTACTAATCTATAAGGATCAAGCACTAGAAAAAAGACAAAAACATTGATTGTTTACTGAGGTGTTCGTGCAGTCAACAAACCAGTGCCGTAACTAGAGATTTGAGCTAGAGATGAAACTTAGTTGAAAGAGGCCCACTGGCCTCTGTAAGGGACCTACTAAGCAACACTTAGAAAAAAAACTTGAGAAATGATGGTGAATCCGGGTATGGATGGCTCTACTAAAACCCCAAAGCAACGGAAAATACTCTGAAAAATGCAAAGAGACGACACCGTACCAAAAGCCTATTAAAAGGACACTAAAACCGAAATATAAGCTAAGTGGGCGGGTGGTTTTTACATTTAGCTGACCAGAGGGGTCGAATCGCCCCACTTTCCTCCCGTCAATTACTCCACTGCAACAAACACTTTAAAATATTGATTAAACAAAAATAAGTAATCAATGTTTAAAATATTTGTTACACTTGATAAACATCAACGTTTCAAATCTTTCATCAGGCAAACGATATTTATCAGGCTTGAACATTCGTCCAGCAACGCTGAAAATTCGTTTGTTAGTAATTTCAAAATTGTTGACTATTTCTTCTAACTGCGGGTTACGATCGTCTGCAAGGCAACATGGCATTGTGCAGCTTTTGATCTGAAATGAAATGAACAGTGATGCCAATATTGCTGGGCATCTGTCTATTGTACCAATAGTCAATGGTTAACAAAACCTCACAGGTTTCATTGATTTTTTTTTACCAGTATCTGGTGGATCACGGTTGACATGCTAGTTATCAGTGTTGTGAAAGGTACTTTCGACTTAGATCAAAGTACCTTATTCCTCTGAAAGTTAATTTGCTGTGTACAACACTTAAAAGCACTAGTGTTTCTGTATGCTTTCGAGGAATCAGTCGACTGCATCTGCTTTCGTCTTTTTGCGATGATTCAAACTTGCACATATCTCTATTCAAGTATGTACTTTCCACGATGGGTGTAAGCAAGGAATTGATCAGCAAATTTTTAATAGGAAATAGATTTCACGTAAAATTACGCATCCTCAGTCCTTATTCAAATAGAATCTTCTACGGCGTCGTCTAAGTGATTTTCGAGAGCTCCGGCCGACCGAATCACGTATAGCAACAATGTTTCTTTGCGTCCTTGCACTCACCGTCCGACCAGAATAAGTATCCCTCAGATCTTTTGAATTAAGATTCTGCACAGTCCCATACTCTCTAAACTTCTGCATCCAGTCAAAAATTCTGCTTTTTGATGGAGCATGACGACACTGAAACTTTCTCCGAAACCTTGCTTGCATTACTTTGTATGAATTGTTAGCGAAATAGGCCTGCCTTCTCTTTGGTGGAGCAAGACATGGTGGGAAAAACTACTGTTGCAATATTTCATGCACTAAGCCTTAAAGAGAAATAATTAAAATTAAAAATTTCATTCAAAGATATGTGGGTTCTATTTTTTGTTATCACCCTGAAGAAATCTACCGGAATGCTGTTCACGCATTCACGTTGTTTGGCTGTGTTTTTATCACTCCAAAAAAAACGGTAGATGGGGAGATGCCGCCTAAGGGAAGCCTCTTATAACAAAAAAATGATTTAAACGCCCCCAAATCGGAAAAACGTGAGTAGGCTATATTAATTTGACCAGAAGGACATAGCAATGAACAAATGACAAATTTTTAAGCGTTTAGAGACGCCGCTGTGTGCCTAGAGCAACAATTTGCTTGCTCGTAGAAAATGTTTTCGATACGGAACAAAACAATGTTTTTTCGCTGCATGTGGAAAAAGAGGAAGGTCAAAAGAGTATGTTGAATGACAAGCACACTGGCATAAATGAAAGAAACAATCTGAATGATGTAAAATCAGGAGATTGTTTAACCATTAGGGAAGCGATAAAAAACTAAATCAATCACAAAAAGGTTATTACGGTAGCAAGGCTTTTTGCAAAGCAAGGCTATTTTACACTGTATATTTTTATTAAAATTGTCTGCTGAAGGAACTGTAAACACAGCACGCCCGAAATCCAAGCGTAAAAACTTAGTTCATAAAGGACGTGGCGTTTGTTTGCGAAATGTAAGGTTTAACTTCAGGAATCGGTGGTGCTTTATATACTGTTTAATACAAGAAATCACGTTTGCGGATAGCGTCTGGTGCTTTAAAGCTGATTGTTCCACAGGATCACCTTGTTACCAAAGGTCAAATTGCCAACACTTGCTCAAAGACGGCGGCTACTTAATTTTATTGACAAAACGTGATCTGATGCAGACTCTCGTCCTCGTTTTATTCAACAATAACACACGAACCAAGCAACTTCTGAGAGATCAGCAACCGCGTTAAGTGCAACCGCCAAGACTTGCCAACCATAAAAGCGTCGGTAAAGAAAAACATACATAAAACACAAAATTCTTACCGTAAGCCAACATGGCAAAAGTCAAAACAGAGAGTTGGAGGTAAAGTTTTGTATACATGCAGAGCAGGGTACTGATCGAGAACTGCATAAAGAAACCGAAGTTCACCATCACATTCCACAGATTGTATGCGTAGTTCTGGCTCTTGAGGAAATATTCGCCGTAAAGAGCTAATGAGAAAATAAACACACAAATGCCCGTTATGATTGTGAAGTGAACATCTGAACAAACGTACTTACCAACAATAAATATCAAACAACAAACTCTTGGTTCCTTAAGTTTCTTTAGATTTTCGTCATAAATTCTAGTAAATACATAAGATATTTATCATTATTATTTTGGATCTCTCAAAATTTTTTTTATCAATTATCTATTTTTGTTGCACTAAAGTTGACTTCGACCAAAAAAATTACGAAAATTTAATTTTAAGATCTTACAAAATAATTGTATTTTTGAAAGTCACCTTCAAACCACCAGGCATGCACTGTGATGTGAAGCATAAAAATCGAATTTCAGATCACAGACAGTATTTTTCACTAATAGCAACACCACCCTAATCAACACAAACGAATTAGGATCAACCAACGGAAACAAAACAGTGGGCCAGTATTTCGTGAAGTGGCATTTCCTTCACTTTAATTTTGCATAAAGCAAAGGTTCCCAACATTTTTTGAAGCTGGCACACCTTTCATAAAAATAAAGTGACATTCGCACCCCCTCGTTTTAAAAAAGCTTGAAATCACAAAAAAGTGCGAATTTGCAGCAACTTCATTTTAAAAATAATTTACTACTTGCAATACATAGGTCTTCTGGCAACACAACAGAAAACATTGTGTTGTACTGTTTAACTTTCATACTTTACTGCTTATCAGAAACAAACCTGTTTTTGTGTCTGTTTTGTTGCTGCTTCTCTGAAATTATCCGCTCATACCCAGTGGCGTAACTAGAGCTTTGAGCCAAGGGTGAAAAACTTAGCTGAAGGGGGCCCGCTGGTCACCATAGGAGGGCCACTAGCCAATGTTCAGAAAAAAAAGAAAGGATACTGAATCCGGATGTGGTGGATGTCTATACTACAGGGTTCCCAAGCATTTTCAAAAATTATTTTCCATACTTCTTCAATACCTTTTCAATACGAAATTTAAAAAGTTCAATACCAAGCATTAAAAAAAGTTTTGAAAAGTTCAATACCATGTCATTTTTCGAAATTCTTAATCATGAAACACAATTTTACACATTGCACAACACTGCGCAAATATTATGAACTACTTTTCTTTTCGCAAAACTGTGCTAACCTGCAAAGAACAAGATTTAAAGAATCAGTGTCTGAAGACTTACTGCATCGATCTAAAACAGTGGTGCTCAAACCGTGGCCCGCAAGGCCCTCTGGAATGGCCCGCTTCTTAACACTTTGATCATTTAAGATAATTTTTTAGAGAATTTTTATTGAGATTATTAATTCTTGTGGTCCGCGAAGGGTTTCTGAAAGACAAATGTGGCCCACGAGCCAAAAAGTTTGAGCACCACTGATTTAAAAGAACCTAAAGCAATTAAGTTGGTTTGCTTTGTCTACACACAAGCAAGAGATACCAAAAAAAACTTGAATGAAACTCAGTACAAAAAGCAACAGAACACTGTAGCAAACTACATCTACACCAGGGGTCTCAGACGCATCTTTGTTTTCAGCCAGATGTGCTAAGTATTAACTTCTGGCTCCACGTACAGCTTGCAAAAGTTCCTTCCCAATCGTGACATTTTTAAATCCTCCCAAACTAGCAATGTACAGTAGTCCTTCACCAACCGCCTCACAATTAGATGTGAACTACATGGATTTACATCAAACATATTTTTGTTCACAACGAAGCCTCGTTCAGCGGTTGCCTTCCACGTGATAGCAGCAACAAGAGCTTCACAACAGACCAGAATTCACAGAAGCTGTCACCAGTGCCGTCGCCACGGGCTCCTTGCGGAACTGGGCAAACCACGACAAATGCCGGTTGCAACCCAGCACTCCCGCACAACTGTGTTGAGCATCTAGCGGACCGCAGCCCCTTTAAAAATGTAACCTGATTAGTGATTAACTACCAAATAATTCGGCCTGCAACTTTAAACCATGATAGAATATTATGAAACTGTTGAGGGGTGCTCGACGAGACAATCTGTTTAACAGGTTCTTGTCGGTGCCCCAGCGCTTAACTTTATGCCATGCAATTTTCCAATGTTTGCGCCAATAAAATCAACTCAAGTACTAACTTCCTCTTAAAAAACTGACAATCTGAAGCTGGGGCTGTTGCAACCTCTCCGGATGCGCGCGAAGAACAAAAATATATATGCGTGGCGCGAGCAAGCAATAATAAGAGAGATTGCGACGCATGATCTCTATTTGTTGCTTGCTGTCACGGTGCGAAGCTTTGCGCACATGCCGCTCAGGATTTCCTATCGCAACAGGGCCAAGACCAAAAGATTATCGAACTGGTTGAGATCACATCATAGTCATGATCTTGAGCAAATCCAGCTTGAGGTATCTGGTGAAGTATAACTCTACACTTCTGATCTTTTCCATTTAAAATTTCCATACTTTTTCAATACCTAAGGCACATTTTGGCCAAATTCAATACTTTTTCAAGGTCTTGAAAACCGATTTTCAAATTCAATACTTTTTCAATACTGCGTGGGAACCCTGATACTAGCTAAAAAAACGAAAACACACCGAAACACGCAAAAAAACAACAACCTACTTATAACCAAAAGACTACTAAATATCAAAGTGTCAACTAAAAAAGGACCCGGTTTTTATATTTAGCTTGCCAGGGAGTGCGGCTCTACCCCCCTGCCCCCCGTCACATACGCCACTACTTATTCCTTGGCACAAATTACTCAAAACTACGCGCAAATCGCGCCCCCTAGCTATGGCAGTTGCACAGCACTGCGCAAGTACTTGACATAAGCATTTGCTTCTTTACTTTCTTTACTAAGTACACTAAACTTTGAAGGGTTCAATTATTCTTTGAAAAACAAAAAAGTAATTATGAACATGTGTCTTTGAGATTCCATTAACTGACAGGGCTGTGCCTTACAATGGCCCAAAAGTACGCCTAAAATCGTACCATTGTCATGTACATCGGGATATTGTTGAAAATTTGCCAAACACACGGCACCTTGCATCATTGGACCTCACAAATTCCTTGGCAATATCTTGGCAGGATAATTTACTTAACTATATCCCGATGTACATGACAAATAACGGCATGATTTAGGCGTACGCGGGTCATGTTAGAGCGCAGTCATGTTTTCAACCGAGGTAGGGCACTGAAGGATCGCTCTGCCACGAGAACTTGCAGGTGATATCAAAAGTAGCCTCTGCAGTTTCTCAACTGCAGGAAACAGGCACCTTACATTTGGTTCCATTTAACGGAATACCTTCAAGTGCCCAGCTACGGTCGATCTCTTGTAATGTTCAACATACACTGGCAATTGTATTTCAAGGGCAGAGTCACGCAGTTCTGGATAGTCTTTGATAATCTCTTTACCCAAAACACCAGTTATCAGCATGTTGGATATCTTTTGGTACTTTTTTAAAATATGAAAACACATTAATGCTGAGAGTTGGGCGTAAATAGATATAATTACGTTTAAAAATTGTGATAACAACCAATTCAAATTTGGACAGGTCCGAAATAAAATGTACTGCTACTACAAACCACGAGATTCTCACTAGAGCCACTAAACCACATAGATCAAAGCAAAAACCACAAAATCTTTTAATAAACTACTCGCAGTAGCAACCGTGTTATGTATATCGCAAGCTACAGACCAGCGCAGGAATTCGACTCACAAGAAGACGACATTAACAAATTAACGAGCACAATTATCAACAATCATGATGATTCAGTTTACATAGCAAATCTAACGCAAACATTTGCAGAAGGTTCCGCTGCAGTAAAATGGTTGAAAAACACTGGTCTACAGTCTTAAATGTCGAACAACTAGAAACCACATAAGAACAAAGATGTTGTATTTAAACATGAGTTGGAAGAAAAAGCACTCGTTTTGGATTGAAAATTGCAGGCAGATGGCGCTGGGGGGCACAAACCAAGTGAAAGTTGCCGTCTTGCAGAATAAAATCGGGTCACACGCTGTTTGTTGCACACCGCACCTGTAATGAGCGTTTGCCATATGCCATCCGAAATTCCAAATGATAAGAAGAGAACGTAGATCAACCAAGAATTTGTTTCGTTGGCTTTCCAAGTTAAACAAAAGACGTAGTTTGAGATGTCTATGAACAGAGCGACAAGAAACGGCAGGTTTCTTCCAAATTTCCCAGCTAGTTTGCCAGCACAAATTGATAACACGCTATCAGTGAATCCATACAACATTAGGCAAACGCCTACCTGCAAGAAATTTCACAAAAATAACAGTAAAGAAATGCGTTCTCTGCACATTATAACAGGCTTCCGCAAAGACACTTGTAACTATTCCACGGTTACTAAGACCACATTTACAATCGGTAAGGCAGTTGAGGATCTGAGAAGCTAAAAATTGAAGCACCTGGCATTTCGATTCAAGAAGTTACCTCACAAGCTCAAAGCGATTTTAAAGATTTTGCAATATGAACTGGTGCGTCTAAATCTGTGGTAACATTTTGTCCGTATATTACAAATAGGCGGGAAAGCTGAGAAAAATTTTTTTTCCATTCGATTGAAACAAAGATGAAGACCAAGTTTCGAATTTAGCGTGTAGCGAAATAATTTCTTTCGATACAGATTTTTCTAATGCCGTAAGAACGACCTGATATTCGCAGCATCAGGTCGTGTACATTCATTTTTGTACCCACTTTTTCTCACGGGAGGGTTGCGGGGGCAGCCGCTCCAGGAGGTCTGTAACTACCTCACGGTCATGTTGGTCATCAGCAATTTCAAATAGTTTTGCTGGCTCAACACCAAGACGGGACCAAGCACGTTTGGAGATGTAGTCACTCCAGAGACGACGGATGGTTTGCCAGAATACTTTTTTGGCTCACCAGTAATTGGAAACCAGTTTACGTCTGAAATGTTCCCAATATTAGATTTTGGATTTTTCCACCTGAGGGATGCGGTCTTTCGCGCCTCAGCGTACCGCGCAATGTAAAGAAGATGCGGCCTTGTTCTGAAGCCATGCCTTGTAGGCTACTTTCTTAACATCTTTTGTTCCACCAAAGTGTTACTATTGTGTCATTATTCGCCACATCCAGCAATTTCTGTCTCCATACCCGAGCAGCAGATGAAGCAACAGCTACCACTCCATCTCCGAACAAGGACGATATGCTGTCTTCAGCGGCCCTTCTTACATCTTTGTCCACCTGAACGTCCCACTTTGTTCAGTAGGATGTCCTAGTCCTGTACTTACGTTTGCGTAGGCTCTGGCGGCTTTTACAGATGCAAGTTGCAAAACACCAGGTTGTGATCAGTCGACAGTTCTGCAGCCCTTACACGAACGTCCAACTCTGAACGGAACCAGTCAGCTGAATGTACGCAGATATCAATGAGTGACCGTTGACCCAAAGAATCTCTGTACCAGGTGTAAGGGCGATCGCCCCTCTCCATACCCCAGCATCATTCCAAACGTGTGCATTGAAATCCCTTAAATGAATCGTGGATTCATTACCTATAATCCTTCGTAGGGCACCACTAATTTCTTCTACGAATTCTGGGCACAGTGCACTTTGCCGTATGCCTCTACCAAAAACACGTAGCGAACCAACTCAACATGCACACCCTTTTTTATTGCGATCCACTCATCAACACAAGCATCCTCACCCCACCATGGGCAAATTTTGCCTGCTCAACGCCAGAGTAGAAGAGTTTTCGCCCATCGCCCAGCTCAACATCATTAGAACCAAGACGCTTAGTCGAAGAGATTCCAACAACGTCCAGGGAATATCGTTTGGCTTCCTCCACCTGTTTGCGTTCTTTCCCTAGGAGTAATGTTCTATTTTCCCATATTACTAGCTTGTGGCGAGATTGCCGTGTACGCGTGGCTTTCACTCTGCACAGTAAATTCGCCTCGGGCACAACATGGGGCTTCTAGTTGTGAATAATTGGTGGGAGAGGCTGTTGAGAATTTTACGAATGGCCCCTGGCCCAAAGCCCGATGCGTAATGGGTTTGCTTAATTTTGCGCATTTCATGGCATTGTCTGGTCGTGGCCAGTTGAAAATGATCACGCCGCACAAACTGCAAATACAGATGCTAAGTTCATGAGGAAAATAGTCGAAGTCATGAGCGTAAAAGTGTTCTAAAAAACATCAACTTCAAAATTATTGTAGCTTGTGAAAACGGACGAACGGTCATACCTTGTCGACGCCGAGTATGCACGACGAGTAAGATCGCGTTAACTCACTATGCGCAAAACCCATCGTCATTCCATTATATATGGCAAGCATGACAATCATCAGATGTTTGCGACAAATGAACAATTTCCACGTCGCACTGATTGTTGACCGCAGCAAAAGCCATCCGGAGATCTGTTGAAAACAACTTTGAAAAAGACATGGAAAAACTTACACAAAACTAAGTTGTCACTAGGGATGGGCAATTAAGAATAGCGAATCCGGAGAAATCATATTCTAGACCAGGGGTCGGCAATCTACGGTCCGCATCCGGCTCGCCAAGCGAAATCATCCGCCCCGCGGCCCCTTTTACAAATTGTAGGAACTGTATGGCCCGCGTAGTGGTTTATTTTATAAATTTGCCCTCCGTGCAACTTTTTGTAGAGCATACTTATGAGAAACCGTACTGTGTTATATGTCGTATTTAGGGCTTTCGTCATGAAGTGTGAAAATCGGGAGTTTAACTATTAAAATTCCATAAATTCCCAAGTTTTAACACCATCAAAAAGAGCAAAGGTAACCGAATAGTTGATGTAAACAGTACGGCCCGCCATACCTTGCACAATTTATTTTTGGCCCGCGATTAGGGAAAGGTTGCCGACCCCTGCTCTAATCTGTCGCATCTAAAATTCCAATTAAGCCGGATAATAGGATTCGATTTTTAAGTTTCACCACGACATTAATAATAAATCGGTAGGTGTCTGCGTTACGTGAAAATAGTTGTTTGGTTTGTTTTGTTCACAGCTGATAAAATGCGAAGCGAGCCAGTAACGAAAACGAAGACAAGTGGCGAACACAAAGAAACAAAACGAGTGAAATGCCGCCCTATTTCCTTCGTTTTTAGTCTCTCGCTCGCCCTGCGCGTAGTGAAGAACTGAAAAAAAAACAAATCTCACTCTAGCAAGAAAGTTATCATTACACTCGCCTTGTACTCCATTGGAGTGTCAGAAGTAGTCTTGTGCTTCGATCACTGCTTATCCGCGCTGGGGTCTACTCTCGTATTAAATGCCAGACATGGGGTAATCGCAAACGATTACAGTTTTTTGAGTAATCGTAATCGATTGAACTGACCAAAAATGACATTTAATCGTAATCGATTACATTGCCAATTTAATCGTAATCGACGATTACTTTCGCGATTAAACTTGGAAATCATCACCCTACATAACTGCGCGATGAACAGCGACTGTGGTGGCTGGATCTCCTCTTTTATCATTGTTTGTTATGGTTATGTTTTAGGAGGCCATTTGCCCGTTTATGTGTGATAAATCCAGATAGTCCACCGGCACGCACATTGCTTGTAGCGAGTTCTCGCTTTATTCCAGCTTGCCTTTCTGTTTGCCGCCAAAAGTAACGTAGCGACTCTAGTGAGACGTAGCAACAAAAATAACAGCTTTACGGGATGACACTTCGGCAACAGAGGAGATAGCGGTACTTTACGAGGAGAGGTGTTGGTTTCATTTGTGCAGTATACATTCAGAGAGAACCTGTGAACGTAAGTGCTAGAGCAGGCTATGTATATAACTAGTAGAGTAATTTATAAAAACTAAGTTTTATTCAGAGGAATAAGGTAATTTAACTCAAGTCGACAGCGCCTTTCCACAACGCTGATAACTAACACGTCAACAAAGATTATCCACGGGTATTGGTAAAAAAAATTAACGAAACCAGAGAGGTTTTGTTGACCATTGACTTTTGGTCCAGCAGATGCGCAGCTATATCGACATCAGTGTTCATTTCATTTCAAATGAAAAGCTACACAATGTTATGCTGCCTTTGCAGACGATCCAAAAGCCATCACACCACACAGCTGAAAATGTCGTAACCCGCAGTTTGTAGAAATAGACAGCAAGTTTGAAATTACAGTAGGCCTACTAACAAAGGACTTTTCAGACGGATGTTTAAGCCTGATAGATGTCGTTTGACTGATCAAGAAGCGTTGAAGTTTCAAGCGTTAAACACTGATTACTTTGTTTAATCTATACTTAGAGTTCGTTGCAGTGGCGTAACTGACGGGGAGGCATGGGGTGAATTATCCAACCGTGGCAAGCTAAATGTAAAAACCGACCCCCCACATACCTTATATTTCGGTTTTAGTGTTCTTTTGGTTTTCAGTGAGTTGTCGTTTTTTGCGTTTTTCGGAGTATTTTCCGTTGATTCAAGGGGTTAGTATAGCCACCCACAACCGGATTTCCATCGTTTGTCAAGCTTTTTTCTGAGTGTTGGCTAGTAGGCCCTACAGTTGCCAGTGGGCCTCTTTCAGCATGTTTTGCATCCCTGGCTGGCTCAAACCTCCAGTTACGCCACTGGTTTGTTGATTGCATAAACATCTCAATAAACAGATAATGCGATTTTGCTTTTTTCCGGTGCTTAATCCTCACAGATTGGTAATTTCGTTTATTGCATTCATTCATATCGTATGTTGTCTGACAATATACTTACATCAAACGATGCAAATGGGTTTTGTTTTCTTTCTGAGGATATTTCAAGATAAATGTAATCGCGATTGCAATCGTGATTACTTTCAATGTAATCGTAATCGATTATATTTGTGATGTAATCAACCCATGTCTGATAAATGCTGCATTGGTCAATGGCAGCACCGCACGTAAATATTTTCCTTGCACCCACCCATTACCACAAAGCACGAGGCTGGAGAGTTAAGTACCGTGCTACACTGCTACAGGTCTTCGGTATGATCCAACCGAAATAGAAGGTACCCCAAAACATTTTACACGTAGTGCTGCCTGTTGCCTTGTCACCAATGCGGGATTTACTACGAAAGTAGCCGTGTGGTTGCGGGCACAAGCAAGCGGAAATGGGTAAAATTGATACTTCGTGCAATTTCAAGTGAACTAGTGAAGCGAGTATAATGAATTTGAACTACACATTGTTTTCTGATACCGCATTTGTTGTGCCAGTGTCGTGCACTCGCCTGCGAATTCTACTAAACACTATCTGCAGAAAGCCAGGCTTTAATTCACTAAGGACACCGCTCAATCATGGAGCTGAACAAGCGAGCAATGAAACTCTGAAACAAACACAACAGCGTAACTGATCAAATGCTTCCCAGGGCGGGCAAACTGCACTAAAAGTACACTTTGCAGTATTACACTTTGCAGACCGCAAGCACAACGCAACAGCCGCGGGGCGAACACAGGGGCACAATTAAGGATTGCAAGATTGCAGACGCCACTACGTGGCAAGGACAAGGTAATCATACATTCACCACAGCCAGCAACTAGCTTTAGAGGCGATTCTTTCTTCAGTGACCATTTCACACCGATATTGAAATCAATACCACTGAACAGACAGGAAAACAACAAGGTAATGAACACTTTCATACTTTCATATGTGTTAATTTTTCAAAATTTATTTAGTTATTCATACGTTGTCACAATCGTTTTTATTCAATTATTGTCAAAATTGCATCGAATACCTTTCGTGTGGAACTAGGTGCAACATCATTGTCTGCATTCGACTTGCACATGGGCCTTCCATCTTCACTGACAAGCAAAACTTCAGCCGACTTGTCATTCATGAATGTTGCAGAGGGAGATTTTTCACAGTCACTCTGGCATGTTTCTTCTACCTTTACTTCACTGCCGTCATCAACACCAGGTTTACTTGATGTTTCATTAATTATATCAGTCGGCCAGTTGATATCATTTGGAAGATAAAGGATGTATAAAACAATGGACACCATGCATAATAGACAGAACAAGCCTGTAAGGACAAAGCGGGTGGATGGATAAGCTGGCTGGTATTGAGCCAAGCTAGTGTGAGTAACATTTGCTATTTGGCAATCATTTGCTCCACAAACAGTATAGTCATATACTCTGGTAATATTTTGGCGTCCTGCCAAAGACTGGTCAAAGGATAGAATGACGAAACTGATTCCATTGCCCACAACCTGGAATCATATGTTAAACATTTCACCTTATGATCAAGACTAACATTAAAACACGAAAAAAATTTTGTTTTCAAGTTATGCTATCAAGATTAATCCAAAATGCATTTTAATGCAAATAAAGCAATTAGTGCTCACCACTGCTGCTTGAACTGCAGAATAGAAACAACCAGTGTGGTAACGAGTGTATCGTTCAAGTTTTTGTGGAGCTCTTGCCGAATACTTTTCTGCAAAACTTGTGGTAATAATTACCATTGCAGTCCAAGCCCAACTTTCCCCTATTCCAAAGGCAATTCCAGCTGGTATCACAGTGATATACACTGAGCAGCAAAGCAATACAAGTAGCCAATTTTCAGAAACAAATAAAAATTTTTAACACTACCACACATATCTCAGCAAATGAATGAACATACAATTCATAAGAATCTTTTGCTTCACAAAATTGCTCATCTACAATGAAACTGAAATGAAACCTTTAAAAAATCAAATTTTGCAATACTACACACCATCTAACACAATGTGATAAGGTTAATTACTTACACGTGTATAAATTTCCCAAAATAAACAATAAGTATCCACACAAGGAAAAGAGCAAAAGTTTCTTACAACCCAACTTATGCCCAAGCCATGGTATAAAAGGAGCAGACAAGAATGAGAATGCATATTCCTGCAGCCAGAGATGTTGTTCCTGCAAACAGTACATTGCATTCTAGTGTGTACTCATTTGCAGCAATCACTGGAAATGTAGACTACTTGCCATTGTAGATAGGGATGTACAGGAATCAACGTTTCTATTTACAGCCAAAACTGGAATTGGTTGGAAAAAATCAATCCAGAACCAGAGTTATTGCAAATTCTTGTTTTATATTTGTAATTTTGTTCCAAATGTGCTAATGCACTCAAGCTTTGAGCAATACTAGATTTTATCCTATTCAAATTGACATTCAACTATATACAAGGTCTGTAACAGCAGTTTGCACAATGTATTTTGATTGTTGTGGAGGGTCGATGTCACTTGACCAAAAAATTGGTGGAATTCTCTAAAAGTGGCACCTGACCGACAACAACAAAAGAAATTTTCCAAAACAGTCAGTTGTCCGACAACAGCTGCTAGTAGGCCGACGTCACTTGACATACAAATTTGTTGAATTCCCTCAAACCAGCAATTGACCAACATGAAAGGAAATTTTCCAAAACAGCCAGTTGTCCAACAACAGCTGTAAAGGAAATGTTCCAAAACAGTCAGTTAAACCCTAAACCTAAACTCTAAACCTAAACTCTGAACCTAAACACTAAACCTAAAGCCTAAACCTGAATCCTAAACCTAAAGCCTAAACCGCAGATCTGAACACATATGTTTGGAAACTTTTCAAAAAGTGAGTAAAATTTGGTCCCATGAAAAATGGAACATTAAATCTGAAATAAACATTGTGATAGCTTGACTTGTTACTTTATTCTATAGATAGGTTTGTTGGTCAAGTGGTTTATTTGCATAATTCACTTTTGTTGGGTCAGTCAAGTGGTGTTTTTGTGTAATTCACTTTTTTCGGTCAAGTGACATTTTCGTGGTATATTCACTTTTGTCGGTCAAGTGACGCTTTTGTGTAATTCACTTTTGTCAGTCAAGTAATGCTCCCCCGTTGTGGATAATTCTTTTCTATTATGTAGTTTGATCAGTTTGCTTCAGTTTATCTTAATCTGTTACTAGGAACATATTCTATATATTATTACAGTGCATTTACCAAAAGTGACCTGATATTAGAAAAAAATTGATAAAATAACAATCATTTTAAGGTCTGCCAGATTTAGCTCATTTCAGGGTGGAAAGAAAATCTAGTACATCCATATGGTAAATCAGTTTTGATTGCATATAGAGTTGACATCACTGAAGTCAGCAGATTTGATTACAGTAAGAATACAAAAAGCAATTCAATAACTTTGGTAAACTTTCAGGCCAAAGAAGGCCATTAGCACGGAGACTGCTCAAAGACATTTGTGCAGAAGAAGTCATTGCTTGTATAACTAATCTTAGAAACACTTCATCTTGTGGAATTGACGGCATATCAACTAAATTCCTAAAGCTGGCCAAAAGCACTATTGCCCCAATACTTGCAAAGTTGTTTAATAAGAGTATGAAATGTGGAGAATATCCTGATTGTTTGAAAATTTTACAAATTGTTCCAATTCCAAAATGTTCCTCTCCTTCCATACCCAGTCATTACAGACCAATATCTACTTTGCCAACAGTAGCCAAATTTTTTTTTAAATGTTTATGCAAGAGTAAGCAATTTTCTTAACAAAAATAAACTTCTTACAAACTTTCAATACAGATTTAGAAACAATGCATCAGCTGAATTAGCAGTATCTGCCAATTATGAAAGTTTTTTGGAAAACATGGATAAGGGTATGTATGGTTTATGGATAAGGGTAGAAGCACATGTGTTGTTTGTCTTGATCTAAGTCAGGGGTTTCCAACCTTTTTCTTACCATGTACGCTTTCAGCATTCCGACAAATGAGCATGTACCCCTACAGCATTTCAACAGATAAGGATGTACCCCTTCAGAATTTGGCAGATGAACATGTACCCCTTAAACTCTTTATGACAAAATATTTTCTCATGATTTTTCACAAATATATTTAACAATATGCATATAATGACTTTTCAAAATAATATTAAGTGATATATGCATAAAGATTTGTAAATAAACAACATGCAAATATATTTTTACCTTCTATTGCTAACCTTAAATGTACCCCTTCAGATAGGCAAATGTACCCCCAGGGTACATGTTGGGAACCCGTGATCTAAGCATTTGATACCGTTGACTACAAAATATTGCTACGTAAATTGATGTATTATGGTATTAGAGGTAAGCAAAACTCTTATTTTGAATCTTACTTAACTAATCGTAAGCAGTGTACTAAAGTAAACAATTATTCATCAAATTTTCAGACAACTGGGTGTGGTGTTCCTCAAGGTTCAGTAATGGGTCCTTTATTATTTTTAATCTATGTCAACAGTGCACAACCTACAGCCGTTTGGCCACATGCAGCCTTCGATAATGAAATTTGCAGTCGTCCACATGTAATTTGAAATATAAGATTTGATGGCCGTGTTGGCATATATTGAAGCAAAACAAACGCAAGGCAAGAAAATCAGTCGACATGATGCGTAACAATCTGGATGGTGATGTCACAAAGAGTTATAGAATCAATACGCATATTATGTTTAAATGTGTTTTGTGTTGGTTGGCACTTGGCAGTAACGACTAATCATAGCCCTAAGTGTGCATTGTGCGAGTTGGCAGCCGTACTTCATATAAATAAAAGTAATGCAGCCAGCAATAGCAAAAAGGTTGTACACCCCTGATCTATGTGAATGATCTTCTTTGTGCTTCTAGTTTTCAAAATACACTTTTTGCAGATGACACTAGTTTGCACTTATCTCACAAAGATATTAAAACGTTACAGCTTAATGTTCAAAATGAGCTTGATAAAGTAGATATTTTGATGAGGCCTAACAGATTATCAGTAAACTATAATAAAACAGCTTATATGACATTAACTGCAACATGTTCTCAAAACTGTAACTTTGAAATTTCTATGAATGGTGTGAGAATACAGCAAACTGACAGTATTAAGTATCTTGATGTTATAATTGATAACAAACTTTCGTGGAAACTGCAAATCAGTAGTCTCTGTGGGAAACTTTCAAGCTTGTGGCGTAGTGTGTAAAATTAGACATTTTGCTGATATGAAATTTTTGCGTTTTATCTATTTCGAGCTCTTCCATTCGCATTTGCAATACTGCATAATTAATTGGGGACGAGCGTATCAAACTGTTATCCGACAATGTGCAAGTGCTACAAAATCAAATTTTGAAGTACATGACTTTTAGCAAGAGAACAACAAGTACAAACAATATTTCAAAAATCCTTAAAAAGTTTCTGATTTGTACCAAGTTACTTTGGAAAAGTTTATGTATAAGTATAATGCCGATATCCTGCCCTCTTCTTTTGGTAACTTTTTTTCAAAACTACACTGCATACATGATCATGGCACAAGACAACAAGTTTCAGGAAATTTTTATCACAAACGTGTTAGAAATGATTACGGTAACAAAATGCTGCAATATGTAGGTCCTGTTGCATTTCTAATGATATTAAAATGTTACCATTACATATGTTTTCCTATTGAGTAAAATCGCGACTGTTTGCTGAGTACTGACTTTATTGTGATACATACGCTATGTGATTTGTAAGATGTTTGTGAGCGTTGACCTTAAACTGAGCATACTTTTGGCTTCTTTGTTTTGTTTTTTATTTCGTTTTAAACTCATGTTTTGTGCTTCACCTATACTGTTGTATTTGACAGTCATCAAATGTAGGCTGGGCTTGACTAAGTGACTGCTTTGGCCATCTTTCGCCCAACCTGTGCTGTTTCTTTTAAGCTTTGTTGATTGAAATGTGTTCTATTGCTGTGTACTTGCAGCGCAAACATGACTTGACTGCTCACAGTGTTTAAGTTGGGAGTGATTAAACAAAATTGCCAGTTTACATACTGTTTTAAATCAAACAAAGTAGCAACCGCTTGGAAAATCAGAGTAATGCAAAATATGCCAATAAGTAGCAAGGCCTTCTTGCAATTATATAAGCTATTTAATTTTAACTCTACGCACCTTATAATATCAGATGGAGTTTCAGCAAACTTTTCTCAATTTGACCAACATATTCTGATACAGTTTAATTTAACATTAATTGAAGGACCATTTTATAAACCACCAGAAGTTTTAGATAAAACTCGACTGATGTATCGGCATACCGATATACAGGGTGACATAAAAAAACAGTCATCACCTAAACTTGAATAACTTTTGAAATAATTAATCATTTTTTTTTATTTTTCAGATTTACCAAGTATAATATAATTAATGTTCTAAGAGTCTACCAAATTTGGCCTTCGTGATGCCATGGACTACTGAGCAAAAGATATTTATAGTTGAGGCATAATTTCGGCAGAAGTCTATCCACCCAGCTCAATTGCAATTCAAAGAAAGGTTCGGATGTCTTGAATTTCCTGTCCACTCAACGATCTACAGATGGGTCAACAAGTTCAGAACCCATGGGACTACGCATAACCTCAATCGTAAAGACACTAACAGACAATCACACTCTGGATGACCGAAATCATCAAGGACACCACACAACGTTGCTGTTGTCAGAGACTGTTGTCCACAGCCCGAGGATGACAATGAGCGGTCTGTGACAATCAACACCGAGCGATATGTCCAGGTGCTTGGCAAGTTGTGGACAGCACTTGGTCGACGGAGAGGGGTCGTCAGGGTCCTCCAGTGGTTCCAGCAGGATG
>Ga0210059_1005972_pt1 | contig 19554 bp, 7 predicted proteins | sample Ectturendosymbi2_FD_188042 | JGI IMG/M metagenome (GOLD analysis project Ga0210059, IMG submission 188042) | Ecteinascidia turbinata endosymbiont from Florida, USA - Sample 2 (SPAdes) (version 2) | ecosystem: Host-associated > Tunicates > Ascidians > Unclassified | place: Key West, Florida... | reverse complement strand
AAACCCTGGGCTTGGTAAGAAGAACCAGGTACGCATATTCACATACTGCTATAGTTTTGACTGAGATAAAATATGTCTTATCAGTATTCATTTTCTCTTTGTTACGTGACGCCACAATGATGTTTATTGCTGGCGGTTTTTTTATTTTGACGCAGGAAAACGACGCAATTGGAGATCGAGCTCTTCATGCTGCTAGGGGTTTGCGCGGAGGTGATCCCCTGTCCTCATCGCAACCAGTCACTAGTTAACACACATTTGTGTGCTATGAGGAAAAAGTCCATGAGTGAGTTTGGGCGAACAGGGTCGGCGGTCGAGCTATTTTCAGCGTTTCATCAGCCTATTACGCATACGATGTTTGAGACGGAAAGTTAATGTAGGAAGATTGAACCAGAAATCGCTTGCGTGGGTCACGTGACTTGACCCATTCAATTTCGCCCAGTCAGTCATTCCAGGAAACGCGCAGTGATGCGTGAAATTTGCTCATTTAAGCGATTGTCTCCACGTTCTTGAGCGAATTCTTTCTTTGTGATAAAACCTTTGACGTAGACTATGCTTGTGTTTGGCCGTTCTGGTTAAAATCGTGTTTTTGAACGTTTTTGCGATTTCCGTGATTTATGACGTTGCTGTCGGCGCCGAAGTTCGTGGAGTGCGGCTGATGACGTCAACTACAAAGAGCTTGTTCTTGGCAGGTATCATCATCGGTTGCAATCAGCAGCAAAGCATCGAAACCCTCATGTACTCACTCATGTGCCCCAGGTAAGCGTTCCTGATATTCTTGTCAACAATGTAATGATGTTTTTACTAAGAGCGCATCTCGTAATATTGTAACTCGCGTCACAGCACGGTTCAGCATTTAAATTCGAAAACACCTGGTGTTACTCTCGTCACAGCGTTCAGTTTTTAACTGTTATAAACACTCCCAAGATTTTGGCTCACCTTCGTGAAGCAATCGATCATACGCACTGTACCACCCAGGGTCGATATTACGCACTGTATCACCCATGAACACGCCCTAGAGTTTGGCTGCACACCTCCCGGAAGCAATCGATCTTATGCATTGTAGCATTCAGGGATGCGTGTTAGAATTTAGCGGGCCGAGGAAAACTCGCAGGAGGCCCAAAAATATTGCCACTGCGAAAGGTAGTTGTAGAATAAGTGGATAAAATAAATATATTTGCTTAAAATTTCAATTTATCAACTAAATATGAAACAATGCAAACACTAAGGGTGAAATTCTCAAAGGGAGTTACGGCATCTCTGAAAAAAGGTAGACGAAGTCATGGGCGTCCGCAGGGGCAAAACGGGCATTTGCCCCCACCTGGAAATTAGCATTGAACAACGAATTTCTAGAAAACCTGAAGTCAGTTGCTTAAAATCGATCAATTGACTTAATTCTTGCAATGTCAGTTTTTGCCGGTATATCACTTACACTACACAAGAGCCAGGTTCATCGTTCTGGTGTCATACAGTGATGAGATTGCAGTTCACACATGTCTGCTTCTGCTCCTTTGCCTGCAAAGGCAGGTTGCGAAACTTGTGATCGGATTAGCCTATGATTGGTCTTTATTGCGTAACAGCTACATGGCAACAAATCTTCATATACACTTCAAGTTGTGGTATTAGGCTATTTGCCGCATGTTACTGTTGAACGCAGGCATCTTGGCAGGTAATGCACAGTAACGTAACTGGAGTCTTGATCCAGGGTGGGAAAATTTAGCTGAAGGGGACCCATGGGTCAACACTCAGAAAAAGAGTTGAAAATGGTAGTGAATGCGGATCGAATGTGCATATCCATACTAAAACCCGAAATCACCAGAAAACAGTCGAAAAACTCATGAAAGCAACTGCCTACTGAAAACCAAAAGAATACTAAATTCCGAAATATCAGCCACGTGCGAGCCCGGTTTTTGCATTAAGCTTGCCAGAGATGCAGTTTGCATCACTGCTTCCTGCCAGTTACGTCACGGTAATGCAGCGAGACAGTGACCGCTGATAGCGGTAAGCGACGCAGTATTATACTATGTGAAAAGAAGCATGAGTGAATCTGAAGCCATGCTTTCACAAGTCTGAAAAATCTATTGTTAGCGTGAGGCTCTGAGTGTAACCAATGCAGGACACCGGATCAGCGGTAGGACAGGGAAGCAGTGAAAGAGTTGAGGGCAATTGAAACTTATAAAACCAAAAATTCGTCGTCAATTAAAGGCTTGTTTCTGTTCAGCAGCAATGTTGAACTCAAACATGTTCAGCAGCAATGTTGAACTCAAACATGTTCAGCAGCAATGTTGAACTCAAACATGTTCAGCAGCAATGTTGAACTCAAACATGTTCAGCAGCAATGTTGAACTCAAAAATAAAAACAAAAATTATAGAAAACCATTCTGATTTTTTGAGTGGGCGAATAGCTACAATGATTTTGTTTCATGTCGGTCTTGATAAATCATGAAATTACCTGTGATACTGTCATACAAAGGCACTTCCGCCCCCGTTGGCCCCCGTTTGAAAGAGTAGGAGGGGCAAGGCCGCGTTCTCTGACGTTCATTGACCACTGTGCCCGAGTGAATAGCTTCATCAAACGACGCTTGCAGGCTTATTTTCACTCAGTATAAAACTACGTGACTTGTTAGAATACGTCTATGCAGGCTTGTAGGAATACGTCCTAATCGTTAAGGTTCACTTATGATTTCTGAGTGCTTTCACAGACACTTGCCACTCTAGACGAGATTCCAGACGTTTGCAGCTCTTGTTTTAAAACGACGCTGACAAATCTTGCTACGTAAAATAAAGTGACAATTTGCGGTTTCGTTAGTGACCATGACAATGCTTCTTTCGGTAAAGACCATGGCAATACTTCTTTGAGAATAACTGCCCTGCTTTGAAAATCTACACTTACTCTATGCCCTGTTGTGTAAATTATCCTAATATGCTTGATTATTTCTGCCAACGAATCGCATTTTTGTGACTGTTGCCGTAACACAGCCGGGCATTTTATTTGTGCTTTGGGAACGGTAATCAAATCGTTTTCTGAACGTCCATTTGCATTGCATTGTCAGCAGCCTGAAAACGATAAGGAAAATGTCAACAGCGCCCCCGCCCGGAAAAATTTCTGCGGACGCCCATGGACGAGGTGACTGCCTGGCTTATCTCCGTGACATCTACTTCTGGTACCACCGCTCAGTGAATTATACTGACGAGGTTGTTTGACTGTTTCGTTGCTCGTTATTTGGCGTCAGATACTGTACTTTTGGTTTCCCAGTGAAGGCAATTATTTGGGAAAGACCTATTTACAAGTTTTTTATTTTTTACAGGTTGCGTTCTGATTTACATGCACTTTAGTTTTGAGTTAGTTTCCTTGCTCTACACTTGCTTTAGCTTTTCAGCATTTCACACGTAAACAGTGCTTGCGGGCTGAAGGCTAAGGATACGCATTGTTGCGTAAAATCGATTTCTTATTAAAATTTTGCTGATGAATTCAACCCTTTCACCTACGTGGGACCAGTTACAGTAGTCGGTTTATTTGCTTTACAGAAGCCTTTTCAGTGTTTCGCATGAACCGCGTTGTGATGCGCTCATATGGATTTACTTATTTGCTATCCACTAATATCTTGTGTGATTTGTCTTTTTCCTGCGTATTTTCAAACGCGCTACCTCTGCCCTTTCACATCCAGCCCCCTGATAAGACTCGCACCATCGAACTGATAAACTTCGAGCAACTTCCGGCTGGTCAGGACGACATTGTCGTGTGATGATCTACAGCGAATATGACGTTGAAGAGGCGCTCGTGCTCAACAAAGCGTCGGTCGACCGAGGTATGGTTTCTACAGAAACCGTTGCTTAGTTTTTAGTTAAAGACATCTTTTAAGTGCGTTTTTGATGCTTTAAACAAAACTTGTTCAGATGAAATCTTAGCAATCTTTCTGACTCACAACCTGTAATCATCGATTTGAAATGATTAAACTCTGGATGGGCGAGGTCTCGTTACGGTGTTTTTAAATTTAGTTTCATTTGATAACAACGTCAATTTTAAATAAACATGCAGAAGTTTAGAAACGTTGATTTTGGAATAATGAAATGCTCTCTATAAATCACCAACATAATTACAATTACCTGCATTGTCTCAAACATATCATAATTGTCACATAGCGATGCATGCGAATGACTCCCTGGTGCCTTGCCGAGCAGAAAATTTTGATTTTGCAAAAACGAGGAATTCCACATTATTATTAAAACATCCTTTTGACTATTTTTAATCCATGCAAAGTTGCTTACTTTCAAAACCAGCTGAAGATGGTCTGACAGGTGTGGCCAAATCAAAGCGATCCAGGTCGAAGAAGCTAGGCTTGTTGTTTTAGAACAGCTAAGTTGATCTCTGCTGCACGTAATGGTTTGGAAAAACTACGTTTTGACGATGTTGTGATTTGAGCTATCTTGGCTCCCGGCTCCTGCTACAAAATGATAAAGTAAACTGTGTGTGTTGATTGAAACATTATTTTCTTTCTTCGTGTTGTTTTTTAACCTTTCATTGCAAATCCTCTTTGAACCGCGTGCACGGTTTTAATATAGTGGAATGCTGACATTTTGTCAAAGTGGAAAACTAAAAATGTTTCGAGCACTCATGTACTCAGGAATGTTTCCCATGGCCGGCCGTTCAACCGAACAAAATCAAAGTCATATTGTTCAGTGTTACTGTTTCAATTTTCCTGCTACAATTTATATCTTTGGAAACTTTCGCTGCAACACAGTTCTGAACCTTCTGTCATTCCCAGCAGCCAACCTGTGGATTCATCGGTTTCACTCTTTGCAATCACGTTTTTTTCTTCAGATCTTCAGGTTAGCGAAAGTAATAGTACGTCTTCACCAACTAGCATAGTATTCCTAGTTTTGAAAAAGCTACCAAAATATCAGAACTAGGAGGACAGTTGAGATTTTGACAACTGTATCGGATTTCCAACAACTTTTCTCTCACTGTCAAGGTCTCAGTAAGCACAGACGTAGAGCAGAAAAAGAGAAAATCATTTTTATATTGTGCAAACGGCATGCAGCTTTGTCAGCATTTCTAAGTCCTAAAAACTACGATTGGCTTCAGTTTACGCGTCACCGCAAGAACAGTTTATTGATTGCTGTCGCATAGGAATTTCCTGAAATCTGAGTATATGCGCAGCAGCAGCAGCCTTTGCATAATCCAGTTTCTCACAACACTGCAATTAAAACTCAAAAGTTTTTGACTGGCTTTGGCCCGATAAAATTCTGTTTCAAGCCAAGCATCAATCATTGCCATTTGCGGAGTTCATAGATTGTTGTGTTTGAATTACACGCACGCTTTCAGTAAAACGCAACACTTCAAGGAGCGCAGAAGTCGACAGATTGGCTTTGCTGCACAATTTTTGCGAAAACTCGCGAACCGCCAAAGTTAGGTCGACGCTAAAGACATTGCAAGAAAAACTTTTTCGATGCGCATCTTTCGGGGTGTTGGCAATGTATTTCTGACATCCTTTTTGACATCACATCAGAGTGAACCAAAAAGTGGCGCAGCCAAAAAAGCAGTGGATATGTTCAAAAACGTGTAGAAAAAGATCCAAGCATATTAGAAAAATTCATTCTATGTAAAAAAAAGTCGGCCAGTACCCAAAATTACAAAACATATTGGCTTACAAAAACTTTTGTCATTTTTTGTAAGGTCAAGAGAGGAATTTTTCGATTTTGGAGGGGGCTTTGGTAATTTTTTGCTATAAGACAATCCATACGTCTCGTTCCGAACACAAACAAAATCTGAAAGTTGCACAACATGATGTCATTCACGTCCTGCAACATCCTACCAAATTTCAGTCAGAAACAACAAGAACAAAAAAGCTATGGCAATTTAAAATCTAAAAAGTCGACTAAAAGTTGTGGAAAATTTGACAAAAAGTTGACAATAAATTTTCGAAAAACTTCGACTTTACTCGGTTGTATTTTTCACGTTCTTTTCGAAAATCCGTTGTTGGCAACAGTTTTGCCGTAAAACCCGAAAAATCGTTTTTACCCAAATTTTACAAAAACGCGCTTTTTCGCCCCACATTTTTACACCAAAACAGTGTTGAGATAATTTTTTGGTATTTTTGGTTTGTTAGTCTTTATAAGCAGTTCAAGCAAGAAAAACGCTTTAAAACGCTGAAAACATACTTGTTGATTTTTCTTGAAAATGATCAAACATTTGCCCTAAACGTGTAAAAACATTATGTCGATTTTCTCAAAAATTCCAAATGCAAACATACCCTTTTGTTGGACTCAACTGAAACATCTTGCGAAAATCTTTCTTGCAATGTTTACATGTCGATGTACTATCAGCGGCTCGCGAGTTATCGCCGAAAAAACACCGAACAAGCCGAAATATGGGCTTCAGCGATACCTAGAACTTGGGACAACGTGTGTGCAACAGCATTTTAGACCCAAGCAAATGCCCATTACCATGGTTTGACTCGTTTCAACTAAAAACAATGCAAACAAGCGGGTGTCGTGGAGGGTTGCTCCATTGCCACATCAGTCCAAACAGGAATAACAGGACGATGGGTGTATGGTTTTGGTTAAAGCGGATCTGACAAGTAACATGCTTCTTCTGTGTGTGTCGGCAGAAAGGTGTTGAAACAATAAAAGCAGCCTGATCACGATAACTGTCTCCAACCGAAAGGTCGTCGTCCATTGAGTTTGATGTCTACCCTCAGTTTATTCAAAGTGAACAAAAACAAAAGCAACGTTCAAACAGATATAAAGAATGATTTAAAGAATGATTTGTGTCAGATATAAAGAATGATTGATGGGTTTGAACAAGCAATTGTTTAGATCCAAACAAACGTTTATGAAAACCTGTTTGGTAATTACTTGCTCACACAGTTGTGAAATATATGCTTTAGCCATGATTCAACTTACCACAACAACTCACGAAAAACGCGATGCGGACATTGCATCGCGTTTATTCGATGGATCTCATGCAACAGCCACAAAACCCAGTACACTTTTAACCGACCTGTGATTTTTGAAAGCATCGAACTATATTAGAACTATCAAAACAAAAATCAACGCGTCGACGTCTGCATCAAGTTGTGTTTTAGCGAAAGAAGATTTCAGAACTTAAATTATGAAATGGATGTAAATTGCAAAAAAAGCAAAAACAGTAAATGAAGTTGAGAAAAGATTGTAAATGAAATAAACTTACTTAGGTACAAGTAACAAAACATGCGGTAACACGTAAGAAGTTTGATAGTAAATTGCAAATCACGAAACAAGGTATTGATGGCAGCTTCAACTTGCAAGGGGCAGAACAATGAGAAAAACTTCGCTGAAATCCTTTGAAGGAAACCAAATGGTTTCAACGGTAAGAAACTGCAAGTCACCGATGAAAATGTCGACCAAGATATTGGGCACATGATGTCGCGCGAGCATTACGACAAGTCGACTAATATGCACCACGTACGTGATCAATAAACGAAGGTGAACAATGAATGAAAGTTGGCATCGTCACAGTTCAACATTGGCATCGTCACAGTGGCTAAATCTAAGCACTGGGAACGGAAAACAACGACAAAAAATAGCTTTGAGTTGTTGTATGGTGTTTAGCCGGACTCTAGCAGGATGGAAAGTTCACCAACTTACCAACATGTTTGCTGTGTGGAAAGTTCATCGATTTCTCTGTGAGAAACTGGAATCATGTGAGCAACTGGAATCATGTGAGCAACTGGAATCATGTGAGCAACTGGAATCATGTGAGCAAGTGGAATCATGAAAAATTGCATGCTTTCGCTCAATAATGTGCATCTTTATTTACACTTTTCACAAGGTCACTTCAAACGTCTGAGGCTTCTCGCAATCCTTCATTTCTCTCCCACGGCATGAGGATGGTTCACGCTTCTGTATAAAGATAGCAAATACAGAAGGTACTGATGGGTTGTTTCAGTGTTTATTTTTCCTTGTTTTGTTTCCATGTATCAAATAACACCAAACAAGTGATGCGCTATGATTGAGTATTTTTGCATTCTTTGAAAGAGGACCATGTGTCTGAGTTAATCCCATGTATGAACGAATTTTCGATGTGTAGAACACGGGTTCCCAACCTTTTTGCCATCTCGTACCACTTGGACACCCGGTATTGTCAACTCGTACCACTTTTCCAGAACAACTAATTTGATCGAATCTTAGTTTATTCAGAATAATAATAATGCACATTATAAGATCAATAAAAGACCACAACTAAATTTGATGTAATTTTTGTTTTTGTTTACTTTCCACCAAGTGGTCGGTGCGTGGCATAAATTTGTTCGAAAGTTGTAACAACGCGTCCAAAGTCATGACATCACGGTACGATAGGAATAGCTTTCTACAGGAAAATTTGTTTATTTAGAAACAAAGCCCGATAACGTCTATAGGTAAACTAGAAAGCTGTGAAATCCAGGTTTTGTGAAAAAATGGAAGTCTTCGCCCACCACCTGGAAGACCTTCGAGTACCACTAGTGGTTCACATACCACAGGTTGGGACCCCTGATGTAGGAAGTTGTCACCAAAGACGCCAATTCCCAACTCAATATTTTGTTTGCAAGTAATAACTGCCCTGCCAAGAGTCGTGAAAAAACATGTTGTGGTAAGACTGTCTTCGAGATGTTTTTCGGTTCATAGTGATTTACATCACGTCAACCATTGGCAAATCCCACATGAAACACATAAAACCGCAGGAAGTGTCTTTGTATATACGTATGAACATTAGCTTACTGCACAGCACTTATCAAAAGCTCTACAAAGTTTTTTTTCAATCCAGGACAAAAAGAGTAAACAAAACAACACAAAATTAAGAAATAAACAGATAAATATGTCAATACAAAATGACAAAACAACTTCGAACAACACTAAGAGAAGAAAACAAATAGAATTGAAGCAAAATTTTTTTTCAAATTAAAAATCTCCGTAATCAAACAACGAATAGGAAAAGTTAAAACCTGAAAAGATAACATTTATATGGATGAAATCTTGAAAAATGAAAGGAATCAAATAAGAATAGCGCTAGCAAAGGAAGCTTCTTTGTTTTTCAGTAACTTACATAAAAAGTAACAAAAATGAGCTTCTGTCAGTCAACGCCAGCGCGGAAAGCATGCACATGCACATCAACACATTGAGCAGTTGCTGGTTCTGCTTTGAGCAAATTTCGTTTTTTTTTATTTTAAGCTTTGCGACTGTCACGACATACAAATGCTTCAAAGATAACGCAGTATCTCACAGACTCAGCAACCGTTTCGGCTTTCTTTTAGACGTTATAGCTGCTCCCACCACCGCTAGAAATAGTGGTAATCCGAGGTGATGCCGCATGTTGATACAAAGACCATTCCAGAGATGTGCGATCAAGCTTGCGTCAGGCTTACATGCAGTTGTCTGACCTGAGAAATGGAAATCGAACAACGCGGTCTACTTAAAAATCTGTCAATCACGTACAATGAAATGATTAATGAGATGAACAGGCAACAATATGCGGTAAGGTATGAGCACGTCAACCACACATCTGTTCCTACAAAATATGGTTTGTTATCTAACTTGCTTTCCAAAAAGTCAACAATGTTGTTGCTGTCAGAATAACTTCTGCAACCAGCAGCTGACCTTCATTACGTCAAGCATTGAAGTAACGTTACGCTTTATAGCTGCTGCTGCAATGCTTACATGCGAGGTTTTGTTTTCATTTGTCGGGTAACAGCTGGATTTAACCGTCACCAACATTTGAAGTCACCGTGGCTGTACATAAAATCTTCTTGCAACTTATTGTTTTAAATGAGGACACGTTAAAAAATAAACTTCTTTTCTTCGCTATGTTCACGAGAAAACCAGGCGACCATCAACGCCACTTCAAACCAGGGAATACTGTAGCTGATCTTCGTCAATTTTTAACTTTCTCCCAGCGGTTGAAAGATTGTCTGTATATTTTCAGGTTATCACAATCACCACACTTCTTTCGTTTTTCAGCGCTACACAGTGTCCTGAGGTTTGACTGAAGAAATTGTTCAATGACCGATAGCAGCTGTGCGAATTATTTTGTTGGAATGTTTTGAGTTATGGTGCATCCTTTGACCCACTTTCATCACCAGGTCATAACCAGGACAATGTTGTATCCTAGTAAAAAAGTTCTACCGATGCTGAAACCAGCGATACATTATTCGAGTCTAGTGGTTTGCTGTGTGGTTAAGAATTTTTCAATTCAGTGGCTTCACCATTCGGTCTTATACTCTTTTTCAATCAAAAAACAAGTTCGAAAGAAGTTTTGCACTTTTCTATAAAACAAAAAATATCAACATTAATGAAATACAGGAAATAGTGATTTTTCAAAACAATGACTTTTATTGTCAGTGTTTTTCATAATTATTCTCATTCTAGCAGAGCGTGAAGTACCCAACAATAAACTTTGTGTTGCGGCTAGAGACGGTTTTAACATCTGTATTGTGAGCTGCACGCTCACTGTGTCTCTCACTTTTAAAGTTTCTGGTGACATGTTCAATAAACCTGGTATTAACTAAGGTGCACCGGCCCAAGAAATACACGTTTTAACCCCCTGTTACACGAGCAGCCTCATTCGGGCGTCCTCTACCACACTGATCTTGTCCCGGCGTCCTTAGAAATGCTACAACATTTTGATCCATTTTCATCAAAGGTCACCAATTAAGAGACGCTTTAACGAAAGGCAATATAGCTTTGCTGGAAAATAATGAAGGGATTTTGAGTGAACTGTGTCCATCTCTCGCGACACAAGGAATACTTTGTTCGTGAACATTCAAAAGCGATGACCCGCGTCACGCGATGACATGTATTGCGCTTACCATGAACAGCACAATCTATCATAATGGTAGTAATCACTCGGAGGACGTCCTGCACCGGAAGCAGTGAATACACGATGTGAGTGAAAAAAGGTGCGATCATGAGCTGTTGGATTGCGCGGTGGTATAAGCTGTTCTAAAGAAACGTTTGTCGCAGCTAACCTACTTGCATGGTTATGCGAAAATGAAATGAAAGTTTTATCAGTTTATTGAAATTACAAAATCGAAAATATTTTCCTTCAAAATATTGTACATATCAGACACCATACGAAAATTCTGGCCTCAGAGATAACAGCGGTTGAACAAACAAGTCGTCCATTTTGTTGATGTTATCTTGTCACATATAAACCTTCAGGACACGGTTGATAAAACAAGTGGAGCAACTTGTAATAAGCATTGGTAAATGCTATCAAATCAAAATATCAATCAGCATAACAAAAGAAACTTTGAAGATAATTTTAAACAAGCAACAAAAGTGGGGAAATGATGACGAGAAATTAAGGTTGATAAAAACAATTTTCTTCAAAGGTTATGCAGATCATTAAGGAGGAATGTTCTACAATGTGAAAATTCCTACAGTAGTATATCGGTCCAGTCATCCGTAGCTTCAAGCTGTCGTTCCACAAGCACACATATTTTGCAAGCTTAACAAATCCTCCCACATCAGGTAGTTTTTCATCAATCTTTTGCTAGTACTCAAGCTTCGTCATAATTAAGGATACTGGCAAGTACTCAAGTGCATTTTTGGTTCATGCTATCTATTTTAATTTTAGTACGTGCTGAATGTGAATTTACAACAACCAAAGAGAAATACTGACATTTCACAATTTCATGAAGTGTCTTGCATTAAATTTGTTTTTTTCATATCCATTGCTTGACACAATCCAGAACAGCGGTCGTTGTCAAACCTTGTAACCAACATGAACTGTCTCCGAAAATGTCTTGAAAAAAATTTTCGTAACTTGTAGCGGGCTGAACAAAACGTTTGGCATGACAGCATCTCAAGGGTGAACCGACGTTAGATTGCGCCCGGGGCAAGAAACAAGTTTGGCACCCCCATATTCGAACCTAAGGTCTTTTAGGAACAAATGTGCTGTATTTAAGAAAGTACTTATGACGTTGTTGGGACTTTTCGGCGCCCCCAGTGATTTGGCGCCCAGGGCATTGTGGCCCTTTTGCCTCCCCCTCGTTGCGCCCTTGCAGCATTTCTTACGATATATTTCTTCCTCACTTTTAGTCACACTTTCAGTTTAAATTATGGTAGCCTAATAACTATTTCACTGGAAGATGTGGAATCGCTGAAAATCACTTTCTCCACGACATCCATATTATTCAGGTATCTCTTCTCTAGACGTTCAACAAGAGCTAGTATCACCTAATGCGGCAAGCGAACGTTTCACTTATACAGTACATCAGAGTCTGGTTAATGCATCCACTTCGAGCCAATCAATTCTAGATGTAGTAAGCGGTGGTTGCAATAACCCATTTTTCTAAAACTGCAACACAACAACCCCAAAGAGGAAAAAATGATGTAGTTAACGTTTTGCACAGCTTTTATTCAGTACTGAAAAAGCTGCAGAGCGTGGTTTGCTTAGGCGGAAACGTTTTTTTTCTGAGAATGCCATATACTTTGCCTTCAGAGTATCAGCATGGGCATCCTAAGATTGCCCCATAAGCCACCATTTTTTCACAGTAAAACATTTTGCCTGCATGGGGAGTCAGAAATGGACAAATTAGGCCGTGGCTGGATGTAGTAACCAAATATTTTGTATTGGAAAATGTTCACAAAGATTCTGTTTCAAGTTATGTAAGCGGTTGGTTTTATTAACCGAGGTTGCATTCACAGGAGTCTGCTGAAGTATTGTATACGCTGGAAAGGTACGATCTCCTCTCCCGCACATTTGTTCTCCCCTCAAATCTCTTCAACTGCAATTTTTCTACAGTAGGTTACTCTTTGATCCACTGTGCATTTCCCTTTAGGGCTTTCTTCCCTCTACTTCCTAGTTTCTTGTGATGTCCACTTCCGTCTTCTGCGTAAATCCTGTCTTAAACTTTTCTCTTCCCTATTTCTGACGTGCTCCCAGCCCCTGCTCAACCAATATTAACTTTGTCTTTGGTCTCTTTTGCTGAGTTTTCGCTTAACGCTTGTATTTTTCGCGTAACGCCTGTTTGGTCTCCCCTACCTCAGCCTATACTTCGTTGGCAGCAATAGCGAGGTCCATTGCGATAAACTATACAATAGACTAGGGTTGCCGTATGTCCGGAATTTTCCAAACATGTCCAGAATTTCGGTTTTAAATTTTGTGTCCGGTAATAATTTTGAAGAATACTGTACTCTAATTCCCGGCATTTCAACGTGTTCAGAGGATCTTGTCACAAGATCCTCTTATAGTTATATTCAGTGAGGATTGGGAAAGAAAAAACATGCCTTTTTGTATTGTATCGTTTATATGCTTTGTGCAACTGTAACAATTCTGTGATATTTTTCTTCTGTGATAGTGCTGTTGTGTTGCGATGGATTGGTAGTTGCAAGAACATACTGAAAAGTGGTTGAGAATTGTATTGGGGCTCCTTTCTGAGAGTTTGCCTCGGGTCTCAAAATTTTAACATCCAGCCCTGCGATCCAACATCCTTTCATTTGAACCTTGCTTGTCTTTGCTGATTTTTTCACGGTGAACGCTCATCATCATATGCAAACCGGACAAGAGTTCAATCTCACACTAACAATCGAATTTTGAAACCTGTGGACGCTTTGCTACAGATTCACTTATGCTTGTTTTCACACAGTACAAAGCTACGTGGCTTACAGCTATCAGCAGTCACTGTCTCGCTGCATTATCTGCCAACGTGCAAAGATGTCTGCGTTCAGCAGTCACATGTGGCAAAACGCCTGCTACAGTAACTTGACGTGAATCTTTGAAGATTTTTGCCTTGCTTTGTTACGCAATAAAGACCAACAGTAGAACAATCGGCTGGCAAGTTACGCAAGCTGCCTCTGCAGAAAAACGAGCGACCATGAGTGAACTGCAAGCTCATGACTGCATGACATCAGAACAGTGAATCTGGCTCGTGTGCAGTGTGAGTTTCATACCGGAAAATAAAATGTCATTGCAAGAATTACATCAATTAATCGAAGTTAACCTGCTGACTTCCGGTTTTCTAGAAATTTTTAGTTTTTAGTCCCAATTTTCAGGCGGAATGCCTGTTTGACCCCTGCCGACGCGCATGCTGCCCACTGAAAAACTAACAACCCCACAATTAGCCTTTCTTTGTAACTTCCTTTTCTGCAATTTCATTTCACTGAGAAATTAGAAGAGATCAAGCAAAACATACCTGAGAGTCTAAAATCTCTGGCGCGGAAAAAATACGAAAGTTTAATGTATTTTTTAAAATATACATGAATACTGTTTCAATAGTTGTTTTCCGTGGTTACCTCTCATTACTAAACCTTTGTTTGTTAATAAAGCACTTCCGCGGTGGCCTTGGGAAGCTTTTTCCACTTACCTGATATGACATACAATAGAACAACCGTGCAGCTATGCTTTGGCATACGCGCTGAAAGGAGGGGTGCACTGGCTGAAGAAACCATTTACAACTTTTCTTAACAGAAGGTTTTCTCCAGCTGGAAGTTGTCTTAGTTCAGGGGTCTCAAACTCAAATTGTTTCGAGGACAAATTAGGACCGATAAATAAGTCGAGGTTCGCATTATGACGCTGATGCAACAACGGTTGTATTTGAGCTTTCCTAGGAACACCTTTTACATCTTATTTCCTGCGAAAGGTATCGTGAGTTAAAGACAAGTCATTTCTGTCCGTCTCTCACTCTTTTAAAAGGAACTTGTTCACTCACTTGCTGATAACACTTGAAACACCGGCGAATAAACTAAATATCTTAAATCTTGATTATATGAAAATTGCAAAATTGCATCATGGGCCGCACAAATACCCCTCGGGGGGGCAACATGCAGCCTACAAGCCACGTGTTTGAGACCCTTGTCTTGCTTGTTAGCTGTGTTGTAGATCAGTGGTCCCCAAACGTTGTGGATGTTGGGCCAAATTCGCGATCCTATTAGCGTCCACGGGCCGGACTATTTTACATATTAAAAAAAACAAAAATGGCAGGCATAACATTAATCACCTTTGTGTATATAGCTATTCGTTACCTTGCTCGGAAACCTGTTCGCAATGTGACCTATAAAAATGCTTTCTTTTGTCGCGTAATAGTTGTAATATTTGATTCCATGCTTGATGCTGCAATACGGAGTGTACCGTGCAAATCTTTCCACAACTACCAGATAACATTTACACTTCAAACTCCAAATGTCTACTACAATTTACAGATTTCGCAGCACTTATGCAAGCTAATGTAAAGTCTACACCGGTCTAGGCGCAAGGGCCTCAACCAGCTGATATTTTCGAGGGGAAGGGGCAAAATGATTGCAACCTGTACGTAAAAAATAATCATGTTTTCGAAAAAACATTTTGGTGGGGCAACGGCCCAGTTGCCCTTTTCTGGTTGCGAGCCTGCTAGACGACAAGCACATGTTAAATATTAAGGTGTTGGTGCACACTAATGACCTGCGCGGGGTGGTTTAACCTGCGCGGTTTACGGGTACCCGCATTTGCCGGACGGGTGCGGGTTGAACTTGGTGCAAGGCAGGTCGCGTGCGGGACAAGAAATCCTTTGTGTGGATCCCTCAATGTTGACCCAGTGCATCTGAGGGTGACATGAGCAAGAAAAGTACAGAGAGCTTGCGGCACAAAGGTGTAACAACATTATCCAGTGGTGTCGAGACCACAGGTTGAAGCTTCCAGCTCTCAGTGATTGTGCAAGAAATAGGTTCTGGGTGATGAGATATTGATGGATTTAGTCGTTTGATTGTGCACTGTCGGTGATCAGCAAACAACAAATCTTTAACTGTTTCAAACTTGTTCAAAGAGGCCGAGTAACAATACGGGATGCCACTTCGAGTGATGAATAGAAAATGTGACGGTTTGGGAGCCCATGCTACCAGAGCCGCATCAGCCGCACTCCATACCCCCCGATTGGGGGACCCACGCTGCGAACAGGAGCACAAAATTCAGTCCAGTCACAACTTCGCCCTTTAACGAAAGCTTCGACCACCCAAACTGAAATATGAAGCACTAGAAATCAGTGAAGTTAGGGGGCACCTTGACAGAAAAGTGCTTATGCATTATAGTTACTTTGGTTTGCACCCATTTGAAAGCAAGGTATTTACACGCTACAGTTGCTGTTAGGGGCCCCTTTGTAAGCAAAGCAGCCTATTTATACATTACAGCTGCTGTTGGGCCCCTTTGAAAGCAATGTGCTTTACACATTGCCGTTGCTATAAGGGGCCCCTTTGAAAGCGTAGTGAGCTTACTTACACATTACAGTTGCTATTGTGGTCCTTTACAAAGCAGAGCACTGACACAATGCAGTTGCTGTTGGGCCAGAGTACAACAATCTGTTTGTCATCGTTGTTTCGCTCAATAGCGAAAATAGTACGAAAGTGGCAAGATTTGGAAATGATTTCGATGTTTCAAGAACGGCGTTAACTGTAATCAAGAAACATAAAGACCAAATAATTTCTTACAATTTTGTCTCAGATTATACGCGAAAACACAATACAGCGATCGGAAATGATAATCACAGAACACTTAAGCATTGCCAAGCTCTGGCATTGAACTAAAGCGTGAGTTATGGAACGCTTTCTTGTAGTTCGGCTACAACACCAGATTGCCTAAAACGATGCTTTACCTCCGATCCCATGAAGTGACGTTATAAGGCCATTCAACACTGAAGTTTTATTCAGCTTGCAGTGCTACGTGCATCTGGCAGGCCAAGTGAAACCCTAGGTCCATTACTTGTGCCACATTTTTGCTTTACCACTATCAAGTTTTCAGGCAGTCCATAAAGAAATTGACACATTGTTTACTCATTATCTGAACACAATGCCATCTTGTGTCTGACGCAGGGGAGACTCCAGATCAACAGCGCCACTTGGGCTCATGATATATTTCACGTACAGTCCATATGAAACAATATTTATGGAAATGCAAGAGACGTAATGCACGCTGAAAATTTATAAACGCACTGACAAATATGCAAGATGACCACGCACAAAGTTTCAACGTAAGATTTATGTCCTTTACTTCTACATTAACTCTAACAAACTGCTCTTCGAGTCCAAAGCCGATCTGCAAGTCGCGCAGTGTTCCCTCTAAGAAAATTGAAAATTGACCAAGTGTTTGTTTTTAAGTGAGCATACAATTGCGCAGCCATGCAGAAACACAGCTATGTTGCGTCCGTCTGGTACTATGTGCGCCTAACCACATGCTTCAATGATATTCGCTTTACGTTTGATTGTCGTAAACAGGTCAACATCAATCTAGGATCAGAGCCAGGGGGGTGGGCGATCGCCCTCCATAAAAACCACGAAAGTAACGTTATTCACCGGTGTTGTCTTCATCTCTCTTACAGCAGTGAACCCGCGATTGAGACTTAACCACCAAACATTACTGAAATCGCCCCCCCCCACCAAACTTACCGGCTGGATCCACCCCTGCATCGATCATACATGGATATTGTTTGTTTTTGTTTGCTGAAGGTTCTGGCAGCAGAACTTCGGTTGTGGTTCGGCAAATGTATAAAACATAGGTTCCCATCCTTTTTTGAAGCTGGCATCCCTTCATACAAATAATGTGACGTTCGTACCTCCTCATTTAAAAAAAAATGTAAAACTACAAATCAGTCAACTTTTGCAGTATCTTCACTTTCAGAATATCTTCTGTTAATGCCCACTCGCAACACAACAGAAAACACTCAGTCGTACTGTTTGACTTTCGCATCTTACTACTCGTTAGAAACAATGCTAGTCACTGTTTTGCTGCTACTTTACCCGCTCACGCTTTCGCCACCAAAATTATCCGCTCTTATGTTCGCCACCACAAAGACAACCTTCTACTGGCTCAAAGAAACGTAATAAAAACATCTTTGAAATGTTTTTCATAATATTTTCTTGTTGGGAAGAGGCTCTGATTGACCTGAAGCTTTTGCATAGGTTCCATTTAAAATTTTACAGTTTTTCAATTAGTGTTTCCCCTCGTTTCCGTTCCGGTAGAGCGGGCATCGATAGGGGAGCGTTCTTACATTACGTAAGCAATTTTGTTACCTGTTTCAACCCTTGCTCATCTTTTAAGCAACCGTAAAGTCAGAGGATTGTTCTACCTTAATACGTAGCCTACGCGTTGGTTGACCCACCATACAACACATTTTTTGCATGTTTGGACCTCCCGAAGCTGCATACATCCAATATTGTATTTAAAAAATGTGGCCATTCTTGTGGTTTTTAAACCACCTTGCTGCGAAACCCTGGCGACGGGCCTGTGCCTGCGTAACATGCGAACGCTACGCTTTGCAATATTTCATTTGAAATTAATTTTGCAATTACACGTTGCTTTGCAGCATGGCCGCACCTTAGCATAATGCTGAAAATCTTTAGTGCGGCAAATGGGCAGAAAATATCAATATGCACGACTTTCTGTGATTTTGTAGCAGATCAAATTTTTTGAATAGGCCTACCTTAATTTTCACAAGATTGTCAACTAGTTTTCTTGAAAATCGCACGGTTTTTGGCGGGAGCTTTTTCATGTCCGGCCTAAAAAACTTCTGACATTTCCCTGCAACGGATCAAATTCGTGCATGTCACCGTCATGTTTGCCTTTGCACACAAATCGTAGCAAAGTTAAGGAAACTGGATTTTTTCATTGGTTACCCTCAATTTGTTCACGATTGAGATTGATTAGAAAAAATTTATTTCTCTTGAAAAACACTACTGTTTCTCTTGAACGTTTCATTTAAGCTCACTACCCGACGAGCAGCTTGGCGATGCCGCAAAGAAAGTGAAGGCACGCCATCCAGCGGCTGGAGAAATGGTGGTGAAGGCTCATCTGGTTATAGAAGGCATCCTTGTTCACAGGCAACGACATATTAGAGACTGCCTCCGCAGGGTAGCCTCAGAGGCAGGGCCAGATTAACCACTGGGCAAATGCCCGGGGCCTCGCCCTTGAAAATCAAAACATTCTTCTACTGGTTTTTCATTTTTTTAGGCTGTTCACCATACGTCAAAATTGTAGAGATGTTGATAACTGTGTTTGATACGAGGTATATATAGGTTAAGGAAACTGACAACTTTGACAATTATCGTTTTTGAGTGACTTCAAATACAATTGAAACAACCAGCACCACGCTTTATTGGCTCCCATTCAGTCTGGTTTGGTCGCTGTCGAGTGCGGACGTGTGTCTGAGCTCTCTGCCACGGACACAGACAGAAAGCTGATTTGGAAAAGTTTAGTAAAGTTCCGTTCAGCAAAGGTAGCGCTTTAGATGAAAGCTGCATGCCTGGTGTTAAGCTTTTATAGTTTTTTTTTTAAAAAAAAGTTCTGAGATTTTACGTGTTCTATCTGTCTCTGTTTTCTTTGCTGCTGTTTCTGAAGTTCTTGACGACTTGGGATTTACATACTTGGGGTTTACATATTGGAAAGTACTGGAAAGTTGAACTGCATAGAGGGAGAAAGCAACGCTAACTCAGTTGTTTGACATAGGTGGACATCGTTGAGTGTTGTAAGAATTTCGTTACGATGTACTCCAGGAGCTTCCTATTGAACATAAGGTATTGCATGCCTGCCATTGCTCTGCCTTTGCAAGACTGGTACACCCTACGGCACTTTGGAAT
>Ga0210059_1005971_pt1 | contig 19556 bp, 14 predicted proteins | sample Ectturendosymbi2_FD_188042 | JGI IMG/M metagenome (GOLD analysis project Ga0210059, IMG submission 188042) | Ecteinascidia turbinata endosymbiont from Florida, USA - Sample 2 (SPAdes) (version 2) | ecosystem: Host-associated > Tunicates > Ascidians > Unclassified | place: Key West, Florida... | reverse complement strand
TCTTGCAGCAACATTAGCAGGTGCATTTTCATAAACAAGCAGACAAGATGAACCATAAAACACGCATCGGTTGTCATAGCCAAAACAAAAGGATCATCATTAAAATCAGATTAATTAAAAATCATAGCAAAATATTTAAATTGCTGCAATTTGAAAAATTTTAACTCATAAATCCTGATTTTTGAAGGTTTTGAAAAAATAAAGCATGGAATACATTATAATTTTGATAATGAAGCAGAAAACACCATATGAAAATTTTGGAAATATGGGCTATCGGTCCATGAATGGCAGATATATCGACATCAGCCCCAAAAAAGCCATATCGGTCGATCTCTATTGCTGAGTAGTTGTAAAGTAAACATGCAAAGCATTAAGTGAGTAATTAGCTTATCAGATGCAATGAGCATTCAGTTGGCACAAAGGCACTGCTGCTTAAACTCAGGGTCACTGAAAGAAAAACCAGAAAATACTAATGCCATAGCTAGACTATGGCATTGAAAAAGTACATGCTAAAGTTTTAGTCAGCTGTGTTCTTGACCCTTTGGAGGGCAACATTTAATCAGGTACATCAAAGACTAGGATGTTTTACAAGGAGCAGGGTGTGAAGGAAACAGTCACTATAGTAGCCTTGCCATTGGAGATCACTGTATAAAACTAATAAGAATTGTTGATATTCTGAGTTTTGTAATAGTTAGTTATAATTCATACGAGGGTATGCATTGCCATCTATAGCATGTTGTACATTGTATACATTGTAAATCTCAGGAGGATTCGCACTGTGTATAAGTATTTGCTATGGAGAAGCATTTCTTGAAAAAGCTGTTTCATACCTAGCACTCTTTTGCAAGAGATAATAATAGGCAGAATAAAGTCTTCAAAAACATACCTCTTAAAAATCATGATCCATCTTTCTATATAAGAAATGCTTCCATTAAAAAAGAGTGAAACTTTTAATACTTGGCAGGTAGTTTGCATTTAAGCTTGTGGTTAGACACATCAGCCTATTAATGCAGTGTACTTTTAAATGTCTTGTGATGAATATTGTAGCAAGTAATCACAAGAAGGAAAGGTCCTTTGAAAACAGTTGGCTAAGAAATAATGCACAGATTCAACAACTACTACCATGGTTTGCAAGAACTTCAACCACAGAAAATGTCATAAAATGGGCATCAGTAAGTCTCAACTTTTTTACACCTCTGCTATGCTTTGTACAAAACCAACCCTTTGGTGCCAAGTGGTTTTGGCATGTTTTCTTACCACTGTATAAAATAAACTAAATCACGATTTAATCAGGTTGCGGAAATCATTTAAACATAGATTAAACACACCATTTCCTAGGAGTTTGTATGGCTTTTGCCAAAAAACAGGTTTGGTGGTTTTCACATGTTTTATGCCACTTATTAAAACAAACTGAATTGCAATTCAAACAAACAGATTGTGGAGAGTAAATATTTTTTATTGAACACATAATTTTTTGATGTTTTAAGCAGGTTTGGGCAAATTCTGCAAAATCAAGGTCACTAAAGAAAACAATGAAAATTTTTTGGTCAATGATTTCCTATGTCATTCTATGTAGAGCTACCAATAGAATATATCTACAATTGGATTCATGTTGCTTGGTAGGAAACATGTCAAAGAAGAGATATGTAGTAGAGATGGCACGGGCCGCTAATGGTGCGGATTTTGGGCGGGCCGCTGAAGTTGAACAAGCGGGCCACTAACAATATTTTTAGCAGTTGGACTTCACCGAGCCGCCCGCTGATGTTGAAAAAACCTTCAAAAATTTTTGAGTTGAAAGAACCACTCGGTGGCAATAAAAGTGACTGAAACCACTTGGCACTGCTTTGCCGTTACTGTATTTTAAGGCAAATTTGCTTTCCCATATGTGAACACTCCCTCAGGTGCGACTGGCAGGTACACTTTAAGCAACTTTTCGTGCATGGTGATAACTTCTTGCATGAGCGTGGCGGTCAGCGGTTTTGGTGGCTGGTGCTGAGTTGCTTCTTGGAGGAAACGTTTTGTGCAACATTTTGATGGTGTGCTATAGGTAGACCTACCATACGTCCAGGTTTAGCCAGGACTGTCCTGGTTTAAGCATCTGTCCCAGTGTCCCGACCCAGTTAGCAAAATATCCTGGAATTTCACTTCAGTGAAATTTTCAAATTTAACTCCAGCTTGATGATGCATTGTCATGAAATAATTCCGCTCAATGGCCAATTGTAAAATTGGGGTCTTATTGTTGCGTCAATACAACAAAAATTTCCCCTTTTAATCTAAGTACAATACTTTATATGTGTTCTCAGACAATCTTAAAACAAATAAATAAGGTAAAAAATTTGCCAAGCTCAGGCCTTCGGCTGCTCGTCAGGTTATTTCATTCATGGTTTTGAATTTGTCCCGGTTTAAGCCTAAGAAATTATAAGTCTAGCTATAGGTGTTTTTAATATATGCACCATATCACAATTGCTTTGTAAGTAAGGTTGCGGGGTTTTACATTTAGAGATTTCGGGTTAGGCTAAAGATTGAAGGTTTTATGGTGAGGGTTCAGGTTTAGGCTTGTAGGATGAGAGTTTTAGGTTGAGAGCAGAACGGCCTCCAGAAAGTATTCAATAGGAGAGCTTTACTTTTGTGGGGGGTCTTGACATTCTAAAATTGACAACAAATCCACTGATTTGTACAGTATAGTTTCATATTTCAGTTTGTGGGGGCTTGGAGCTTTCTCTGAGGGGTCTAAGCCCAGAAAAGCTATCCCATGGTGACGGGACTGGTTGAAGGTTTTATTTTTAGGTTTTGGGATTTAGATTAAGGTTTTTTGGTTAGGGTTTTAGGTTGGTTTTAAGTTTAGGTTTCGGGTTTTAGGTTTAAGGTCTTAGGTTTAGGGTTTTAGGCTTACACACTAATCCAAGCATGTAACTTTGTTTATTGTGCTTGTCGGCTTGTCACATGATATGTCTACTTCAACCAATCATATTCCACAAAAGGCAAAATAGTCTCAGCAGATATTTTGCCTCAGAAGGCAAAATAGCCCTTGGAGGTATTTTGCCTCAGGAGGCAAAATAGACAAGCTTGCCAATTGTTTAGCAGGCCATGGGTGGGCCGGTTTGGAAAAGAATAAATGTCGTCGGTCCACGGGCGGTTAATGGGCTGAATGTTGCAGGCTATAGGCGGTCCAGGCCTGAAAAATCTTGGACCATGCCATCTCTAATATGTAGCTCACCCTGAACAGATCAGAACATGTGACTGAATGAAAATTTGTAAAGGCATGTTGATACAGTGTATACTGTGAATACCATGACACAGACCTGATGCTTTTGATATGAGTAAGGAAGGGTTGAGAATGAAACAAAAGCTTGTCAACACATAAACTCTATGGACTACAACATATATTAACTTTGAATAATCTTGCATAAAAAAGAAGTTGAACTTGCATTTGGAGGGCTTATCCTAATTGGAAAAGCCTTGATTGTTACTGACTGATGTAAAAAAATCAATTGTCAAGTGTGAAGAGTTTTAAACACTTAAAAGCAAAGTGCTGTTTTCATGTTTTTCATAGTGTCAGCTTGGTTTTGTCTGTAGAATGGTTTTAGCAACTTGGATTAGGAACATATAAAACTTGTTATTTCTGTGTGTCTTTCAAACAGGGTCGTTGGAAAAACAAGCAACGTGTTTTGGTGTTTACATCTCGTGGAATCACATTCAAGGGACGGCACCTGGGTAAAGATTTACAAAAACTAATGCCACACACAAAAACAGGTAATATGTTTTTCTTGACAAAATTTTGTTATGACACCAACCAATGTTCCCTCCAATTGTTAATAATGCTGCGCGGAAAAACAAACGAGTGCGCTGAATCACAATGTTTGTTGCAACTGCGCATCGTTTGCAAGCATTGTTGCAACTGCACAGAGGGATCTTAGCAGCTGCACAGGCGCGCAGCTTAGAGGGAACATTGATGCCAACTGCTTTTGCAATGACATTTAAGGCTTTGTCAATGCACTCCAGGGGCCTGGCTAAGCAGGTATGTATAAAACCTTTCGAATTAAAACAATATGGAAGAATACAGATGTAGTCAGATAAAACAGATTGTAAAGTCAAACTGTTAATTTAAAAATGATGTGGTTAAAGCCAATTTTGTTCCTATGAACGAACATGCTGAACACCACCCTTTAACCTGTGCCATCATCCCAATGTATGGATTTCTTTTTGTTGCAGGCAAACTTCACAGATCAAACTTACAGTTTCAGTGATGTGAAACTCTCAAATATTAAGCTTGCTTCTTGTTTGAAGCTTTTTGAGTCCCTGTCTTTTCTAATATGTATCTGTTTCAGTGCTCACCCATGACGTATACATGGCCTGACACATATTTTACTAAAGTTCAGATGCTTTATATTACATGTTAACCTTTACTTTAAGTTACCATACTTATTTTCTGTATAGGTTCATTAACCTGTAACTTTTGTACTTGTAACAATTTCGTGTACTCACCCCTGATTGCATTCAAATCAGTCATTGTGTGGTGGTTAGAAAATTTTAGGTCGATGTCTGCCTACAACTGTCAAAACTAGACAAATGAAGAAATGTACCAGTTCGTACTTGGTTGAAATATGGTGAAAACAGTAATATCTAATTGTGGAATAAAATCCTTGTGTGTTTAACACCATCAAAAGAAATTATAGCACTGTTTCACAGTCATAAGTGCCAAGTTTGGAATTTTTTCAGTAGTGCGAAATCCGTGACATTTTGGGTTTATTTCGGAAAAGTTCCAAAAACACAAACGGCAGCAACCTCGTGGTCATTTTCGTGAGAAGGACCAGCAGCAATTTGCATATTTATTACTTATTTTGCATTGTTTATAGTTACTTTCAAATCGGAATTTTGTTGAGAAGCTGAAACGAACGCTTTCGAAAAAACAGAGCGCTTGGCACTTTGTCGCCATTTATGTGATGTATGGATGGCAGCAAACGTGCCAAATAGCGAAAATCACTTTGCTGTAACAAAGCGGTGAGAAACTTGCATAAAAAACTGCAACATGACTGAGCGTATGACATGGATGTCAAGGATAAACATACGTGTAACACGACAGGAAAAATTTGCGGGCGAGCCGCACGCGACCGCACACTCGTACATGTCGTCCATTGACACAGTTTAAATGTTGTGGTTAAACTGTTTAGAAAATAAGCTTTTTACCATGGACGACTCACTGTATATTTTGTCTTTGCCAATCGTACCACTGTTGATGTTCCTCGTGATCATGTGAGTGTCGTACAAAAGGTGCATTTTGCCAAAGAACTAGAAACCAAAGGTTCCAATTGCCTTTTTTGGTCGAAAGAAACATTCACGTTTTGATAAAAAGTAATGGGGTGGGTTATAACATTCGTACCTAGATGTAAGCGCCCACTCACCGGTATATATGTAGTTATGTACCAAATGTTCTGTCTTTGTTCCCCAGAAGTACAATAAAACTTTGTTAATTTTCTGTTGTCTCACACTTACGTCATACCAAGCTCTCAACAAATCAAGCGCAAGGATTGCACAGCAAACTAAACGTGTGTTGGTGAACAATGTTACAGATGCAAGATCCAGCAGCTCATCCCATAGACGCAGTCTTTGAAGTACCTTTTCTTGGCTCGGCACCGCACCATCTGCAGGGTGAATCAAAAGTCATTGCCGTAGTTCAGGGGTGGGCAATTAATTTGTCTCGGGGGCCACTTTGAGAAGGCCATACTTAGTGGAGGGCCGTAGCCGTACCAACTTCGAATTTCATGTTTGAGTGTTTGACAGCGTTAATTTTTTATCATGCTCGACTATCCTTTGATTTCGTGCTTCTGTTTTGATGTGAGCTAGAGCTGAAAAACCAAACTCTTGCAGAGATGCTGTATATTGTGGCAACGAAAGCAATATTCTGAAAGCTAGTTCAGACTGTTGTGGATATGATTCACGCACAGTTCACCAGAACCGAAAAAATAGCATTTCATGAAAAATATCATGTGCTGATGAATCATTCCGAAAATCGCAAAATTGGTCCTGTACTTCATCAAGAATACTGGCTACAGTCAGAGAGGTAAAGAACAGGTTTCGTAAAAATGCATCTTCTTCCTCTTTGAGCTCAGAGAAATATCATTGGAACTCAATTTCAAGAGATTGAAGGTGGTCTATTATAGATGTCTTCAAATTCTTAGCAAGTTCTTCAGTTTTTTCAACAACACTTGACAATTTCTCAAACAAACAACGTTTCTTGCATTACTTTATGCATGTTTGTAACCTTTCCTTTTAGCTTTAAACCTTTCCAAACTTTCAGCCAAATAAACAAGACCTTTTCAACGAAATTTTGTCACTAATGTAAGACAACAACTCGTTTGCTTTCAGTTCTGTGAATAACTTTATTTCATCCTTCATCACAAAAAAGCAGTTTAGTAGGTTTGCTTTCAATAGCCAGCGTGTAGACGTGTAGAATAGAACAACTCGTGTGTCGAAATCACGTTTTGCAGGATTCTTTAAACAGGCAAGTGTCAAGGCTACCAGATTTGATGTAATTGATAATTTTTATCATGGAATCCAGTACATTTTACAGAGGAGTAACAATCATATTTCCACTGCAGCTTTGCATTATCAAAAATCATTTTTACATCTACCGAATATTTGCAATTGTTGAAGTTTGCAGTCACGCACAACTCAGGAACTCTTCTTTTAATGTCTCCTGAATGAATATATCTCACGAAAACAAGCAACTGAACACATGAAGTAACATCTGTTGACTCATCCACTTGAAAAAAAGTATTGGAGTTGGAGTTGCTTTCATCTCATTTATCACCTGGTCTTTCATATCTTCCGGCATATCTGAACTGCGCCTCTGAATAGTATCACTGGAAGAGATATTCGTTTAATGTTTGCCTTACTAGCTTCTCCAAGATGTTGTTTTACTGTTTTCAACAAACAGGGTTTCACAAGCGTTTTTCCAAACGTGTGGGTTTTTTTGCTTAGTGATTTCAAGTGCGACTTCATATGATGCCTGTCTTCTTGGTGGAAACTTCCGGCAAGATAAGTCTCTGACGTTTCAAACACACTTTATGGCATCGGAATTCTATAACTTTGTGAGGCGTGATTGGGTTGCGTTGTCACTAAACGCCATATCAATTTCGAAGGCTTCATGTACTTAGCACTGAGAGCCTTTAACCCACTGCAGTACGCTTCTTTTTGAATGTTGAACGCAACTTCACAAGTCAACAACTTGTTTAAAACTAGAATAATTTCTTTGCGGCGTGTTGGAAGGCTTTGACTCTAAATGCTGTATGAACTTCGAAGGTTTCACAAATTCAGCATCACCACAGAGAATAACGATGCACAAACACACTATGCCTTCACTGTGTGTTTTCCCACTATGGAGGTGTAACCAAATTTCATTAATCTTCAAAATACTTGCGTTTCTTATCCATGGCAACACTATAAATGATAGCAATAATATTGGAGGTAGAATATGTTTCTACCTGACTGCTGGCTACAATTTCACAATAATAAGCTGCTGATATCAAAGACTACAACTGTTTTAGAACAAGAACAACCAAATACGTCACTTGACACAAGCAATAAACCGCTTGTAGTTTACTTCAGCTCGAATTTCGACAATAGAGTGCAAGATGGTGGATGATAAAACTAACAGATTGGATTGTGCAACGGTGGTTTGACAACAGAAAGACGTATATGCTTTTCAGTTACGACTTCGGATGCATACAATTGCCAATCATAATTTGCAACATATTGTGATATTTGAATTGGTAACTCCGATGATATAAATTGCACGTAGTAAATTACGATATACGCAACAAACAAGTTGTCCGAGAAGCAAGTTCATTGCAATGAGCAGATTTTGCAGTTTCAACTTAAGTGTTAAGGCAAACAAGACAAGTTAAACATATCGTTATATTGAAATCTTTGCGCACCCTAAAAGAACTTTGTGACCTCAGGTTGAGAAATGCTGCTCTAGCAGAAATAGAAGCAAGTCTGTTCAAGTTAGCCTGAACACCACCATTTACTGTGAAAAACTCATGGAAATTTCAGACTTGATGATTTTTCCTGAATACTTCCGCGGGCCATTGAAAACGCTGTGGCAGGCCACATATGGCCCACAGGCCGCTAATTGCCCACCCCTGCTGTAGTTCATAACTCCTTAATGTTCGAAGATGTATGCCTGAGATACATTCCAACTCAAAAGCTAACTTTCCACTCTATCAGCGGCAATGTACTGAAACTTAGGTCAGTATTCCCTCTAAGATTTTTGTAAGTTGGCTGGTGTCCAAAAAGTGCCGTCAAGATCAAAAGCAACTTAGGCGCCCTTTGTATATTTTCCTAAAATGCGTCCATTTTCAACGAAAAAACTTTTCATCAACCAGTTTTAGTGAATGACCAAATAAAAATAAAAAATGGTCTTCACTTTTTCCAACACGTACACACGCAACATTTTCTGATAAACAAATAAAAAAAACAGTCATCACAAAGGCAATAAAGGAAATCAGCTACATGCAAACTTCCTAGCCAAATGTGAACCTTTTCTCTCAGACAGAGGTTGCCCTGCACACGGTCCTGAATCACTGTTTTTGTCTTTGTTGTGCATTGCTTACTGTCACACTAAACCAGTTGTTTTCAACCTTTTTTTGTACCGCGACCCATTACAGCAACCCACTCTAACTCAATAACCCCCATCGAAAACTCGAATAAAGCAAATGTAATACAGCTGTGTTTATAAAATATCTACTGGTGACCCCTCTAAAATGGTTCATGACCCTGTGTGGGTCACAACCCCAGGTTGAAAATCACTGCACTAAACCAACAATACAGTACAATTGAATCAGGTTGATGATACTGTGCGATTTCTTTACTTAAACTTTGTCAAAACGTAGCAACTCAGAAATCAAAACAGAAATTTTCACCCTGGTTGATTCTGTCTGAGCCGTTTCGGTCTCAAGACATTTTGGTCAGACTATGAAATCTTGCAGAAATCTTACACGCTAACTTTTTATTGCAAACTTATTTACTTACTTAAATCAACGAAAAGTTTTATTTTAAAAAAATACAAACATGATATAAGATCCAACAGTTAATCAGCATCAACACATGATTTTTATGCTACGTTTAATGGAAACATACTTAAATCAAGTTGGTATAACACCAACCAGTGTTAAATTTCACCTGTCAAACTGTTTTGTCACTTCGCTGCAATATCAAAGGGAGTTTGTATAACACCAACTAGTGTGACATTTCGCCTGCCTCTATAGTACTGTAATTTAAATAAACAAATGTTATCACTTGTTTATGTACCGAAATGTCTCCAGACCTAAGAGTCAGCACCTCTCAGAAATATTGACAAATTATTTAACCTAAATTTGGATCCCTTCCAGGTGCTGTACCATTCCAGGTCAGAGTGGATCTGACAATAATGATGGTGAAAGGGTCATTCTACTCTCCTCTACCCCAATCCACCAACTGCACCGTAGGCCCATGATCGGCTACAATACCCGGCACTGAACCGATTAAAGAAAGTTTTATTTCAAACAAAAATGATTTGGCACAAATCACTATGGCAATTGCGGAATCGACACGGCACTAGACGTATACAAACTCATCTGGAACTAAAACATCATGAATCACATGTCATTAACAACGATGAAACATAATGTTCTTCTGGGTCAAAATCTTCGTTTGCAGCTGACATGCGTTTGAAGTCTAATGCGCAATGGTTCGTGAAAGAAACCCAGTGTTTATACGAAAGCTGCGTGTCGTTTATATCGTTTTCTTTGGCGGTTATTTTCATTATAAAGCTCCATAAGCTTGTCAGATTTCCAACCGACTGTTTTTTCCTGCTGCTGTGCATCAATTTATCCAGTTTCCACGTTTTATCTGTTCTTAAACAAAAATAGAATTTCATGTATTTAGTCGACTGTAGAAGTGCGAAGCGTCTAGTTCTCCTGCATAAAATTTACATGCCTCTGTTAGGTTTTGATGATGTTCATCAAAGAGAAGTCTCCCTCAGCTCCAGCACTGCTGGCTGCAGAAGTTGTCAAAATTGCAACGAAAACTCTAAAACAAGGATATTGCCGCCTTTTTACAACTCAATTCGACGCTAATAAATACTTGCTGACCTTAAAAAAAGAGTACAATTTCGCATTTGAAAGCTTTCTAACGAACATCAATAAGGCGTGGAGACTTGAACAATGAACAAAGACTGGTGAGGGCTGACATCCAAGTGCTTTTCATAATAGTCGATTTGCGATGCACGAATGTTTACGACCGCACTGAAGTATCATTTGACAGATTTCCGTAAGAGTATAAAAGCAATTTTCAAACAACAAACTTATTTTACTTAGTCTGTCTCTTTTTCCTCAGATTGGTTTCGCGGCTAGCAGCTAAATCCCGCGCCCAAAGTCTGAAAATGGTTTGTAGCGTACTGTCTGAAGCATGACTGAGTAAAAAGTATGTTGGTTAGCACACAAAATAACCTAAGCAACAAGCATTCCTAACCCACTACCTATGCCACGAGAATAGAAACAACTACTACATAATTAACGGCTAACGCCCAGTCGCCCACACGTGTACTTAAAATATTTCTTTACATCTGCATGCAAAGTTGTAAAAAATTCCAAAACTTAATTGAAAGTGTTTGTCAGATTTAGACAGTTATCCCAACTACCAACAAGCCTTCGTTGCTTCTTTGCTTAAGGTGAAAAATCTTCAGTTGGCTTAGATTTTTTTGTGCTCATGCGTGATGTATAATCTAAAAAGTTAGAAAAAAACTTTTCTTACAAATAGCCTGATTTAATTCTAGGTTATATCAAAATTGTTGTAAGATTCTATGAAAACAACTAGCCTCTACTTGCAATTTCCCTTCACAAATGTTGTGAAGTTAAATGCGTTTTTCAACATTGCGCAAACGCCATCCACCATGTGCAGGAATTGTTTTCCTTTTCGCCAAAACTCTACACTGCAATTCAGCCACGTTGCTGTTCCTGTATAATCTTCGTTATTGCAGCAGAGGTAATGGTCAAACATTAGATATACAGTAACTTTTTTATGTAGTAACATTGATCAAAGCTAAATAAAATCGATATTCAAACACACCTTCTCTAAAGACTTCTAAAGTAGTTGATTTGCTGTATGCGTAACCTAGAATCCTAGATCATTCAATACTACATAAAATTGTTAGCACTGCTAAGAAATCAATTTTGAATCCCCTGCGTCTTGCAGACATGAACTCAGCTATTTTTGTAGGCCTATCATAAACTCTTGTGTGTAACTGTTCAAAGGGAACAACCTTACAACATCCTAGCAGTGAAAATAAGAATGTGCCCGCCCACAGAACTGTTACTGGGTATATCATTTTGACAAATCATGTAGCCTGCATGTACTCTCATATACCTTTTATGAGTCCAAATGTACAAAAGGCGGATGTCGCTGCAAGCGAAAAGTGTGCAAATAGCATACTGCAGAGTATTGAGGTCATTAATTTATAAAAATACCCCCGAGCGTAATTTCATTAGCCTTTCGTTATAGGTAGAGATCACTGATGAGTGCCCTAATACCTAACAAACCATTTCAGTCAGAATAAAAAAAGGCCTGCAGCAACAAACAATGCGCGAAGATCGACGTAATATGTTCAAAACATTTTCAAAAACCAGAACAATCAAGAAATTAGGTCCTTTCATAAAACGTCTAAAAGCAACGACAACAGTCAACAGATTTTGTCATTTTGTGATGAACAAAAATCACAAAATGTGTCAAAAACGTTAAATGTCTTTTTCAACTGCAACAAGGTTAAGTTCAGGTGTCGACTGTCCGGCTACAGTTTTGTTTTTCTTGTGGTGTAGGGGCACCAACGAATAGTGAACATGATCTTGTTTACATTCTCTCCAACAACCGTCGCCTACATCAAGCCACAACGCACTTGCAAATCATCTACATTAGATGAGTCAAGTTATTATGTGTAGTCCACTGCCTGAAAGGTTTATTTGAAAAAGCAACAGCACCGCCACAGACGGAAAACAATATGCAGATATAAAAAAGCACTCTGCGTAACCGTTTCAAACCTATTTTCCCACTTAAAATTCTAGGCATATTTATCTTAACTGCACACATTGGTTCTCAATGATACGTCAAAATCGATTGACAGAAATCTCTTTTCCCAGCCTCTCGACTATTTTCACTGACTTGATCGACACATAGTTTTTTGAGCCCAATTTCGCAAACAAGCATGAACTTCGTTAGAAATTTACTGCGTTTGTTTACTTTCATACTTGAAACATCACAAACGATCGTGACATTTTACCGTCAAACTTTGTGGCCTCAGCTATGCCACGTGATGAGACATGAGCTGAACATGGAACTTGATAACAGTCGTGATAAGTCGGACAAAAAACACGTTTTACTGTCTGTCAAAGGTGCATTACACTCAAAATACAAGTAGAAGTTAGGACAAAGTCCTGTATGAACGACTCAGCTTAATTTTGCAAGGCAACTTACCTTAGGTCAATATTCACAAAATCTGTTCACTCTTTCGAAGTTCAGATATTACAAAACATGACTGAGGTGCCAGTCCAAGACTTGTTTAAAAGTGCTTCGCATAAAGTCACACCCGCGCGTCACAATTTGTGGGTGCATTCGCAGTCCAAATGTGTTCAGATTCAAAACATTCTTATAAGATGTGAAAGTCAAGAGTATCACAATGTGTTCCAACAACACAGAAAAATATTATGGGAGTGTAAAATTGTAAAACGTGCCCAAAGCATTTTTACAAAATGTTGAAGTCAAGAATGTTTGTTTGCACGGCACACAAATCGTGAAAATGCGCCCAGAACTTTTTTCTGCAAACCTTGCAGACGGAGAACTTCCAAAATGCGTCTCAACTTCACGGCAAACAGCTTCGTTTTTGGATGCATAACCGTGAACATGCGCCCAGAACTTATTCTGTAAACCTTGCAAGCGGAGTACTTCAAAATGCGTCTGAACTTCATGGCAAAAAGCTTCATTTTCCGACGCATAAATTGTGAAATTGCGTCCAGAACGTTTTCTGTAAATCTTGCAGGCGTAGAACTTCCACAATACGTCTGTTCTTCACGGCAAACAGCTTCGTTTTTGGACGCATAAATCGAGAAATTGTGCCCAAAACCTTTTCTATAAATCTTGCAGGCGGAGAACTTCCACAATGCGTCTGAACTTCACGGCAAACAGTTTCGTTTTTGGACGCATAAATCGTGAACGTGCGCCCAGAACTTTTTTGGTAAACCTCACAAGCGGATAACTTCCAAAGTGGGTCTCAACTTCACGGCAAACAGCTTCGTTTTTGGACGCATAAATCGTGAAAATGCGCCCAGAACTTTTTTCATAAAGCTCGTTCTGCGAAAACTTCTGAAATGCGTCTGAACTCAACAGCATACAGCTTCATTTTTAGATGCGAAAATCGATAACATGCGCCCAGAGTTTTTCACAAAGCTTGCACGGAGAAAACTTCCAAAATGCGTCTGAACTTGACAGCAAAATTCTTCAATTTTGGACGCATAAATCGTGAAAATGCGCCCAGAACGTTTTGATAAACTTGCAAGCGGAGAATTTCCCAACTGCGTCTGAACTTTTTTTCACGGCTCACTGTTGTATATCCATGCTGTGACCTGGGAACGGCTTAAATCGTGAAAATGCGTCCCCTCACATCTTTCAAAAAATAACAAAATTTTGTGTTGTGAAATATTCTCCAGTGAAAGAAATTGCGTCCAAATTTGCAAGTGCCGATTTTCAAAACTTTTGTCGGCTGGCGTCCAAAAAAAGTGCCGAAAGTCCCGTTTTTTCGGTTTAGAGGGAACACTGGTTGCAGTGGAGTAATTGACGGAAGAGAATAGGGGCGATTTGACTCCCCTGGCCAGCTAAATGTAAACCCTCCCCACTTAGCTTATATTTTGGTTTTAGTATCCTTTTAGTAGGTTTTTAGTATGGTGTCTTTTGCGTTTTTCAGAGTATTTTTCATTGATTTGGGGTTTTAGTGTAGACATCAACACCTGGATTCACCATCATTTCTCAAGTTATTTTTCTGAGTGTGGACTAGTAGGTCATCTACAGAGGCTAGTGGGCCTCTTTCAGCCAAGTTTCTCCTCTAGCTCAAACCTCTAGGTACACCACTGGTTTGCTGACTGCACGAAAATCTCAGAAAACAATCAAAAGTTCCGACCTTTGTTAAATGTCGTCTCTGTCCACACCATTGTTCATTTTTAGTGCTTGACTCAGAAACAGTGCTCTTACACGGTAATTCGTCGCTTAGTGTGATGATTGCTCGTTTTTCTCTGTGCTTGCGCACCACCTGCGTACTCCGTGGTGAATGCTTTCACACAACATTAGATCTATGTTGACGATGAAAACAATCGTTTTTCGAGACATCCAACAGGATTTCATTGAAACCTTTGTTATTGCGTTGTTGTATCTGGTGTGATTCTGCCAAGACTTCCCGGTTTCGCCCTGATTTTACGTGTTTGCATTTTCCAGATGTGATTTTCATTTTGCTCGTGGTGCAAAACCTATCCAAGTTATATATTTAATCTAATGCTTTAGGCTTATATTTTAGATGTGAAAATGGATCGAAAAAGTGAGCTGTTGCTTGTCAATGAAATTGCCGAAATAAAAAATTGCAACAAGTGCATCTTCTTGGTGGGAAAGAAAAAACGTGATGTTTACATGTGGATATCCAACGTTCCTCATGGTCCATCAGCTTTGTTTCATATGGAATACTGTAAGCTTTTGTATTTCCTACGGGTTTATGTGTACAAGAAGTAGGTGGTGTTTATATTTCTGATTCCAAATAACTGGATGTATGTTGTGTCGTGGTGTTGGAATGGTAGTGTTATCATAATTCATACCTTGCAGTTCCGTTCTATGCGCATGATGCCAAGTTTTATGTAGCCTTCAAATAAGTTAAATTTGACGTAAAAGCGTTGCATCAAAGCTATGTCTGGTATTTTGTCCAGTGCTGTTGGAAACACGCGCTTTGCACTACGTGACCTGCGTCCTAGCAAAAAATGATGGCAGTTTGAAAACATCAGATGGCACCCCTTTTACGAAAAATTCGCTTTTTTTCTACAGTACGTTATTTGTGTCAAAGCTTATGGCTTCTCCATTAAATGCCGTTTTAATTGTGATCAACGTCTTTATTAAACTTTCACCAATTTTCATCGCTGTGCTTTTCAAAGCTAGTCAGCATTTGTCTATCGAATCGCTGAGTCCACAAAAAAGTGATCCTGACAAGTGTTCTCAACCTTTCGATGATGCTTCTATCATAAAACAGTTGTTGCATAGTGCTGAAATGCCCCCGTTTTCAAATCTCTAACGAGTATTAGGATCGGCCGCGCTCAGGGCAAACCATATAGGGCCAGGTTAGTTTAATGTTCGCTGTAACATGTCAATGTGTGGAAAACTCAACGTGGGAACAGCGTGTTTTGATATTTCGACAGTGAGGACATGGGACTAAAGAAAAAATTTTTGAAGGACTCGTGCGGTTTCACAGCTCGAGAAAGTCTACTTACTCGAAGAAACGTGATGAAAAAAAACTGTAGTTTCAACCAAATTACATTTCGTGTGGCGGACACTTTTGCTAATTTGAGAATCCTACTTCTATCGACAAAGAATTTGTATCAAAATTTGGGCGACAACGCGTATTACGTCTTTTGAATTTGATCAGTTGGTTGAGCTATGCCGTAACGTACTTGTCAGGGACTTTGTCAGAAAACTGTATCGTCCAAACAAAACGATCGAACTGCTACTATACACCGAGTAAGATGACGCTTAGTGCAACACACTTTACTGACTCTGGACTACCTTTCGCAGATCGCAACGCAAAGATGCTCGTCCTTAGTTTCATGAGTAGAACGTTCAGCGTGTGTTCCTGAAAGTCTCGACATATGTTCTTTTACTGTTCATGAAAGTCGAGAGTCCAGCCATCGGTGATGACTGATGAGGAGTGGCGCTTGGTTTTAACCCGACACCGCCATAAATTTACCGAAAAATTTTCTGCTATGAGTGTTCCTTCATTTGGGACGCAAACAGGGCTGTAAAAGTCGTCACAATAAAATTTGATCGCTTAACTCATAGGTTGAAAGAACGAACCTCTCTGCAGTGATCTTTTGCAGAAAAAACACCGAAGTTTTAGAACTGAGTTATGCTAATATTGCAAAGTTGTTTGATCGTAAATCTGTTGGTAGTCATCACGATTCCGCTTAATGGTATACTTTAGACCAGTGGTTCTTAACCTTTTCTCTACCACGCCTCCCTTAAGTAATTGTCTTTTGTTTAAAGCCCCCCTGACTTTCCATAAGTTGTAAAAGTTGCATGTTGTAGAGCGCGTAAGAGGTCGCGCACCTCTGGAAATATATTTACGCCCCCCTTGGGGAGGCGTGCTCCCCCGATTAAGAACCACTGCTTAGACTTGTTTCCATTTTTTGTAAATATAATATTTTGCTCTTTCTTGGAGCCAGCGAAAATGTCTGGCAAAACGAAATTTCATCTTTTTGCAGTAAGTATGATGGAAGAGTTGAAGTTTACTGGAAATTGCTTGAAGTCATCCAGGCCTGTATTATCGTTCGACCACGTAAGAAACCGTAATATTGTAAAATTGAGCGAGGTATTTCTCGCAACTTGAGCGAGATATTACTCATTATTGTTTGATGTACAGAATTTCGAGGAGTTCCCCCACACACGTCTTTTGAAAGAATTGTTTACTCAAGTGTTTGGAACGCCCAACTACCATCCAAAAAGTCAACCATTCGTAGATCACGTTTTTAACTTCAGCATTTTAGACGGAAAGATTTGGTTTCGGAATTATCAGATCGTAGAAGAGAACGGAGAGTTGGTGGAAATAGGTAATTCGTTGTTGCAAGCTAAGTGCCACTGCTTGTCCTGGTTATATGGGCACATCTTTGATCCCATCTTCGTGAAATTTAAGCAGACTAAGACTAAATGAAACTAGACTAAGACTAAATGAAACTAATTCATTAAGACTAAATGAAACTAATTCAGACTAAGACTAAATGAAACTAATTCATTAGCAAGCATTTTTTTCCTGTAAGAGGTAAGGAGTTGTGGTTTTCATTTGTTGCTTCGTTTAGTCTTACCTACGTTTTTATTTTGTTCCAATATTTATATTTGCAATGACAACATGTTCGTTGCTGGTGGGGAGTCGTTCGTTCCGACTCCCATTCCTAGGTTATGATGCCCGTTTCTAAGGTATCGCTGAATGTGTCCCCGCTTTGTTGTTCTGTCAACATAAACCAAATCCTGCCGACGCGCCTGAGTGGCAGTCTCCGTATTTTCTCAACTGACTCAGTTCTTATACTAGAAAGCTTGCGTATTACCCTGAAAACAATTTTTGCATGTTTGCCAAAACGAGGTACTTGAGTTACATTTTCTGAACTTTCAAAGTAAGCTGTAGGTTAGAATCGGAGAATTTCCTATTAACGGACATCAACATCATTGCTTTGAAACCAGTTCCACTGAACTGCATCCAATACCTTTTTGCATATTGTCTACTCAAACACAGCAAAATTATTCTCATACCCGGATGGGTTAAAAATTATCGTAGCCAGAGGACTGGAGAATTTTACCCAACTTTTTTCAAGCCAGAGCCAGACATGTAGTTGGTTTACTGTTGTTCTCCGTATTTGTCAAAAAGCGAAAGCAACCATAAATTTCTCCGTTTTCTTTTAATTGTTAATTAAGTCTATCTCTGGCTATGAAAATATGCTGACTACTGCATAACGCTGAGCATATTGTGGTAAAATGATTTCAGATATTTTGCACAGTGGGGAAAAAATATCTCTGGAAAAGGTTTGAAAATTATTTACGTGATTGTAATTTTAATTGGGCTAAAAGAAAATGTCAAGTTGTTTAAAAAGTGTTCCGCAGTTTCCATACAAACTCTATACCACTTTATACTGATTCATGCTGTCTTAGCAACTCCCAAAACACCATTAAAAGTCGTCAGTTGAAGACTTTTCACTTCCACATCAAAATTCAGCAAAACCAATTGAAAGAAAAACTTTAACTGTGCCTAATTGTGAAAACAGTCACATATTCGCATTTTAATTGAAAGTAGCCTTTCACAAACTAAGTTAGCTTCATTTATTCTCGTTTTCTGTACTTCTTTCGAAGGGTCAAAAGTGGTCTGTGGCGCCCATCTCTGCTTGCACCGTGGGGCACGCCGCTCCTTTCGTAGTGAATGCTGCATTGATGGCGATGGCAGCACCGCGTGTGAACCGTTCCTTTGCACCCATGGGCGCAATTTGGTGGGGGACACGGGGTACGTGTCCCCCCACTTTTTCAGACGGGGGGACATAATATGTCATGTCCCCCCACTTTTTTCTCTTTAGGTTTTGTATTTCGAGAGGTTTCAAAAATAAAAGTGATGTTTGTCACGTTTTGTGTGAAGTGCTTTTCATGTTAGATAGAAGGCCACACATAGCCAAGTTGATGTTGAAACAGAGTTTGGTGTGGCATCACTGATTCTGTTGTTTACATATTTTAGCTTCGTTAAATTAATTTTTTGCATTTTTCAAGTTTCTAGAGACCGCGAAAGATCTTTAACTGCTTTTGTCCGACATTTTACCCTGTGTGGTATACTGTGAGAAAAGTTATTTTCTTGTAACAGTGAGAATATTACAGTTGCACATGCGAGAGACCACAGTACAGCCATGATTTGTTCCGTGCAGAAATGTAACTGGCTTTGCTGTAACGTTGACTGTCACGTATTCAGAAACAGACAGCCTATAATTTAATGATGCTAGTGTATATAACGTTAGAAAGTTAGATTTTCAGGCAAATCTCTGCGAAACTTTTACCGAAGACAAAAAGCAACACTATTGTGGAGACTTAGTTTTGGGATGGGGAGTTTAGCAAAAGATTGTTTTCAACCATTTGTGAACAGGATTTCAACCAACACGTTGGAGAAGTTGCCTACAGTGTTTACCTAGCTGTATATTGACGTATAGCTCAAAACGTATGGACTTGACTCGGAAATGAGGATAAAATATACATTTATCCTAACTTTTTGTAATGTCGCGACAATGGTGACCAACAAATCCGAAAGAAATTTTTTCTTGACTCTTACGCTTTGTGCTTGTGCTGAATGCATCAGTTCGTAAGTCACCGGATTTACTTGAGTTTAATGAAACCCACAATGCAGCAATGTTTTCATGCAAGTGCGAAACATTTGCTTTACAGATACATCACACCTAGTTTTGTTGGACATTCTTTTCGTGTTAAAGGTGAAACTTGGTACTTTTTGCCAATTCACCGTTGTGTATTTTGATTTAACCAACAAATTTAAATATAGTAATATGTAAATCATCTGCAAGGACAAAGCATGGTTAGTGCTGCTCTCAAAACACCTCTAGAAATAAGATTGGGAATCTGTATGTATAAAACGTCACTTCTGCATCGACCCGATGACTATATTGGTTTCGCACCAAGCTGTCCCCCCACATTTTACAACAAAATTGCGCCCATGTTTACACCCATAGGCGTACAAGGCGGGGGGCGGG
>Ga0210059_1005970_pt1 | contig 19568 bp, 14 predicted proteins | sample Ectturendosymbi2_FD_188042 | JGI IMG/M metagenome (GOLD analysis project Ga0210059, IMG submission 188042) | Ecteinascidia turbinata endosymbiont from Florida, USA - Sample 2 (SPAdes) (version 2) | ecosystem: Host-associated > Tunicates > Ascidians > Unclassified | place: Key West, Florida... | reverse complement strand
GGTGTGAAACCAATATAGTCATCGGGTTGATGCAGAAGTGAAGTTTAATTACAGATTCCCAATCTTGTTTCTACAGGTGTTTTGAAAGCACCACTAATCACTCTTTGCTTTATCCTTACAGTTGATTCACAAATTAATATACTTAAATTTGTTTTTGGACACGATACTGTAGTTCAGCCTGCTTGCACTAATATCGTATTTGGATACAAACAAGCACAGTAATATAGTAGGACATATCAATTGTGTTTTATCAGAGCTGTCAGTTGGAGTGCACAAAATGCTGATCACATTGGTCGCACGTGCATATCACTCTTATAGTAGAACACATCAATTTTCATGCATTATATAAGAAGTGTGGGTAAAAGAGTTATTTCATGTCTTGTTCATGTTGCTTAACGTTACAAAGACGATAAATATTTTTCTTGCACATTTCCGTTTTTTGAAAAAGCTCCAAATCTTTTTAATGCTACTGGGCATCACGCATGCAACCCCACACCTACCAATATATCCATTAATATCTTCTTACAAGCAGCAAAAGACGTTTGGCCAAAAATTAGCGTAGGCTACTTCACAAAATGATTTCAATCACGGAAAATTTCAATAAAAAGCCAAACATCCTAAAAAGAGGCCAGAAAAAGGCCAAACCGATTGTTCAAAGGTTAGAAAAATGCCAAACTTTATTTGCAGTATTGCCATTCTTTTGTCACAAGGAAAGATTTTAAGTTACAAGGATAAAAAAATGCTTCGAAATTATGGTATGATTAACTCTTGCTTGGCATTGTACGGGAGGTACATTGGCATTGTACATAATTGCACTTTAGTGCAAATACTAAAGTTCCCCTTCGCATATACTTGTGTCTCATTGTTTCCAACTGTACTGAAGAGCGGTCTTTTTCTAAGTTGTGTAGAATTCAGAATTTTCTTCGAAGTTCAATTGTGCAAGAAACACTAAGCATGCTGTCTCTAATTAGCACGGAGCATGATATTCTTAAAGATACGGATCTGGAGACAATCATCAACGATTTCGCGTGCAAAAAAATGCGGCGTCATCAAACTTTTAATGCATAAGCACTTTTCTTTCAAAGTGCTCCCTAACTTCAGTGATGTCTAGTGCTTCATGTTTCAATTTGGGGATCGACGCTTTCTCTGGGGTGCTAAGTGGTGATGGCACCGAATTTGGGGCCCCTTGTGACAACGTGGGCCCCCAATTAGGGGGTATGAAGTGCGGCTGATACGCTTCTGCCTTGAGGTTTGTGGTGCATGTGGAACTTTGTCAACTGTTACGACACAAGACTGAAAAAAGTTTTGAGTCCTAGCCTATGCTAGAATTTTTAGGCTATGACTTGGTTAGGCTCTGACTCAGTAGTGTACAGGAGCCGGGGTGTAGGAGTGGACTCCGGCCGGAACCTTGATGAATTTCGAAAGTAGGAGTGGAGCCGGAGCTGATTTTTTCACGAAAAGCCGGAAACGGAGTTGAGCCGGAGTAATTTTTTGAACATTTTTTAGTAGATTATAGGATTCAATTTTGAGTTTAAGCAGGAGTCGGAGTGCAAAACTTACAAATGTTTGGGAGTCGGAGCGGAGTGCATTCAACGAAAGCAGGAGTGGAGTCGGAGTCAAAAATTACACCACCGGGCTATGTGAATGCTGCAACGCCTGTTATCTGTGTAGATAATATTTTGATGAATTTGGCATTCAAATTAGCTCGGCATAAATCTAATAAATTAGTTTGATCTAAAAATCGTCCTTAAAAGGGTCCCTTTGGGGAGGAGTGCAGGAATGGATTTTGCCTATGGGACCCACCGGCAATTTTAAGATGTATGTTTCCAAGTAGTCTACAGTCGGCAGGATCTCAACTAGGAGGGCGCAGGTGGGGCGAAGCCCCCCTAGAAAAATTTTCGCCCCCTGGAAAAATGTGTTGGACATAGTTTGAAACCATTGAACATAGTTCGAAAATTTTGGGCCCCTCTCAGAAAACTCTTCGCTCCTCCTGGTGTCCCAAGCTGATTACGGGCCTGACAATCGGTAGGCAATTTTGCAAAAAAGTCGTGCCACGTTTGGTATTGCACAGGATAACGCCATAACATAAGCTATGACGGGGCGCTGAAAATGGATCTTGCCTGTGGCTAGGGCGCTGGAATGGTTTGCGCCGGCCCTGTATATGTATAGCCTATTGTGTATATCTATGGTTGAAAATGTGTGGACACACCTGCTACGTCTTTTCTAATTGCATAGCCTACCTTGTTTTTTCATTTGGCAAGAGAAAACAACTTTTTGTGATTTTTATTCTGTAGAAGCAATGAAAGTTTTACAGCTTTACTTGGTATAACTTTTCTCAACCATATTATCTTTTGCGAGGGCTGCAGCTCCATGCAGTAGATCTTGGAGTACCTCGTGGTTTTCAGCAACCTCTGATAGTTATGCAGACTCCAAGCACAGCGAGGCACAACCAATCCTGGTCAGAAAAGTACCACTTGGTGCTTGGTTGACCCCTCAAGTGCAACACTTCGGTGCAAATTAATTTTAATTACGAAATTCAGTGACAGTTCAATATTAATCTCGGTGCAAAACGAGTTTGAAATACCTTAGTAACTGAAATGCCTCGAACTGTTTTGAGCAACTTTATTTAGGTTTTTATGCTGGCCTAAAAATTGATATAGTCCTGCATTAAACCATTTGCTAGGATCCTAACTTCTCTGAAGACAGCTGCTTAAGATACCGGTGTTGCGAATGCAAGACTGGCGTTGCGACCTGCTTTGACGCGTCACGATATTGAAGATTGCAGGTGGCGAGCCCATTATCTTGAGACATGCGTTGTATTATTTAGGCTTAACGTCGCGCGCGGGGTCTGAGGAAAGCACAAAATCAGTCAAGTCTTTTAATGCACCAGAAATGTATGCTAGGATCAATTTAACGCAATACAACTGCAGTTCTCTAGCATTCCAGGTCTGTATTTTTGACAAATCTTGGGTTTGGAACTTCAGGACTCGATGACATGTCAGCCAAAGTTAGTTTTAAAGTATGACACGCTTAGAACCCACAAACCTCTTACTATTTCTCCAGCCATTAAACCAATGAAAATTCATAGCACAATTAGTGCAAGACCGAGAGATTTCACAAATATCTGACGCAGATCAGAACTTTATGCTTTGACGAGGGCGTTGTCGTCGTTACGAATGTTTATATGACTTCAAAACCACTTGATTTGTATCTTGCATCACATAACGTGAGCGGCGTGATGTTTTCGTGACCTACGTCACCGCTTCAAATCATTAATCAGTTGCAGTTTCCTAGATAGTGTCAGTCATAGTCACTAGTTAGCGTATGTTAAAGCTTTCAGAAACAACAAGCTTTGAGGAGCACAAGCAGTAAGGAGCAGACCTGTATTACATAAAACAATAAACGTTTACAAACTTCAGCAGCTTCCTGGAGCATATAATGATACAAGGGCCACGATGCTGCTATAAAAAAGCACACTAAGTAGGTTTGAAATGAACGGTTGCAATTTTCAATTCAAATGCAGATGGAAGCAACAAAAGAACAATGTTTTCATTGTCGTGTGAGACTGGTTTTGAGGCAAAACTTGCTTTACCCTGCCTCTACAAGTTTAGTGGATCATTTTCTAGAGCTATATTTGGAAATTTATGGAGTAATTGCAGCGAGGAAGTTGCACGAGAATGTTATTCGCTGAGCATTTTATAAACAACAGCTGTAACGTTCCCAATTGGATTTTCATTGACTAAAATACCATAAAAAACGGAAGAAAAAACATAACATGACTAAAAGTAGATTTGAAGCGAAATGCTAACTGATTAAAAAAATTAACGTGATTAAAAAGTCCCAGTAGTTGAAAACACCACGACATGCATCAAAAGCAATCTTACTATTAATTTTTTGTAAAACTAAGATTACGTTGATAAACAACTTAGTAGATTGAGTGTTTAAAAAGGACTTGTTTTACGTTGCAATTTTTTCATAGGTGGTTGCGACTAAGTCAAATGAATTTAGCGCAATGCAGTGTTTTTATTATAAAATTATTCTTAGTTAAGTGCTGAATAATTAAGCTTGGTTTTGGCCTCATTTCTGCCGGATGTTTATTTTCTTTGTGACTAATTTTAACGTGACAGTTGTCTCTCCATTTTGTTTGTTGAACTTATTTGTATTTCTGGAAATCTGCGCATAGGAATGGTATAGAAAATAAATGCTTTACCACATCACCAGTTGCGCAATCAACAGTAGCAAAATCAGTGTGCACTGAGAAGAGCAAAACATAACTAGAAAGTTCAAATATGAAAAATATGAGTGCACTAATGCATTCCCACAGTAAAACTACGGTTTCTAAACGGTGAAGTAGTTTTTGTAATGCTCGTTAACTAAAATTCCAAATGATTCAACAGATGTTTTTGACTTCATGCTATGGGCTCGGTTGAAATTAATTGGGTGAAATTAATGTCAAAGAAAGAATATTAATTTGAAGGCAATGAAAAAATCGATCAATATTAACTGTTTCAAAATTGTAACTTAATTACGTGCACTACGAAAAGTTAATAGCAGCTTAAAATCTGTCCTCGTTTTGGAATTTTGTATTGATTCACGTTAAAAAACTTGGGAGTTTTGCAGTGACGTAAGGTTATTATGCCTTTTCTGCTAATGCATGACCTCTACTAGCAAAAAATTCATTTGTTGGCAAGGCAAGAGTTAAAAGGTGAAGCAGATAAGACGATCGTTGCCTTGCTTGAAAATAAAGTTGATAATATGCTAATGTTTAATGATTAAAAAAAGGCTCCCTCTGATATAGATGTAGGCTATGGTTGAAAAATTTTTGAAAATGTTGCTTAGGACAGGGACGTAACGAATGGGGCGCTAGGAAGGCACAATTTCCCGGGCACCAAATCAATGTAGGGGCGCCAAAAAGTCTCAACAATGTCACAAGTACTTTCTTCAATTCGGTATATTTGCTTCCGTAAAACCTCAGGTTAGAACATGGGGGCGCCATACTTGCTTTTTGTCCCGGGCGCCATCTAACCTCGTTACGCCTTGGTTTAGGAGCAATTGTTGACTCGATAAATTCGGGAATCTTGATGCTTATCGCATCAATTTCAAACTTTTGTTTTTCAGAAGCTAACATTTTCAATTTGTTAGACTCAATTGCCGTTTGATTTAATACTTGTCGCAGCTACGCATGAAAATATGGACTCTGACTTTTGGATTAAAAAACTAAATCTTTCTCAGCATCCCGCAGGTGGATTTTTTGGTGATATCTACAGAAGTAATGAAAAATGTACTGAATTACCCGAAAGATATGGCGAAAACGCAGAACGGTCATCTTGCTCAATTATTTACTCTTTGCTTAAAGTAAGTGCGTTGCTCATGTTTCCCTTCCAGGCTGTCAGGCAGCAGGGTGAATGACGAACGCAGATTTGCGCCAATATTCATCAGTAAATACCTGGGTCTCCTGTATTTTCTGCGGTTTGGCAAGCGCGAAGTTACTGCGGGCTTACTGAACAGCAGGGCTCCTGCAAAAGTCACACAAAAAACTTACTGGGAATTTTTTTAACCTGCTCAGGAAGTACCGTGAAAATATACGCTCAGACACGTTTCTTCGAAATTTATTGCTTTAATATTTTTTTTGTCCACACTTACTTGCGTGCTTGCAGAAGAAAATATTCAATATGTGACAGCTTATCTTTTCTTGTTTGACAGCATGAATCGCCAGACTTTACAGATAAATGTGTCAGCGCTTTGTCAAACAGTTATTTGTTTATGAAACTGTGCGTGACACCTGTTCGGACTGATGAACCGTTCTTAGCAGTTGATCATTTCTGTGCTTCTTGCAGCAACGAAGAAACTACTTGTACCTATTTCTCTTAACATTTGTAGAAGCATTAAGACGCACAGAAAATCAAGAGACCTAGTTACTATTGTTCCTGTCCTGTGCATAACACAACACTTCGCTGGGCGTGCCTTTCTTTGCTCAACTGTCTGAGAGACGTTTTTAATGCAGTTTTTATATATTCATATGCGAAATTAGTAGGCCTACTGTAATTCACAACCACTGCCTTACCACTCACAACTCGCAGTATGTGGTGTTAGCACTTAGCAGCCACCGAAACATTAATGAATGGTTACAACAAAATTGCAAATGTAAGCAACGAAGAAACTTTATTTCTGAAGAGAGCGATTTCTCAAATTAACCCTCTGTAACCCATCAGCAAATTGTAAAATATGTCGTAACTATAGTGAGAGACGACTTCTACATTCATGGAAATACTGCTGCACCCATTCTTCTTGTCAAACGTTTTCAAATTTTGGAATAAATCATTGTGCACTATATTGGCGTTTGTCAAACAAGCTATCTCTCTGGATTGTGGTTGCTGATTAGATTTTACAGGAAACGTTACTGTCCATTTGAACCCCAGGAGTCCACAACGGTCATATGATCTTTGTCGTAAAATGTCACGTCTTAAATGTTACTGCAGTATGCTAGAGTAAAATCAACGTTTCACCTGATCTGCCTGCGCTCTTTTAACTCATGTGCTGAGTGGAGCTTGTACTATACCAACTACAGCACCCTTGCCGGTTATACTATGCCTGATTGGAACGACAAATCCGCTCGAGGATTTTTGTTGTTGCCATTTCAAACTGAACCGCTGGTTTATATAGTGAGAATAGCAAGTGGCACATTGCTTGTTAAAGCTGTAGTGAAAGCACTCACTTTCAACAACGTTTAGAGTGTGTTGGTGAAAAATTATGAGTGTGTTGATGATAATGCTGCTTTGAAAAGTGCAGGAGTTTATTTTGCAGCAGTAGCTGAAAAGCAGGCTCTTCAATCAAAAATTTTTGAAGCGGTAAAACCTCTGCTTTGTCTTAGTATTTAAGTCTTTTTGGCAAGAAGTACGAGCACAGCTATGGTACACATATTTTTGCTGGTTCATAAAAACCTTTCTTTCGTGGTTACCTACGTCAAACATATTAAGGGCTTTATTAGGCCCATCTGGTGTGCCTTTCACTTTAATTCGTGGAGTAGTTGATTTCTCAAGAATTCTGTAATGTTGATTGTAGGAATTCGACATAGTTCCATTTCACCGTTTGAAGTCAGATGAGATTATTACCTTTGTACAAGGCGATACGGCCAGCATGTACGTCATCGACAACGATACACAAGAAATGGAGGTGAAAACTCTTGGTACAAATGAAGACAATCAACTCGTTGTTGTGGTTCCTGCAGGTGGGCATAAATTTCGTTGTGCACTTGAAAAACATTTTTCTGAAAGTTCTGTTAGCGTGGTTAAAAGTGAAAAGGGTTTAGCTCTGTTAGCAAGTAAATCCATAAAAATACAGAGCAGGGGCGGACATATCAATACGCAGAAGCATAAAGCCATCGAATCTTTTCTGCATTTCAAGAAATGATATATTTTGCTGTAGGTTCAAAAAGTAGTCATTGAAACATGCGATTTCTATACCATTCCAAAAATAAATTCTGAAAAGTTTTCAACAAATGTTGAACATTGGCTGAAGTGTCAAACATCGGATTTGGAATAATTTAGTTATATGGCAAGGTTTCGGTTGGGTATCTTTTGGTCTTTCGATAAAAGAAATATTTGCTCTTAGTACCTTTGTTAAAAATCCTGAAGTGCTTGCAAGGTGACATTGGATGGAAATATAAGTATGACATGACTGGACGGGACAACTGGTTGGTTTGCTTTCCTACCTTTAGTAATTGCAATGCTGATGCTGAAAGCCTGAAAAGACTTCTTAAGCATTAGAAACAGATTGGTCAGGCAGAATACCAGCATTTGTGCGATCTTAATCGAGTGCCTGCTTTGTTTCAGAAGCGTGTTTCTCGCTAGCTGTTCTGCAAGTGGCGTCTATTGGGTTTTTATTCAAAATTTTGGTGATTTGAAAATCACTGATTCAGCAAACATTTTCTCCCAAGTATTAAGTGCAAGAAAATGACCTTTGTCTGGCATAGTGTCTGTGGAAAGGAATACTTTCACAGCTAAGAGTCAGACATTAAGATCTTAACAGAGTAAATGTTGAGCCTACTAGGAGGGCATCATCAACTCATATTCACATAGAATCAAGAATATTTTCTCTAGAAAAGCATTTGAAATTTTCTCACTTAAGCACGCAAGAGCACATTCACTCTCGGCCTCAAAACCAGTTCGTTTTTACGGCATCGCAAGTCTTTCCTTATACGTTCCTCAATTATCACAGTTTATGCGTAAGAAACAACATCATGAAAGATTGATAAATCGTTTTTGTGTGTTCGTGACTGATTAAAGCAAAAGTGTTCATTTTTAGGAAATTTCTTCGCAATAAAACTGGAAGATCCCCGCAAAAGCGCTTACTGCTTGACGACCGCAACCGTGACGCCTGGATTCGATATCATTGATTTTGAAGTGGCTGACCGTGCGAAGCTTTTAGCGCAGTATCCTGAGCATAGCGAATGTATTACTTCTTTAACGTTTTCCTGAAATTTTATCTATGCCGCCAGTTTCAAACAGTATAAGAATCAACAGTTGAAACGATACTATCATTTGCTCGTGAATAGGTAGGATTCATTTAGATTTTCAAACTTTCTTCTCCGATAGACTGTTGAAAAGCTTTGTGTGTTAACTCAATCAATCCTCCAAAACTTCGTAAAATTCCGCACTACTTATATCCATCTGTACGCTACAGCAATTGATCGTTTACTTATGCAGTAAGTTTAATTGTGGGCTTGGGGCTAACTTTTCCACTGGATCACCTCATCCGTATTTTGTGTTACTATGCCCTTGTCTTGGAAACTGACAGTGACATTGCAGTAAAATTGAATTTTCGCGTTTCCCCTTTCACAGTTAGAATATATATTGACATGAATTGTAACTACGTGAACTTTTTGCTTTCCTAACAGACGTCTTTTCATGACTTTAACCGCTACTGCAGGTCTTCGTTAATGCACGTTACCTTGTAAGCATCCCTTTAGTGTAATAGTATTGCGAAGGACTCTGCTGTACAAGCCATATGTCGCGAAGAGGGCGTATGCTGTTCTAAAGAGAGAAAAGTTAAAGGTGAAATACATTTCTTGCAGGGAAATCAGATGATGGGTTGACATTTCTTCAACAGTTGAAAGTTAATAATTCCATGTCGCTTTACAACTCAAACAATACTCATGGGATTCACGAAAACAGAATGCATTTTAGCTGAAATAAACGCGCAATATCAGTAACATAAAACAGAGAGATATACAAATTTTCCCATTCCACTGCAATCGAATAGTACCCTTGAAAGAGTGGGAAGGAAAGGCTCCTTCCCTTGTCCAAGCCACGCGCCTACGGTTGACTTGGCTTGTGTCGCTGGTGAACAGCGTGCTGCAAGACAATTCGCTGATGGCATTTCAATTTTGAGCGCAGTCGTGTGTTTATGATTTGTGAACGTGTCATGCATGTATCTCGCTGTCATGTAAGAAGAAATTTAACTTTTGTTATGTTTGTCCGCTGCCAGCGGCAAAGCTTATTTCATTTCCACGTCTTGGAAGTTTAACTAGTTCCTACCTCATGCACTTTTAAACGTTTCAATGCGTTAGTGCGAGTACATCCCTGCAATTGCTTAGTTTAACTTTTGCAACTGGCAAACGATTTAGTTAAACATTAGCTTTCATGTTTGTTGACTTCTTCATCGCACACATCTTGCTAGTTCAAGCGTATTCTCGAACATAGTGCACTACCCTGTTTTGCGCACACTCTGCAGTTACGATTTGCTTCCACTGGGCTATAATTCTGTGCAAAATCGTGTAGATGAGACAAACAGCTTAAAGATTTCAAATAGTGTTGATGTAGTTTAAACTTGGCCAAATCCATTCTTAGTTTAGCCCTTTTGTTCACACATGAAAAAATGAGACTAAAACTGAAATGTATCCGCTACAAATCAGTGGCGCACTTCTTGAGTTTCTTATTTCTGTGCAAATTTTAATCGGATTATTAACATATAAAACACCTTATCCTAAGTTTAGGCTTATTGCGATACAGGTGTGGAACTTGAAGACTATTTCTTAAAATCATTTCTTGCCATACACAGCTTGAAACATGACTTTCTTCAAGTGGCCATCAAGGACAAAAAGCACTGGGGCACTAAGTTCTGATAACTTGATGTCCTTCACAAATGTTTGCGCTGTGTCTTTGATATGGTTGCCAATTTTGGAACCAGTGATGTGGAAGCCAAATTTCCAGCGGCCGGTGGAGTGGAGGAGTTGACATTTACCCTCTTTACACTGCACTGTTATCGGGTTCGCGTTGCTTTGGGAATCCCATAAATCACTCAAGCACGACCGTGAGTGCTTCACTAAGCTGCTTGAGCGTGCATGTTTTCAACCACATGCGATTCAGCGAATCCAACTAGCAGAGGTAGGTTGGGAATCCGATAATAAGGGATTCGAGCGGAAAAGATGTTGGGTGGTTTGTATTAAGTCTTGTGCAACCTTTTCTGTACTTGTATGATGCTAAAACCACTACCGTGGAACAGATTAGCCTATTAAAGCTAATATGTAGCAAAAATGACGGATTAATCTATTTAATAGTTTTGCCTGTAGACTAACTACACCTAGTTAGGAAAACAATCAGCAAAATTGCATCGGCTGAGCAAACTGAAATATTATTCGGTAGGTTACAAGACATCAGATATTGACCTGAAGGACTATTACCCCAATACTGATTTAATAGGTTTTCATTATACCGTGGTATAGTAGAGTGATTCAACCGTAGCCTAATATTGGAAGTGGATGACTTCAGTATAGGCTACACTTTGAACTTTGTATCCCAGTTATGCGGCTATGATTTCCTCAGTTCACAATGGAACACAGGAGTAGCATAAAATGTGGCATAAAAGGTTGTTGAATAGGTTACAGTTGCAATTTGGTGAATCACAGTAGCCTACCTACTGTTCGTAGATTTCTACTTACAAAGTGCTGTGAATCCTCATATTTGACACTCGTTTTTATTATACTGCAGAGAACAGACTGGTTAATGATCCTGAGTCACGATTCCCACAAATGTTGACTAGAAATTCCCTACAGATGAGATCAAAATATCACAAAAATTGCCTAGATTTTCCACAAAGCAGTGTGTAATTCTCACCTAACTTTTAGCAGTTCAAAATACAGTATAAGCCAGCAGGGACGCTGGAAAGCGGGAAAATGACGGAGGTGTTGTCCAGCCTGCCCTTTGAAAAAGGGGGCAACGAGGGTGGAAATGACTTTTTCATAACAGTACCAGAGCAATTTCTTGATTTATCAAAATCGATTTGAATTAAGTTAATCATTGCAGCTATTTGCGCAGCAAGAAAATTCAGAATGGTTGTGGCATGGTGATTACGCCACATTTAACATTTAATTTGTATCAGTAACAGCAGAGTGACCCTAGTCAAGTGAGGAATCTCTAATGCTGGCATCCCGATGGTTGTCGGTTCGACTCTCTCTTTGGTCGGCTCAGGGCAATGCAGCATTGTGGTTGCAACAAATTTTTGTTATTATTTTTGAGGTCGATATTGTAGCTGAACAGAAACAAACATATATTGGTCACAATTTCTTTGTTTTTATAATTTTCCATTGTCCTAACTTTTTACTGCTCCCCATGCTGCACCGTTGTCCCGGCATCTTATTACATTTGCACACTTAGTGTTACTCTGTTGGCTATTGTGCTTAAGAACAGTTTTGGGATGATGTTTAAGGTGTTCTTGACTAAACAAGAGAAAATAATGGCTTGGCCAGAGTAAAAGCCTGAAAGGCAAGTTATGTTTTGTTATAATAAAACTAGCTAACTGCACGTGATTACCTGTTTCTGTGCTTTAATCGTGTGATCTACGACAAGGGACAGTTTTATTGCATACTGAACATGTTGGATTTCTGGCGCTTAGTAAAGGGCTGACCAACCAGTTTGCAATTCAGACGGATGCAACTGCTGCTATCGGAGAGCCCGAACCAGCGCACAAAGCTTCACACTGCGGCAGCAAGCAACAATAGAGATCACACCCATGATCACTCTATTATTGCGTGTTCACACCACTTACATATGGGTGCAATTCTTTGCCCACATCCCATTCATGGTGAACCATGCATTCAACGTCACGCCAAGAAGTGGCAACACAACCATTCACTGGAAAATTTTTGCACAAACTGGATTTTTGCTGAAGAAGGTTCAACAAAAGCTGGTGTTGTCTGATTTGCAGCAATTATTTACATTACATTGGTATAGGAGTCTTAGGCGCAATAATGATTACAGCACATACCATCATGGGCGTCAGATGGATTTTTCCATGGAGTGGCCGAAAAAAAATTCTCTAGGGGCCAACAGTGGTGAAATTTGATTTCATCAACTCAAAACTAAGAGAAAGGCATTTTTTAATTAAAAACTTAATGAACAAATATCAAATTACAACATCCACGGGGATAAGCTCCCTACCCCTTCTTAAACTCATGCAGTACACTATAAAACCAAATACCGCAGATATAGTCAACTTTTAAAATCAAGATATGTTCTGCCTTTGGAGATATTAAAAACAATCTCTACTGTAACTTCACTTTAAGTCTTTTCATCACCGCTACCATAAAGTATTGGAAGAGCAGCTCTTCTTTTCTCGTGTTCACAATCCTTTAAATTTAACAACCAGTTCTAGCACAGACCGTTCTAGATACGGCCAAGTGACAGTTTCCTTCATGACGTAATGATTTTTTGGCTAGTACCCTTGCATTTTTTGGTTAGTACCCTTGCATTTTTTGGTTAGTACCCTTGAATTTTTTGGTTACTACCATTGCATTTTTTGGCTAGTACCCTAACACAAACAAACCACACATAAAAACCGCTGCCGGCTGAGTTCATCCAATTTCAGCAACACTATACCGAATACCTGGTTCGGTTGCTTTTGACCGTAGCAGTGGCGTAGTCAGCCCAAAAATTTTGGGGGAGGGGCTAAAATGCTTGATTTTAGGCGAATAACAGTATTTTGTTTAGAACAACGCCTCTCAAAGCACAAAACGACTATATTTTCCATTGCCCCCCCCCTGACTACGCCTATGGACCGTAGAGATTAGACTACTTTAGATACAATACAACAGATAGACAAGATCCTGCAAATGGCATTTAAATCACAAGAATCTGATCACCATATTTGATGGAAATGCGTGACCACACTGACTGATCCCAATTTTATCTCACAAAATGCAATTTCCCTAAAAAATCCCTAGATACCTCAATTCCCCAAATTTTTCCCCAAACGTTGCTGAAATTCCCAACCTAGGGACAAATTCCCCAAGAGTGGGATCCCTGGTCGTGACTGAAATCAACAAAGTGGCTTTGCAATGTAAAAACTAACTCCCATTTCCTGCCCTGTAGAAGCTGTTCAAATTCTATTAAAGTCACTTGAAGAGAACAACGATGCGACGCGGTTTTCATGACCTCATCGCCCAACAGTTCTCCACGTTTTTCTCTGCTGGCTGTTATTTTTCGGACTACACTAAATAAAATCACATCTCGGCGATTCCAACAACACGCACAAAATGCACCTTTGTGTAGTGGAATCAGGCTTTCACCTTTTCATTTTCACCTACTCCCCAGCTTTCGCAATACCATGGGCCAAACCCACGAAGCAAATCTTTGAGTCCTTGCAGTGTAAAAACACCCCAATATCAAGTTCGCAAGTGCGTTCACGAAGGTAAACCAAGGGCGACGAATCGCTCACACGTCAATCCGATAACAAGTGCAGTGTAAAGTGGGTAATTGGTTTCAAGACTTTTTGTAGTCTTACATGCTTTCTCAAAGTGACATCTTTACGTTTAACGGAACGAAACAGAACTTAGTAGTACTGTATCCAATCTACCTTGAAAATGTCATGCTCGAATTCAAATTTGGTAACTTACTCATTGCATTACGAAAGTGAAATCTTGCTGAATTTATACAAAAACTTTGGTAAATCGATAAAATGTTTTGCTAGTATTTGATATTTTCAGACTTCATTATCACTGTTTTATTTTGACCAATATTCGTTTGCTTGCTGTAAACTTTGTAACAGCTCGCTTAGGAATATACCATTCTTTTCCTGGTCCTGAAAACGGTACTATCAATCAAGAAAATCAGACTGTGTTCAGTACCTAGCTTTCTTTGGGCGCTAACGCATGATACAACAACTGTAATATTGTCGGTTCACTATGACAAGGAGGCCTTTTAGTTGCGAAATGTGAATCATGAACTCAAACTATTTTTAAGCATCAGCAAACTACGCCGTAACCCGAGAATAATATCTCAACACAGTGGGATAGACACGTTTGCTGTCACAATTTGGCAGTATGAAATCATTTGTCAATTAGTGGATTACGACTTGGCGCAGAAATGATACCTTGGCTTATGCTTAAAGCAGCAGTGTCAAAGACATAACAAACGCATTTTGTTAGTCCACTAAACTGTAGGGAGGAAAAAATAATTAATTTTGCGACCTTGTCGAAAGCAGGCAATCGATGCTTTCATTGGTGCACACTTTTTTGAATTACCATAATGGAATCACCATAAATTAAATGCCTTCAAATCAAGAAAGTTGCAGTGAAAAAAACATTGATATTCGCGTCGCTTTTTATCTAAATCTCCAGACCGTATATTTGCAAATAAGATGTCTTGTATGCTTCACTTTTTTTAAAATTAATGTAATCACAAAGGACTCTTTCCTAACTGTATCAAATACTACAATAGAAGAAGGCTATCCTACACTTACGGTGAAATTTTTAGTTTTAGCTTGATCTTTTTCTGCAAGTTTCTGCAGTTCATACAATCGTGTGCGTAATGCCCTTGTATTTTGCAGTTGTTCTCCCATGCAACTTTCAGTATTTCTGTCCCAGTCGATATTAATGTTTTGTTAAAAACTCTACTGACAGCTTCCACGCATTTTTCATTTGACTGTTCTTCTTCAGATGTATTAGCTATCAGCTTCCTTCTGTGAAAACATTTCGAAGTCAAAGTACGGTCACATTTACCCACGAGAGAAGCTTCCGAAGTGACAAAAGGTTTCGCAGTAATTGCTAATCTCGGTTGATGGTATTCGGAAGAACAACACTTGCAATCCACATTTTCAAAACTGTCGTCGTTAAATCGCTTCATCGGGCCCAGCGGTGTGATATTCCAATTAGTCTTTGACTTCTTCCAGGAATTGTACGAAAGAAAGAACACGTCATTGAGAAAGTAGTAGTTTTCTGATACCTGCAGAAAAGTACGTAAGAATACGAAACTAAGAATAACACTCAAACGCATATGTGTGAATGACTATAAGCTTTGAGTAGTAAATTGCTGGTACAGATTGTTTCAAATTGTATAAAAAATGCCATCCAAATTAAAACCATTTTGGAAGTAACAGAGCAATGAATGGAGTGGGTTGATTTGAAAATGGTAATCGTGACAACGACTTTGCTAAGAGAACGATCTACTTACTGAACTATAATTTTAGTATAAGGTTGCCTCCAGTCACTGTTTTTCGCTTGAATGTGCAATCTTATATGAAGAAAAAGTCACTTTTTCGGATGTTACAGAAAAAAACTTCAACATGTTCAGTTTGCAGCAACCGTGTCAATTAAAAGTGGTGCGGCAAAATCAGTCTACTGTAGAAACAGTCCATGACCCCAAAGGCTTTCTTCGGATTTTATTGCCCGAGACTTCATTTGTTTGAGTAGACCTACACGTTTTTATTTTGAGGTTGTCATTGCAAAAATGCAATTATACGCGAGTTCGTGTGACTGTTTTTTGTTTTAAATTTTCCATTTGTAAACTATTTAAAAATTAAAGAATACACTGCATTTTCACGCGAAAAAAATTGGGAAGACCGTCTTGACCAACTAGGCTATTTCGTTGAAGTTACAGCTGTTTTTGCTGGGTTACTGTAGTAATTGAAAAGAAACTTGCAGTTTTCTGATATTGTAAACAAGGTTATGCAAGTACGTAAACAGATCATTTTTCAAGTGATATTTAATTAATGGCATAACAAAAACTAATGTTTAGTTACGTGGTGTCACTTGCAATATTAATTTGCACTTCTAAATTTTGTTTTTTCTAGGAATATTTACGCAATTTCTGGGCCACCACAGGCGGTAGCAGCATTGGCCCATGAGCTGAGTGCTAGGTTCCCTGCTCAACGGAACAACCGGCGCCGGATCGAACTCCTGCCTCACAATCGTGAGGCCAGCTCTTTACCGAAAGAGCCAACCGGCCACAACACTGCTGATCATCAATGAGCAAATGGGGAAAAACGGAAAGCCAGATCAAAGGATATAGCGGCTGCCACACGCCCATAGGGTTAAAGGACGTATGAGCAGTTTTTGCACAAAACTGGAAAGTATAGCTCGTGGAACTCTTTAGATTTTTCTGTGGAACCCTAGAGCTCCGCGGAACCCACTTTGGGAATCGCTGTGCTAAAGACAAAAAATTTTGCTTTAAAATTTCAGTGTAAACACTTTTACGACCAAAACTGTGGGTTTCGCCTCAAACAACATCAGGGCACAAGTTTCCAGTAGTAAATATGATTTGTAGCTATTCCGCCAGTGGTGTAGTCAGCCCAAAATTTTTTGGAGGGGTCAAAAAATTTGGGGGGTGCCAAAATGTTTGATTTTAGGCGAACAACACTATTTTGTTTGGGATAGCGCCTCTCAAAGCACAAAATGACTATATATGCTAAAAATGTGGGGGCATGGCCCCTTTTGGCCCCCTGGCTACGCCTATGTATTCCACTTTGGATTTTGCCCAGTTTCTTCTTTTGAGCTTTAAAACTTAGAAAAAAACAGCAAATGTTTGCTAATGATTGGTTGCTTTTCGGAAAAGTGCTCCAAAAATGTTACCGTATTATCCAGACATCTACTGACAGTGACAAATGGAAAATTAACTGTTATCTAAAATAACTGCATTAGCTTCCACACTATTATACACACAAAACAGTTTTAGCAAATCTCAAACCTTGGCCATGTCAGACGGAAGAATGGTAAGACCTCCAATTGTGAAGAGAGCCATTTGATTGGTGTACTGCTTAAATCCATCACATGTATTACTCAATGCGTGCAAAGCCTTCTTCAGGCAAACTGCTCCATGACAATGAGCAATAAAAACGTTGGTAATTTTTTTACACCTACACAAAGCTCCATCGCGCTTTGCAGCATTTTTTATGGCTTGGACAGTTGCATCAGGAGAATGGGAGTTGTTCACAATTTCTATAAATTGATCACTGGATATTCGAAACCACATCTGCATTTGGTTGTAAGCCCACTGACGATTTTCAGCCCTGTTTCTTTGGGCAGTTGTTAAGGTTGCACCCGTAATATAACACAGGCGAAAGTTATTGCACTGGCACAACAAGCTATCTCCGACTTCATCCATGTTTAATTAAAAAATCTGAAAAAAACAAAGGGGCGTTTTGCTCATGCAGAAAGTCTAGCTTGTCCAAGTTACCTAAAACAAGCTCTAACACATCTATTACCGTACATCACAAGCAGAACTTATTGGGTAAGCTCACAGTTGGTTGCCTTCAATAAATCCTCATCTTTTCTTTTGTGCAAAATATCATGTGCATTCAGACAGTGCCCTGTAAACTGTACATTTGCTGTGTTCTTTCGTATGAAAGAGATGTTTTTGTAAACAATTTGGTGATCAAATAATGATCCAATCTAATTTTTTCGGTCTCAGAGATCAGCTTTTTGTTTTACCTGCATACTCTGATGTTGACGTCTGTGCAAAATGTTATAGACACTTGGGCACGAAAGCAATGCCAAAGTGTTTGTAATATTTTGAACAGCTTATTTCATTCAGTCTCTGTAAAAATTGTTTGCGCAGTTTAAGCTGAGTAAACACGTCTTGCCAAGCATGGGCTTTCCGTCATAGTTTTGCTGACTGACAGTTGGTGAGTGGACTTTTACACCTCTTTGCTTTGCCACGCATGCAGCCACACCGGTTGCACTGGAGCGTAAAGACGATGGCATGAGTTTGACAAGAAGCAATCGTGCTGGCCACTTAAGAATTGGCGTATTTTGGGTGATGAAATAAAATGAAAATATTTACCTCATTTACAAGGTGAGTGGTGCTTTATCGAAAAACTGGAAAAAGTTAATAAAATAGCATATACGTCTTACAAAAACAACCCATACCTTTTATGAGCATAATGTATACACGTTCGTGCTCTACTGAATATCTTCATAATACGGAAAAATGTTTGCAACAAAAATAAAAGTTTGAAAGACCCTACTTGAAATTGTTGCAAGCAACGCAATCTCAAACACTCTGCGCCACGGTACGCTCACACCCACCAGAAACATTTGAAAATGTCTTCAAATCATTACGTCACACATACGTCGAAAACTAGACTAAGAGGTCACAACTTTGCGAGGTAGGAAATGACGCGGATTTTATTTTGTTGCGCACAGGTTGACCGCCATCGGACAAAACTTGCGCAGGCGGTTAGCGACGTCAGCAAATATGGCGTTGATTCAATCATCAAAAAATGGCAGCCCCGGATTGCGACGCTTTCCTTGCAAGAGCTGTGATAATGGGTTTAGCGTGATGTTGCAATTTCGGACCGTTTATTTCACAATGAAACACATAAGCCACGTACAGTTTGGCACAGCGTTTAAGAAATCGCAAGTCAAATAACTTGATGCAAAAAAGTATCTTTTACGGCAAGCTGTTGCATGTGTATGGTGGAGCTTGGTTGTTTCTATCCAGCTTGTTGGTTTCAAATGCAGAAGGCACTCGGATTTTGGCTTATTTCATTGCCTATGTAAGATTAGATTGCCTTTTCCACATCGCCATGGGCGCAATGTTGTTGAAAAATGTGGGTGGGACAGCTTGGTGTGAACCAATATAGTCATCGGGTTGATGCAGAAGTGAAGTTTAATTACAGATTCCCAATCTTGTTTCTACAGGTGTTTTGAAAGCACCACTAATCACTCTTTGCTTTATCCTTACAGTTGATTTACAAATTAATATACTTAATTTGTTTTTGGACACGATACTGTAGTTCAGCCTGCTTGCACTAATATCGTATTTGGATACAAACAAGCACAGTAATATAGTAGGACATATCAATCGGGTTTTATCAGAGCTGTCAGTTGGAGTGCACAAAATGCTAATCACATTGGTCGCACGTGCATATCACTCTTATAGTAGAACACATCAATTTTCATGCATTATATAAGAAGTGTGGGTAAAAGAGTTATTTCATGTCTTGTTCATGTTGCTTAACGTTACAAAGACGGTAAATATTTTTCTTGCACATTTCCGTTTTTTGAAAAAGCTATAAATCTTTTTAATGCTACTGGGCATCATGCATGCAACCCCACACCTACCAAATCTCCATTAATATCTTCTTACAAGCAGCAAAAGGCGTTTGGCCAAAAACTAGCGTAGCCTACTTCACAAAATGATTTCAATCACGGAAAATTTCAATAAGAAGCCAAACATCCTAAAAAGAGGCCAGAAAAAGGCCAAACCGATTGTTCAAAGGCTAGAAAAAAGCCAAACTTTATTTGCAGTATTGCCATTCCTTTGTCACAAGGAAAGATTTTAAGTTACTAGGAT
>Ga0210059_1005969_pt1 | contig 19568 bp, 14 predicted proteins | sample Ectturendosymbi2_FD_188042 | JGI IMG/M metagenome (GOLD analysis project Ga0210059, IMG submission 188042) | Ecteinascidia turbinata endosymbiont from Florida, USA - Sample 2 (SPAdes) (version 2) | ecosystem: Host-associated > Tunicates > Ascidians > Unclassified | place: Key West, Florida... | reverse complement strand
CCGCACCGATCGCACGTGCTTTGTGTGAAGGCTGAACTCGGCACGACCTTCACATCCTGGTCACAACACCATTTTGTTGCGATCGGAAATCCCGAGCGGCATATGCGCAAAGCTTCGCACTGTGGCAGCAAGCAACAATAGAGATCATGCGCCGCAATCTCTCTTACTATTGCTTGCTTGCGCTACATATATGTATGGTGTTGTTCTTCACGCACATACCGTTCGTGGTGAATCACACAGTCAACGCAACACCACTGGAGAGGTTGCAACAGTTTGAAGCTTTTCTTTATTTGCTCATTGGAGATGGTTGTGGGGTCGCTTTGAAAGAACGGTACTTACACATAACAGTTGCTGTTGGAGGCCCCTTCGACAGCATAGTACTTGCACATTACAATTGCTGTTTGGGTCCCCTTTGAAAGCATATTACTTACACATTACAGTTGCTGTTGGTGGCCACTCTAAACGCAAAGTACTTACACATTTCAGTGGCTGTTGGGGCCTCTTTGAAAGCATGGAATTTTACATTATAATTGCTGTTGGGGGCCCCTTTGCAAGCAAGCTGGTTACACATTACCGTTGCTGTTGGGGGCCCCTTTGCAAGCAGAGTACTTACACATGCAGTTTCTTTGAGGCTCCTTCAATGAAGTTTAAAAGCAGAGTCCTTACACATTTCGGTGACTGTCGGGGGCCCTGTGAAAGCAGATACCTTCAAATTTCAGTTGCTGTTGGGGGCCCCTTTGAAAGCAAAGTACCTGCACATTACAGTTTCTGTAGGGGCCCTTTGAAAGCAGAGTACTTACACATTACAGTTTCTTTCAGAGGCCCCTTCAATGAAGTTTGAAAGCGTAGTACTTACATATTTCAATGGCTGTTGAGGCCCCTTTGAAAGCAAATTACCTTCAAATTGCAGTTCCTGTTGGGTCCCCTTGAAAGTAAAGTACCTGTACATTACAGCTTCTGTAAGGGGGCCCATTGAAAGTGGAGTACTTACTTATGATTTGCTTTGTAGTACATTATATAAGTGAATAATAAGTTTTTCATCAAAAATAAGGAAAATTTACACGCGTAACACTTCAGGGGGGGGCAAAAAGGGGAGGCTTGAGGCAAATGCCTCGTTCGCCTCCACTTAAACACACCACTGTAAACAACCACAAGTTCTTTCGCGTGATTCACTCGTAACAATCGGTATGATTCAGCAAACGTAGCAGCAGAACGATGGGCATGACGACACTGTAGCTTACTATGTGCCGTGACCAGCAGATACTGTGGTAAATTCATTGAAACCCGTTAGAAGACACCGGCGTTAACAGCACGAAATCTGAATGGGTGAATAAAACTAAATTTCATGAACAGTTAAGACATAAATTGTTGACTAATATTTATCAAACTGATCTTGCACCGACAATTGACCTCAGCCGTACCGCAGTTTGCTGGAGGCCCCTTCAGATCTTGAGGCCCTAGGCTTAAGCCTATATAGCCTATAGGTAAATCCGGCACTGTATACAGTACGTTGTCATACAAGTATAGATGTAGGAGCAGGCAAATTTTTGGGGGTGCGAAGGAATTTGCTCGGATTCTCCCAAACTTGTCCGAAAAATACTTCAAAATAAGTGACCTCCACAAAAAAACTCTTCATGTCAATTCGGGCGCCATGTGACCTCGAAAGCTTTTCATGTCAATTCGGGTGCCATTATTTTCAAATCAAGGCATGTTGGGCGCCATTTTTGCTCAGATTTTCAGAGAGTTTTAGAAGATTGTCAGAGATTTTGCCCGGATTTTCACCAAATCAAAACTTTTGGGGGTGGGGTTGCACCCCCTGCACCCCCGCCTCTTACACCAGTACGTGTAAGTGTTATGTCTTGTGATGTTATAGATCACGTAGCAGATGAAATTCGAAGTAATAGGGCAAGAGTCTGCCTTCAGTTAGATGAGTCAACTGACGTGTCGAACTGCACGTATTTGTTGGTTTACTGTCGATATATACACTTAGTTGAGTTGAAATACTGAGTTCTTCATGTGCGAAAGTCTAGAGACGACTACCAATGTGACTGATGATCAGGAAAAAATGAATAATTTCTTTCAACAAAATAAACTTGTAGAGTCACATTCAACAAAATAAACTTGTAGAAATCACACGCTATGCACAGACAACGCGCTTTCTAACCTCGGTGAAGTCAGGATTTACAACTCTGGTGAACAAACGAGCAACACACATCATTTCTATCCCTTGTGTTCTTCATCGCCATGCACTGGCGAGTAAAGCCCTTCCAGAATACTTGAAAGTTCTGAAGCCGTAACTGAACGTGTAAATTTTATCAGGCACGGACTCGTCTTTTTCAAAGTGCTTCATAAAGATGAATTTATTGATCTTCAATGATAAACTATGCTTTATTCCAAATTTAAATCTTGTACTGTAACTGTGACTTTTCCAAATTTTGGTATGGATTGGGCGAATAGTTTCCAATGCTGTCGAAGCGCGCATTTGAAGTTATTATACCTTTTCAAGCTACTTGTCTGTGTGAGGCAGGGTTCTCTTCAGTGATGATCATAATACAAAACATCGATTGATTCCCAGGGATGACATGAGACTGAAAGTATCTCTTTTCAACCACTGTTCCCAGAATCTCAGATATTTTGCGTAAAAACAAGCACAAAAGTCTCACTGAGTGACAGACTGATTGAAATTGCTTGTCATTTTTCAATGTAAAAGAAAAATTTAAACACGGCTGTGTATTCCTTCTTCCAAACCTTTTTCCCCTTGACTAAGTGAATTGCCGGTTCGTATGAAACTGTTTTCAGAATTTCAACAATCTCACTGAACCACTTCTTAAAAGTATTCGTGCTTGCTTGCAAGAGCATTTTATTAAAGTTTCATCTCAGAGACTGATAAGTTTTATACAAGGATTACCCTGAAATTGGTTCCATTAAGCACAAAAATTCATATATCTGAGTGAAGGTTTACAACGTTTTTCCAGAACCTGCCCCGACCTTTCCAAAAAAGTCATGCCTTGACACTACATATTGTTGGAGGAAAAATCAATTTTTTGATTGCGTTACGTTAAGAACCACCGATCTAAATACTATCTACGCTAGGTGTTGGAATCATTTCGGAGGACACTCATCATAGATGCTGTTACGCGCAAATCACACAAATAAAAATTGCGAGAAAAAAATTTGAACACGCGCACAGTCAACGCGTGGGTTACATCCAGCTTCGGCACTGCCGTGGATCAAACATCGTGGTATCTAATGTACGGTTTCATTAGCAACGTTCTGAAAACTACAGCTGAGCGACATGTGGTTGAGCTTGCCAGCAGACATGAGTAACGCAGCCGGAATTCGACCTCACATGACCTGTCTCGTCTCAAAAACAAACGCAGAAGGCTGCGGATTAAGCGTCATATGAACCGCGTGCACTGGTATTTAAAACTGATAAGCGATTCACTTTCCCTCGCGTAAAGCTGGACAGCAACGCGTTGATTAATTATTGTATTTGAAGTGGACACGGTAAGGAACACCGAAAACGTCAGCAGAACAACTGTCGAACTCTAGATCGGAACATGCAGGTAATCAGCAAAATACAACACTGTTATATGAAAGGCATGCAATGGAACACGTATGCTAAGGTACAGTGTACGAAACAACTATACGTTGAAGGCCTGTCGCGTCAAGGTACAAAAAACAAGGCTAATCGCGAATAAAACTTGGAGGGTCATAAAACAAAATAGATGTATGGCATCAAACTGAACCAGGTTTCTGAGAGCGTTCAAGTCCAAACTGGTTTAAGCGTCAACATACAAAGGAAACAAACGGCTACGTTATTCTGACGGTTAGCATTCGTAATTTTTGCAGCGCTTTTTACAAGCAAACGAAATTTCTGAAACGAAAGGTCAACGAAGATTCTCGATTGTTTGACATGACGAAAAAAATTGCAATGCAGCTGCAGGAACAGGTCACATCATCACTTGCGAGACGAAACTTACGAATTGCACTTGGAAAAATTCTCAGGAACTAGCGAAGCACCACATTCAAAGAAACCGTTGATAACAATAAGTGGGCACTTACTATTTGGTATGCTGCACTTTTTTGCTGATGTTTTGCAGCGCCAGGAATTTGAGACAATTTTGAGCGTGTGTTGTTTTCAAAAGTTCGTTTTTGAAAAAATTACCTCCGAGGAGCTGTGCTCAAACACGAAATGTCGCAAGCATGAAAAAGGCAGTTAAAGAACGAAGCCACGACGACGTACGTAACGATGTGAGCACAGTGCGTAAGACAAGAACGAACAAACGAATAGTGTAATCGACTGAAAGCAAAACCTACACGATTGTGACGATGACAAAGGTAAGCCACACTTATTATTAAACTAAAAAGACTTGACATTACAAAACAGCACAACACGGAAAAGCAGAAGCAGGCGCACAGCAACGAGCGACTAGGGAAAGGTCATTCGCTCTCCTAAATCTTTAAAACCTGCTGCCCATTAAAATTGTCTGACGCTTTACGACAGGTCAAAGCATGATGTAATTCACTCACGCATCAACCTTGCACGCGTACCCATGCAAGGTATGGAGCAAGCAAGAGCGCTTTGTTCCAGTTGCCGTGACCACACCCTCGGATCGAACGGATGGCTAAAAGAAATATCACCGGCTGTAGGGACATATCCCGGTACGTAACGTTATTATGCACAGGGGCAATATCAAACGTGTAGCAATTACGTCAGCCCGAGAACGAAACGCATCGGTCTTGACGATTTGCATTCGACTCGCTCGCAAACGGGCGCGGTGGCACGAAAAAGTTGGCGTGGAAAAGTCCACTGATCGGGCTCGCGACATTTAAAAAGCACCCGAACACTTCAATCAACAACTTCGCAATTCATCAATGTCCGGCAATGTCACTGCCACGACGTGATCAAACCAAACTAATGGATTTCAAGGAAACCGACAGCTCGAACTTTTCGCTGGCAACAAACAACGCTGAGCTGCAAAGCTTTGCAGCACTGCAACCGCTTTCATCACAATTTTCTAATGCAAAAGTGTTAACGAGACAAGCGGGATCGGGGTTGTAAACGCATCGCTAACCGACGCTCCACTGTACTTTCCAGTACAATGCGTCTGACACGTGACAGGTAAGGGCAGAAACGCCGCTTTAAGATGCATTAAGTTTTCGAACGTTCTGTACGGATCAAAAAGAAGTGACACGGACTGAGCGAAACGTCTGCGAGTTCGGCCGGGATTGAGACAACAGCGGGTCAACGTTTCGCGCTGAAGTTAATTAAGTTCTTTATAATGAACGTGCGTGCAGTGCACTTTAATTCGGTAAGAGGCAAGACCTGGCGCCGAACAGAAAGTCCTGTCCTGCGCAAGCACGTGCCTGGCCAAAAATCGATGTCGGCCAAACGTGAAGATTAAAAATCAGTGTCGGAAAATCTTCGCCTCGTTGGTTTCAGACGCAATATGGCGGCGGGCTTCCTGTCGCGCACGATTCGAACGAAGCCAGGTTTAAGGGCTTGCGAAGCGTACGCGAAGGAAGATTCATCTTTTGTCAAGCTCCTAAAGTTAAAGAAGACAATTGATGAAAATTTAAAGGAAATTTTCCGAGATACAGAAATCATGCAAATTTAATCGAACCGTTTGACTGCGTCGGGTCATTGTTGTGTGAGTTTGTAGGACATACCTGAACTGACAATCCAACACGTGAGTCGTTCTTAGGTTTTTAAAAACAACGGGCAAACGCTTTTCTACAACAATGTCGGATCATCTTCTTTATGAGCGACAGGTGGAGCGGTCAACTTGAAGAAAAATGCAAAGACACAAGCGCAGAATAAGAGTCTCGACAACAGGCGACAAAAAATCATTCGTGAACGACACAGAAGTAAAAAATCTTTGGTTTTCTGCGCTTGCTTATGCAAGCGACATGGATACGCACGGAAGAAAAGAAACAACCGAGCTGCAGAAAATTAGCAGCAGCGCCCGTTAATACGCAATAAGAAAATCATGAAGTCTTGTGTGACGATAATTTGGCAGGAATCGCCAAAGATGCTGACCGAATGCAAACGCGAAAAAAATTTGCATACAGGATGGCAGTTAAAAGCAAGAAAATAATATGCAACAGTGCTGCGGCCGTGCAGGTAAGTAGTTCGGCGACGAAAAGAAAACAATAGCTTGGTACCGAAAGAAACACAGCAGCAAGTCATGTCAGCTGCTTCTACGCAATAAGAGCAAAGCTACCGGTAAACAGTAGGAAGTGGATGCAAGGAAGTAATGCTTCATGTCAATTTCCTTTTTTTGCCCAGTGTAGCGTGAACGAAGCATCAAGCTTAGCACCGAAAGAATTTCGACAATGGCACTCTGGGGTTCATAATTTGTCTCACGTGCATTAACAGTTTGTTGTAATACAACGATCGGAAAGGTAAATAAACAGCGCGTGTTGAGCAAAATAGTCGTGGCGCAGTAACGCGAGCACTGTCCCGGGATGGTGAAGATTTCGTACATCCGAAGGTTGGTTCCCTTACGTTGTGGGATGGCGAAAGAAAGATCAGTGAGTTCGGATATACGAAAGCGGAAAATCAACGCAAGCCGAGGTAGATCACGAAATCGAAAGCAGCTTTCCATTTTTCAGAACTTCGAAGAAGTCAACACATTGCGTTAAAAATTCGCCGTTAGTTTGTGGACCGAATATTTATGAAAGCAGCAAAAACTCTGTCGAGAAGACACTAAAGGAGAGGCACGAACTTGATCTCTAGGTTTAAAATTGCTCAAACAAACTTTCCTCTGGTGTTTTCCTTAGGGATAGTCACACAAGAATTAATAACTCTCGCTGTCGGCACCAACGTCAGACTACACATCAACGTCACGTGGTTGTATGAGGAGGAGCGATCTGTTCGGATGACAGCTGTTCCATCCAAAGTAAATCTTCCGGTTCTCTGGCTGCTTCTGCTTGGTGCTCTCGTGGCCCTTGGCTATGAACCAGTAACGACGAGGGTGTGTCCTGGTGTTGCTGCAGGTGATGATGGTGGTGATGGCGAACCAACTCTTGAGGTAACGTTGGGGGAGGCATGATAAGTGGGAAATCTTGAGGTTGCTCGGTTTCAAGTGGCATTTGCATATAAAGAGGTATCCGAGACTGCTGCTGCTCTTGCTGTGTAGCAGGGGGCGGGAAGTGTGAATGCTGGGATTGCATTGGTTGCGGTACGCCGGCTTGCATTTGCAAGGTGGACTCCAGCGGATGCGTCTCCATGTACATGTGGCTAGGTCCTGCCATCTGTAAAAATCTATTGGAATGCTAAATCGAACCAAGCAGACAGCTCAGTCACCTCGAGCAGACATGTTTTGCGGCGAGAATAAAAATTTGAACTACTCGTATTTAATTCAATTCATACAGTAAGCCAATGGTTCTCAACCTTTAAAAACCCGCCGAACACCTACGTTCAGGTTTCCAACACATTTTTAAAAATCATTTTCCACACTTTTTCAATACCAAATTAAAAAAGTTCAATACGTGCTTTGCCTTCAGTAAAATTCTGCTCAGATACTTCTAATTTCTTTTCCATTTAGAATTTCCATGCTTTTTCTATACTAAACGCATATTATGGCCAATTTCAATACTTTTTCAAGGTCATGAAAACCGATTTTTAAATTCAATACTTTTTAATACTTTCAATACTGCGTGGGAACCCTGCTACGTTATTCTCCAAGCTTGTTTCGAACCCCCATTTGTTGCACAGTGATAACAAGAAACAAAAACTGCAACAAGGCAACAAAAATAGGTAACTGAAACAAAATCAACCAACAGTTCCAACTTAACAATGCATTGTTTTTGTCAATATTTATTTTTTGTTTTTTGGCGACAATCTGGGAGATTCGTGTCTTTTTGTCAGAAAGGGCAACACAGTACTCATGTCATTTTCACAAGCCTGTTCCGTTTTGCGTTTTAACTTCCACCAGTATCGAAAACGCACGCTCGCATAAATATGCTGTTACGAACAAGAGAACCTCGAGGGTAAATATTGTGATACGAGGATACCATTCCATTCGGTGGCACCAAAACATATGAAGATATTTGGTAGGTATGTTTTTTGATCTCGCTTTCCTGAAGGTCAATGATGCCATCTATGCGTTGGTTGTTTATACCTGCAGTTGTAATGTCAAAAACAAATGGCTGCCTTATCCATGCTGAATACTGCCGTCAGTCAGGAAAGTAGTACTTAATATATCTTTCTAATTCCTACAAAAGTTTTCCGGTGGTAAGGGCACCAAAGCTGTTGGCTAACTAAGCCAAGGTGAGAAAAAAACTTGACCATTCGAAGTGTTTAATGTCGGTGGTTGTGATCTTGCAGAAACTTGGATAGTTCTGCATACAAAGTAAAAACACCACTCATCACCTTTCCCCAAGATAGAAACCAACGAACTTCACAAGGGTAGATGACTTAGAATTGTGAGTCCGTTTCTACATACAGCTGCATAAAAATACGATGATTGAGAGGGCGCTCTCACACGTGATTAATGGTTTGAACAGCAATTCTGAGAGCTCAAGCGAGCATTGGAAGCAGCAATTTTGATACGACTGCGTTTTCCTTGCTATAAACTGATGAAGGAATAACTCTAGCCACGATAGTTCTCTGTGCAGCGCAGTACGTGCAGTGAAGATAAGCTTCAAACATGATTACTTGAGCGAATTGTTGAATCACTGAAATGAAGTGGTTTAATAGCAAAGTGTGCCATGATCAGCTTGCTGTGATCGTAACCGCGCTTTTGGTTATACGCATCACCCAACATCTTCTACGCTGTACTTTTACTTGGTACTTAGCGTATCTTAATCTATGAAGCTGAACACTGGTCAATTTTGCTCAATTTTGTAGTTCGGACGACCTCAGCCGAATAATCCCTGAAACGGCCCCGTCGAACCCCAGGGGTTCGATCAAATCCAGGTTAAGAACCACTGCACTGAGCACAGTGAGACGAAAATGATAACCGACAAACCTCGTGCGTTTGAACCACAGATTGCTGGTGCTGCTTCATCTGTTGCTGCTGCTGCTTGATTTGTTGTTGCACAGCTGCTTCGCGCGTACGTTGGAAGCCTTCCCACATCTCTGGTGGCTAACAAGGGTAAAGTTCAAGAAGACAAACGGAATCCCGTACAGAACCACAGGTTCAGACCAAAGCGAAAGAGCTCACCCATTTTCGAGGTCGGCCTCTAGGTCGTTTCGGCGGTCGTTCAATTCTCTAGCAAACACTGCATTTTTAAAACGATGAAACATGCAGTTTTTCACGCCTCTTAAACCTTGTAATTGCATTAGTCCACAGTCTACGACTATGTCCATGCTGATTCATCATAATCCGCTCCCACTGGACTGAACACACAGCGCTACTGACCACTACACACTTTCATGCAATGCCCATGAGACTATCCGTAACACAAGAAGTCTATTAGAACACTTAGGTCATTTAATTGCGTATACTATCGTGACGCCGTGGGCAATGCAAAGGGTGTTGGCAGCCAATGTGCTTAATGCAAGTGAAGGACACAACGAAAATATGAAGTATTAAACATCATACAACACATACAAATGCGAACCCTTGACCAAGTGCTTTTACGGCTATCTTCTTCATAACAGTTTGCAGAATCATAACTTATACAGATTTCATGCGCCAACAAACTATCTATTGAAAAGATGTAACATCTAAAATTTCAAACAGAAACACATTACCACAGAAACTGTTTATTATGCAATGCACAAGAGTCATGAATGTGTTCACCTTATATGAGTGAAAATAATGGCACAACACATGCAAACGCACATTGACATAGCAATAAAGACTTACCGCAACTTCTTTTCTCTACATGGCATTTTAGGTAAAAGGAAAGTATATTTCATCTTTCAGTACAAATGTATATCCAAAATGTAAGTTGTAAACATAGTATTTCTAATATTTACAAACAATCGTGCAAATCTATGTAGCATTTCAATAACACAACGAAATGTATCAATAACCCTGGTCATTTTAATCCTGGAAGGCATATGAAGGAGTTCCTATAAGATCACACGAGCACTGCTCAAACACACTTATGTATGCAAATGTGAAGAGATATTACACAATGCATTTAGGTATAGAGTTCATGTGAAAGATTTATAACTTGATCAGGTGACTGTTTCGTACAGTATCAACCACATGACAAGGATGTATACACACAATACAAAAAGGCATATTAATACAGCAAAGAAACATACCACTCACAGCCAAAATCCAGTTCAGTAAATATGCAAAACAAAATATTTTTTACCTTTCTTGGTTTTTTATTCTTGGAACCTTTTGGTCGACCCCTTGGTCTGCTTATTCCAGCTGGTTTGGGTGGCTGCAGGGGAAACAAAAGTACAAGAAAATTTTTATTTGCTTACGTATAACATCTTCTACACCAAAAAGCAAGGAAATCAAAATATAACTATAAGAGCACAACTTCAAAACATGACTTATATAATTTTATGTCTCAACATGGAATCCAATTATTGTGGCCCTATTAAAATCGGATTGATGAGGTATGCTTGGAAGTTGAGTTCAATACTTTATTGGAAAAAAGCTCTGCATTACGGTGGATCTCTACCTTTTAAAATTTATTGAAATTCAAAATTTTTAATCCCACGTATTGACTGCACATTTTTAGCAATACCATGTATATGCAATCAAGTTCTAGTATATTTTTCAGATGGACTTATGTTGTTAGAGTGTTACATGATCAAATGCACATTTTATTGAACTAATATTTTTTAAAGTTTGCACAACTAAATCATGTTTTTTGTTTGAAACAAACAATAGCATTATTGATTTACTAATCCAAAGGGTGGGGTGGACATGCTTCCTTTGTAGACCGCTGACAAACAGTCATGTACCATCAGTTGGCTACACACATACCATAGATTGAGTAGCATGGGCCTTGAACAGTCACTATTGCCTGTATAAGTGAAAGTTGTGAAAATGAAAGATTTGTCACTGCATATCTGCTAGACCTGTTTGCTTAGCTGTTGCTTCTATTCTGTAAAAAAATTCACCAATAAAAAATACAATAGTACAAATACTAGCAAACCACATAAAATCTTCCTTCATTATCTTTTTTTTCTGTGTCTGCATGCTCTCTGGTATAATTTTCTCATGTTTCATTCAAAAAATATTTACTGGTGATGAAAACAGTTATTGTTTAAATAATTGCTTGTTACATTATTGTTACTTATCAGCATTCCAGATGAAAAATCTGCACCTCCCACACAAAATACTTGATATACGAAACCACAGATCTACAGCTTGATGTTTTCCAATGCATTGATAACACCAACATACAGTACATCCATAAAATAATAGTTGAGACATTAATTAAATGGTGTATTGTAAATAATATTCTAATTCTTTTAGCTTCGCAAATTTTTAGTACTGTCACTGTAACTAACCACAGTTCATGTTTCTTTCTTTAGTTGTTTTCCAGTGCCAACATTTAACCTGTAAGGTTTGTCTTACAGTTTACTTATAGAGGACTGATGATGCCTTTAAAAATGCTAAATTAGTTTCCCTGTTAATGAACTGTGATCGATTTACTTGCCACTATCTTTGTGTCTTATAACTATGAAAACTAGATACGCTTGCAAATTTTATTAATCATCGCAGAAAAGTGAAAGCAGAAAGCTGGTAGATTCCTCAGAAGCTTGCTGCCAGGCTAAAGTTTGTTTCTAATGCTCTAACTCATGTGATCCTAATATCCATGACACTTACACAAGTGTTCAGTGATGCCATCAATGAAAGTAATGGACACTATCAACTTATATAATTAGACTTGTGATGTGTCGAATAATAAATGAAACTATTTATGAAGAAAGATTGCTTTTAGTACTTGAGTGTCTACTAGATTATTAACATCATAAACAACATGCAGTGGAGAAATTAACTGAATTTTCCATTTAGTGAGACTGACTAGTGGTTGACACAACTGCTTTATCACAGCTTTTAAAGCCATGCTATTTAACCCTCATGACAAAAACTCTTGCAAATGATTTGAGGCCAACTGATAGTTTGACCAATATTTGTTTGGCATATCAGTAATGGTGTGGCTTCTGAAAACATGCAACAACATAAAATTAACACATCATACAAATGCAAGGCTATTCAATATAAAGAAACTTACAGCTTTTTTCTGCTAACACACTGGTGTTTTGAAAAGGAAACAGAGTGGACAAAAAGCAAGTCCCACATTTTGCAGTTTGTTTACACAAATTACGTCAAGGTCAAAGTCTGAGTTTGTTTGTGACACTATTGCACACCTTTGGGGCATCAAGATATTATATCAGTCATATTGATCATTGAAACAAAATAAAACTTCTGCAGTATCAACATTAAAAAATACTAAGTACAGTTTTGATACCTAAGTACAATTTTGGGTGCTCTTTGAAAATCTCTACTATCACAGCTATTGCGTGCAACATGAAATGATCATGAATAACATCAACAAGAAGTCTTTCAGTCCTTGATAAGCAACATGGCTAATGATCTGGCTATTTAAAGTTGAGGCAATGAAGTTTCAGTTCATTTCCTGGTGTGCATCATCCCAGGCAGTGGTTGTGATAGTGGTACCTGATAAGGAATCACATCTAGCTTGCCATGTTCAACCAACCCTTTCCAGACAATGGGAGCTAAACATGCATTTGAGAAAAGAATGATGTTGCTCTTTTCTTCACAAGATTTATACAGTATGCAATATGAACTGAGGAATGGGAGAAGCTAATTTTATTCTTGGCAAATAAAAGAGGCTGCAAAACTACTTAAGATGGTTCATTAGTCTTCTATGGTTGTATGGTGGTGGACTTTTATGAATTTGAGTTGTGATGCTTCAATTCCACTTCTGGTACACATCACCCTAGGTAGTGGTTGCAAGACCACACAATCTGATAAATCATGTGTAAGCAGAAGCTAATGTACACAAAATAAGCATGTGTGCAGTTGTTTGAAAAAATCAGAGCAATTTGTCCTGCACACTCTGCAACAACATACTATCTGAAAGAATATTTTCATTTTTTACAAGAAAACTCGAACATAATTCACCCCACAAAGAGCATACATGTATTCTCGGGCGTCCTGGACCTCTGGTATGTAGTGGTGGCAACTGCTGCAGTCTTCCAGGTTCTTCATATGTCAAAGATGCTCCTTGATGGCTATGGTAAACCATGTGACTAGGTCCAGGATCATCAAAATGGTAGTCTGCTGGAGTTATGTGTTGTGACATAATTTCCATTTCTCTGTCCTTTTTGAACTTTTCATCATCTTCTCCCTCTCCACCCTCTCTGCCACTGCTAGAAGATGCTTCACGTTTTTGTTTGCTCATATCTGGTTAAAAAAAGCACTGCTATAGTGTGCCGCAAAAATACTGACTTTGATTATAGAATGTGAGCACTGAGCACGCCATAAAACATGCATGTTTTTTAATCACAAGTGTAACTTCAGTTGATTCTGTTCTTAGTATTTTATCAAGAACTCTACATTCTATACTGTTAGTTACACAGTAATAGTTAACTGCACAAAAAGTTATCACAGCATTATAGATAGCAGGATTCCTATGCAATTTTGAATATAAATTTTTAGACTTTTTCTGGACTTTCTCTAGATTAACTTTTCTGAATGGCCTGTCCAGGTCAAATATAGGCACTACAATGATTAACACAATATAAGTAAAATTATATCAATATTGAATAAAATATACGAAAATGTATGTCAAAAGATGAAGCCCGGAAAATTATTTTCTTTTTTCATATTAACAGACCAAAAAAATTTTTTCCAGACTTTTCCAGATGGAAAATGACGAAATTTATTTCCATACTTTTCAATAGTTTGCAGGAACCCTGAGATAGTCTTATAACTACTTTTTCTGTGTAAAAATTAGGGCGTGAAAAAGTAGGAACCTATTCAAATGAACTTGTTTGTCTGGTTTGTCATTCTCAGTGTTTTATTACATGGTAAAATTAGTATTTCACTGTTTGAAATATATATATATATATGACTTTATCCGATGTATTCCAAGGTTCCGAATATTATACTTATGCTTCCTAGTAATTATATAGCAATGTTGTCTATTGTAACTTCAAAATACCACAAAGGGCTAAATAGGGTAAACATAGATGACTAAGTGAAAAACAAACCAACTTTATATATAGAAAAAATATTGTCACTATGATCAAAGAGAAGTGAAACAAATGGAATAGTTCAACAAAACATGTAAAAAAAACAATGATTTTGACTGAAATGACAAAAAAAGCTACTGTTGGAATCACAGTACTTTTAACATCAATTAGAAGTTTGATACTTTTACTTAATGTCAAACATTCCTAGTGGGTTCTGAACAGAGCATCCATGTTAACTCACTACTAAATGACTAATTAGTTTCTTTTTTAAAATACTTGGAAGGGTTGAGTAAAATTTTTTATGCCTATGAATGCTCAACGTAACTGCAGCCTACAGACCTACAATCTAAAATGAGGCACTTTGAAACTTATTTCTGTGCAAGCTTCAGTCAATTAAATATTGATGAGCTGTGAGCAAGCACTTTCAAATGGAAAACTCACTGTAACACAACCATAAACTATAGGCATTTAGCGTTTTATACTTTTTGCACTTCAAAATTTCTGTGAATTGACAAAATTGTAAATAACATTCCAAGCAATCCACAGTGGCAACTTTTCACCTTTTCTACACCACAGGTGAATCACTTGTGATAATGAACCAAACTATCACTGAAATGAAATTAGTAACTAATCTATATATACCCATCTCCATACTATAGAATATCAAAAGATTTGATAATTTAAGGTTCAACAACAAACTTTTAAAAACAAACACACTAAATGCAAAATAAGCAATTACTGAAATAATTATCATATGGCAAGAAAAAATTAGCGAAGATGCATGGAAAAAGTTGGGGGCTAATTAAAATCACAGATAATCAAATGAATAATACAATACTACATGGTTTCTAAGCATTTCATGATTTTCAAGATCAAGACTGTTTAGATAACAGTCTATAAGATTACCTTATCAAAATTTTAATGAATACCTAGTCAAAATCATAAACATGTATTGCAAGTACAGTTGATAGCTTTGCTGCTTTTGTGTCAGTAAATTATTCACAGCACCCCTGCTGCTTCTAAATTTTTCACTAACTTGGTTCGAAAGGTCTGCATGCACAACTAAATGCCTGTAAAATACTAAAACATTTTACACTCATTTAACATCTTTTCATATCTTTTTAACACAAACTTCTTAAAACAGGTTTAATTTTTAGCACTCAAACTACATTTCAGTTAATCAGAGATGGTTATTTTTCAGCTGTACAGGGTTACATTAACTTGGTTTCAAAGCTTGTTGTTATTGAAAAAAGAAATTTATTTCAATATTGTAATCATATTCGATCTTACTAATATTATCGTACCTACAAAGCTTGAAGCAATTCTTTGAATTTTGACAAACATTTAAGTTTACGTAATTATTTAAGAGTTCATTTTCAGCTTTTTTTGAAAGAATGCCATTAAATTCAAAAAGACGTTTTTATAGTACAAAACGAACAACACTATTGAAATAGACTTAACACATATTGCAGTATCTACTATTTTTCAAATAAATTAGTTAATACCAATACTAAATGGTTTCAATTACCGAAATGAAACAGGGGCCAGTATGCATGAAATGCAGATGATTATAACGTAGCAATATAGCGATGAGGTAGTAAACAGCTGTAGCAAAAATGAGGTAGTGTCTGTTGGCCAGATTTGCTTCATTCTTCACATAAGCAATATCAACATTGTAGCAACCCTCACCTCCAACTTGGAATAACTAGAACCTGCACATCTGCCATTGACATAAAATTCCAAATAAATTATTTTGTGAGTTTCATACATTACTATACCAGGTATACAGTAAACAAACAATCCACAAAAACATCAAAATGTAATCATATATAAGGTTACAGGTTGTTCTGCCACAAAATATGCAAAATAAATTTTAATACTTGTCATCATATTTTATTGTATAAAAAATAAATGCAAAAAAACATTGTGCAAAACATATACAAAAAAAGCACTAACTGATTTAAAGAATCATTGAGTCAGCCACGCCATAAATGTTTAGGTGGCGGATTCATCAATAATCATAACTATTAATACAATTATTTACAAAACAACATAAAATAAAAGCTATATTAATAGCACTGAGTTAGAGTCTTTACAAGAGGAAAAAATAGAAGTATAATTAAATTAATGTAAACATGTCTTGAATATTACTCCATTTTTCTATTAGGGGGGCTTAACTGCAAAACCACCTGATTCATTTAGTTGCCCTACAAATAACATAGCCAGTTTATGCTTTATTTAAGCAATTTCTTTTACTGTTGGATACAATGTACGTAATTCTTCTATGTATGGTCTAGTTTTTCATCTACTAAGATTGCAATATTCACACTGCTTGGTATGTGACATTTTGAGTTGTTGAAACATAAATATTGTCTTTCACAAGGAACTCAAATTTGGCACATAGCAGACCCCAGAAGAATCGAGAATTTCTCCATGTTCAAGATTATTCGCAACTTTTCATTGCACATGGCAACGAGCTTGCCAAAGCAAGCCTTTTTTAATTTTATTTAATGTCATGTGCTAAATTGTTGTCACATGTAAATAATTTTCATCAAAGGTTTAATTCCAATATGGCAGATGGTTAAAATTTTTTGAAATTTTTTTTTTCGAACTTTTTGAAATTTTTTGATGCAGCAAATTTTTGCTTGTCACATGTAAATACTCAAAGAAAGTTTTCAATTCTAACTAGGGTTACCTAGCCTGCTAATTGCTTCTTTTTTAAAGTCTATGTACATTTTATTTTATGTCCCTTATGGAATTAAGCATTTAACCACATGCAAAATTTTCAAATTTTCCCACATGCAGAGATTTTATATTTGCAAAAACATTTTTCTACACATGGACATTTTGCATTTGCCTTGATAGCAAGTCTTGATAGCAAGTCTTGTCTTTTATGTAGAACTTCAAAAGTAGCACGTAAATAATTCACATAACTTTTGGCATCACACACTAAATTTTACCTGCTGTCATGCATGAATATGCCTCTAATAAGCCTTCAATTTTAGTCAAGATTATACCAAGCCTAAGAAATTATGAAGAATAAAGTTAACAGTTGCATACTCAGGTCAGCAACTAAAAATAATGGGCTTTCCTTATAATCCTAAACCTTACACAACATGCAAGAAAAAAATGCAGGTGCTGATGTGGTACTGATCCATGCTCATTATTGAAAGAGCTAGATTGTACAAAAAATTGAATTCTTTTTGTTTGCACACCTTGCTTTGACTTAAGAATATAAATAACCAATGCTTTGCTACCAAAGAAAACAGTGGTCATTCATGGCAACTCAATCATTCAAGTCCAATGGAAAGCAGCCATTCATCCACATGAAGTGAAGGAAAGTGAGAGCAGATTATATCATCAGAGACTTGTGAGTGACATCGCCATGACCTCTTTACCAAATATTCCCACCAGCATCAGGTGATCAATATGAAACGCCACTCTAATGTTATTTCCTCCACAGTCCATACACAGAGGCTGAACTTGTTCTTCAATAATCAGAACCAATTTTTGATTCACTCAAACAATGACTCAGTATCTTAATCTTCACAGAAGATAATCTTCACATTTTCCACTCAACCTTGATGCAAAGAGCTGCTGATCATAACTACATTAAGGCTTTCTAACACTTAGCATGCCTACTATATGTATAGTACCGTGGCAGTCCAATTAAGTTACAGGCCCTAATACACGGTGACAGGCTAATCTTTCTGATGCAGTCGAATGCATGTGTACTGCAGCCTTAGCCTACAGTATATTTTTATTGCAAACAGAAGCAGGGCAGCCGACTCTTGCAGAGTAAGCACACAAGTGCGCATGTGCAATTGTTGTATGCGTCTATGCGAGTAAGTCATCAGCTACTGTGCAGTACCTCTGTTGCATCTATCTACACTGAGGAAGAGGCTAGCGAAAGGCAAACAAGTGCTGGTAACTGTTTGTTCCATCAACGCTAGAAAATCCGCGATTTACAAAGCTCAAACTTTTCACTCCCACTGTGGTCGTTTGGCTCTACCTAACGGTGAAATAAACACCAAATTTCCAACTTGGGCATCCCAAGCATTAGCAAAAGAGATTTGGAGACAGGAGAAGTACTGTTGGCAGGCAGTCACGGATCAGCAGGCCTGCAGTATGGTGGCCCATGCGTGCCACCATAAAATTTTTGTTTTTGCCATTTTTTTGAAAAACACACAAAAAAACGTTTCAAAAACAAAAAATGTTACTTTCATTTCGAAAACATTTTCGTTTCGCAAATGTTTTCTGAATTAAAACATTTTCGTTTCTGCAGTCGATACTTGACTACTCGCCTGTTCAGAGACGAACATGAATTTAAATTCTTTCGGATTTTAGTTTTTTGATGGTGGATTTGTATTGGGTTTTGTAATCTCAGCTTAACTTGATTTAGATTGGATAATTTTGTTTTCAACTTCTTCGCATCTTTCAGTTCAGTTTCGGGATTGCAGATGAGTGTATTTAATCTGCCAGGCTTGGTTCAGTGAAGTTTTTCACGTCTGTCGGGATTGTACATCGCGTTTGTTTAAATTTTGAGCCTTGACTATGACCAGTGATACAAGTCTCAAGTCTGTTCTTTATGTATGATGTCATCAAAACTGTGACGTTAGTTTTGAAGAGGATATGGATATCTGTGGACAAAAGCGAGAGGGGTTTGATTTTTAGGCATAAAAACATGATTTCATTTGTGAATGGTCCCTCGGGAGGGAAATGTAGACTGGGGTAAGTCTTGTTCAAATTGTTGCCTTCTTCAAAAACAGATTTTTCCGTTGCAGTTTCAAATAAACTAAATGCTTCTTTTACCAGTACAGTACCTAACAAAGCGCGATGAACCTCTCCGAAATACAGCGAAGTGTTGTACGCATGACCGACTTTTCTATTTCGGAGAATGCAGTATGCTACTGCAAATGGAGAAGTCGGTCATGCGTAACGTAAAATGTTCATCCCAACGTTGCAAAGGGAGCTCCTGTACTCTTTCAGTTTGGTCGAACGATATCCACACATTGAAGGTGAGAGATTGAAGAAAAAGCTTAAAAAATTATGAATGTAACTTATTTTCAACCTAAAAGAGCAGGCAATGTAGAAAACAAAAACAACAGCCCAGTCAACATCAGATTTTTTCGCCAAAACATCAGACATCAGAAAATTCTCTCAAAACATCAGATCTGATGTTAAAACATCAGAAGTGGCAATACTGCTTGTCAGTGTCACCTAGAACAGTACTCTTCAACCTTTTTGTCATCGTGGAACCCCTGATATACTTTCGCGTTTGTCATGGAACCCCCATTAACAAAAAATCAAACAATCACGAATTTCTTGTAAGAAAATAAAATTTTAGTTATTACACACTTCAACAAATAAACAGTTATTACAGAAGTTAAAAAGCAAGAAATAATGACTCGGTTGT
>Ga0210059_1005968_pt1 | contig 19569 bp, 12 predicted proteins | sample Ectturendosymbi2_FD_188042 | JGI IMG/M metagenome (GOLD analysis project Ga0210059, IMG submission 188042) | Ecteinascidia turbinata endosymbiont from Florida, USA - Sample 2 (SPAdes) (version 2) | ecosystem: Host-associated > Tunicates > Ascidians > Unclassified | place: Key West, Florida... | reverse complement strand
CAGGGGTCTCCAAACTACGGCCCGCGGGCCAAATCCGGCCCGTGAAGCCATTCCATCTGGCCCGCGAAGCCATTTTGTCAATGAAAAAATAATATATTTATGAAACATTTCTTGATTCGGCATTTCGGCAGAATGTAACATATCACAGAACAATTACGTTAAGTAAGATGTCCGGCCCGCGAAATATTGTGTAATAGCTTAAGCGGCCCTCGGACAATAAAGTTTGGAGACCCCTGAGCTAGGGTAAAGCAACGAACAGAACTTAAAAATTCACGGAAATAAACGGGTGGTTTGAGTGTGTGGAATGAATACGATGCAATAATGTGTATGAGGGAATTGTGCTGTGAAAAATGGAAAAGCCTCATAAATTAAGGTATCACTGACTTAGGAATGTTTATGCAGATGTAATAACATCGATACAACATCTCAACCCCAAAGTATTAAGGTTGAAATAAAGATTCTTTAAAGTAGTCACAGGAGAAAGGAAATGTTTATTTTACATGTTGGGATTTCAAAATTTTCATTTGAAAGCAGCACCTTGTAAAGTTCAATTGGATTTAATGGCAATAAACATGAGAATTCAATAGCGGGCCACCGCAGAGCTTCTCATAAATGAGAATGAAAGCATGATGAGATTTGTATAATGATGTAATTATGATCAAAATTAGAAAATAGCAAAAAATTGGACCTGAATGTTGCGTTTGTGACGTCACTCTCGTCACGTCAATCCTACTTATTTGCGAGAATTGCTATGACATAGAATTGCAATTGTTATAGCACAGCAGCTAGCACTGCATTGTTATTTGTAGTACAGCAGCTAATGCTAAGCCAAAGTTACAGAAGTGTTAAATCTCTGATATCATAAGCTTTGGGCCACCACCAATTTTTTCCTAGTTGTAGTGTGGGGTCACCAGAAATGCCTTTCCCAGTTGAATTGGCTGTGATGAGAAAAAGGCTGAAAACCCCTGTAGCCAATGCTGACAAACAGTGGGCCACGCAATTTTTATAAAACGTTATGTGGGTCACGTAAGCAAAGGGTTTAGGGACGCTGTCCTAAGTGGTAGTTGTCCGTGTGGCTGTAGTCCTAGAATCTAAAAAACAACCCTCGCCATCTCCCGTCCATGAAAAGGAGGGCAAACCCGACTCTAGTATTGCACGAGGGTGGCAGTTTCATGTCCTTAACGCGTCTACATGCATAAGGGAATTTTATATTTGCCTTGTGTTAACAGTCTCAGCACTCTTTGCTGGGACATGCTGGCACAAATTCACACCTTTGATTGAACACCGAAATAATTAGAGTTCATCTATAAAACCACTGCTCAAAGGTTTGCTACTCGAAACTAACAACTAATGCAGGGGAAGCCGAGACTACGGCCCTCCGACCAGTTTAATCCGGCCGGCCAAATACCTTGCACCTTTTTTCAAACAACACGCTTCCGACTGTGGACAGCAGTGCAACAGCATTGGCTGCCTACCACGCAAATAGCACTGCATCCGGCCCTCCACTGGCCAGGCAGTCGCGAATTTGGTCGTCGGGTCAAAACGTTGGCCACCCCTGAACTTATGGTTCCAAATATATTTGAGAACTAGGAAAAATTTAAGACAACATTTTGCCAGTACTACCTAACAAAAAGTTTTTTTTGTCTGGAACCGCAGATTTAGCGACACTATTTCATCGATGGTTGTGAGTGAAATCACATAACATAGCCCACTAACTCTGGGCGCGAGGAACATATATTTCTGCCGTTAAACCTGAGCGGCACGCAGTTACAGAAGCTGCGGGGAAACTTCGCCCCGTTTGCTTTGGCGACGTTTTCAATCTGTCTGAGGAACCGTGCTAAACGAATAAATGCAATCATTGGTATGGTCAAGTATTATTTGTCATATTCAGTTTCCACGTTGGAAGGTGTGATAATATTAGCCCTCGGTCTTATTTCTATCCAAATAAGCCACTACCAATGGGTGCGAATAAGTGTTGGAAGCAAGGCGTTACCATTGGAAATGCAAAGGCATCTAGTCCAGGGATGGGCAAACTACGCCCGCTGAACGTTTTTGTACACACAATGGACACTTTCAGTATTTTTTGTTCTGTTGCGAATATCACTGACTTGTCACAAATCGCTTCTACTCGAAAAACATGCAGTGTGATAGTTCAGCGCAGGGGCTCCCAACCTTTCTCTGACCATGCACCTCTTGAGCATTCCGACAGATGAGCATGGACCCCTAAAATTTTATTGACAAAATATTTTATCATGATTAATCATAGATATATTTAAAAATAAACATATAACGGCTTTTGAAAACAATATTCACTGATATATATAAATATTTGGAAATAGAAGATATGTAAATATATATTTCTCTTCTACTGCTAATCTTAAATGTATCTTTTCGGATAGGCAAATGTACCGCCAGGGGTACATGTACCCCAGGTTGGGAACCTCTGTTCTAGTGCATAGTGATCAAGGCAACGCCTTCTAGACCTAACGGTTGCAGGCCAAACAGCCCTAACCATCTTTTTTATATAAGTATAATTTGTAGAAGCTGGCTTTTCCCTGAGTACTGACAGAACAATGTGGCCCTCACTGAAAAGTTTGCCCACCCCTGGTATAGTCGGTAGTTTGCTGAAAAAATTGTGCGGGAGCCTTCCATATTGCTTTGTGCGATGTGTTATTACTAGGGCAACCGAAGTCAATAAAGTCAAAACTTTCTGCCTTTTTCAAAGTTCATGAAATGTCCACAGACCAAATCTCACGCTGATACCATGACCGATTCCAAAGTTATGAGGTCAAAAAAAGTGAATTTATCATTAGGTCAAAATTTATCGTTAGGTCAAATTTTGTTGCAGCACAGTTTTTGCTCTTTGGATCGACATTTTATTAAAGCTACAACAAAAGATGTTGACATGTTTTTGCAAATTTAGTTGAAATTCGGACTATTGTATTTTTGCGACTTCTGACGTAATAATGTTGTTTTTCCACTACTGGACGATTGAAAGTGCACGCCCACGAGGCGTGGTAGATACTTGATGTTAAAGTATATCAATGTAGATCTTTCTCAGTGACTTCAGCAGACTTTTTGACACTGGGTATTTCTCTTGTGCGTTTGGAGCGATTTTCGTTTACGGTTTTTTACCTTTGGTTTCGCTGGGTCTTTCACACTTTTGATTTTTGTTTCATTTTAGCAGCAAATTTAACCTATCGGTTTGATTTCTTATAATAAAAGCTTTGTATTCCGCGTTTCAGTTGCAAACGCAGGAAATTGATAGGTAAAAATAAAGTCGAAATTTGTAAATCAAAACGTCAAAACGAAGATTTTAGGTCAACAGAATCGGTTGCCCTAGTTGTTACTCCAACGCAGATACTCTTCTACATGCATATTTTTTAAATCCCCGAAAAAGCACGAGCATGCGCAAATACTGAAATCGTGTCGCGGTTGCAACGGGTGCTGTTCGTTTCAGTGGCGTACGCAGAATATCCGGAAGAGTTTTCATTCAGTGGCATATGGTGGTCATATGTATTTGGTGTGCGCTGTTTGTGACGTCATATCCATGTTTCCAAATCAATGTTTTGGCGAAGTTTGTTGACACAATATGCATATTCTTTTGCACACACTGTCCTTAGTTTGTATTCAGTGCAATGACACATAAAATATCAGCGCTCCAACGAAGAAGGAAGATATCGGAAGAAAATACAATCAACGCTACGACGCAGCAGTTCATAACTGCGAAAATATCAGGCTGCGCGTTAAAACAGGGGAGTAAAACAACTCTCATCACGTCGTGAGCATAGGTTTGCGGCTGGACTGGGTGGCGCACACCCCGGTTTGCAAGGTCCAATCTTACTAAGCTACACAAGAATTGAGAATGCGCATGAAGTGTGCAAGAAAACTTTCGTTTTTGTTGTGTTTTCTTTTTCCCTGCTGACACAATATCAAATGCGTGAATGCTTCTATGTTAGCAACTGCTGTTTTTGAGCTTGTGCGACAGTTCGTTCATGCTACAGAAATTGGCAAGCAATGTCGCCAATGCGGTCAGCGCTTTCGCTGATCAGCCTTAGGAGACAAAATAAAGACATTGTTTCGGATAAAGTGAACTATCGCGGAACACAACCTGCGTAGTGGCCGAAAGGTCTGCAAAAAGTGGTGAGGTGGCTCCTGGATGCAGATAACGCAGATTCCCATTAAAAAACTAATTATTAGTTTTTGACCCATTTCCAATGTTCCTTGAAATTTGCATGCAAATTAATTCCGTGGTGTTTGCATTAAGTCGACAAATTAACAAGCAAAAAGTAGGCTAAAAACATGAATCTCCTTTGCGCAGGTAATAAAGTTTTGTAAAATATCAAACTCAAAGGGGGGGGTTAACCCCAACCTCGCCCTTGGTTCGTTTCAAGATGTATCAAATATTTTAGCCAACATTCCATCAGTGATGTTTGCATTGTTTTCAAAATATTTGCGTGAATGAAGTTTTTTATTTGTCTCAAAGCGGAAGCACTGCAAAAAGAGTGAATTGCTAAAATTCGAAGTTGTTTCACGTTGCACCTCACCTAGATCGCAGCGTTGTGGCAGCGCTTCATTCCGACCTGCCATCAATCAAAATCCGACTGGACCGTCATGCACAGTATGCATGTCAAAAAAGTTGCACGCCACCCGTCTGTAACGTCACGCCTCGGCACTGCTGTGCATCAGATCGCTACTCACTCAGGGCTGCAGCCCTGCTCACGCTTCACAAGGCTCCCCGCAGTGCTTTCGCCGCACACCAGCGGCACCTCACTCCAGCGTCCAGGTGATGGCGCAAAGGCAGACATGCGTGCTGCATTACGGGCAATGGCTGATAGCAAAACTGAAACTGGGCGCAGTTGCGGTGTGGCACGGTGGGAATGACGTGTTTGAAAAGATGCCGTCAGCGGAAAAACGATGAGGTAAACGTTTTCCCCTTTTCTCCAATTATATCGTTTTTTTCGATTCTCATTCATTTTAAGGTGTGCTGACTTGCACGACTGAAGTAAGGTTCCTGTTGCATTTAACAAAGCTTATCGATGGCAGTGGACAACTGCAGCGTGTGATGAGCATGGCTAAGATTGTAGGACGTGTGAAATTTATCTCGAATTGGATCAAGACCTTGTGGTAGGGCTCATAAATTTTTAGAGACATCTGAAACGGGCACCATAACGTAAATTTGTCTTATGTTTGGTGTCATTTGTCGAACGACTTATTCTGCTTGTGGCTTCTCAACTGAAGACACCAAAATGCATTCGTTTTATGTTTTGTCGAGTACTTCGCACAGTTGGTGCTTGTATTTGGTGGCATTTGCAATGTTGAGACAATGGCGGATCCAGCCAGTGAGTTCAGCTGGGACGATTTCAGTAATATTTGGCAGTCAAGTTCCATAACGGCTTCGCTGTGGTAAGAGAGATGAGGTATACTTCACAACACTTGTGTGACAAAACAATTGGACGAAAAAATGGCCTTATATCGCGAATGTTGTTTTCTGAGTTGTACAACATTATGATGAAAAAAGTTACTTTCGTAGGTTTTAGGGGGGGCGATTGGGGCGATCTCCCCCCCTGGATCCGCCCCTGTGTTGAGATAGCAGTGGTAAACAACGGTTTTGGTGGAGCAATGTTGTGATGATGGAATTACTACAGAAAAACAACGAGTTTGCTGATGTTGCAATGGTAATAGAATGTCGTACATGTAAGCAAGCCTGTGAGTTGTTTTGATGACAAATTATTTTCGCGTTGACGCCGCTAGCCTGCTCCTCGCAGTAATGTTTCACCACTCACTTGGGATTGCTCATATACAACATTTTGAAGGTGTTAACGTGCGTATCTCTTGAGAATTACTGTGTCAGTGACTAAGCTCTATTTAACGAAGCTATTCTTCTTCAAGCAATAATACGTCTTGAGGGGCTGAGCTGTTTTGGTCTTCCTCTCAAAGACGTATGATGTGACTGTAAGCGATGATTCATCTAGCAGTCCTGGTCCTTTTCACGGAGCACCGTACAAGCAAGGTCTCCTATTTAGAATTTTCTAGGAGGCCTTGGTTCAAGGCTCATATTTCTGCAATTGGTGGAAAATTTAGCAATGTCGCTGAAAAGACCCGAAGAAGGCGGTAAAAAATAGTTGACTATGATTCTGGTACCAGCGGACAGGTTTGCGACTTCACAGTGCAAGTGTCACAGTGCAAGATATTACTGCAAAGAAACGGTTTCTGTCAGCAGTGCGCAAGCTGGTAGTGCTCACGGACGTTTGCGATATGACCCACGAGGACGTTCCAGGGCCATTTTCTTGTTAATGTGGTTCCTAGACGTTTTTGTTCCGCCAGTTTGCGTACCTGTTTTATGATATCGCGAAGTGTTATTCAGCCAAAGACAACCTTCATATTGGGCATATTTTTCTACCAAAGAGCACAACGTTAGAAGGCCGATCGGATTTAGGAAATATTTGTTTAAATAATAATGCACTAAATATTTTTGTTCAAAATTTTTTCACACGTTCCATCTCTTCTCTGGTGAGCGAACGTGGCCAATGGGCATTTGGCCTTGCCGCATTTTCAGCGAAAGTGACTCCCGGTGTAAAAGTACAAAAAGTACATTGAAGAGAACTTGTAAATACACCTGAGAAACAGCAAAAACTGGATGGGTAGCTAACGGTATTCAACAGCCAAGACTTTTGCTTCAGTACTTGAGATGCAGCCATACACTGATCGATCGCTGTTTCTGGACATGACTCGCCTCAATCAAATTCCGTCTGTGAAGTAATCGCGTCTTCCCGGTGCGACTGTCGTTGCTGACACGCTCGTTACGCTTCAGCAAAACGTCATTCTGGGCATATGCAGCCAGCGTCGCTTGTCTTGCAGTATGACCAAGGTCTAAAAAATAGGCAGCAGCTCAAATCGTCTGCTTTTATCCTTTCCAGTGGAGACACTGCTGACGATTGAATTCGTCAGGGCCTTCGCCTTGGAAATAGCGAGAGGTGGCTTGATCGCAACGAACTCAGCTGTTCGGCCGTTGCAGCATCACATGATGATAACGAACGCTTTTAAATTTTTACCTGCTGCAAGATCACCGTCACATCGACGGTCAGCCGTATACCTGTAGGTTGTATAGGTAAGCTGATGAACGTTCTCAATGCGTTTTAAACTGCAGTATCTTCTACTTCGAACCAGTGCTTTTTTTGTTAACCTTTTACCTTTACCTTGCAAGTATATTGCGAATATTTTTAAGAGATTTTGATCTGAATGGCCCAAAAATCTCGCGCGTTGATAGTGGCTGATGAACCACTAAGCAAACATCTACCAGGGGATTAGCAAGCAATAATAAGGACTAAGGACTATGTTAAACCAACTATTAGAGTTAAATTCACCTGCCAACGCAGCTCAAGATATGCGTGTTACCATTTGCGACAATAGATTATTCATTTACACTGTAAAAGATGAAATAACCATTGAAGGCAGCCAGGTGACGCACTGGAATGCCTTGACGCACAAAAAAGGTCTTGATTTGCCTGTATCAATGATCGATACATGTTAAGGGCTGCGTCAATCGGTTCTTACGTAAAGCTGTGCAAGGCGCATTCGGGAGACTTGCAACAGTTTTTACTGATGGGCTGCTGTTGCTTACAACTAATATTCTGTTCTTTGAACGTTGAGAGAAGAAACGGCTCGCACGTGACCTTGGACGTTCCGTATCACGATGCTTTAACACAGGGGTTCTCAACCTTTTTTCTCCCGTTTACCCCTTGCCAGCTTCCTAACATAAAATTTACCCCCTGTTTTTTGTTTATTCACTGGCGTTGTAGAAAAAAACTAAATAGTGTAACTTAAGAATCATTAAATTTACCTCCAGGATAGGTAAAATTTACCCCCAGAGGGTAAATTTTCCCCAGGTTGAGAACCCCTGCTTTAACAGAAATAAAAACTCGCGACTCTGCGCCGTTGCGTTACTTTATGTGCGGCACTCCGCGCAGTGTCGCGAGTATCCCGCGCGTGTTGTGAAGCATGCGCGCGCGAGACTCGTGCTCTCTCCCACTTTCGCATCACGTTAATCCCCACATAATACGTCTGTCAAAAATTGTGCTCGCGCGCTTCCTTTGTTGGGCGAGACTCGCTCCGCTCGTGTTTGCGCAGGCCACGGGCACGCTGCGCCGCGGCGTCTGCGCGGTCAGCTCTGAACGAACCGGCGCGTGTCGCCATGCGAGAACTTAGAAATACGCTCAAGGCTCACGCACAAGCTCTTTCGTGGCCTTGTCGTATCTCACAGCACGGCGTGCGATCGATTCGTCGAATTCCATCGCTAAAGCGGTAATCGATAGCCAAGCAGCATTACAGTCGTGCTTTTCCGCCTGCAAAAGCCAACGCTGTCAGCATTTCCGGCTAGGGAGAACGAAGGACGTTAAGATATAGAAGGTGGTTAATTTTACGGTTCGCACTTCGCGGAGCTTGTAATTAAATGAAGTAAAGTTACTGCCACACCAGGCTTAGTTGCTCACGGGGCCAATGTTCGCCGAAAAACTGCTAATAAGTAGAGCTCTTTACGAACATGCCTCAGCAAAGCATGTTGACCTAATAGTTAAGAACGACTGAAATCTGCGCATCTCCCACAGTTCACCGTTTTTTTCTCCCTGATGAAAAGAACAACGTGGGAGTTGCTGCTGTTTTGAAGGTGTTGGAGTTGCATGTCACCTAACCGCCTGTATGTACAAAGTAAGTTCATGTAAATTTGTAGTCGGTAACCATGGCGGTATTTGGTGCATTGCATGTTGTGTAAATGGCGTGGTTGCCACTCATTTCATGCAGTTTCAGCTCCGTACGTCACGGTCAGCTACAAAAACTACTGGACTTAAAATGATTGGTGTCATGTAAACGAGGAGAGCGAATGAAGAGGTAACGCAGAGAAGAGTGAAACAATGAGATAGAAACAACAGAGAGCGAGAGCGAGACAAGCAAACGCAAGATCAGAGGATAAGCAAGACGCAAGGGGGGAATAAGGGGGTTTTCCTCTCGCGTGAACCTACATGAGTTGTTCGAATCGGCTTTGGTGGATCCTGCTCTAGTCTTGACTTCCTTTCTTTAGTCCAATTAGGTTTACACCCAGCAATTACCAAGAAAGTAATGGTCATGAAGAAGCAATGTCGAAAACGTTAGTTTGAAACGCTTTCAGCGGTTTGGAGCATTGTAATCGCGCAGTCAGATAAAGTTCCAAATATCTAGATCTGCAGAAATGTGCGACTATCAAACACGTGGAGGTGAAGCACAAGGTTGAGTGAGCAACGTGCGGTTTAATATGAGTTCACGTAACAAAACTGAAACTTAATAGTCGTTAAAATTGTAACTTGTTCCCTGTTCGTGTTCCGGAACACGTGCAATTTTCGATTCTGCTCTCGTGTTACAGTGTTTGGCATGCACTCCTTGCGATGTATGCTCGGAATGCTTTCATGTTCCAAAAACAATCATGTACGAACGAATATATATGCAGTTCAATTTATTTGCCTTTTGTCAATCGAAGGCGACCTGGAGCACGTAAATCAATGTTTTTCGACCTTTTTGCTGCAGCGAAACCTTCCGCAAATGTATGCGTTGCTCATGGAACCCTATGCAATGATCCAAGCGTCAATATTGCTACAACGACATAGAAGTGTGGTTGCGAATTTCGTCCCAGGCAATTTCGTTCTGTTTCGGCGGAACCCCTGGCAGCCACTCGCGGCACCCTGAGTTTCTGAGGAACCCTGGTTGAAAAACACTGCCGTAGATTAAGCTGTGGCTATACGTCTAAGGTGTTGTATCAATCCATTGCCATGGCTTCGCTGTGATATCTGGAAACACCGCTTATGGCTTTGCTTCTTGTGCTAATAGAAAGGTGCTGTTGTAGCAAAAGGTGCCACGAAAACTCAGTGTCGGCCAATCATATCAAGAACGTTCCTTCAAGGTCTAGAACAGGGGTTTCCAAACTACGGCCCGCGGTCCAAATCCGGCCCGCGACGACATTTCACCCGGCCCGCGAAGACATTTTGTCAATAATCAAAAATTAGATATTTACATAAACTTGCTTATTTGGTAGAATGTAACATATCCCGAAACAATCACATTACGTAAGATGTCCGACCCTCCAACGGCTGTATAATAACTTATGTGGCCCTCGAATGGTTGTGTAATGGCTCATGTGGCCCTCGGTCAAAAAATTTTGGAGCCCCCTGGTCTAGAACACCGCACGTTAGATTTTTCCTTTTCACGAAATCATTTAATTGATTGGTGGTTTCTGTTGAACTAGTTTGAAACATTTGTGTCGAAATGGAGCCGACAATTTATAATGCGAATCGGCAACGCCGTGTTGATTTTCCAGCTCTCCTGAACTTTTCTTCCACGACCTTTCAGAGGAAAAATGCGGTCGCGCACTCGCGCCGCGCGACCAAAAGCTTGGCGTGCGCGAACGTTTTTTGTTTGCATTTTATACTTTATACATATGAATGCTGTATGGAAAAGCTTATATGCGGGCGCTACTGAACATTTCTGCGCGCTGCTAACATTCACAGAACATTTTGCAACCCTGAACTAAAACATTGAATTGGAGAGTCTCCCGACTACTTCTCTCTGTGACAATGCACAGCTGCCAGCTTCCCTTATCCAATCCCTGCGGAGTTATGGGTTGGATAAGAAAAAACAAGTTTAACAATTCGCGACACACTCAAACGTGGCAACTCCAGCAACTCACCACCAGCTTGATGCGTGATTCCACCACCCAGACTTTCTTCCTAGAACGGGACTGCATATTCCTGGTGCGACATAGGGTGCAGAATGGCTTACCACGGTTCGGTTAAGGCTTCTCACATCTATAGACAATATGCAATGGTTGTGCTGTGTGTATGTACATACCAACGTCAAAATGCTTGCACGGAAAGGACGGTTGCTATAGGGAGTGCAGAACAAAGCTTGGGTTTATTGACTACCTTACAAAAAACACAATTTTTTCATCTAATGTTCTGAACGGGATACATGTTGACAACAACGATGAGCTTTGCTTATATTGGGTCAGCGGTCGTCATGCCTATATACAACTACGCGCTATTATGAGGTTTCCCGTAATACCATGCCACTGCACTTTCATTGCTTTAAATCCGTTGTGCATTTTCGGTTGCTGGCCAGAATGTTAGAACAGCAGGAAGTTTCGTAACACCAACTGCATTCGAACTTGCTTTGTGAATTGGTCGCATAAAAGCAAAAAGGCTGAAAAAAATATCGATCCTTTTAAAAAACATTTTGATGCACACCTTTCAATACACTGAGCGACATCCATGTCGTCCTGTCCTTCGTGGGGTAGATTACGATCACATCCGTTGTCGGTGTGATTGCGGTCACGTTGCTTCTATTGCTGATCGATTTCCCTGTGCTTCGACCTTTTATGAACCACCTTGCTGAAATACCATCACCACTGATGTTCATCGCCATATTGATATGAATGTCATGGCTTATATATCTTCCCATCGCTTCGAATCGGCAATTTGTGAATCCGTACACGTGACTGTTATTTTCCTCTCGACATTTGACGCCAAATTGTTTGCGGTGTCTCTGGCATTGCTTTAGACCAGGGCTTCTCAAACGTCTATGTTCAGCGACCCCATTTTGAAAAAGGGTTTTCTGTGCGACCCCTACATGGATAGCCTGGATGTTAATGATACACGTCCAATGTGTCTATGACGAAATCATACAAATGCACACAATCCGCGAGGTAACTATGCTGTGAAAAAACAACCACATAATTGAAAAACCAAGGCGAAAAAAAATAACAAAAAGCAATTCAATCTATAGAAGTTATAGAACACAACTATGGCATGGATGCACTTGGTGATTTTTACAAGTAGATTGATACAAGACAACGGAGGACAAAGGATATTCTCAATATTTTTCAAAAATAATCACTTTTTCGATTTCATGATTATCAATTTTGCGAATGCCTCGTCACACCTATGTTGTGCAAAAGGCTAATAAATAGATTATGAATGGCCTGAGCAGAAATGACTGGGTATTCGTTTCTTGTTCTTATCCAAAAATCAAACTCTGCTTTGAAAATTCCAGTTGTAAACTTTTGTCGCTTAATAGTGCCACACTTATTTTGGGCATGGCACGTGTGTGGCCTCCTGAAATTTTAGTTGTGTATGATTTGCGGATCCAACTTTTTCTAAATCAAATGCCAAAGTACTCTAAAACCGTGTGTGAAGCTTAACTTTAGTCTAAAACTACTCAATGTGCTCTCAAAGCAATTAGCCAAGCCCCTAGACGAGACCTAGATTTCTAAACATAAGCATGCCTTCGTGTCTGAATGAATGCAACAAAGTCAATTTTGGTCATTACCTGAAAACAATGATAACTTGTGCTTGGTTGATTAATTATTATTATTTGATAGCTCAGGCAGACCTCGTAGTACAGAAGGCTAAATAACTGACAGCATGAACAGTCCCGTCGCCACGGGGGGCTCTTGTGGCCTAAGCCCCCCAAACAAAGCTCCAAGCCCCCCCAAATTGAAACATGAAACACTATAAATCAGTTGAATTCTTGTCAATTTTTAGAATGTCAAGCCCCCCGCATAAAGCCAAATCCCCCCCACAGAAACGCAAAGCCCCCCTATTGAAAACTTTCTGGCGACGGTTCTGAGCATGAAACACGGTATTACTCATAAATATGTAGTAGAAATACTTTTGAAGTTCTTGTAAAGTTTGCAAAAACTTTTATATCTGATTTGTCAAGCCAATTTGTTCAGAGACCCCAAAAGGTCGTGACCCATAGTTTGAAAAGCCCTGCTTTAGACCAGCTATGTCCAACCCGCGGGCCGCATGCGGCCCAGTCGAAGTTCTTGTGCGGCCCAATTTTCGTTTTCGCTGTAGTAATGTAGAAGTACAAACGGACAACTTGTCCTTGTTTTTATCATCTTAAATTTGACATTTTTGATGCAGCGGTCCTCAGTGCCACTTCATCACGTCTGTACTGTGTATCGAGAGATCTCCAAATGTCCACTGACAACTTTGTGCAAACCTTGTTTCTAGCTTCGTGATTTCTACCGATGTTGTTCTATTGACACTAAGCTTTCCTATGAGTCGCTATGACATCACACTTAGAAGTGGTTTATGGTATCACAAACAGTCCTTAACTCCTTACTACTTTAGTTAGGATTCGAACGCTTTCAGCACAGTACCTTAACTAAGTCATTCAATGTGCTGCCCTCATTAAGATAGCTACGTGATTTTTGGCTCAGTAAAGAATTTCGGTTGGACATAGCTGCTTTAGACATAAAGACTAAGTAGTCTTCCAGGCACTGTTCAACGAAAAACACCGAACGCACTCCCATCAAATTGTGCTTGAAGAACGCGAAATGTTGTGCCTGAAGAATACACGGAGACAGTTTTCAAGAGCGTAGTCAAGTGATCAAACTCCTGCACTTTAATTTATGCATTGCGCATGCTGATTGGACTTCGGTTACGATATTCAGAAACTTTACTGTTATCCAGGCGAGTGACCGTCCTCTGTGCGGACCCGCTTGGTAGTGGGGCCTTTGTGTCGCATGTTACGCTCTCAGAGTGGCTCTATTGCTGCGCACATATCCTATAATGGCCCGCATTAGCATAGTGGCCAAGTTTCTATGGGTGTTTTGTCCAACGCCTTCTGAATATTTGTTGTGATAATGCTGCTGACTGAATATTATACTGTTTACCTGGAACAAGACAGTCAGTGTAGTTTTGCCGTTTGCTGTTCAAGCCAAATATTTCGATGAAATACTTCATACGTCACTAAAGATGATAGTGTTACGCAGAGGCAAGTGAAATCAATTTGTTGTGCAGCAACCAAGCACAGAGGCACAACTGTTTAATAAAATTTGCCGCACATTAAAACGTCAGCGTCGATCGCGGACGTAGCACGCGCGTTATAAAGGATCAGTTTTTTGACATGTTTTCATTCGAATTGCCAGCGGTCGCTTGCGGGACCTTTCGTGAACGGCACCTATACCACAATTAATGTGATGTCATTTTCTTTTTTCTGACGTACCAGCAGGATTCGAAGCTGGCCAAACGCTGTTTCTGACAAGACAAAGAAGGACAAAGCCAGCATTTAGTCTAAACCAGTGATTCTCAACCTTTTTCGGCTCATGGACCATCTTACAAAAATAACCAATGGAGCACTTTGCTGTGATGACACCCTATGAACAACTAGTCCAAGCTATATTGTTGCACATACAGTAGGTCAGTTAACGTCTTTTCAAGGATATATGGAACTCTCTGTGGACCAGTAGAAATATCAGGTAGACCACCGGTGAATCACTTATCGAAACGAGCGCGTGACCTTTGTGAAAGGCGGCCTTATCGCTGTATTCATATGCGCTCGGTTTTGCATCAGCAACGGAATGCTTTTTACGTTGTCTTTGATCCAAGGCCGTTTCGCTTAAACATCAATAGTGATCCAAAATTTACCACACCATTGTCCGTGACAATTGTGTGCTCGTAACACCGCTGGAATTGCGCGTCGCGGACGCATGCGCCGCGAAGACTAAAAATGAACGTACGTGAGCCAGGAACAGGTTCGAAAGAAAACATTAGCAGCAAGGGTCAGTGCGTTGCGGTTAACGGTTCGATCAGAAAACTTCCGAACAGGTGTGAAAGCAGCGTTTGAAAGTCGCTACGCGTTGTGGCAACCGGAAGCGCAATCTCCGAGGCCACTTTGAAAATTCTTCCATTGAACATCATTCGATTTGTGGATTGATAAACATCGGACCGGCTAAGCGGTGCAGGCCGTTGAGCACGCCCCGCTGGTAGAACGGGTTCGATTCCCGGTCGAATCTTAGCAAAGACTTTCAAACGTCGTGCTCGGTTTACAGGCGGTGCTGCCATTGTCCCACCACCAGTGCAGCATTCACTGCGAAAATTGACCGACGGTCAGTGAATGTTTTTGTTACAAACGAACGCCTGTGCGCCTACAACATGAAGAGTTGCTGCCACATTGTTGGTACCAGCTGCAAATACCCGTTGTTGATCATGAAGCGGCTTGGACTTCGTGTACAAAGTGACAGTAATCCTGCACGCTTGATACGTGCTTCGGCGAGAAGCAGGCTTTTATTGTTTTGCATTGTTCGCTGCAGTAGCTGATCAGCGAGCATGCACAAACGACGCTTCGTTTGCTTGGTGCTGTGGTTCTTCTTACTCGGTATTGCGTGAAACGCTACCTTGCGGAGCAACGGAGCAGTGCCGCAAGGTAGTATAGTGGGAACCTTTCAACGTGCTGAGGATGGTGCAGTGCGACTCGGTGTACGTGTATTTTGCCGTTTATCCTCAGATCTGTTTTTTAAAGCCTTTTCTGGGTTGTTCGTCTGAAGATCTGGGGGTTTTAGGATTTAAACACCGGTGAGTAAACTAAATAACGTAAATGTTAAGCATTTGAAAATTCCCAAAAAGCATCGCGGGCCATACGCGGCCCGCGTGTTTGAGACCCCTGGTATAAGCTCTAAATATTGGCTGGGTGCAATGAGTTCAAGTGGCAGAGATACTAATGAAACAAGACCAATGAAAAAGATTTAGTGCATTGTACGGTAGAGTGGTTGACAGATCCAGATCTCAAAGATTGGGGCTACAGCCGGACAGTGGGAATGAAGATTTTGTTTAGGTCAAATGCTGCCAGATCACTTTTAGAAATGCAAAACGTCCGTGTTACTGCAAGATAAAGATTCCGACAGATACAAAATTTATTAGTAAAGTTACATATTCATTAGCACGTTTTGTGACTTACCGGTACTATTGCCCAGGTAGCAGAAAGGTTCGCCTGTTTTTGTGCATCTTCCTGCCTGGCGTTTTCTGTTAACATCTGGGGTTCGTTGAGTTTTTCAAAAAATCTTATTGGCAACCTTGCTTTAGATGAGAGGAGCCCCTTGTCCATTGAGATGGGCTGATTTCGGACTGTCAGGATTATCATTTAATAAGCTATACGTAATCGTGGATCTAGACAAATAACAAAGACAATTTATTTTTCACTTGGCTGGATAGGCTACACTGAAAATTTGACGTGCATCATAAGGCGTAATTCATAACGCGCCAACAATGCGAGACCGGCAACTTGCACCGGTGTTACGACACAGTTGTATGTCATTATGAGGTGGTGTTGAGACGCTGTGAGATCCAGGCCACACCTCTTGCAGCATTAGCTCAACCCTAGTCGAGATCGGGATCAAATTTTCCAGGCATGTGGTTGTGCTACGATGGTACTCGTGTTTTATGGGTTCTGCGTTGAATTGCAAAGTGTGAGTAGCGCTGTTTTCTGACTGTCGTGAAGTGCTGCAAACTTCAGCGGGTTGCTTTATTTTAAACGAACTTTTAATGCTTTGAAAAGCAGAAGACTTTGCCATGTAGTTCACCGCGTATAGGCAAAAAAGCAAGTATTTTTTACGATATGTTGTGTTGACTCAATAACAATATGACGAGCACAATCGCACTTACTTCGCTCCAACCAAACCAACCGCCCAACTGGGCGCGAGACAAGCGCGTGCGTAACGCGTGTTGATTTTTCCGTAAAAGCAGTCTGTCTTTGGAGGGAAATTGTTCACGTGGCTGACTGACAATCAACTGGGAGGTTTGTTGCTCGATTTTCGGGAAGTGTCGACGCTTTGCGCAGCGTTGCTTGCGAAGAGTTCCTGTCCGCCATTATTCCTCCAATCTCCGCAAATCTGTAGGGCATAGGGTGCTGGACGCACGCGACGATGTGTTTCACTCGAAAGCAGCCGCGTGGAAAATTTTAGAGCAAAAGACGAGGATGTTATTTCTCAGCGTCAGCAGGCCGTAAACAGTTCCAGATATGAGAAAAGTGTGCAGATATCTGAGAGAGTTCACAGGTTGCCTTCAATGTTATATGAAGTTTACTTTGAAGCCACCTTCCAGGCTTATTGTACATTTTTGGCCACAGATTTTATAGCATGAATATTTATGCAAGTTTGTAGATTACAGGGACCCGTGAATGCAACACCGTCGGACCAAGAACGCGGTAAAGTCGTGGTGTCAGACACTAATGAAACGAATGAAATTAGACTTAGCTAAGCAACGAAAGAACACCTGTGCTTAAGACAAAGTTCAACGGAAAAGGATCTGGAACCGCCGTCGGACGGCGCGTTTGGTCTGCTGGCCGCTAAGGTTCATCTGACCAGCCATACATTCACAACATGCCAACGTCTCGTTGGCCATTTGCGACACTGCGCAATGTTATGCTGACGCTTTAGATGTCTGAGCGATTGGTGGCATTGGTTGCACACATTGATTGTCATGTTGTTCGGCATGGTGTCTGTTTTCATCATCCGCCTCAAATTGATGATGGGCCGTTACCCGCGGCAAAGCTACGTCGCCGCGTCTGATTTCGACACGGGCAAAATTCATGATGTACAGATCGCGGCTACTTCGTTCTGAATGGGCGGCGTGAAAGCACAGGCGTAGCCACGGGGGTCCCCAGGCGACCATGGCCCCCAAATTTTTAGTACATCTAGTCATTTTGTGCTTTGAGAGGCAGTATCCCAAACAACGTACTGTTGCTCGCCTGCTACGCCAAGGCGTGCAAGTTGCCGCTTGAGAAACAAATAACTGAAAAGAGCGTGAAAAATCTCTATTTGCGCGATGCTGTATCAGAATAACGTGCAGCAGCGATTACAGCAGTCGCCAAATTTAAAAGCTTTCTTTGGCGGTTGATGTGTAAGCAGGGATGATGCAGTGCTAAGAAAAAAGCTGTAGGAACGCATCCAAAAAAATAGCCATTTTTAAACAGCCATTTTTTTAAACAGCCATTTTTAAACATTTTTAACCATTTTTAAAGCATATCGTGAAAAACGTGTGGGAACGCTGTTCCCACGCGTTCCCGCCCCACTACACCCCTGTGTGTAAGTGTTGTCGTTGTGAAGTATAGGTGGCAGAGATCAGCGGGCTCTCACATTTTATGATCCGGATCCAGTCCTGAATTTTTAAAACTCGCAGGGTTAACGCTTCCGCTGCAACTGATTTCACAGCCAATTTTTTGCTTAAGTACCCCACTCACATTTACAGTACTGCGCATATTCTTGGGAAGGCACCAAGCTTGCACTGCAGCTTACTAAATTTGCTACTTCGTAGCTTGCTGCAGTTCGTCTTTGCGGAGAATGCACCATCTACTGTAGGTACAGGAAAGGAGTGTCACTGCTGATGCTACCACTACACAAAAATGAACTTATTGCAAAACTTGAGATTTATGATTTGCGGAAAGGATTTTAGTTTAGGGAGGAGATTCGTTAACTTGAACGGAAGTGCGTTTCCAGCGTTTGCACTCAAATCAAAACGACTGTGATATTTGTTTTGTATGTGCAATATTTGGCTAAACCCTTGTTCAACAATCATGGATGTTGTTGGAAAGGCCACAATCAGATCCTTCACTTAAGGTGAACCCATCCAGAGGCTTGAGAAATGGCACGCGCCTCATCGCTTTGCACATCTACGAGCAGCGCCTGAAGCTCGGAATCGCACTGAATACTATCAGCAACGAGTGGTTTCAATCACGCATCCCGGAACGTCAAGCTGAATGAGATCTTGAAACGAGTTCCCATATCATCTTTGACTGCTTTCAAGTGATCAACAAATACGTGTAGCTGTTGTTCAAAAAACCGACAGGCCATGACACTGTTGCCAAAATTGGAAAATGACTGGAGTTACGTTTACACGAAGCCTGGGGATAAATCTCCATCTTTCTAATAAGACTTCGGATCACAGTTCTGCATGCAAACAGGTTGACAGTCTTTCCTTTAAATCTCATGATAGCGGCGTTCATTTTGTCAGAGAAATCAGCGATACACGAAGCTACCATATTTCCCGATGACGTCACAGGGAAGCACGTAACGACGCTTCCGTGCAAATCACAATAGCGAGGTGCGCAGTTAACCTTCACAAAGCCTACGTACTTTGGTGTTGAGCAAAAGTCGCTCACAATCTTCCTCGTTTTTTCGCACAATTACTGGAACAGCCTCAACGCATTGGTTTTGATTTCCTTTGTTTCAATAGGCCCATTTAAATGGTCGTGCTAGCAAGTGCGGTCGAAGGGAGTTTTGACGTCAGAAGAGCTCAGTGCAATTGAACCAAAACGAGAACGTTGCGGCTGTGTGTTTACATGCGCTTCAGAACGACTGGGTTGGGTGTTCTATGCTGCTGACTTCAGGCTGGCGGCGCTAGCTTCACGAGTAAACTAATTCTTTTGGTCGTTGTAGAGCTCTAGGTTTTCCAGTTACAAATGACAAACGGAGATTCAGACTTCTGCGACAGCACTTAAGAGCCACAGTAGTCATTACTATTCACAAAACCCAGCTTGCTAGGTTGATGAAAGGCAAAAACATTATGCCAGGATTACAAATCATTTCTTTGCACAGGTTTCTGCAACGTTTCAGCATGCGTCAGACAACACTAAGGGATTATCACAATCCTACAGATACCTACTATAACACCCAATTCTCTGCAGCTGAAATACGATTAGGTTGCATTCCAGCAAACGTGGTGTCCTACAGTACTTTTTGGAAGCAAAGCACCATCAGCAATTAGC
>Ga0210059_1005967_pt1 | contig 19569 bp, 14 predicted proteins | sample Ectturendosymbi2_FD_188042 | JGI IMG/M metagenome (GOLD analysis project Ga0210059, IMG submission 188042) | Ecteinascidia turbinata endosymbiont from Florida, USA - Sample 2 (SPAdes) (version 2) | ecosystem: Host-associated > Tunicates > Ascidians > Unclassified | place: Key West, Florida... | reverse complement strand
GTTCTGTCTTCAATGCAGTTGCAAAAAGTGTCTGTAACCCTGTGATTTCGCCGGCTTCAATGTCTTGTACTACGTTCTGTATTGTCTGTTTTATCAACCTGCGTTCTGCAGAGTGTGTGTGTTCATGCTATAGACTTCGTGTCTGCTATAAACAAATAAATTAAATTAAATTAAATTTAATTTCATCACGCATTTGTTTCTCCTCGTGCAAAATCTGCCACAAATTTGCCACTCCGTCTATTTCCCGGTTAATGACGTTTTCGGTTCTTAAAGTGTTTAGCCCAAATGCTGCTATTCGAAATAGCGAGCTTTCTTATAAACTCAGAAACCGAAAATCTGAGCTTTGGAACATTCATCATTTTCGTACATACTCTTTATTTTTTGTTGTTAGAGAATTAAAACCTATATGTGCTAATTTGCAGTTCGCCAATCAGCATGGAAGTTGTAGCTGGATGGCAGTCGTGCGTTTGAGCTGCGTGTTTAATTTACTGTAAATAGCTGCAATTGTGTAGGCCTACTTGCTAAATGCTAATTCTCAATTGTTTGTCGCGCTCTAGGCTAACTGACAGTGAGGTCTGTTCACTACGTTTAGACTGCGCTGGTAGAATGTGGAATCTTCTTTGTGTTGTGTACCAGAAACCGGTTTCGAAGACCAATCATTGTTCAAACGATGGACTGTTGCTGCTTAAGTGTGACAATACAGCTAGATGCACACGGCATGCGTCCTGTGCGTTTTTTGGGCGCATACGTCTGATTTCGTGACGTCACATCCTTTTCTGATGCGTCTGGTATGGTCTGCGTTCGAGTAAAAGTGAGTCAAAGCAGTGAGTCTGATGCGTCAATGTAGAAATCGATTCTACTCGAACGCAGACCATATCAGACACATTAGAAGAGGACGTGACGTCACGAAATCAGACGCATGCGCTCAAAAAACGCACAGGACGCATGCCGTGTGCATACAGTTTAAAGTGTTTGCGCTGATAATCTACCGTTGTGTGGTAACATCTGTAGGAAATAAGAGACTGCAGCTCTGTAGGTACGTGGAATTCGCAAGGTGTCAAAATAGGCAAAAAATAATTTGATAGGCGGTGAAAAACTCAGTGAGTGCTGTTCTCTCAAGGTCACAAAAAGCCTGTTCTGGCACCATTTCTGCAATCATTCCAACATGTCTGCATGTATTACAGTGCAAACCGCTTAACAGAGCACCCTCGGGAATAGCAAAACCTGCTTTAATAAACGGTTGCTCTTTTATCCGATGATAACTTTTTGCAATAAAAATAAGGTGTCATTCACACTAGGGGTTCACCAATACACATATCAATATCAGGGCACTCCTCGTTGTGAGCACTGTAGGCTACACAGCATTGTAAAAAGAAAACGTACAGTATTTTTGCAATATTTTTTTCATGATGTATTGTACAGTGGCTGTTGTGGTGGACACTGTTCACTCTTGCCCTCTTCAGCACAAAAGAACTGGTCGATTTTTGATTGTTTTACTTCACTTTTGGTTGCTTGGTCAACTTTCTGCAGTTTATGGATTTCTCACGCGCTAACTGTGTGCAAGCCACGGTGCTGCTACACGTCTAACTGCTCTAATAAGCGGTGCGCCTGCTCTAATAGTCGAATAATTTATAAGAGCAAAAAGATAGGATCGTTTTTTTCAGCCGAAACTGCTTGAATAAGCGGTTTGCTCTATAAACCGATGCTCTATTAAGCGGTTTCCATTGTATTTTCATATTCTTAAAAGAATTTGTAATTTCAACTTGTGATCAGTTACAAATGTGAAAGTAATTGTAATTATAATTGTAATTTGACATTTTTAGCACAGAATAATTGTAATGTAATTGACAGATTTGAAAGCGTAATTGTAATTATAATTGTAATTGAACTGAAATGATGTAATTGATCCAACTCTGCTGTCATGACGGTTTTAATTTTTTCTTCGACATTCTACACTTCTGGTCAAAACAGCGACGCTGGCATTCTTTTTTGATAAAGTGTCTTCATTTGTCGTGGCACACAGACTTTTGACTTGCACATTTTTTTCATCGCTCACTCACTCGTTTTTTTCAAAGCTTTGAGTCTGATTGCTTAACTCGGGAATTCTCAACAATAGGTGAGGACTGGAATAGATTAGTGAGTAACATTTCAGGTTGCTGGGACTTTGATTTGTTTTCGGGTTTCCTTGCTTACTTGTGGTTCAAGCTGAGGCTGAAATTTTCTCGGTACATCTATTTTCGCTTAAAGGTATGCTGGTTGTCTCACGCCACGTTGCCGAAAACCAATCACGTCCTTGATGGTGGGCTTTCGACGGAAAAAACAGTACCGAATCGAATCAATTGCACGGCTGAAAAAGAGGTTCTAGCATTCAGCTTCTGAACTGAATGTCTTACCAAGGGAGAGCAATACTGCATTTTATTCCTTCCGAAGAACTTGTATGGAAGTTCTGTAGCCACAGTTGAAGGAATATTTTCGGAGAAGAAAACAAGCATGCAATTTGGATGATTTTTCCATGCGCACAAAATTCTCAAGAAGTCGAGCTTTGCAACAGTTTGCTAAGAAACTTGCAGAAATACAATTGTGAACACTGTAGTATGATGACTTTGATGTTTTAGGAGATACATCAATTAAAAGTTTAAATAAATCTGAAAGATATTTTCTCCACCTACTAAGCATTTTCTTATCAACGCTGGAAAAATAATTTCGTTGGTTTTAGTCGCTTATTCTATCATGCAATATCCAACGTTTTGCTAAGGAGGTGGCGGTTAGTCATCCAGATAACCAACACTGGAAAAAAATTGTTGCTGTTTTTATCGTGAACAAAGCGTGTCGAAACAAAATGTACAGCACTGCACTAACGCCTTGAGAGAAGCATATAACGTAAGATGGCTTGTTCAGTCTCACAGTTCACAGCCTTCTTAACTGTGCTTACCTTCTGTTTGGAAATGCGCTTGAAAGCCTACTGGTTTCGGTGGCTCGTTGGAATAGTCCGAGACAAACTGAACCGTCATCGATTGACCGCTTGATTGAAACACTTGTCCTGGTGCTGGTGCGTCGCTGGGAAATTTTCGGTAGTTTCCACACAATCGCTTGTAGCCATTGATCTGTCGAACGAAAAACTTTTCGTGGCCTGTTTGGAGGTTTTTACACACTGCAATCTTTAGCACTTGCTTTCACACACTGCAACCTTATAGCATTTCTTGATAAAAACGCTTACAAATCAGAAAATCGTGCAGTTTGTCCTGAAGCTCCTCGTACAGCTTGGTGAACATTTGCAATCAAGTATGACTAAAATCTTATAAAGTTTCGGAAGCAATAAGGCAAAAAATTGAAACGTTAGAAGAAAACGTGATGACAAATGAAGAATTTGTTCTTATGATGTTTTACATGCATTAATCCAACGCATGAAGACTTGCAACAAACAGTCGTACGTTAAGTTTGTGACTTTAATCAATCACCACCCATGAAAAGCTTCACCTGATTGCAAAGCGTTTTCTGCGCAAATAGTCATATTCAAAACTTATTGTTATACATTCAGTGAATCCATAATGCTCAACACATATCTGGTGTGATCAAGTTTCTAACTGTTAGTGTAACCATGGTTACGTGCAAAACGACGCTCATCAATCGCCAACATCTGTGAAAAAAACCCAAATGCAAAAACTATCCAAACAAAATTTAGTAACGCAAAAAGGCACAAAGAAAGCTGCTTGATCATTTTGGGTTTGATAGCCACTAGTTTTTTGTTTTCTAGAGATGGTGTTTGATGTGCCCGTATGTTTACCAAGCTACGAATGCTATTACCAGTTGAACTTGGTTTACCAGATATGTTTAAGAAACGCTGCTGTTGAATGGCTTTAAACTGAATTTTATTTCAGGATTTGAGTTATCCAACCAACTTTTTCCTCAAATTTTTAACCTACTGTACAATTCACCAATATACCTTAACATAATCGTAGGCACAAAATCCTGTTTCCTCTTCGTATGAATCTTCCAAATCAAAAGTTGTGAAGTAAATACGCACTTTGAATCCAGGTTTAACAAATATATTCCACGTTTTGTTTATATTGTCTGGGTAAGGATTCGGATAGTTTTTGCTTGCAATTACTCCGTATTCGCTGGTGATGTTTTCCTCAACAGCTGCATTGCATTGCATCAGCAAAAGGAAGGCTACAGCATACCTGAATATTAGATCCAAATGAACTGTCTTGAAAATAAACTTGTTCAAAAGAGTAACCAATAGACACCAAACGTTTGGTCATGGTTTTCAGTTGGAAATGCTCAGTATGCAATCCAACACCAGTGTCCATGAAAAAGATCCCTTTCTCTGCGAAGAATCATCCAATGCGATGTTTAACAGTATGCACATTCGTATTCCGATGACTGAGAGTATGCATCCTCAGCTTTGTGAAGCGCGTGAAAGTAGAAAAACGAACTGAAATCCACAAGTAAAGAGTGCCAGAAACTGCCGTGTACAGTTCAATAGCTACGAAAACTTCTAACTAGAGCATGTTAGCTGCTCAGAACAATTCAGTAAGCTCGAAGTAGTGAAGCTTATAAAGTAGTACTTAAAACAAATGCGGTATTTTAGTGTGAACTATCTGTGGTTTTTCGGATTTACTAAAGCCCAGTAAAAGAACAGGATCACTTAAGTTTGAGGTCATGATAGCATACAAAAGTCACTAGCGTTAAGGGACCATTTGACAAACTACAAGAAAATTGCCAATGATCAGCAAACGACCGTTGACGATTGCTCTTCTTCCCCGTGTGGACTTTGCGTTCTATGCACCAACCGTTATTAACATCACAGCATGGTCAAAAGGAAAGCTACCTCTGCACACCCACCGAAAGAATTAAGCTGAGCCAAAGTTTGTCTTGTGCGAAACACGGCATTTGCTTTGCAACCTGTTACGTTTGTGACGAACAATATCGACTTGACGAAGAACAAGTTTTCTGTTAGGTGGACCGATATCCGAACAGCTGGCAAAAGATGCAGATAAACAGGAAGGTGCTGTAGTAAAACATTATATCATAAAGCATCTGAACATATGTCATAGTCATAACCTGCATCCTTTATCCGATTGTTACAGAGACATTCTTGGAGCAAGCTCCTTGAAAACTCTTGGTTCATTTAAAGTTAGTTGGATGCATTGAATAACAGCTTCAATCAACTTAGATTGCATGATCTAACCGGAAATCGGGTAATTTTAAATCTTGCTTCTAGGTTTTATACACTTTTGGTTCTTATGCTTGACTAGTTTGGATTTTAATTTCCCAGTGCTTTTTTTCACGGTTTACTCTTTTGTATTTTCTGGACTTATTTTCATTGGCAGCTCTGGATTGCTGCAATGTGCCTTTCGGTTTTTAGGACTTCAGCCTTATTTAATTTAATCTAATTTACTTCAGTTTTAAGATCAGACATTTTTGCTTGTATCTGTTTTCTTATCTGCATGGATTGTGTTTTTTCTTTCTATTTCGTTTCGGCGTGTTTGCCTGTTTATTTCATAGTTTCCGGACATTTTGCTTATATAATTTCTTTGTTTTCTTCTGATACTCGTATTTAATGTTTTTACTGCTATGGAGTAGCACTCTTTGCTACGTGCATATACATAGGGACTTCCAGTAATTTTTGTTTTGCAGACTGAATTTGCGATCGGTAAGCGTATTTCGAAGAGCTACGGACTAGTAGAATGCCTCGAAAACAACCTTGTCACGATACCATTGATCAAGACTATTCGCAAGGCGTCGGTGTTATGCTCTGACTTATAAAGCTTCATGATTTCAATCTGCACTACGCTTTGAACTCCTAAATATGCTCTATTTTAATAGCTGGGAAGACTTGCTGCTGTTGGTTCGCTTGCTTTGTGTGTTGTAGGTAGATGCCCATTGCTTACGTTCAATGCTGTTGAGTGCTTTGTTGTTTTAACGTTCTCTTGCTATGTAAGGTAAGGTTTTGGAATGGTTTGAGTCCGCTACTTCGCTTTGTAGCCCACGACCAGACGCGACCATTCAAATCCATCGAGTGGCTTCAAAATGTATTTTTGAAAGTAATTACTCACAGTTTCGTTAGCCCTGTTATTTATTTTTTGTACATCAATATGCACTTGATCGACTGTTTTGCATAGTTGTTTTCCTGTTATAACATCCTTATATTATGTAAATTGTAATTTAGGTCGCTGGATTTGCATTCTTCTCACGCAGCTGGTTAGCTTACCTGCTCTGGGGTTTTAAGTATTTTTCAACCTTCATGCGCTTCGCAGAGCTGACCATGCTTACTCAATAGGTGAAGTGTATCTTCTGTGAACTCTATATTTTTACTGATTATTTGCTGTGAACGGGTTTCCTTCGTAGAATATCTGATCAGCTTAATGTACAGTATATTGTGACGGTCAAGCGTGACATCATATGAACAACTGGAGCGTGAGGCACCACGCGCTGAGAAAACCACTTACATGAAATTGAGGCAATAAATGGCAATGGGGTAATCTTGTCGGGTAAAATCTACTGCTTCTTTATGCCACGATGTGCAACTTTGCTTGCTACATATTCTGCAGTCTTGAATAGAAACCCTATCAGGCAACGCAATAATATCGATGACTAAATTGGTGAAGGCAGAATCTCGTTAACACAAGTTGAAAATCAATGGAGTTGCAAAGCAAAACAATTTTTTTGCTAATGCTTCAGATTGCTGAATATGAATGCAAATTCACACATTCTGTAAGATTACATCTGGCTGAAACTTTACTTTGCAAGTCAATTTTTTAAAACGTTTCGGGCATTTACTGTAATTAAATGAAGAATAAATTGGAGATTTTGCTTTATGAACAAAAATTGTCTATTTTAGTTAATCAATTGCGCAAATCGGTTATACGCGAGAGACAGTCGTTTATCAGTAGCTGTTTTAAAACTTTTTGTAAAGCAAAGGACAAATTTATGAAAAATTAGGCTGTGATTTTAAACATAAGCACTTCCGGTTCATTAAAATGTTTTGTTTCCAGTTACAACAGGTTGACTTTAGCGGAAAGTTAATGTGATGCACATTTACCACAATTTCTGTATCATAATTCGCTGGCGAAACGAGTTGCTCAGTTCTATGGATTAAAACGTCAGTAAGATTCTTCATTGGTATTTTAGAAACATAACGATTAACTTTGCAGGAAAGAAACTTCAAAGCACATCATGCAGTTGCTATTGCCAACAAAGAGTTGTATCATGGAAAGGTTCCTGATAGCACTGCTAGGAAATGTATCTGCCACGGGAAAAAATCAATAAAACGAGATATGGCAACAAATTGGGTAAGAGCAGGCGAAGTATTTGATAATCAAAATCGTCAATCACAAATAAAACCATCGCATGTCAACACTAATATATATTCATACAGTATCAGGCTTAGCCAAAATGTTTACCTACAAAGAGCATCAAGACTTTATCCAGAAGCATTAGTAGTTAATTAAAGAAATATTTTCATTTAATAATCCAAACTATTTGTAAAATTTACTTTATGCACATATTCAGCGTCCTATGATTTCACGATTTCCGATTTTTTTCTAAAACCTGTTCTTTTATTCAGCAAAGTGGTTTAAAAAATTTTGTTTTGTTTTTAAAGCATTCGTTGCAAATAAATATATGCCTCAATATGTGCACCACGATGTTTACAAAGGTTATTTATGATACGTATCGCTTGGTGACAACCAAGACCAATTCAACTTTTATGTAATAGTTGTTTACCTATTTACTCTGCGCGTTGTTACATACCTACAGGGTGTGTGAAGCACGATTACATAACTAAATTTTTGGTTAAGGCTACAATATTTTTCGCTTATGCATGTCAAGCTATTTTGCTTTATTCTGCAGATGAGATGTAGTGGTAGAATTATCAACATAGTAGTCAATGCGATCAACTATCGAATGAAGACGAGTGAGGCTTTGCACTCTTCTCTGGCGTTTTTGACGGCGGTGCAGCTTAGCTTCTGGCGTGCAATGCTTCACGCATTTTACGTACGTACTGGGTGTGATGCGGTTGTGGTAAAGACAGTGCCAACACCGTGGGGAAGCAAACATTTTTTGCTAATCGGCAATTAAACATTTTTTTTCTTAATTGCCAATTAGACGTCACTTGAAAATGCTTGCTATCACATTGTCGTTCAAACGGTGAATTTTTCCATCCACTGCATGTAGACCACATTTCAGAAATGCTGCGTGGCAAAGCGTTCGTCAAGTTTCTACCGGAACGCCTTGAGATACATTTGTCCCTGAGGTGGCAATGCCACAAAACTCACTTTTTTTCTGAAGATATTTGATCTGCTCTTCAAAAAGGCGATTGTATATTTTTAATACTTTGATACATTCCAAAGTTCTTAAACTTTTTCATATTTTGAATTAAATAGTACAATGTTTTAAAGTATTGTAAAAATTCAAAATAGAAAGATGGTGATATGCAGTAAAGCACAATTGTTTCATAAAGTCAAACGGTGAAGTTAAGCTCACCATACATCTTAAGAATACCGTAAAGAGCGTAAAGAGGAATTCATAGAACAATTCACAGGATATCCAAAGATTTGTTATCATTGTACAATCTACTAGCTAAGCCAAGTTTTTAAAAAATTATCTCAAATTTGTAGCATGTGTAGAAACAAACCAAAATATTGTTTTTTTATGTTTGATGCATTTATTATTTCAGGCATAAAGCACTACAGTAGAACTTGCCTTTTGTGTGTTAATGTATGCTCGAGTCTAGCTTCACAAAACTGTACTGCGTGCATTTCTAAGAGAATACAATAAAAGAGCACCAGCTGTAGCATAGATTTGGAAATGGCAAAAAAATGTAAAGAGAAAGGTTATTTGTTTGGATTCAAAAGGTCTGGGCTGCCATTCACATCAGAAAAGGGAATCAAGAAAGTTTCAGAAGCATTTGTGCGAAGTCCCAGAAATTTCATGCGAAGAGCAAACCTCGAAGCCCATGTTTCTAGCTCTAAGTGTCGTTGCAAAACGCTTGAGAATGACTTTCTACAAACTGCCGCTAGTTCATTCTTAGCAATTGGTAACAAGGAAAATCGCAGACATTTCTGTTTTTATAGAAAAGAGATAAGTGAAAATAACGGGTTTGAAAGAGATCTTGGTTTCAGTGATATAGTGGCATTTCACACAAATGGCAGAATCAACAAGCATTTGGCCTAGAAGAAATCCTTATGCTACGAGTACGTACATGAGCGACTCACGAAAAGTAAGTGCTCTGTTCCATCTCTAACAATTGTCACAGGCGGTGCTATGTTGAAAACTTGTGAAATCAATTTATAAAATCCATGTGCGTTTGAAACTGTCAACCTAAGTTTTATGTATACACCTTGAAAACTTGTGAAATCGTTTATAAAATCCACATATACGACTGATTTCTTCAACCTTATTTTTAAGAATAATTCTTGCTCCAATAAATATTAACTCTGTTTAACTTCATAAGCTTAGATTTTGTAATTACTCAGATGTTTACATTTCAAGTGATGACAAACAATATTGGAACACCCTGCGTGGTGTGAGTGGTGGAACGTCTACACAAGAGGATGACTGCTTTGCGAAAATTGAAAAGCGAGCTGTAAGGGTCAGGGTTACTGAACTGTCCAGTAACAGATCCCACTTCATATCTCCCAAAAGTCCCTAGAAAAGGCTTGGCTAATACGTTGAGTACAGATTCAGGTGCAGGGTCTGCCAGAATGGAGATATTTCCCACCTGCCTATCAGTTACTCATACCTCGAATGATTGCCCTGCATGGCTTGAAAGCTCAGTGTCCCCTTTGAAAGACACTATTTGACACATGGCTGGAGCGCTGTCAATGTCATGTTGTAAGCTTGATGGCACGGAAAAGCTTTGGAATGTCAAAACGTTTACGACCACACTTCAAGAACTTCCAAAAGATTTTATGCTATTTCATTTTGGCTGGGTTCAGCCTAATTTGTCTGGGTTCAGCCTAAAATCAATGCAAAATGTGTAAATTTGTCTTCTCAGGACGGGTTCAGCGCAACAGATATTAGAATTACAAAAATTAACTGAAAACCTTAGTAAACAGTGTGTTCAACAGATATGTTTAATCATACTTCCTTTCAAAAGTAACGTTTTTCTTTTTTACTGGAAAAATCGAATTACTTTCGAAAAAAAATCTATTTAATTAGAAAAATCCAACCGTTGCTTCTAGTTAGTTTTGAAAAAGAAAGTAAGCTGATCAATTGCATTGCAATTTATCAAACTCATAATGAAAAAAAAGCTTTGCTTTTCAAATGTTCTGATGGGCACAATTATTATAAAATGAATCAGTAGCCGGATCACACGTCACACGACTGCGGATGTGTTTTTGATGATTTACAGACAACAAATTCTAGGTTTGTATATGTTTTGCCACGCATTAGGTTGGGTTGCTGTATTTTGAGCAAACCGCGTTCTAGATCTCGATTAACTATTTTATGTGGCTCTAACTGAAGCTTCAAGCAGTTATCGTATGCCCTATAGTGACCTAAACAAGTTTATTCTTCGATACGTGGGACACGCGTTTTTTATGAAATTTTAATATTTGTTATTTACCCCGTTTTTTGAGATAGTCACCACTTTGTTTTGAGCTAACAGGTCGTTTTACCGCAATTTGATTGGTATATTTTACTCCTTGCAATTCTCCGACTGTTGTTTTTTTCTGCCTTGTAATTTTTGCAGGTGCTTGTTCGGGCTCATGCACTGAGTCCATTCTAGTTTTAAAGTTAAGAACGCATTGCATTGTACTCGTAACTTTGAAAGAATTTTAGGCTGCTTTTATCTTATAAATAAGCTTTTGTTATGTGTAATTCGGCATGATGACGTATACGCAGTTGCTAATAGTTTTCTTCTATTGCAGCCTTTGTGAATTTAAGTTTTGCTCGAAGATACATGTTTGTGCTCTCAGGTCCAAGCAACTGAGCAATGGAGCTTACACAACGTGGTATTCTTATTTTTCGACCATACAGATGTTAAAATGGTTGTCAAACTGATACGCCAACTAAGTGTGAAAATGTTTCGCTTTGAACACTTATGACCGAACTTACATCAGCCCACGAAGAAAAAAATGGCATCAACAAGTTGATAGTACAACACTTTGGCTAAAACTTGTGCAGCTCAACAAACAACCAAACCGTAAAAGTTTACATTACCTGAGTAACAATCGAGGCAGCATTCCTCTGCTTGTCTTGGAGTGAAACAGCAGCAAAACATACGAAAGTTACTACTCGTATTAACGGTTTGCAGCATCAGCAAGTACGATTCGCAAAAGTCCGCAGTCACGACTGTAGCCAGAGGCAATTGAGGCCGCCGTGCTTGCGCTATTCGAAGAAACTCAGCTTCAAGTGGCCAAGGAAGCTCATGCGTAGACATCGATATTTCTTCCAGGGCACAGGATCAATGACGCTGTTAAAATCGCAATCACGATTTCGAGCAAAACATTTTGTTCGTGAGTTTTGCTACAGCGATCTGTTTGCTCAAACGTGAAATTTCTAGAGACATGTTACTCATTGTATTATCTCAGCCAACGAATTGCATAATGGTGAAAGTCCGCCCTTTAACAGTTTTTAGGTTTTCAATTTAGCTTTTATTCCTTACTTTAGCATGCCACGTTCATTTATGTGAGAACAACGTATTTTAAAGTGTTAATCATCACAGCTTGTGTTTTGCTTTATTAAGTTTATAACGTTGGCAGTAAGTTTTGAAGCTCCAGTGAATGCAATTATTTGAGTAAGACGTAATTTCGAGTTTTATTTATCGCAGTTGTTATTGTGTGATTTATTCACTTCAGTCTTGATGTGGTTTGCTTTCTCTGCCCTTGTTTTACCCTTTCAACGTTTCACCTGTTAGCATTGCTTGCAGATTTAACGACTGACGATACGTAGTGTTACGTGAAATCTATTTGCTATTAAAATTTTGCGATTGATTCCTTACTTGGTTCACATGAGGAGTGAATTTACTTAAATGAAGATTTTACTAGTTGCAACAGAGATAATGTACTGTACTGGCTGTAACAGAAAATCGTCTTTCAACGTTGCTGTGGAAGACTAATCAGCCGACAATATAAGGTTGGTTGTTTTGATGAGGTATACACGTAGATGGATGATATCAATTACACAATTTTTGGCATAAAACCTTCCCAATCTAAAATGCTCATTGTTCCTCGTTCATTCTATGGGAATACTGCAACTGAATTGGTTCCTGCAAACTACAGGGGCATAGCAATATTATTCCAGCCTTTGAAAAATGCGCGCGATTAGAAACTTTTAGAGACTTTGCCGATTTACACTTTATTTGATGCATAATAGGGAAAGCAAAAGGTGAATGTACAAGATATTGCTACACAAACGTTTATGAACTGTAACAAAGAAAGAATTAGTCATGAAGGTTCGTAGTGAACCTTCACGTGGTTGTTAAAAAAATTGTACTGAATATGGCATAACCGTAAGCCTACGGTACTACTGACAGAGATCATGCGCTGAAGCAGCAGTCATAAGGGTTTAATGCAGTGATGTGGTCGACTCACATTTGTCGAGTCACTAGACGAGCTCAAACCCTTTTAGCGGCATCTACAATTTTTCCAGCTGATTCTGAATTGTTTCGTGACCTAGGACGAATACAAATCGAATAACGAATTTCTTTGGTTTACTCCAGTCATTTTCGAGCCAAACAAAGCAAGAACGTTTCTAGTTTTTTTGGTAACCTAATGCCCAGTACATTTACTGTAACTAAACCTCCTAGAGCGAGGCTGATAAAAAATTGCAAATGTAGTAAAAAACAAATTAGGACAAAAACGCAACAACTTTCAAAAACTGTTTTCTCTTCCAAATAATATGCGTTCAGTTGGGTTATGCCAAATCATTTACAGCTTGGGGAACAATTTGACCTTGCTTTCCATATACATGCTGCAAAGCAGAATTACAATTTTTAAACACTAAATAATGCATAAAAAGATAGAACGCCAACTCTGCTAGAATGTAAGATTCGGTCATGCATCAGTAACAGTTTCTTACGGGAATCGGTACCTTAACCTTTCAAATAAGAAATTGCCAAGATTATGTGATAAACGCAAGTTTGAAGTTTTTTAGGTTACGTGCAGGTCAGACAAGTCGACTGAAAAATAGCGAACATGATGAATTGTAACCGAAGCTTTTTTAACCACCTGGTACATTTGTGACAGCAACAAATGTCATGGCTTGCGGAAGTTTTTGTCTCTATGTTTTGGTAGTTAGACTGCATGCTCATCCACAACTTAAAGTACGAAGATCAGCTACCCTCCATATCCCCCAATTGGAGGGGGGGCACACTGTCACAGGGGACCCGAAATTCAGTCCCGTCGCCCCTTTTTTGTTTTTTTGCTTAGCCCCTAAAACGCTTCAATCTACCCAAATTAAAATGTGAAGCACTACGAATCAGTAACGTTTTTTATCAATCCATATTCTATTCTGTCCCATAATTTACAGACAGAGCGGTACCTGCCGTTGTTACCTAAAATAACATCGCTTGATCATTTTCGATACGTTTGTGAGTTAATAAACGTATTTGAGGCTTGAGCGTAAAGCGTCTGCATTCATAGCTTGGAGTGTTAAACGTGAACTTGGACTATGTTTAATTGTATAAGCTACGTAAATAAGTCCGACTTCCACTTGATGAACGTATTGTGTGAAGTGATTGTTGTGAAAAAATGTATTATGGCTAGCCCAGGTAGTTTTCTCGTATTTTGTACTGCATAGAAGCAAGATACTTGGTGCTTACGACCGACGTTACAAATTTGCGCAGCCTGCGGCTCAGACAGCAAGATGGAGTTTAACAGTGTGGTTAGAAGAATTTAATTAGCATTCACTGGCAAGCTTTTCTCAACACAGTGATGCAGTACGTCGATTATGGATGTTGAATACATTGCGTCAACATGATTTTTTACAATTCGGAACACAGCATTCGCGGTGTACAGTGAGACTATTTTTTCGTCCATTGTCTTGTCACAGCAATGTTGTGAATTATACTTCATCTCTCTTACAGTAGCGAAGCCGCTATGAGACTTGACTACCAAATATTACTGAAATCACCAGTGGCGGAACTGACGGGAGGGTAGGGGTGCGAACTGCCCCCTGGCAAACTAAATGTAAAAATGGGACCCCCATGTAGCTTATATTTCCGTACTTAATATTCGTTTGGTTGTCAATAGATTGTTTTTCGGTGTGTTTTCCGGTGATTTAGGGTTTTAATATAGCCACCCACATCCGAATTTACTACCATTTCTCAACTTTTTTCTGAGTGTTGGTGAGTGGGACCTTACTGTGGCCAGTTGGTCCCGATCTGCTATCCCCCCTGATTCAAACCTCAAGTTACGCCACTGGAAATCACTTCCGCTAGCCTTACTGGCTAGATCTGCCCCTGAAAGTTTGTCAGTTTGTGCTACTGAAAGAAAACGTTCATCGCGGGGCACTGGTTTGACGGCCTCAGGTTTGTTCCCTCAGTAACAGTCTTTTTTAAACTGAATGATAAGCTTGATTCTAATTTCCTGCAAATTTCTGTTAATATTTGCACTTCATTACAACATCTCTAAATAATCGTCGTTTGAATGACAATGACCAAATTCCTTTTGTTAAGTTCGTTCAAAAATTTAGTTGGAAAATTCGAGCCAATGATGGGTAATTGCGGGAAAATATTTAATAATTTTTGATTAATTCGCACAATTTGCAAATTCTGTGTTGTGAATTAAATATAAATTTTCAGAATATCTAGCCACTGTGTACGAACATGAAACCTCACAATTTTTGACTTTCTGGCGACGGTTCTACCGAAATTGTGTCTGCAAGTGCAACTAAAAAGAGTGAAATAAGAAAAAACAAAAAATTAAGATATTTTGTTGTGAAAGCCATTCGGCCTCGTGATGTGTTATAATGTCAAAATCCTTTTTTGATAAATCACTATTAGAGGTCCCCTGTAAACATCTTTGGGGGGAGACAGAATTGAGCTGCTACGGCACTGAATGTAGCCAAATGCTTCTGAGAAGTTTTTCTCACTTTCTCAGGTTTGGCTTAAATTATAACATGGCTATTGAATTACTTTCAAAAGAAGTATTTTATAACAACTACTTATCATCCTAAGGTAATGCACTGTGATGATAGTCTCGAGTAAGGTAGAGTTTCGACACTTTACTTGTTTTTTATTATTTTCTTTATCGAAAAGTAGTAGATCAACGCCCGGAGACTTGGGTTGCTCTTTCAACATGGCTTGGCAAACATCAAACGGTTTTAACTGTTCGCTGCTGGATATTTCCTTGAGGATGAAAAAAACAAAAAATTTGTCATAAATAGTCAGAATCAGAAATGTCATTCCTGATGATCATTTTGTGCACATTTGTGTGGATTCATCTTTACGTTCCTGCAATGACTTCTAAGTAGACCGATTGACAAAATTCATGGGGGAGTAGGAGGCTGAAGACCTCCCGAGGGCGAAGCTACTTATACTGTAGTTGAAAGGAACAGTTTACGGAAGTACGCAAAATTATGTTGCTCCGAATGTAGCGCTTAACATGCCCGATGCGTTTACATGAAAGCAAAATAAGTTGCAGGCAGGTTCAGGCCGCCAGAAGAAATTGGTTTAATTTCGCCACATAAACGTTTGATGTTTTCGCAATCATTGTAAATATTCGTGATAGCTAAAGAGGAAATGCGTCACGATAATTATAGATTATTGCAGCGCGGCAATGATGTCACAGAATTTGATCAGTCTGAGAACAATGCGTCAAATCACGTATTCGGGAAATACAGTTTCAGTCGATATGATAATTCATGCATGGGAACGGGAATCGTTTGCTGCTCGTCAGACACATGATCCGAATACGATTGCAGACGAAAGGCATCCCACTATTTTATGCGAAAGTCTAATGCGACCAATTTTGGTGAACACAACAAAAACTAAACTGACTATATATAACAGCGATACGTCATGATTCAACCATTGTCATAGTAACAGTGTTAAAGAGTTGTAAACGGGCCTCATTTTGAAGCCCAAACCCGAGCCCGAAATCACAAGCCCGGCCCGTGCCCGAACATTCATTTTTGAAGCCCGGTTTAGGCCCGAAAGCCAAATTTACCGAATGAGTCAAAACATGCACGATTGCGGAGTATCAAAAATCGTAGTGTGCGGGCATCGCTGCAGATGCACGGTTTTACCACACCCGAAATTGCAACCACCTTGACCAAAACATTGGTTTAAACAAGCACAAACTTAAGTTGTTAGTCAACGATAATGCTACGGAGTGTAATGTTTCTCAAAAAAGAAACTGTCATGAAACTATTCACGGTGGCGCTGTAAGCATAAAAGATCTAGTACAGCGCTATAGGCATGGAAAGCGGGTGTGTGCGCCATCGTTTCTTAAAACAAGCCAAGCATCGCGTAAGTGATTGATGGTTTCGAAGCAACGCCATCGCGTGCTCATTTCATCACCACTGTCGCCTTCTCAAAAAGAATATGAGACTAATCCGAGCAGAGAACAAAAGAACGCAGCTATGTTCGCAAGCAGAAATAGCTGAAGAAAAATCACAATCACTTCACTCACAGAAGCCACCGCAGTGAGCAGAACAAATGTACCTCACGAAAGAAAAAAATCTTTACTCTGAATGTTATAAACAGTTTTGTATGCAGACGCGAAATCGGCCCGAAATATTTTGACAAAGTTAAGCCCGAACCCGTCCGGGCCCACTTTTGTGGCTCGGACTTTGTCCAGTCATAGTTTGCCGATCGATAGAACTAGAGATCTAATTGAACTCTGAAGAAGCAAGAAGTGTGGCAGTGCGGCGGCTGCTCTATGCGGTGTGCTAAGAATAACATCCCTGGTGGCACGAAAGTCATCAGAGCGTTCCTTTTGCCGAGTGCTACAGCTCGCAAGCGAAGCACTTCAGAAGTCTCCTATCTCCGATTTAAAAAAAATCCGGGAACTGGTTTGAATTTTTGGTGTGTGTTGCGACAACAGTGTGACATCATGGGGTTTTGCAATGAAGTCATCAGAACCTGAGAAAACGTTTCAAATGGCAACTTGCTTTTCTCTTTTCAAAATAAACGAGGCAAAAATCCGCACCTGGAGCGCCGTTGCTTGCCTCTAGTGTAAGTTTTTGGCAATTTATGGCCAAAAAACAATATTTTTGTCTGTTCTTCATACATTACACCAATTTGGATATCGTACAACGCAATTGCTAACACATTTCTTTCCAGGTGGGTTTTTCATTTACTATTGCACCACGGTACTTGTTGCTCAAAGCTCTTTCATTACGATTACCATTTACATTTTTTGAAAGCAACGTGTGGAGATGTTGTACTCATACTGTAAACCCAGTTGACGTGCTGACAGTTGAAGTCGCCAACGTACAGAACCGTTGCCAGAAAGTTTTCAATAAGGGGGATTTGTTCAGGGGTCTTGACATTCTCAAATTTTATAAAAACTCCACCGATATATAATGCTTCATAATTGAATTTGGGGGGCTTGAAGTTTCGTTTGTGGGGTCAGCCTCCAAAAGTCACCCCGTGGCAACGAGACTGCAGCATACAGACTAGGGTGTGGGAACGTCGGGATGGCCGTAGGTGTGAGTCGCGAGGATGGAGGTTTGTAGACGTTAATGATCTTATGTCCTGCGACGTCTACGCACAGCCACTGAGTCTCTGATTGTTCTGTAGACTGGTAGACCAGCGTCCATTGATTGATTGATTGCTTTATTTGTTTCATATGACTCAACTAACTAACAGAAGCAATACAAAGAGCCACCGTGCAACGAGGAGACCACTTGTCAGTGAGCGTTAGTTAGGATGAAATGAAAATTTAATGTCATAATATGTGATTGATGTAAACAAAGAGTGGCGCTGCGTAATATAGGATTGGTGAAGGACCATGGTGGTCATCTCGTCAACCAACCCCGTTTATCACTTTTTGAAAAATGTTGCAAAACCACAGTTGGACATCAAAGAGGCACAGTTATAAAAACAAACAAACACAGAGCATGGTGAAGTAAATTTACAGATGAAAGAGCATGCCTACGTACACAAACTGCTCGTGAACAAACGTGGCAAAGCCGTGCTTCTTGCTCAGGACTGACCCAGCTACTGAGGAGTTGGGAACCACTACCTTGTGTGCGGCAGTAGCGCAGCCAAGAATTTTGTTCGGGAGGGGCCAGTCACTGACGTTGTCAGTCACTGCCGTTGTGTTGAGTCTGACTGTTCCTTCCGTTTATTTTCTGATAGTTGAAAATTGATATAAAGCAACAGTAAAAATCGGATCAAGTTTGTTTCGGAAGGGGGGACATGTCTTCTTCGGCGTCATTCTGGCTGCGCCACTGTCTGCGGTAGTTCGGTGGGTTTCCTGAAGGACGATGACGAGCTCCTTGCTGTAGACTAGCTGCTCGATAACGCTTACCTTGCTTGCGGTGAGCACCTCGGTGTTCAGCTGCAGTATGCTGGGTCTTGATTCATCTGCGGCAGCAGGGATGCTGACACGCCATGAGAAGTACGTATTTCTACCCAGCCCACAGCAAGCACATCCAGCACGGGTAGGAGTGGTTGCTCGCGTATCGACAGGTTAAGCATTTAGAAAATGCCGCAACAGGAAGGGCCACTGTCATCCTCCCTAATGCTTCACTGACACCAAATATCTCCCAAACAGTTCTGTACTCTGCGATGGAAGGAAATCTGCAGATGTCTATAGTATACCGCACATAACCCGGATTCGATTTGACGGACGAATTCATCTGGATTAGGCGAAAATCCGGATTAGGCGAAGACGTTTGTTTCAGGCCTGGTGTTATCTTTAATATTAGGACATTGGCAAAAGTCACAAAAATTTTAGACATTAGCGATCTAACGATGATATAATTCTTTTAAATGAACCAAATTTGTTGATGCAGTAGGACAGTTTGTGTTTATACTGACATATCAAACGACAAAATCAGTAACTGTCAGTTGCGTACGCAGAAAATTTTCATGGGGGGCGGTTTCAAAGTGCCAAAATTTTTCTTTGCACTAAAATCGAAAGTATGATAAGAAAAATATAAAACAAGCAGCAATACAATACGTAAACGCTGTTAAGCAGTTATAAACACATATTTAAACGCCTGTTGGATGTCTCACTTAACCTGTTAATAATCTGTTCCGGGGAAGGAGTGTAATTTCGATAAATGCTTTAACAATGCAAGCCCGTTCATTCTGGTATCACTGGTCGTACTTCGCAAGTACGTTTTTAGTCTGCGTAAGGTAGAAAAAGATCGTTTACTGGTACACGTTGTCACCGGAAGAGTTAAAAATATATGGAGCAACGTAAAAATGTTTGGGAAAGCGTCAAAGCAACATGATTTGATACAGACCAGTACATCAGTTGGTCTCTCGCTTGCATTCAGTCGAGACAGCTTTCTGTACCATAATCTCAATTCAGGCACTTATTCTTCGAGAGGTTTCGTTAAATCCTCTTTATAAAACTCTCCCAAAACTTTAATGCTTTGGATTTGTTTGGTGGTTGGTCCAACTGTTGGATCAGCTGGAATTAAACACTGCAGTCCACCAATAAT
>Ga0210059_1005966_pt1 | contig 19571 bp, 7 predicted proteins | sample Ectturendosymbi2_FD_188042 | JGI IMG/M metagenome (GOLD analysis project Ga0210059, IMG submission 188042) | Ecteinascidia turbinata endosymbiont from Florida, USA - Sample 2 (SPAdes) (version 2) | ecosystem: Host-associated > Tunicates > Ascidians > Unclassified | place: Key West, Florida... | reverse complement strand
CAAACAACACAAAGCATCGTAATAATTATTTCACATGGGGGAGGATCATGTTCTGAATGTTGATTTGCGCGTCAATTAGGTGACACCATTTATTTTCACAGATATCCAGAGAGTGACAACTTGGCATCTAATTGGGAAGATAGACTACGGCCCCCAAAATGCGACAAGAAAGAAGACCCACATGTTTGGGCCACATCTTTTCCCCATCTGCTTACTCTAACACAAAAAGAAAAAAAGATAAACCCGAAGGCAATGATTACCTACAAAAGACCCACCACCATCGGACAAAAGCTAACGAACTACAAAGACCTTGCTTTAAACAAGACACAAAAGCAAACCAAAGGTGGCTCAAGGCCATGTGAGCACTGTACACTTTGTGGTTGCTATGGAAAAAATAACAAATCCATGGTACCAAATGTTTCACAATTGCTGACTAAAACCAAAACTTTTAAGCTAAACCAAAGCTTGACTTGCGCAGATTTTGGCATTTGCGTCGCGACTTGTGTGATATGTCATGAACAGGATGTTGGTCAAACTAGCAACAAATTTTCCAAAAGATGGTCAGCGCATCGCAGTAATTGGAACAAACAAGATTGTAAAACTGACAGTGACAAGGAACAGATGGCCTTGTCGCGGCACTATTCAGAGAACCACGGCACTATAAACAAGCCACCTCTGCACGAAGCATACACCGTTACTTTTGTCGAACAACCTAGTTGTCACTCTCTGGATATCTGTGAAAATAAATGGTAGCAACTAATTGACGCGCAAATCCACGTTCAGAACATGATCCTCCCCATGTGAAATAATTATTACAATGCTTTGTGTTGTTTGACTAAATGCGTACCCCAGAGACTTACTGCCCGCACATGGCTTACTATTTTTCTCTACCGTTGTTAGTCCTTTCACCAAGAGTTAGTTTTTATAGTTGGTTTTTAGTTGGTGAAATTTCAGCCATTAGCATCAACTAGTTAGATGTTTCAGTCATTTACTTATTTATTTGAGTAAATGTCTTTTTAATTTGAGTAAACACTTATTTCATGAGTCAGTTTTTTTTGTCGCCACTATTCTCGACGTCAGGTCAGTTTGTTAAGATGTTATGATTTATGAGGTTGTGTTACGAAAATTTAATTGTAGTCTTGAGTTTGTTTTTTCACTGCTGCTACTTCAGCCTTTCAACTTGTCAACCGTAAGCTTTGCTTGCAATTTTCAGGACTGAGGATGCGTAATTTTACGTGAAATCGATTTCCTAGCAAAAATTTGCTGATCGATTCCTTGCTTACACCCATCGTGGAAAGTACATACTTGTATAATATGACTGTTACACAAATAACTGCTCCCACAGATTTATAAATTACTTACCTGCTGCGGCCCACTCCGACTTTATGAAACTTATTCGATGGCCAAGACAGTCTGTATCTGATGAATAGGCAAACGCAATGCCTCAGTCCAGAGACTAAGGAAGATAAATTTAACCAGTCAGAAAAATCAGCAGTGAGTATCGTTACCGCACCAGATGAGCAAAAAATTTTTAATCATGAAAGAAAATATTTGTTTTTAGTTTTGTTTGGAGCTAGCTATTCCTGTCCACTGGTTTGACTGACACACGTTGAAACATTTTGCTCTTGCGCACGAAACTTATTGTATCATCCAAATAAAATGTGGTACATTAAAAGAAATTGTCCTTTGCGGTTGCACCATTTTGTGTTGTTTTGTAAGATTTATAATTTGGTCAGCCACACTATGTATGCTGTTGTAACGCTTTTATTTGAATGTTTTGATATTTTGTTTCATAAAATTAAATCACTGCAGAAGCATGTTATGGCCCTTAAGGATAATTTAAGATTTTATTTGCTGAAATGTTTGAAGCAAACGTAAACATATTGTTTTAAAACATTGTCCATTGCTACCTGTCCATTGCCTTTTCATAAATTATTATCATTGGTGTTAAATTGCCACTGTTGACGGCAACACTTTGTAACGCCACGACAGATCTATTTGTCTCCCTGTTTGACGCATACTCAGATTTAGCCAAATAAAGCTTACATTAACGCTTCGTTTAACATAGTGGTTTTCAAGCGGGTGCCACTAAAGGCTCACTAAGGGAGGATATTTAATTCCTGGGAGGACATTCGTTCCAGGGAGGAGTTGGGGAGGAAACGCTGTGCATGAAAAAAACTTACATTTATTCACGTTTTGTGTCAAACGGAAAACACCATTCACCTGCCGCAGCGTCCACAATATTTATAATATATAAGTCGGCCTAATATTGTTAATTGGCTAGAAATGCTTGGTTCATTACATCTGTGAGAAAGCATCAGAAATAACAATGGGTTTCTAACTGCACTTCCTGTTGCATTGTAAGAAACCATATATGGTTCACTGGAAGACTCTACAGTTTGCTTGATTTTTTGTACAGATTCTGATCTCCACGTTCAACTTGCTATTAAAGAAAATTCGCACGAGAGCAAGGTCGGGAACCTTCGTAGTTTGTTGAATGCTTTTTGCAAGCCTCTGCATTAGTCATGATTTTGGATCATTTTGTTTTCATGCGAACATACTACATCCGCTTCAGGATGGTTCCCTTTGCTGCTAATATCCTGTTTGGTCAGAGCAATCACAGCTTTTCAATCTGTTCTCCATCACAACAAATATTATAAGTTTTGGAATATACCGTTTAACACTGAATTGCAAATAATGCACTCATACTCCTTGAGGAAGTTTTGGTTAAATTATAATGTAATAGCACAATGTTTGAATGTATCGTAAAGTGCAAAGCAATTTTAAATATCCTCACTAGACAACCGGAACATCGCAAATGGCTCCTTTGGCATTCTCTGGCTGTTAAGGTAGAAACTGGAACCGCAGTGCAAATTATTTGAACTATAGCTTTAAAAGACTAGGTTCAACAAAACCTGGACCGCAAGAATGTTGCCACATTTTACGAGCTTGCCAGTTTGAATGGAGTGCAGTACGTGTAAACCAAAAAACACTTTTCTCAAATATCGATCTGTTACAACTAGACTGAGGATTGAGGATTTCAGTGTTGTCTCGTAAACATTCTGCAAAACCACCGACTTCTGCCTTTGCAGCACAAGACATGCCTTCCATCATTTTGTTCTAAATATTTCTTTTTTGTTTTCTGGCATTTTAGGGGGTGCCTAAGCTTGAGGTTCTGTTGAAACGCCCATTCGAAGGTACCACGACCACCACGTAATACGCTCTGCCATACTATTGGTTTCGATAACGGAATACTATCTTCCTGTAAATTTAATAACAACGGACCTACTTGTTTTCAGCAAATCAACAACAGTCCACCTTCGATCCGCACTACAGCACAGCGACACGTCGGCCTACCGCCACGGAAAAAAAACGAATCATTAGTTTAGTCGCGTTTTCAAAATGCTGCAGAAAGCTAGAGTTGTGCAAGCTGGTAGCAACGTTATCTGTGATTAGTTGCCAGAAGGTGTAAACGAGCTGGCAATCAAACATTTTCCGAGGAGATTGCTCTGGGCAGTTGCAAGGAACTATGCAACCTCATCAGCAACCTACGAAAGCACTTTGATATGCAAAAATATTTGATATCTTATTTAATCCGATCCTCATGAAAATTCGTAAACTTATGCGTAGGTCCCATCATATATGTTGTTATAAAATGCGCGCCCAAACATTTTGCCAAATACTTACGGAATAAAAAGTAACTAAGGAGGTAATCAAAAATTTCTTTGCTGATTCCTTTTTTTCGAATTAGCAGATTGTTGCAAAAATAAACAAAAAAGCTAAAGCAGTTTTGTATCTTCCTTGTAGGCACTTCACATGTGAATATTTCAACAGTTTTTCGTCGCGTGCAAACAGTCATTTCATTACTCGTAACATTACGGAGAAAATGAACTGCAGACCGGTGTTTAGTGATTTTAATCCGATAAAGAATATGGAAATCGTGTTTGTGAGAAACCTCCAAGCTACGTTCTCATTGGTGCTTGTCCGTTATCCTTGTGGTATCGTTTGGTTCACATCTGAATACAGTAGACTTTGTCTAATTCGTCATTGTATAATTCGTCAGTTCGCTTAATGCGTTACTTTTTTGTCAATCCCGGCAGAATTCCGAATTCCTGTCTTTTGTGTACATTCCTGTTTGTCTAATTCGCCATCGTCTAATTCGTCAATTTGTTCAATTTGTCACCTCTTTCTAACCCTTGGAAGCGTTTTCTTCGGCTAATACGTCACTTGCACTTCCGCTTTTGATGTCTAAGCAGCTAGTACGTGTGGGAATATAAACAAATTAAGGATATTTATCTGAGAATTGTTGCACCTCGCAATTTGTTTGTCGAATTTATACACGAGGGGTAAAGCGCGCCCCGACTCCCCATTGAGAGAACGCATGAAGTCTTTGCAGCTTGTTAAAGATTTAAAAGATGTTAGATTAAATGGAGGAGTCCAGCTGGAGTAGAGGATATCATTTTTGCATTCAACCATAACGTCATACACTTGTCTTTTACTGCAAATAAGAGCACTATGTCTACGAGTTACTATGATAAAGTATAACAGCTTCTATGATAGAGTTTTCACCTGTTTACATAATTCGTCACTTCGCCTAAATCAGTGTTTCTCAAAGTGGGTGGAATCGCCCCCTTGGGGCGATTTTGAGGAGCAAGGGGGCGAAAAAAGTATAGGGGGCGATAGGGGGGCAAAACGCACAAAGGGGGCGAAAATGATCAACCACTAATCGATCCTTGATTTAACTTCAGTAGCCTCCTACTATGACTTGTTATTTTTTTGCAAATTTTGATTTATTATGATAATCGTTGGAGGATGTTGCTAAAGCATTTTTTCCGTTAACTTATAACTCTGGATTGTCTATGTTCCTGGCTACAGTGTGGATTATTTTCACAAGAATTCTGAACCTAATATTGGCGTCGTAATACAATTGCTCTTTTAAGCTATTTAATGGCTTGGTTCAGCTATTTAACATTTTGTTTAAATAAAAACCTTTAATTTTACAGCCTTGTGTTGCTTTATCAGGTTTGGGGGGCGAAAACGACATGTTGAGAATGAAAAGGAGGCGATGGAATAAAAGAGTTTGAGAAACACTGGCCTAAATCGTCACTTTTTCTAATCCCCTTGAGGCAACAAATTAGGCAAATTCTACGTTATTTGCGTAACAGTAGCAGCTTGGCTGTCAATCAACACTGAAAGAAATGTGAATCTGTCAATCTGCAGTTGGTAGTTTCTGTTCTACGTGAAACCAACGTCAGACACGTCGTGGTTTCCATGCAAATCGTGGCCACAGTGGTATGGATTCATTTAAGATATCGCAGGAGTCTAACTTCCATGTAGTTCTTGAACGTCTCACGCCAGTAAAATAAAGTAATATAAACAAAGGTTTGCGCACCAACCGACTTGGATTCCATATCGTCGCAACATGCATGCGAGTATACAATAAGAAGAAAACTTCAAGTCTTTACTCTTGGAACGTGCCTGGACGCGTTTGTATCTGGCCATGTTAGATTACTAGCGCAACTAAGAGGACAAATCTAGTTCATTTTTTGACGGCATGTCTTTCTTCACACTTTAGACCAATTCAAACATCTGAACCAATCAATCGCTTGCCAGTTGAAGCGAAATCCAAAGCAGATCCTTTTTGCTGTTACAGTGAAATCGCTTTTCGACTTTACTCGCGGCAATTTGTTTACCAAACACGCTTTGCTGCATCTTCTTGCTTAAATATTGATAACTGTCTTATTTTCCGATCAAACAACTTTTTGAAGTGTTATGGGAAAGCTTTGAACGCTAAACAAAACATCTTTCATTCGTTCCAGACCTCTACAAAAAACTAATTTTAAGATTCTTGGTATGTAGCGTCGATATCAACAACAGTAAATGTTAAAAGTTAGACCGGAACGGTATAAGCTTTGCTTCCTCCGAGCTTTCTGATGATTTTGCTCTTAAACGAAAAACACAAAACATTTATGTGTATACGGTATTGCCTCACGTGTTGAAATAAGATTAGAAGTAGTTCTCAAAACGAAATTGCTAATTTCACCAGGAACTTGCCACACTGACGATTTCCACAAGTAGATTAAATGTGCAGATTTTGCTGCTGCAACTTATTAACCAACAAATCCACTTTTCAAGTAATCCAACACAAAACCTTTCTCTGACTAGCTGTAATTGTATATGTTTCAATGAAAAGTGACGCAATGGTGAAAGAAGTTAAACAGATGAAGACTCTCGACAAAATAAAACTAAGAGAAATCATAGCTGCGCGAGTTTAGAGGAATTGCACGAAAAATAATAATTTCCAAAATCTAACTGTGAAAAACGCAGGTTTCTAAAAACTAATGATATCTGCCACTTACAAGAAATGACCCACTCATCTTCTAATACGGCACGATTTCTGTTTAACTCCAGTGGCGTAGCTAGCACAAAATTTGGTGGGACGACCAAAATGTTTGATTTCAGGCGAGCAACAGTATTGTGTTCGGGACGCCGCTTCGCAAAGCACAAAAGGAGTAGATATGCTGAAAATGTGGGGGTAATGGCCCCCTTGGGCCCCCCGGCTACGCGTATGATTAGATCAACTATTTTTGCTTTCTTTTTTGTGGACGCGTCATTGCCTTTTTAGTGAATTTTTCGTTGCTAACGTGTGCAGTGCTGTTATGGTTGTAAAACGTTATGGTATCAGCGATGAAAAATCTGGTAAACATCTGCAAAAATTGCTGTAAACCACTCAAAAGTTAACGACCAGTTTTTAAATAGCGATGCTGTGGACCGAGAAATAATATCACAGAGAGAAACGGACAGATAATGAACATTTAATCAGTACCTCTAATGTAGAACAACGCAAACGTTTGAGTAATTAAATGGACCGATTTCCTGCACTGCTCAAACTAAATTATACTTCACTCTCAAAAACTTCACCTCCACGTCTTCCAAAGTTGCTGTGCTGTAAGGTGGTTCTCGTCGGTGTTTCGGTGTTTTCAGGAAGAAGTGTGCAGTAGGCTTCTGTGCGTTCGCTTTACAAGACCAAAAACTTATGTGGGAATAGTTGTAAACTCAAGACGCCATTCGGAAAAAAAATAAAAATCGCTTTTTGGCAATAACGTCCCAAACACTGACAATGAATGGCCTACCGAGGGCTCTAAATGCGGATTTTCGCCTCGTTTATTTTAAAAGAACAAACAGGTGAAGTGGTAACTGAAAATTTTTTCAGGCCCTTACAACGGCATCATGACAACTCCGTTACGTCACAATGCCCCACAATACGTTCAAACTCGAAAGTGTCCGAATTTTTTTAAATCGAAACTAGAAAACTCTCTGCATCTTTAGAGGGTTCGATTAGCTCTATAGTTCTATCGGTTGGCAAGTTATGACTGAAAGTCTTTCCACCTCCATCGGCAATTTTCATGTGTCGCTACATCGGTGCCACATTTTGTCCCAACAAAATGCTTTGTTCGCTTATGTATTAACGACCCTTTCTTGCTTGCATTTTTCGCTTATTTGATGGTTTCTGTGGTAAATATGATTACATAATCCAATTCAAGTTTGAACAAACGCTTGGTTTTGAATGGTTTATGCTTACTCGTCTCTATGTCAATTCGCGTATATCGGCCCTTTTTCTAAATCCCCGTAAGGTGCTAATAGAGATCAACTATCTGTTAATTACTAATTTACTGCTTTGCCCAAAAAACTTCGAAACAATCTTTGCTGTAGTTTCAATTTCAATTAGATGTTTATCTTTTAGCACGATTTTATGACTGTGAAATAATCCCAGCAGCAAGTTCCAATCTTGCCATCGCATGCTGTATCTATTCGCTTGTTAGCCACCCTTAATTGTAAGCCGCCTTTGATTATAAGCCGCACGAAATGGTGTAAAAAACTAATGTAAGCCGCCCTTGAAGTGTACGCCGCGCATGAACATATGTTACCTGAGCCTCAGAGATTCCTTCGTGTACTATAGCAAGTTTCACGTTTAATTGGCAACACTAGTAATGATGCTTACACCACTACAGCTGACTTCTGTTCATCAGAATCCTTGACGGAATGTGCACGTTTGCACGTGATGCTGATGGGAAGAAAGGTAATGCGAAAAGAGAGTTTGGTCAACAAAACGTAGCGAAGGAAAGACTGAGCGTCATCTAGACCAGCGGCTCTTAATCTTTTTCTAACCAGGCCTACCATTAAGTAATTGTCCTTCGTTTCAAGTCCCCCTTACTTTAAATAAGTTCAAACAACAAATGTATTTATTGGTAAATTTGCTGATCAAACTTTCCATGTTTCACGACGCATAAGGGTTCGCGCCCCCCTGGAAATTTATTACGCCCCCGGGGTGACACGCCCCGACCCCGGTTAAAAATCACTGATCTAAACCGTTTGATAAGCAAGAGAAAAAATATAAGCCGCCCTTGATCGTAAGCCGCACGAAATGAAAAAACATTATAAGTCGCCGCTTACAATCGAGTAAATACGGTGTGCTCTTCATTTGCGTTTGAATATCTGCATATATTGCTTCTGTATCGGCTACCACTTAGTAACTTGACCACTTTGATGCTCAAGAAGGTCGTTTTGAAAAAGAAACCCAATCCAAGTGGTTACAAAATCTCGCAGTTCTGTCTTTTCACAACACAAGGCACTTGCCGATGAAATAAAGCAAAAGAAGCGAACTCTCGTTTTATACTGAAAGCTGAGGTGTTAATGAGCATACGTTATCCACCACAGCTGACTGGAATTCGATGCACTGCACGAACAGTGATCTCCGTTTTTTATTTTTGATGCAAACAAGTTGAGGTAAAGGCTTTATTACAGGAAGTTAGAACAGTAAAGTACTGTAATATTGAAAGTGCTCCTAAAATATTGCTGTATGTTGCCACAAACTGCTACATACGGTTATATACTGCTATATACAGTTAAATACTGTTGCGTTATGCGTTATGCTATATACTGTTATAGCAGCATTGCTATTCATCTGTTTATCTGTTTATCGGCCTGTTCCAATCGTTCGAGTTGTGACAGCAAATACCACGCTAGATTCTAATTTGGCATGCAAGTAACCATTATTCAGTATTGTTTGTTTGCTGTCAGAAATAAAATAAACTACAAACTACCTCTAACGAAACTCCGGACCAGGTATGTGTTTTCGTGCCCTAAAATAACTCAAATGGTAAAAAGCATTTCATGTTTAATTCCGAATAACAAGCATTCCTTGCAGGGCCGGATTTAGGTGATGCAACGCCCCCAAGCTATTCCGCTTGTGAGGCCCCATCTCCCACTGTTACGAGGGAAAAATGGAACAGCGCTAAGCCGAAAATGACTATAGTGACGCTCTACAAGTACGATCAATAAATAATTTGTAAATCCTTACTAGAATATCCCACGATCACTGCGCTTGTTGCTACTTTCAACGCAAAAGCTTTCAATGACACGGAATTGTGCAAATCGTGTTTGGCTGGCGGGAACACGATTAGTAATTTCGATTTCGACCGAATGGTTACTGTGACAACCTGCCCTTGAGCAATGTGGCCCTTCTTTAATTTTTAATTCTTTTTGATCTTGGAGAAGATCTTTCTCCTGAGCAGTAAGTAACTATCAAGCTAAGAAATAAGGGTACCCGTGCTTGGATAAACTAAGAACCACTAATCTAAGGCATCAGACCCAAGTGCGGTTCTATCACTTTCTTTCTGTTTGCTTACTCTTCGTCTCCTCGGATAGCGTTGTGTGGTTGCCATTTGGCAAAGTGACTTTTGCTAAATATTTAAGCTCATCGAAATCTTTTCTGATTTTCTTAGCATGGGAACAATACAAATTTGCAGAAGTACTCAATAGCAATTTCATTCCTGATCGATTTTGTTTAAGAAAATTAAAACACAAAACATCACATCTAAATATACTAAAGAAACGCTAACAAAACTACTGTATTGCTCAAACGCAGATGAAGCAACTATGCTTTTATTGCAGTATACTGCTAGACCTATCTCTTATCTGCAGTATAACCTGATCAGGTGCATATCAAACACGAACAACCACAACACCAGGCGAAAGAACAAGTAGGGTTCATAAGTTCTTTCGCCTTATTCACACGTAACACGATTCACCAAACGCAGGACGCAGTCAAGGTGCTTTGTGTATAACGACACTATAGTCCGCATGCTGATTGACCAACGGTCATATTGATATTCATGGAAACGCGTTGGAAAACCCTGGCATTGCCAACACGAAATCTGATTAGGTGAAAAAAACTAAATTTCATGAAGGACAAAAATTGTTGACAAATAATTATGCAGATCAGTATCAGTTTATTTGGGAACAACTATAAACAAACAACAAATCATGCCACAGAAAACAAATCACATTAGAACAGCGTTTATTTTGTTCCCAGGACACCTGGAACAATCATACGGTTTTCTAGTCAGGTGCCCTGAATCATATACCGGCAATTGACTCTACGCGTACCACAGTTTGCTGGAAGCCCCCTTGGATCTTGAGGCAATAGGTTTAAGCCTGCATAGCCCATTGGCAAATCCGGCCCTGATTTCTCGGAAGATACAGCTCCTTCTGAAATAAACTCTACAATCTGGAATTCCGTAGCGAATTAACCAGAGTCCATGGGTCAGAACGGTAACGGAATATTGCTGAAAAGTTAACGGCACAACCAAGGGCTGTGACAGCGCCTGTTTATAATGGGGCAAAAGACACCAGATTTTGTTTCGCTTCAGAAAATTCAGTTTTCTTGAACCTAATCTTTTTAACTAACTTCTTTCGTTGCATAACGTCTGTGGTTCTCGCAATTTTTTTTCAAAACGCGTTTATGTATTTTTAAATATTTGACTCTTAATCGCAGAACAAATCAGATGACGGTTCGTGCGGTGGATATGCATCCGTGAACGAGTGTTTTATGAAGATGCAAATCATTTGGGACTTCAAACCAATTTGACTTTGGACTTCGCAATGGATGGTAATAGAGTAGATCAGCATATTTCCTTAAAATCGCTCATAGTATTACAAAGAAAAAGAAACCGTCGGATGAAGTCATCGTAGTTTCTCTCAAATGCAATTAGGCGCACTTGCGATTCGCACGAAGGTTGGCACAGTAATGCAACGCCAACCGTTTCACTATCTTTTCTGCAACCAATAGAAATTGCATTCTTTTCCCTTTTCTGTGTCCCAAACAGCATTATTCTGCTGTAGGTGTGCAGACACCACCTGGCGAGAAAAGTTCTATATCGACAGGTAAACAAAAACGATTGGTGGCTTAGTAGAACGAAGAATCCAAAGAAATTACAAGCGAGAACCCCTGCCAAAATTTACAGAGTACATACACACTGGTTATGAAAAATCTTCCCCCATTGTTGCAAACACGAGACTGAGGAGGCCTTCTGTGCAATCCAATCCATAGTTAAAAGTAGTACTTTGTGCTTACAGACTACAGTAGTTTACAGTTTAGTCAGGGATTTTAGGTGTTTTAGGGACTCGATTTAGAATCAGAGAAATCGAGTTCCTACAGGTCCATAACAGTTACCTAACATTATCCTTAAAAAAATACTAAGCCTTAGTATTTAGAAAGCGGAAAAAACTAGTGTAAATGCGAAAATGTGCAAGTGCGTAAAAAGATGTTTACTTTGCCAATACTTTTACATCAGGCGCGCAACCAGGGGGGAATTTGGGGGCATCCCCCCCGAAAAAGTCAAAACATTGCGTAGCAATTTTGACATTTGCAGAAACTTTCAAAGAATAGAGATGAAATTTTGTATTGTAACCCGCTGATTCCTGTTCTGGCAACTTCATGATCAAATTTGCAACTCCATGAGTGGCCAGCCGATTGAGCTAGAGAGGTGTTCAAATCCTCTGAATTTAGCAAGTCGTCTAGTTCAGATTAAAAAAAAATTCGTTTTGGGTTCTCAGTGAGTGACGTTACAAATGGGAATGTTTTCGCATTTTTGGCCGAGTTTACCTGGACCTGGGCGCCAACCCAAAGGGCCATTTCTTTGGCTCGAGTCTCTTTGGAAACTAAGCTACAATCCGCGTTTTCAGAGCCTTGATTGGTTTTCTAGCGTAACTGGAACCAAAATTATGGCTCAAAAATCCAATTTTCAACAAAAATAAAAACGTTACACAAAAAGTATGATTGGCCCTCTCAGGGTAAATTTACCAGCCATATAACTCGCCAGCAGATTCAGTTTGAGATCTGTTCAAACCCTCTAAAGATGGGGAAAGTCTTGCAGTTTGCAATAAAAAAAATTGTTTCAGTTTTGGATGTCAGTTTTTCGATGATGTTTACATGGTAGGAATATGTTTATGCACATCCGGTGTACATTCCGATGACGTCATCATCCCCTGGGAGCCGACCAAACGAGCCGATGTTGCGACTCAAAGTTTTATTGGATTTCAGGCTATAATACGAGTCTTTAGAGCCCTTGGTTGACTTTCTAGCGAATCTGGTTCCAGAGTTGTGCCAAAAAAATTCCAATTATTTCAGGAATTTGCTGAGTTATTTTCTGGGATTTTCCTAATGAATTTCCGGACGTTTGACCATATTTTTGGCAGTGGCCCTGTCATACACCCCAGTTCCGGCGTCCTTGATGTTCACATTGTGATAGCCTTGCGTTTGCCTGGGGTTATTGTAGGCTACAAGAGTTTTTGCATTTTATGTTCAGTTCCTAACTGTTGCTGAGGTTTCACAGCCAAGATCTATCGTTGCAAGGGAAATTCGAATTTCACAAGGGCCTCAAAGTCATTAGGTGTTGTTTAAGCAGCCCTATCAAAGTGGCGAGGCCCAGCCACATGTGGTGGCAAGCCTGACCCAACCATTCGCATTAAAGTTCAAGTTGCATTCCTGTCTGCATTCCTTTCAAGAGTGTTTCAGTTGACAGACGAAGTCTCGTATCTACGATTGAAACAATAGCATCAGTTATTAAATATATCCTATCATTCATAACAGTCTCTTGTATCTGACACCTTCACCACTCGCAATATCGTCTGCATAAATTATCCCACAGCAAATATATTTAACTGAACTTTCAAAACTTTGGATAATTGAGTTGATGAACTTGTTAAAACAAGACGAAAAGTTAGGCAGGTTTACTAGAAGCCTATACATTGCCACGCTAAAGCCATGGCAATATCTGCCACGCTAAAGCCATAAGTAGTCGAGTACGGAACCAGGTGTTTGTACTAGGCTACTAATTTTTACTCCGCCTGATCGTTCGGTCTGCATCTTGATGGAAACAAAAAAACTCATTTTCGGAAATGTTGTGAAGAGAACTTTATCTGTGACTGTTTGCGAAAAAGTTGTACCACGGTAGAACAAGTACGGTGACATCATCGAATAAAATTTTATGAAAATCCTCCCCCCCCCCGAAATGAAGAGCTGGTTGCGCCCCTGTTTTACACTAGAACGTTTTGAAAGTAAAATGGACTGGTGATTGTTTGATGGATGCACTTCACGTAAAAAAGCAGAGGTGGTGAACTGTGGACTGTTCTGCAATATTTAATAGGACATGGGACACGTCCTTGTGATAGGACACGTCCTTGTGTCAAGTAAATGACCGTAAAACTTCTTAACCGCATTTTAGTGTTTCATAGAAAACTTTACGAAAACAACTTGTTCCTCTACTTCACGAATAGAAAAATATTGAAAAGCTTGTAAAAGACAATGACGGAAGTGTATTTTTCACGAAAAATATTAACAGGTTTTAGAAATACTGTTGCAACTAAAAAATAAATCAGAAATCAAAAAATATGGCCCCAACTGTCTGTAACTCTATATCTAAAAACAAAAATCATTTCCCACATTCAAACGAGAATGTTCGTCTCCGCTTCCTAGAACGTCTCTTTTTATGATATCTTTCTACATGATCAGAAGCTTGGTCTTGACGTTTCATGTTTTCTTCTTCGCTCACTTCCTCTACTGACGCTGGATTTTGCAGAGGGAGTGTGTAGGCCGGGGTTCGCCATTCCTGTTCTCTTTCATTGTTCTCGTCCCACAGTTCTTGTAACCGGTCGTTTTGAGCATCATCTTCCTGCTCATGTGTGTTCACAGGTAGCAACTTCGCATTGTGTAGGCCGAACGATACGGAAAACAATGCCGCTCTAAGGTTTTCTCCGAAGTACCTGCGAAAAAGTTGCGTATCCGGCTTTTTACAAACATTTTCGTGCTTGGTTTCAAACATAAGCGACTGGTGTTGCTATCTTTTTTTCTTGCGCAAATAACAAACTCTCAGGATTACTGTTTCGGATAACTATTACATAATCCAGTATGCGACTGTACGCTTTATAAACCCAAATAGGATATTTTGGAAATATTACATGAAACAAATTTTGTATGTTTTGGCATATTGTTGCTTTCCCTTCAAATTTCATTGCGTAAATCTTGCTACATAATGCATCATGGTTGACTTAAACATACCTGCGAAGCAATATAAGCAGTATTTCCGCTGCCAAGGTTTTGACCACAAGAGTTCTCTGGTCTGGAATGTATCCTTTGATGCAGAAATACACACACACACAGCAAAGTTGATAAATAGAACTAATACAGAAATCTTATTACCCTTAATCGTTTCTATAAACTGAAACGCAAGTGCGAAGCATGTGAGCATCTGCAAAAGATGTTGAGTCAAGTCAACAACAACGTTTTACAAGTCTTTTAATCATAACACCTTTTGTTGTTATGTTTACTACGAGTGTTTGAATTTGATGCGTGAGCGAATATCTGTTTACCGAAACATGCTCAACAAAACCTGAAGTACATTCATTTGGAAATGTCTCTCGTCATAATTAATGCTGCACGTAACATGCCTGAAATCAATTATACGACAGGCATGTAATAATTTGAGTTTTAATCAACATTAAACAAGAGAACCTTTCGCCTGTGGATGTCCGAGGGGTCAAAGAAGTATTGCATCCAGGGGTGTACCGAGGTTAGATGGCGACCGAGGAAAGAAACACGTTTGGCGCCCCCGTGTTCGAATGCAAGGTCTTTTGGGAGTAAATGTATTGCATTGAAGAAAGTGCTTGCGATATTGTTGAGACATTTCGGCGCCCCCCAGTGATTCGGCGCCCGGGGCATTGTGCCGTCCTTGCCCCCTTGTTACGCCCCTGGTTGCATCAAAATAAAAATAGAACAGCTGGTTGTATATTATTGGTTTCCCAAGTAGTTACTACAAATCTCTCTCCACCAACCGTAAACACAAACAACGTCTAGCAAATAAACTGACATACATTTACAACTACATATGTCGGTGCTGCTTATAATAGAGTATGCAAACCTGAAGGCAATAGGGAAATCCATTGATTTCTTCCAGGGAAATTAAGAAGTCAGTGTGAAAATTCGTTCTTTCAAAATTGTTTTCTTATAACAAAATTTGACCGACTGCTCACGGCTTAGACAAAACTTTTCCTCTTTGTCTTATGCTATGCACATAAACTCCATTCAGCAAAACAGACCACATATTGCAAACAAAACTGTTTCAAATTATTGTTTGTTGAGGCTCGCAGACACGACGTTGGCTCACTTGAAAGCAAAACTCAATTGCAACATCTTCGTTACGTTTCCGCACGAGATGACGGTGTCACCCAAAACGCGCCAGTAATCACATGTTGTTCGAGGGAGCTGTATTGAACAAACGCAGGCAAGTTCGCAATCTCATTAGCAGCTTACAAAACAATATGACCTGTCAAAATATTTGGGATCTCATTTGCAGCGATCTCCGTGGGACCTCTCAAGCTGATGTACAGACTTCGCTTTCTGTAGCTATAAAATTTAGTGTTACAACTTATGACGAAAAAGGTGAATGGAATGAATGCTAAGTAAAACACCGATTGAAAAAAATTCCCCTTTCCGGCATCTCTCCCAGTAACAGTTTGTTGGAAAAAAACAATGTTGCATTAAATCCTTTTCTGTTACAGAGAAATTTTCAATCAAGAAATTCTGTAAAAAATGCCAAGAAAAGTTATACAATGATGCAAATGAAACGAAGATCACTGTATATTCGATATAAACCAAGATTGCTCCATACGATTACGAGGTCTAGGTTTTCTTGTCCAGCAATTTTCACATGGTTTGTGTATTTCCACACACATTTAATAGTATTTTGAAATGAACAGGAGCACTTGATTTACAAACAGAAATATATTCCGTCCATATCCGGCAATACACAGCCTGTGACAAAAGTTTATAACCACGTTTTAGAAACAAAGGAATGCAGATGCTAAAGCTGGTATCTCAAGAATAATGGGTGATGTCGTCTCATGACTCTTCATTATATTACTGGGTTGTTGTAAAAATACTTTTTGCCAAGAATATTCATTTTCGTTTTGGTAAGTTGCTGACAATACAAATTTTAGTTAAAACCAATTCAAATCAAAAGCATTAAAAAGCAGGAAAAACCCTCTCCTAGCGTAGAAAATCTGAATTAAATCATACCCTTTTGAAGCAATTTAAAATTATCTAAACGCAAGTTGCACAGAAAATGAGGGCTCCCAAAGCAGTTGAACATACTGCAGTCGTGTAATACTAACATGATATTACCAGGACAAGAAAACGTCTGGCCGAACAAGGGTTTCCAGCAGTGGGGAAGATCATCTCATGCAAGGGGTGGTTAGCCGCTCTCGAATGAGTTGAACAACTAAATTTGGGAAAAGTTGGTAATAGGGTTAGCTACTTTTCATGTAACCAGTGGATAAAAATTTTGTGGTGTTACCCATATTCGTACATTGTTGCAGCACGCAATAGTGATGGAAAGGCTTACCGCCATACCTACGATCACCTTGTGTCGCGTAGGTTGCGTTTATGATTGCAAAACAAACAAACAAAAATATAGATTTCTTCAACAGCAGTCGTTTAAGCTTTCAATACAAAGCAGTATCTAATTTGAAATTAAAAAATGTTGAAGGGATCTTTGCTTAAAACAATTTTGTCAGTTTTTCAATCATCTTTACTTTCCAATAACTTCACAAGCAGTCGCCTAAGCTCTGGCAAACATAATCTCTAATGTGAAAGCAAAAATGCTTAAAAGCGATCTTTGCTTGAAATAATTTTTATCAGTCTTTCGAATCGGATCTTTTTCTTCCAAAAACAGGCTTTATTTTCGTGAGCAGATAAAACTTATAATACAGTTTACAACTGCTTATCTTTATTCATCACTGCTGCTTATTCACAACCGTGAACCAACAATTTGCAACTATTTGTTGGACAAAAAACGAGATGATCAAAAGGATAGCAGCACGCATGACTTTTTGCTGAATTGCATCAGAATAGTTCCAATTGCCTGTATTGCATTTTGTGCTGAATGGTACAGTTTTTCATATAATACAAAAATTCTCATTTGCGTAAAATTTTTAAAACTAGTTCCATCCAGCAAATGTGTAGTCTTCATCCGAAAGCAGCAAGAGAGTAGAAGCTGGTTTCTGATTTCAACATGCAGGCATGCAATTTTGTGAGCCAAATAATACTCACAAAACACCTCGATTGGTTGGCTCATTATTGCAAATGGAATATCTTTAATGATATTGAGAAAGATCTCGATGCATATACCTATGTATACACCGAAACAAAAGTTTGGACCATTGCGAACAGCAGACCTATTTGGGGAGAAAAAATTGTTATCATTTCCCCCGAAGGGTTATGAGGCAAAAGAGACTAAATACCGTTCACTCAGCCCCTCCAAGTGATGGCGCTATCTCATGCAAAACCTCCTTTTTAAGGAGAGTAATTGTTGCATATCTGTTCATGCACCAGACCCATTGCAAGGCCTCTACCAAAAAAGTGCTTGCAGCAACGCGTTCTCGTGGTACCTGCTAAAACATTTGCTTAAACCCATAAGAGGTTCTCGTGTTTGCAATGGTGTTGGCGTTTCTCCATAAGTCATTCGTACTTAAGAAATTACCTTTTCTTCCAAATAACTTTATCTATTTTTGTGAGTTGCGTTTCAAATCGAATTCTATAAGTTTGTTGCGGGATTTTCTCTAATTTTATGAAGCGATCTTTCCGAGTTTATAAAGAAACAAATTACGAAAATTTTCCTGATAAATGTTCCAAACCCTTTGCAAGGACTTGCCGTAAAGGTTTTCTAGATTAATTATGTAATATCAGCCGTAACAAGGAACTTAGTAATTAGCATTATATATTTTTAGTCATTGCAACAAGAACACTTTATGACCACTTCACACTTTAGATGGAACCAGTTACCAACGTACAAGTGGTACAATTGCAGCTAGCATTGGCACAACCTTTCACGGGGGGAAAGTATCGAATTTGTTAAACCTTTGCTTTCACGTTTTCACACAATCTCTCAGCAAAAAATTGCCATTGTTAAGCAAACTACTAAAACAACCTGGATTGACATTTTTTTGTTAGCCAATAAAGCTACTTTCGCATTTTTTTTACTTCACAACTACGGCACCTATTTGCTGCCCTGCCTGCAACGTTAAAACAGCTTAATTGTGCATTTTTTATTTCATTGAGGCATTCTCATATCAAACCACGCTTCAACCCCAGTGAAATTTCACAACTTGCAAGATCGATGAATTTGCCGTGGTGTATGCTATACAGGATTTGAACAGGTATTTTTCGCTGTTTCTTCTCTAACCATTAAATAAATTGGTCACAGCCTTATATGCAAGAATTTCGATTCAAGTAAGAAGCGCAAGCGCAACACTGGTTTGTAAATTTAAGCAGTCAGTTTTGTTTCGCTTTGCAACAATTTCCTTTCAAAGGGCTTTAAACTCAGAAGTTGAAATTGAAAAAGTAGCGGTAAATATAATGGTTACTCAAATAAAAGCATTATCTGTAGACGGCCTGTTACATCGTTTCGACTAATGGAAAACACAGAGAAACATTTTTGATACGAATTGTAGCAAGAAATACTGTTTTCAATTTTTCGACGAAAGAGGACCTTAGTTATTTTGTGTTCTTAAATGATACTGTAGACTTGAAAGCCCTAGGTTTGCTGTTGAGCATTCGAGTAGTCAGCCTGCTGCGCTCTGCCCTCACAACTATGCAATTGATTCTGACTGCACACATTTACATTTCAGCAACAAGACAGCATAAGAGCGATGCCAATAAATCTGCTTGCGAAGTGTTTTACTGGGAAATCGATTTCGCGTCATTTGCACATCTTCAGTCCCCTGTAAATCACAATCCTGAAGCAAGAGATCAACGTAAAACTGTTTGATGAAGAAAAACGCTTAGAAGATGTAACTAGCTTCGTAACTTACAGTCCAAAAGCGTTGGCCAGCAGTTCCCAACTGTACAGGCCGCATGCGCCTAAAGTGCTTGCCTGACTCTTTTACAGTGGTTCTCGAAATCAGCTGCTCGTTAATTGACCTTAGTTGATTTCTGATTTTGTTGTGAGAGCATTATGGGTGTAGGGTGCTTTTGCATGGGCGCAATTTGGTAGGCGACACGGAGGACGTGTCCCCCCCACTTTTTTAGACGGGGTAGACACAATACACAGACAGACAGACAGACAGACAATTTTATTTAACATCTGAAAAATCAGATATCAGGGGGAGGAGAATGACCGCAAGGTCTTCGAGTCATCCTCCCCCTCGAAACACAGTCGAACTGCTCAGAAGAA
>Ga0210059_1005963_pt1 | contig 19575 bp, 11 predicted proteins | sample Ectturendosymbi2_FD_188042 | JGI IMG/M metagenome (GOLD analysis project Ga0210059, IMG submission 188042) | Ecteinascidia turbinata endosymbiont from Florida, USA - Sample 2 (SPAdes) (version 2) | ecosystem: Host-associated > Tunicates > Ascidians > Unclassified | place: Key West, Florida... | reverse complement strand
AGATTGCTTGACCCCTTTGAGTGCGCGGTTTCAAGTACCTTGCCCAAGCGCACAGCAACGATACCACAGGCAGGTGCAGGGAGTCAGACGCTTCGATCCGGAACCGTCGCTTTTAAAACATTGCGTTGCGTCATCGAAGTCGCGAACATATTTGTATCAGTAAAAGCAATTACCGTAAAATTTCTCGTCCGAGAGAACACAACACGTAAAGAATTTCAACCCCTTGAGTTAACAAGCAAGGTAACTACAGAATTTGCCTATAACGGCACTTCTAGATGATTGCACTATGAACTTTATAGCCGCATTGACATTATAAGCAAATTGAAATGCATATAAAAGATGTCATCGCGACCAAACAAAATGTAAAGTTATGGGCGAATTGACGTTACAGAGGAAGCTGTTATAAACGAATTCAACTGTATAGAACAGATTTCCAAAGGTTTCAGGCCCCATTCGGATTAAACTAAAAAATTAGTTTCAGTGCAAATAGTTTATTTTTGGGGCAAAGTGTTATTTTCAGAGCAAATTTTTTCCGTCCCCCCGCAATGAAATGCCTTCCCGTGCGCCTAAGCCAGTATCTACCGGAGTGGGACAGTTCGGCGGTAAATCGGTTATAAGACATGACACCTTTAATGGGAGCGCTTTTTATGTACGGTACTTTTTCAAAAAATTCTGGTTTCAACCTAGGATTAAGGTTTAGGTATAGGGTTTAGCTTTAGGGAAACAAACAACCTTTGCAATCTAACCTTTGAAGTACAGTAGAATTCGCCTGTAACGACTTCGGCTATATCGTCACTTCGCCCATAGCGACGCTTTTTGTCGGTCCCCGCAGAATATTTTCTTCGTGTATAACGACAGTTGCAAGTTTTTTTCACAGTCTTGAAGTTTTAAGCACGGCTGCGAAGCTGCCACACAAACTTAAGACCGATAAGCAACACAGTTAAGCGGGGAATCGTTGAGCCGTGGGTGTGACGTAACAATGACATCAGGCAGTCAAAGGAAACCGTTACATGTTTTACTGTAATCGTCGCAGAAGAATGAAAGCAGAAAGCAGGCAGATTCCTCAGAACCTTGCCGCAAGTCTGAAGTTTGTTTGTTATGTTTTACTGTAATGTACTGTATCAGGGATTTTTGGGGTTTGTTGCGACTGTTGTCAGTTTGACCAGTGACTACTGGTTTGACTGTTCTTGGTTGAGCAGTGAGTACAGTGTCGTGTGAAAGAAGCAGTGGCCCATGCTGATGGTGGAAAATTCTCGAACAAAATTCAAAGCATGTGCTAGATAAAGCTGTCTCAAGTACAGTGCAAAAGAAACTTAGCGACTTTTTTGCAAGAGCGGAATGCAGTACTGTATTACTGCATGCTATGTTTTGCATGTAAATACAACTGCCAGTGATTTAAAATTCTTGTTTGTGTTTTTCTTACCAGAGTATTCGCGAAAACACGATACAGTAAGCGGCAATCCTAACCAAAGAACACTTTTAACCCTTGTGAGGCTCTGGCCTCCAACTAAAACACTATTTTAGGAACTATTTATTGCAGTTCGTCTGTAAGGTCAGTTCGCCATTAGTGACGCTTTTTCTCCGGTCCGTTGAAGTGCCGTTATAGTGCAATTCTACTGTATTTCAAAAACACTTTTTTCGTATAAAACGTGCCACCACCATCGCCGAAACGCCCCGTCACCGAAACGGCATGGCGGAACTGTCTTAGGCCCGTATACCTGGTCCTGGTGTACGGTTCACTCCTTGTACTCCCGTAGGGTTGAACACGAGCGAGCAAATTTGAGTCTGTAAGGCACGCAGGATCTGTACAACTGTACGCCGCAAAGGGTCTGTTGGTGGACTGTGTAGTGTTTGTAAAATGTACAGCGTGAAATCTACGAGTATTCTCAACGATGTACCTACTGTTTTATGCATCGCGTAGGTAAGGTAAAATGCACGCATTTTTTCAGAAATAACAGGCTTCATTATTGCAACGGAGACATTTGCAGTCGGAGATACATTTGAAACTTCTGACAAAATTTTGAAAACGCAGGGTGGATTTCAACAAACGAATTTTGACCAGCGATGCTCTTCACTACTGAAGAGATTCTCTTTAGTTCGTTATCTTCACCACTGCTCCGTCATCTATTCGCGCGGTTCGTTACACTCGGGCGTTTTCACAACCACATGGCGTCCTGATGAGAGTGCCGAATGGCTAATGGCTAGCCCCACAACCTAACCTTGCGGTGTCGTATGCCTAGGTATTACCAAAATGATAAAATATACCTCAACTAAACCTAAAGCATGCTCTATGCTCGTTTTTAACTATTTCAGCTATGCCTAACAAGGTCGAAAAAGCCTTGTTGAAAACATGTTACCAACCTGGTTATTTAATCCCCCAAGGGATTAAATATTTAATTTATTTTTATCCCCTAGGGGATTAAATAGTTACGTTGTTGCTTTTAGGACATAGCTTGCCAACCACCAACACTAGATGCAGTGGCGTAGCCAGCCCAGAAATTTGGGGGGCCAAAATGTTCGATTTTAGGCGAATGACACTATTTTGTTCAGAAAAACGCCTCTCAAAGCACAAAATGACTATATTTTCTAAAAATTTTTGGGGGAGCATGGCTCTTTTGGCCCTCCCTGGCTATGCCTATGACTAGATGGCCAATCAAAAGATGTAAAGAAGCAGATTTTTGCCTATTTTATAGAAAAAGGAAAAACAAGTTAATTGCGTCGTGATATTTTTTTATCAGGCCCTGATGACATCATACAATAAAGGGTGTTACGTCATAACGGGTAACATATGGTGGAAATACACTTTTCTTCCCATGGATACTATCCTTGTGTTACATCATAAACATATGAAGCTAGCCAACCATACATACCACATACTATTGCGTGTTCTGTCAGAAAAGGTTTTAATCAGTCGATTTGTACAACGAAAGAGCAGAAAACGAGATTGCAGTGTTTAGCTAGCGCAGGGGTGCCAAACTCATTTCAGTTCAGGGGCCACTTCAGGCAAATTTAATCTCAAACGGGCAGGACCAATGTAACCAATGTATAACACCCTGGTTATAAGTAATGACAATGTCCAACTGCTTTCATAACGTTAATGCAAAAAGTTCAAGCTTATCTGGAAATGATTTAGCACATTTGAGGAGCAACCTTTACGAAACACTCGAATGTTATATTCTTTCACCACTGAAACCTGCTGTGAACACACCAAACATACAGGTTTTCCATTTACATCCGCAAAAAAGTGGGAAACGGACCAAATGTCTTGGAAAACTCTGCATTCTTTGTCAAATTTTCACTTTTTCGATAAAGACATTTTGCGTAACGAAGCTGTTAGATAATAGAGAATGAAGGCTAAACTGAGCAATTTAAGGAAAGGCAAAAGTCCAAGTCCGAGAATGGAATAGTTCTACATCTAACAATACGTCCTTATTACGCCACAATACAATTTTCATCGCTTTTACTGTATTTTCGCGAAAAACTACAAAGATCTCATCCGCGTTTTCACTCCATAATATTTAAAACACTAAGTTGCTTGCGTCGGTGGGTTTAGTTAACATTTCTGTGTGTTTTTCAATACTAGAATTCCGGCGATGTCGATTTCAACATTTTAAAATATTCAATGCGCTATTTTCTGCAGTTATTGCTTTCTACCGATTCTCAAATTTTACCCGGTGGAATAGATTTCTGTTCAGTTTATTTTTCGGTCAATAATTGAAATAGAAGCTTTACTTAGCAAAGTTTAGTTAGAGTTGTACCGAGAACTCCGAATGTTTCGAAATCGACATCGCTGGAGCTCAAGGTATATTTTTTCCCGGATTTCTAGTGTTCAACTTTATCAACGGTGGTTTAATTTTTGCATGTTCATACTTCTTTGAAAGTACAAACTGGTTTGAACATGCAAAAGGAAATATCCAGAAAATGGGAAATTTTCTCGGGAGAAAAACAATAAAATATAAGTAATTGCCAGGCCCGGGCACGGGGGGGATGCAGGGGATGCATCCCCCCACCAGACCAAAAGAGGTGTTGACATGACACTTAATTTCATTGAAAATCATCGCCAAAAATATTTTTGTACTGCACATTACTTAATCGGTGAAGATGCTAAAAATTCACTTAAGCTGACAATTACTCAAAAACGTTTCTTCGTTTCATTAGATGAGCTGACCTTGTTTGTGGAAACCGATATCAAGCAGGGGGGGAAAACGGGCATTTGTCATCCCTGGAAATTGGGATTAAGAACGAAATATTTCTGGAAAACCTGAAGTCGGCATCTTAATTCCGATTAACTGATTTGATTCTTACAATGACAGTTTTTTTTCCGGTATGAAACTCACACTGCACAAGCGTCAGGTTCACAGTTATAGTGTCATGCAGTGATGAGCTTGCGGTTCACTCATGTCCCCTCCTTTGTCTGCAGAGGCGGGTTGCGAAAGTCGCGAGCGGATTGTTCTACTTTTGGTCTTTATTGCGTAACAATAACATGGCAACAGATCTGCAAAGGTTCACTTTATATTACGGTTGCAGGTGTTTTATTGCCTGAGACTGTTGAACGTACACTTCTTGGCAGATAATGCAGCGAGACAGTGACATGCTGATAGCGGCAAGCCACTTACATTTATCCTTTGTGAAAAGAAGCATGAGTGAGTCTACATAGCAATGCTTCCACAAATTTGAAAAATCCAATTATTAGTGCGAGTGTGACCAATGTGCCTGAGTGTCAAACTATACTTACGCAGGCTTCTTTTCATGCAGTATAAAATTATGTGGCTTGTTAGAATACATCTATGCAGGCTTGTGGGAATACGTCTTAATCGTTAAGGTTTAGTTCTGACATCTGAGTGAATATTGAGTGCAAAGCCATATTTTCCTGTGCCAAGTTTTCGTAATTTATCTGGTCAATTTTGCAAAACCTGCGTGGTGTTCTAATTATGGTAAGCTTGTCCGTAGTCGTGTCAACACACAGGTCTCCTTAATTGTCCGGTTTGTGTAGCAAGGTTTTATTGATCGCTTTGGACGCGATTCCAGACGTTTGCAGCTCTTGTTTCTAAGTGATGCTGACATGTCCTGCAGCTGACCCCACAATCAGGGTGGAGAGCAACCGCAATTCCCCCCTACATATTCAAAAACATGTTCAGTTGTTAGTTCAGTTGAATATATCAGCTGGATGTGGCCTTGCTTGCTAAATACTTAAAGTCATAATTTGTGGATTCGTTGAAAACCATGGCAATCCAATTATTTTTTCTTTACAGATCATGGCAATGCTTACTTGAAAAGAAATGCCCTACGTTGAAAATTTGCAGATAACCTACTGTGTAAATCGCCGTAATACTAATATATCTTGCTATTGCTGCCAACGAAGCGTTTTTTTGTGATTGTTACCGCAACATGGGGCATTTCCTTCGTAGTGTAGAAAGGATAAAGCGTTTTGTGAATGTCCATTTGCATTGCATCGTTAACAATTTTCCCTCTAAGGGGCGCAAATACTCAGGACCACCAGAACTGTTGCGCAGTGAAATCTCATTCTTGCGCACATGCAACAATCCAAAGCAATGGAAAAGTACGCAAACAAAAAGCTATTTGAATGAAATATGTATTTTGCTTGTATTTTGATAAGATTGTATACTTATTATATAATTCACAAAGTTTGTAATTCATTGAAAACGCCAGTTACTCAGCCCTAAAATAATTATGCTCACTAAAGCAAATACTGGCTCAGTGTAAAATTATCTTAGAGGGACACTGATCGTCAGCAATTTGAAAATGATAAACGAAATGTAGACGTTGCCCCCCTTGGAAATATATCTGCGGACGCCCATGAATGATCGTGCTTTCTCGCTTTCGTTTTTTCGTTACTTTCGTGCTTTCACTTATTACGAATTGTTTGTTTCTTTCCGTACTCTTAATTCGGTTTCGAAATGAACAGAATCATCCCGCTTCTTGTTATTATTTCATCAAAATTACCAGCTTTAACAAATGTTGTACACAAATTACTAAGGGCGTTGCAGACTATTCCAAACGACAATTAAAAACTGCAAGGTTCCCTATTCAAAGAGCACTGATCTAAACCACATCCAAGTGACTACGCTCACTTGCTGCAACATACAAGTCAAACAGGCAACTGCACTACTGCACCATGCTGGCTACTGCCACCGGTAATTGTGATGTAACAAACATAACCTAGAATGAAAATAAGTATTATGTCGTCACGTGAACTGTTTATCTCGAGTCCTCGGGGTATCTGCGCCGATGTTATGCGCCCACCTTGCTTGTTGGTTACGTAGCTGTGCAGTGTTAAAGTTTGACCAGTTTTACCACTCAAACTTCTTCTAAACCAAGTTTTGACTTGTTTCCTCGGAAATCCACGTAGGCCTAGGCGAAAGTGATTGATATACGCAATATGGTCCTGTGAAGCATTGGGTTCATTGCAAATCGATATCGCATTCCCCTCACCAAATGAGCCTGTGTCCGCTACCGGCAATTGCGTTAAGGTGTCAAGTAATTGAAATCTATCGCCAGTAATCGAAGTATAACCGGATAAACTTCTCAAGCAAACAAATAAGCTTTTACTTTACAAAATCATCCCGCGGGCCGGATTCAACCTAGCAACGGGCCGGTTTTGGCCCGCGGGCCGTATGTTTGACACCCCTGAGCTAGCGCGATACCGAAATTTGTAATGCCTTCAGGAGCTAAAAAGCGCAAAGTTTCTAAGGAGGCAAGCGCAAGAATCGAGAAAAAAAGCAAGTAACGCATTATTAGGCATTGCTAGATTATTTTAAAGAATAAGACATTGCTGAAGCAAATTGCGCCTGAAGATGAATATTCAAACATATTATTTGACGTTGGTCGTGTGAACAGAAACAATTTAACCACATCTTGTTTCGTTTTGGGTAGGAAAATCAAATTTTCCCTAGTCTTTTTTTTGGTTCTCAAATCGATGGTAGTCCTGCTTATATGCGAAGAGTCTTCCAACACCTGACTTGATATGAAGAAAAAACGGATCTAACACGCGCATGAGGTTTTCTAAGCACATACAGAAAATCTACAGTGCGTACAATTTGTATGATATGTATATTTCGCTGCGCAGATACGATTTTGTTGCGGATGTGATTAACAATGGACATATGGAAATAAAAAATAGTTTGGTCTGGAAATAACGATCACATGTCCCAGGAAGACGTATGCAAATTATGGGTAGCACTATACCCTGCTTTTCCTGACTCGTGTAGTAAAATAAGGTTTCCTGAACGGGGTTCAAATTTTGAAATCTCTCAGTGTAAGATCAAACGCACTCTTGTGGTAGGTTAGAGTGCATGACTTATCCTAAACTGTACAGCTGTCCTTGTACGTTTTTTCCAAATCTGGTTTTGAGCTACTCGATCACATAAATGGTATAAATAAAATCATGTCTATTATTAAAGAGCGTGAAGCTAACGGTAGTACTGCATTCCTTTTCCTGCATTTTTGATCGAATGAAGTAGAAATGGTTGCAACACTCGCCACTATACCGTATGTACGCACATGCTAGTTTAGGTATCAAATGATCTAGCTTAATTTTCCAGTACTTTAGAGCAACCTTGGCAGATTCTCTTTTGCCTCATGTCTATAGCACGTAGCACGTTTTTACTAAATCATGCAAGAGGTTTTTAAAAAGTTACACCTGTGCTGTTCAGTGGTGTGTTTAAGAGGAGGCGAGCGAGGCACTTGCCTCGGGCCCCCCCTTTTTGGGGGCCCCCCCTTGAGATATTACGCGCATAAATTTTCCTTATTTTTGGTGAAAAACGTATTATTCACTCACATAATATGCTACAAAGCAGATCATAAGCAAGTATTTTGCTTTCAAAGGGCCCCTTACAGAAATTGTAATGTGCAAGTACTTTGCTTTCAAAGGGGCCCCAACAGCAACTGAAATATGTATGTACTCTGCTGTTAAACTTTATCGAAGGGGCCCCTAAAAGAAACTGTAGTGTGTAAGTTGCAAGTTCTCTATTTTCAAAGGGGCCCCCAACTGCAACTGTAATGTGTAAGTACCTTGCTTTCACAGGGACTCCCAATAGCAATTGTAATGTGTAAGTACCTTGATTTCAAAATGGCCCCCAACAGTAACTGCGATGTAAAAATCCTTACTTTCAAAGAGGCCCCCAACAGCAATTTTAATGTGTAAGTACTATATTTTCAAAGGGCCCTCCAAAAGCAATTATAAGTGTAAGTAGGCCTACTATGCTTTCAAAGGGGCCTCCAACAGCAATTATAATGTGTAAGTACTATGCTTTCAAAGGGTCCCAAAGAGCAATTATAATGTGTAAGTACTATGCTTTCAAAGGGGCCCCAACATTAACTGTAACGTAACATTCCCTGCTTTAAAAGAGGCTGCCAACAGCAACTTTAATGTGTAAGTACTATCTTTTCAAAGCGACCCCACCACCATCTCCAAGGTGCAAATCAAGAAAAGCTTCAAACAACTTCTATAAGCCTACCTAAAAAATTGTGGGTTAAAATTTATTCCAAAAAGTTCTGAAAAGACCCTATCAAATACGAGAAAATATACCAAAAGATAACTTTTTATACAATATGAAAATTTGTTATAGCAAATGATGATTTTTAGAGATTAGAGTGTTTAATTTTTTGAAAATGCCACAGTTTAACAGGAAATATCCAAGTGGAGCAGAAAAAAACAAGGGAAAAGTAAGAAAGCATGAAGATTGATGAAAAATGTAAAGGTCTTCTGGACAGATTTGTTATTGTAGCAAGTGGTACTGGTGAGCCTACAGAGGAGAGTGCAGGTTCACACCCAAGTTGTTAACAGTAGCTATGTCTGTCTAGTGCATAATCAGATGTGCCATACACAAAACTCAAATTTTGTAAAAATGAGGTTGATAAATACATGCTTTAGATCATTCATATTCTTATCAAAGATTTTTTTTTTATGTCTCTGAAATGAAAAGGTTAGACAAATTTCTCATTTCTTGTGATATTCTACCTTTCTTAGTGAACATTTGCATCAGAAAATAAGACAACATGCAATTGTTTTAGCAGTGACCATACTACATCTTTTAACTTATAGAATATTATCTTTTTAGTTTACAAAGTAATTTTGTATTATTGCTGTTGTGCTGCAAAGACTGCTAATAAGCAAGGCTACATTCATGCTTCCTATCAAGCAGCAGATATGGCATTTTTTGAGTATTATGAGTACTCATTTTTTCTACAGATATTTCAGATATTTTAGGTGGTTTGAATTTAGCTCATGCTTGAAGTCACACATTATTTGAAGCTTGACTAGTAAGTGTTTGGTTTGAGTTAGACTTGCTAGGTGATGTTAAATTTTTTTTGGCCAGTTGTAAGCCAGTATAGCTTCAACCGTTTTTTCTTAGCACAGATTTAATCAATTGTGTAGGCTACTTGCTAGAAGTATTTGCAATAAGGTATATGATGAATTATTTCCTACTTTTGCACATTTTTCAAACAACTAGTGTCAATGCAAGATGAGGGCACCCTTGACTAATCCAGCCTCAAAGATTTCCAAAACAAGTCTCCGGTTGGACGATTTTGTATGCTATGTTCTTGTAGTCAAAAGGATAATATTTGAAACAATTTTTTTGTTTTGAATATTCTTGGTTGTTGTTTATGGTTTCATTTATTCCCATGAACGTGAACAAATTCAGGATACTAAATACCAAGCATTTTATCAAAGGGGGAAAGTGTGAAACTTTTAAAGGAGGTGTAAACGTTGTGGTGTATTGATGGTGAATGCAGGGAAATGGTGCGTGAAAATAAAAAAGTGGAGGCGATGCCAACTTGCTATTGCCTAACTTTTATGTGCTGCCAGCTTTGTCTTCCCATTTTCCAGTGTTATCAAAGCTTTGTATCAAGAACACCCTTTTGCATTTTCTCCTGCTATGTCAGTCATGCCGTAGTCTCAGGAGGGTAGGCCTATCCTTCAGTGGCCGTATCTTAGGCTTGATCAAAGTGCTTATCACGGTTGGCTAAGAATGATGACATCATCAGAGGGGCCCCCCTTTTTAGTCTTGCCTCGGGCCCCCCCAACCTTAAACCCACTACTGGTGCTGTTACATAATGCTTCTTATGACTATTTCTTATCGCCTGTTTTTGAAAATTTCCATGCAAACAGAAGTCCAAGCTCAAAACCATAAAGATGAAGCATGCTCTCTAAATAAGGCAGCTGAATCCAAAAGACATTCTCTTCAGACTCCATTTCTGGATTGACGACACCATAGTCTGTGGAAAGTAAAAGGTGTTCTCGGTATTTTTAAACTTAATAACGTTATTCTAAGACATAGGTTCTGAAAGTGGGGTACGTGGACTCCCAGGGGTTGAAAAAATTGGTGTTTGGGGTCCGTCAATTGGCAACAAATTCAGAAATTCAGAGTGATGAAGAATTTGAAAAGATGTCTGCGTTAAAGCAATAATACTAAACATCTCCTCTGGACTAATCGCTGTTTTGTATTCCTGAGCAGTCCAACATACTTGGCCGCTTTGAGCATCAGCGTCACGGCACTATCAAAGGTCACTGTTACATTGCTGAAGTTGGTTGACAATCTTCATTGTTACTTCACAAATACAAAAGTCAACAGAACATAAGAACGACTACTTAGTCATCTCTTAGTATAAGTGCATGTTCGCTATAACCAAGGCTAGCACACCGTCCTTATGTGCAAGATTTGTCCTTTGTATGAAAGGGACAGTCTTAGAAAACTTTATTGTACTTACTTTTAAGAAATGCTCTTATTTCGGACTTGTGTCCTTGTTTTATCTCAATTTCAGCAATGATTTCAGAAAGTGGGTTGAAGCAACGAATGATTTAGAACTTTATTTCTACTTTCCTGACCAAAAGTTTAGATTAGAACCACCTTGTAAAAAGTGACAGGTTGTGTTGATAGGTTGTATGAGGCTGACGTATTCATTTGCTCGTTTGTTGCAATCACTTTATTTGTTCACAGAAGGCATGAATACAATCTCATACATGATTTTTACACCTATGCTGTTCAAATTAAAAAAAAATATGCCGATAAATGTCGTTTTTGTAGTCGTTCTTATTTTTGAGTCCAAATCAATGGTAGCCCTAGCGATAACCTTGGAGGCAAAAACAGGTAGTGCGAGCAAAAACAGCTGGACGGATGAGAGATCCAATTTTAACTGACCTAAACGAAGTGAATGACGTCGAAGATTTTAAAGAAACTCTCATATTTGCGTGCCAATAGTGGAGCCAAGACAAAATTCTCTTGAATTTCGCTGTCTTATTTCTGGGTTTCCCAGCTACAAACTCGCAGTACAGTGGCTTACGTCGCCAAGGGGGATTTGGTGGGTCTATCTCCCACAAAGAAGCCCCCCAAATTGAAATATGGAACACTATAAATCAGAGACGTTTTTGTCAATTTTTAGGCTGTCAAGTCTTTACGACAGTTTTGTATCAGCGTGAGGTTGCCTTTTCAAGTTTGGTGAAAACCAAACTAAAATATCGAAACATGATGGATGTTCAACTAGCTTTGTCCAAAATCAAGCCAAGAATATCAAAGCCTGTTGGTCCTTGTGCATTTTGTTCATGTTTAGCCAGTCTGCTGTTTATTCGTTTTTTACAGTATCCGGGGGTCCGCAAAAAATCAATAAATGACTTAAGGGTCCGTGACATGAAAAAGTTTGAGAACCGCTGCTCTAAGATGTGTGCACGGGACATTCCAACTTCAAGCCAAATTTACAGTCGTAGAGCAGCAAGAACAACGCGTCATGTAATAGTCAACTTGTTCTTGTGGCAGCAAGTGTACTGACCACACTTGGCGCAAATTCGTCAGCAGACATAAAACTACAAAATTTCAAAAATCTTAGAATCACAAAGCGCACCAAGAAGTATGTCCAGAACGAACTGTCGATTTTGACGAGTCAGAAGTTTTGTTTCCACTTACAGTAAAGGCAGAGCGTAAATACCTTGGGTCCGCTGACACTTCAAAACAACTGCCTCTCGCTAAAAGTCGTTACGAGCTCCACACCACTGCTCCTTTCTAATGCTCAGATTTAGCGAGTTCACTAGCTAATTTACCGCTCTCAAGAAAGATCGAGTGCTAATCTTGCCCGTTTTTCATGCTTTTACACTCTTCTTACGTGCACTGTGGTGTTGGTTCTCTTTAGGTTTTGTTTCAAAAACTTTTTCTGACAATGAAAAAAAACTTTTGCTGACAATGAAAAAAGTTGCTGACAATAAAAAAAGTTACTTTGAGAACGTAGCATGGTTTCTTTTACATAATTCGTTCTTGCATAATTGTTTCTTGCATAATTCTTTTATCATACGACTAGTGAAGATATTTGCGTTTCTCATTGTTCGAAGAGTTTTTTGTGAGTGTTGTATATTTGCTAAGGGCTAATGGAAAAATCGGCTTGAAAATTAAAAAATCTCTTAGGTGATAACACACTGATATGACATTTTTGCTGGAACAACGTTGTTGCAGATAATATTTTTTAGTAAAGTTCAGTTTCATTTTCGTTTATGCTCGGTTTCTGTACTCTCTTCAAAGTATCACGAGTGGTCTGCGGCGCCCACTGCTTGCGCCGTTAGCCAAACGGCTGTAATCGCAGTGAACGCTGCACTGGTGGTGAGCCAACGGCAGCACTGCGCGGAAGCTAGTGGCGAGCCAATGGCAGCACTGCACTGGTGGTGAGCCAATGGCAGCACTGCGCGTAAGCTATTCCTTTGCACCCACGAGGCTGCACAAGCAGCAAGTACCGTTTGTCAAGTCTTCGGCATGGCCCGGCCAGGAATCGATCCAGACCTGCGAGTTTCAGTGGCGCATTCTCAACCCACTTTACCATCTAACAAGCTGGTTTACCGATTATATTTATGTTTTTAGGAAAACGTTATCACTATCCCGTACGATATGAGTAACAAGATAAAATAGAATTATCCAGTCGTAGTTCAGCATGGTGCTTATGTCATATGACGCCACGGTATTATTTTATTTTACTTGCAGCCGGGATACGAGGCAATCGTAGGAAAATAATACTCGCAGAAGCGTTGAAAATAAATTATTTGGCTATGCTGTTGTTTGTTTTTTTTCGGGAAACCAGTTGGCGTATCAATCAAGCAAACGTGGCTAGGCACACTTACCAATTATTTTCTTTCATTTTTGATAGCGGCACACAATTGCCAATTGCCCTCCATGCACCATACCAGGGAATGTAAATGCCGTATTTTGACAGGTTTGAGGTCAATGACAGCGTGACCATATATGCCCACTTATGCTATTTAATCCTTTGTCTCAGATTATTATGAATAAACAACTTATTTGAAAATTTGGCATTGTTTTTGCTTAATTTTGCGTAATGGGATATTAAAATGCACTTTTTTATTTTTGAAAATTGTTACAGTTTTGCGAAGTAAATCTTCAATAACCCATAACTGCGCTCAAAAAGTGTTTCTTTATCTTCTAAAAAATGTTTTGATCACATAAAATGTCAAAATAATGTTTGCTTGCTTCAATAGTCTTCGCTTTTATAATCTTTAAAATGTTATATTCTGTTAATGTAGTTTTCAGCGCTTGGGTTTCAATAAAAACTTTTCAAGTCATTTTGTTCTAACTGTTGTTTTTGCCTCAAGATTGGGATAATATTCTTACAAATCAAGATGTATGCTGCCAATTATCTTCATTTCATCTGAATGAAAGCAATAAAGATTATTTAATGCAGAATAAAAAACTATATTTTAATTTAAGAACTCGGAAAAGCGTCAATATTGCATAAAATGTAAAAATGGAAATTCCCCGTTTACTAACTTTTCTGAGCAATGACGCTTTATCAATATTTTTACCTTATGTACAAAATAACATATTAGGCACTTACAGTAAATTCTTCTGCAATTGCAGTTTATTAGGGTTTTAACTCGAGTATTTTGGTTGAGCCGCTAAAATGCTTAACTTACAACCAAATACTAAAACGACAGATGCTTCAGAAGTAATGAAAGTTGAATGCATTTTTAAGAAAACTACCCAACGACGTGATGGCACTTGCAAAATGACCAATCTCTTAAGAATGAAAAAACTTGAAAAAAAACTTGAAAAAACTATAAAATTGATACGCAAGCTCTACACCAACTAAAAATAAGACTGATAAAATTTATTTTGTGTAAGCGAATGCTTGAATGTAGAGTTTATGCCCTGTTTTGCTCTCAGGTTAAACTGTTTTAGCTTACAGCATCTTCGCAAAGAACGCTTTCATAGTTCGAAACGACAGCTGAGCGGAAAATTAAGCACGCTGCTTTTCTTGTACTTACATGATCATATCACGGTGAAATTCTTTTAAAGTCGGTTCAGCTTATTCATCGCCAACGAACGACGTATCGACTTTCGTTAGAACTGCTTGCATTTCTTGAACCATCAAATGGTTGTATCCTGATTTCCTATACAACTTTTGCTTTAAAGCATCTTGGATTTCGTCCATCTGATGACGTACGATTTTCATGGAGGTTCTTGGGAAAGTTTCACTGGTCACAACGCCCCGCTCTATGGAAACACTGGTACACCAAACACGCAGAAATTCAACGTGGTACGTTGGTGTCTGTAAAATACAATGCTTAGTTAAAATGCACTACAAGATCATTGTTTTCAGTTCCAATGCGAATGCATTGAAAACTGGCATCTTGGAATGTATTTTTATGCGCTTCTTGCAGTGATGCTGCAAAAAATCGAAAATTAGCTGCTCAGGAAAAACGGTCAGCTACTGCTGCGCTGCGTGTCAACGCCACAACACCAACTTGTTTAAAACAAAGCACAGGACGGAGCGGCGCAAAAAATGGCGAAGAGCTGAAGGACGTTTGAATGTGCTTTTCATGTAACCTTTGACTTCGAGCCGTTTGCGATGGCGTTGCTAACCTTCACTTTCACTGGTTCACATCGCAGAAGTCCTTTTTTTTGTCGCGCAAGTTAGATAATTCCAAAGCTTGTGCAAGGTCCAGTTTGACAGAGTTTTTGTGGCGTGAGTGTTTTGGCGTACCGAGGTGGTTAAACAGACGCGCGACACGCCTTTCGCTGAGCACTGAAGGTTGTCGAAAACCAAAAAACTTTGACAATCCTTACAAGGTACCAAGAAATTTACACGAGTTATGAAAATGAACGTGGAAAGTTTGGATATAGTACAGATGTTTCTTTAAACTCTGAAGTTGTGAAATTTCGTGGGATTTCGTTCTTCGAATAAAATGGTTTAGTATTTTTTGGCTCTTTAAGCTTAATTTCGAAAACACAGTAAATTCTCTTCAGATTCTGCTCCGAATATCGTGGACACATCCGTTACAGATCCAGAAAAACAGTCTTCGTGTGCATCTACATTTACGCTTTATAATTTTCGGGGTGCATGAGAACGTGCCAGTTGTTTGTTCCCATGGGGAAAGTGCTTGGATCGCTACGTACTGGATATAGAGTCCGCATCGCTTTATATCTCAGAAATGTGCTCATCAGACTGAATAGAAAGAAATGCCGTAAGCAGACCTGCATAACGAATAGTCTAACTTTCCTAACGGAACAACAATTTTGTATAAAATAAATGACCATCTAAAAAAATTGCGTTTGATACAACAGAGTCAATAAAGAAGCGAGTTACTGCTGGCAACAGAATTCCAAAATTGTATAGTAGAAATTTAATCTTTTTTTAATCAAAAATGAAACAATAAATCATGGCTAATTATAGCATTAGCACTGAAAGGCAATAAGCCAGATGTGTCAAACTGGCGGCCCCGGGCCAAATCCGCCCGCCATGCCCCGTTTCGTGGTCCGCGTTATGTCAGTTTTGTGCTTACATTAGGTCTGATAGAGTTACGTTTATTATTATGTCATAGCAGAATTACGTTTTTTGTTGATAGTCATATACGGCTAGATTTTAAAATGTTGACATCAAAACGTTTTATCATAACACTGGACCAACCTATCCCAACGTAAAAGAGACGACATCGAAAACCATGTCAACGTTCACTAGTATTTATGTCTGCGAACACCTGTCATCTTTAATGTTATCAACTCAACGTTGAAAGTTGCGACTGCACACTCTTTGGTGCCAGATATTAACATACTTGTAACTGCCAAAAATGTCAAGTTTCTTGGGGTCGCAGTGCTATGAATAAATAGTAAATAAAAGTGTCGATGGTGTATCATTATGTGCAACATTGTCTGGCCCGCGTAAAATCTAAGTGCGTAAATATGGCCCACAGCACCAAATGAGTTAGACAACCTTGCAATAAACGATAGTCTAGTTTTTGCTTACAGCAATCCAATTACAACCCATACCCTGATGCTTTGTAAAGCCAAATAAGTTACAGCTGCCCGAAACACCTGCAGCACGCAGTTCTTTCATCCGTTTTTTTTCTAGTTTATGTCTTTAATCCCTACTTCCACGTATGTTTCCCTTTCCTGCGTTTTCACCTTTTTCACAGTCGTGTTGTGGGCTTTTGCTTCTTTGTATGTGTCTCTTTTGTTTACATTGTCACTGATGGCAAGTGTATTGAGGCAGCTGCCTGGACAGTTGCAGGAGGGTGGTATGGTGGCGCGCGAGGACAAAGTCAGTTTGACGCCTGATGGCGCGACCCAGACACAAGGTTGCATTTCGGTAATGGTGGAAGAAAAGCTTTTGCAAAGCATTGAGTAAAACTATCTTGCAATTATCCGAAATCGTACAAGTGCTTTCATATTTCTACAAAGTTTACTAATATGATAAGCCTTTTTTCAACACCTTCGCTCCTCTGTCAATATGCTTCTATTGTTCTTTCTTTGCAATATGCATCAATTTATTTCGCTGTTGGCAAATGCAAAAATTATGTATATATACAGTATATATATATAAATATATGCATATATATATAGTTGAATTGTAGGTCATTTTAGAATTCAGTTTACATATCTACACCACTTTCGTACTACTGACTGATTGGACGAGAATAGGTTCATCAAAACATTAATTATTATCCTGCAGTTCCTTATATTTCAACTTTGAAGCTAGTATTTTTGTGAACAGATTAATTGCAAGTTGTTTGCAAATAACTGTTTCAACACTGTGATCTTTTCCAAGTTTCATTTCTTATCTAACTACTTTTATAAACTCACATTTACCATAAAAATTCCAACATTACAGAAATGCTTGAATTGTGCTGAAGCAAGAGACAAACTTAGGAGCATGGCCAAGCGGGAGAAATAAAACATTTTCGCCGAATAAGATTGTGTTGTCATGTGTCGCGCGCAACCCGCTATGGGTGTTGAAACTTATAGGTTCAGTACATGGCGTCGGTTTTTGGTACGAAACCAGCTCTAGGGTCAGAACTTACATATGAGGTTACATTTCGTTTGTTTTCTCTAAGTCTTGCTTTGCGTATTTACCATATCACTTGTAAACCTCGCTTGTAATTTACGGTAATGAAGATGAGTAAAAAAAATTAAAGCGATTTTCAAGTACAAAAATTTTCTGAATGTTTTTACTGTGTTACGTCTGTAGAGACTTCTGATTAAAAAATTAATCTTTATTTTTACTTTGCAGCATGACGCTGTTAACATCTGGTTGGATGGTGGATGCCCACCAAATAAGCTAATCTTAGGTTTGGCAACATATGGAAGGTTGGTGATTTATTGTTATTAGATAGATGAATCTAAAACATTTTGCAGGGATTTTTCTATGAATTTTGTACTTGTATTTTATTCATAAAATTCTGTATTTTCAGATGCGTATGTCAGTTAATAAAATAGATAAGATTACTTTTAAAGTTTTATGGGGGACGGCTTGTTAAACGACAAAAAAACGGAAAGAAATTTGCAGTCAACGTTAACTTACTCCCATATCAACGCAAAGATCAAGCTTTGTGAGTTGAAGTCGATCTGAAACGTATGGTATATCTGTGGTTCGGCTACTGCAATATGTTTTGCAGTAGTTAATATGACCGCATAAAAACAGATGACTATTTTTCTTATTGCAATATTTCATCATAAAATCAAGTCACCTTCACATAATCAAATATGAAATGAAACCAGAAGCAGTGTTCGCCAAAAGAATTCCTTTAATGTTAAAAAGACACCTACTTATTAATGTTTAAAAAAATACATATTTCGCCTACTGAGTAAACATAGTCAAATAACCCCGCGAAGGGTGAAACAGGCAATCTTGTTCATACAAAATCTGAATCAGTGCTGTAAGTTCTGGATATCTGCCATGGTGAAACCTAATGACAAAAACGAACTCGAAAATAACAAACAAAATCCATGCAAGCTTAAAGAATTCAAGGGCTATTCGTTATGATCGAAAAAAAGAACTCGATTAGTTAAAGTCGATTTGGAGGATTAATATGTTTTTACTCTTCTGAGGATTTCAAAAGGTATAATGATAAGTTTTGATTTTGCCTACTTGTACTAAAAAGAGGTTGTATTTATTAATTGATGCGTGTTTAATTACTACTTATTAACTGATTTTAATCATGAATTGATGGATTTCAAAAGCTTTGTTCCGACCAAAGAATTATGTGGCATGTGCAATTTTTTCAAAATTTCTGGTTGCAACAGGAAAGTATGCACAGTTCTTTTCGTAAATCTCCATACAATTTTTAAGGAACTTTTTACACAGGTAATGAAAATAACGGCCAAAGAAAAAGATGCAAACGACATTTTGCAGACGTTTCAGTAACTCTTGCTGCCATTATCAGTGTATTTGCAATTGGACTGCAGTGCTCTTGCTGCAAGTTCTTATGTTCAGTCGGGACAAAAGCGCTGTAAAAAATAAAAAAACGCAAGATACCCGAAAGCTTCAAAGCTGGTTCTCGGTTAAGGACCGGCAAGTTTTACTCAACCGGTATAAAGGTGTTTACAAGCTTCCTTGCTCGTGCGATGCCTGCTACATCGGGCAAACGCAGCGCAATTTAATAAATCGTATAGAAGAGCATCGAACGTCAGTAAGCTCGTCAGTCTGCAGGCACTTGCAAGCCAACCCAGATCATCGGGTTGACTGTCACGACCCCGAGGTCATTGGCAGTGACAACAGTTGGCGGCTGCAGATTCTTGAATCTTCATTGATTCAAGAACACAAGCCAGAGTTGAATGCAAACGCCCCATCGATGCCTCTATGCATTTTCAACCTGTAACAGAGCTTAATGCCTCACCATGACGTCAGGCGCCATCACCATCGACACCTATCCAGCTGAGTCACGTGACTACTTATGCTGCGCGCCACTACGTCACTACCGTAACAGCTTTATGGGTTTTTCAGTTTTCACAGCGCTTTTCTCCCGACTGACCATAAGAACTTGCAGCAAGAGCACTGCAGTTCATTTGCAAATTCCCTGATGATGACAGGAGTTACCGAAACGCCTGCAAAATGTTGTTTACATCTCTTTGACCGGTATTTTCATTATAAGGTTATTCAGCACTTGAAAAGACGTTTGGTGGTACAGAACTTGAAGATGGCGTGAAGTAGGAGATTCATCCCAAAGCTTTTCGTCTGACACTCTTCAGGGGATATCGTCAGAATGAAGTGGAGATACTACCGAACTGGTTTATATACAGAAAAGAAGAGATCTCATTGGTTAAAGCAGTGGCCAATAAGAAAGGG
>Ga0210059_1005960_pt1 | contig 19582 bp, 9 predicted proteins | sample Ectturendosymbi2_FD_188042 | JGI IMG/M metagenome (GOLD analysis project Ga0210059, IMG submission 188042) | Ecteinascidia turbinata endosymbiont from Florida, USA - Sample 2 (SPAdes) (version 2) | ecosystem: Host-associated > Tunicates > Ascidians > Unclassified | place: Key West, Florida... | reverse complement strand
AAAGCCACAATGCTTTCGCATTTCACCTAGACTAGTCCAATTTAGGAATTAGCGCCCTACTCCGCAGTAGTGCTGTAGCAAGTGTTACGTGTTATCTAATAATAGTGTTAAGAATGTGTCTGTAACCCTGTGGTTCTGTCTTCAATGCAGTTGCAAAAAGCGTCTGTAACCCTGTGATTCCACCGGCTTCAATGCCTTGTACTACGTTTTGTTTTGTCTGTTTTTATCAACCTGCGTTCTGCAGAGTGTGTGTGTTCATACTATGGACTTCGTGTCTGCTCACAAACAAATAAATAAAATAAAAATATTATGAAATTAATATCACAGCCTTCTATATGCAGTGTGTATACTTTTTTAGTTTTAGACAGGGATATTACACGAAATAACATACTTACATATTTACATCAGCAAAATGCGTATGCCGCCAAGACATCCCTTAATTTTTTCGTTTGATCCCCTGGAATGAGTAAACTATTAAAAAACCAAGCGGTGGGCTTACCGGAGACTAAAAACCAACAGGGAAGAACATTTGACGAAACAGGTTGGGTTCATATATACATAAGTAAAGAAAGCAAAAAAATATGGAAAAGTAATAATGAGGAAGGTGGCGGCAAGCAGAAAAAAAGTAAGAATCGTAATCGACAATGAAAAACAAGACCTATTTCAGTTTGTGAATGTTTGATTATGATCTTCAAAATGCTTTATTAATCCCTATATCTTGAAATAAGCACGAAACATGATCTTCTTTCATTTTAAATTCTTGTAAGCAAATTTGAGAGGTGGAAAGGTTGGCGGGCCCCGGGCGGCACTTAGCCTGGCCTGGCCACCCCCTCACTGCGTTAAACTGTTCCCCCTAAGGCCTTAAACTATAAGCAGCTTTGTCATTCGGGGGTCTGCAAATTAGATGACCCCTGACCCTTCGCAGCCTCCCCTGACCCTTCGCAGCCTCCCCTGATCCTTCGCGCAAATTAGATGACCCCTGACCCTTCGCAGCCTCCCACTCCCTCATGCATTTTATAAATCGATGTATACAGTAAACCTCGGTTAATCCGGATCTTCGCCAAAACCGGACAAAACTGGTGGTACGGATGATTTCTACCGTTATTCTTTATAAAAATCTTCGGTTTATCCGGATTTTTTAATCTGGATCTTCGCCTATGCCGGATAAAATCTGCTCTTTTCACATCTCGTAATCCGGATTTTTGTCTCTAGGAAAGATTCAGCAGCTTTCGGATGCAACACAAGCGTGTTCATGATCACCAATGAGCGTGTAGAATTATCATAACAATGGCTGCAACTGCGTGCAACATTCGACTAATCGTAGACACGCTTGTCGCTTATTGCGTCACACATGGGCATGGCTTATCATGTTGAACGTAACACTCACGGCACGCCGATGTGGCTGTACCACGGTTTCAGTCTATTGATCAGAGTTGAGTGTGCTTGTGTACAACATTATCTCTACGTGTATTGTACTCGGTAACGTGTCTGGAGGGCATTACCTTCCAAATAAAGTGACTGCTTATGGACCAGTCGCAGAAATATCTGCGTCAGTCCAAAATCCCAGATTTCTTCGTAGCCAAGTCATGTAAAATTATGAACTTAAGATTTCTTATAACTAACTGGATATGGCGGTTACTAGTCTGATGTACCATTGTATATATTTTAATAAATTCGTTTTGCTTCTGCGAAAGTCTGCTGTTGGGCCGTAAATGTGTTCGATTTAAGTAATTTTCACCCGATATCTCAGTACATAGATGATGTCAGGCTCGAAACAACCATCTTCGGATAATCCGGATCTTCGCCCAAACCGAAGAAAATCGTCGGTGAAATCGAATCCGGATTGACCGAGGTTCACTGTACATGAAAGTCATCGCATTGCTACATTATAATAATCGCGATGGCGTCAGTCATCCTTATGCCATTTGTACATGTAATTCATCAAAGTATTAGCGCCATCAAGCGTATAGTTTTCTGCCACCGCCACGTATATACCCTCGTATTCATTCATGTATTTGTGTGTTCTTTGTTACTGCGATGCATGCTAGTTTAGCGCATTGCGTGTGGGAGTGAAGACGTTGCACACAACACAAAAAACATCTAAGGTTGCTAGCTTTCATAGAAATAAAACAATTTCCACTTTTTAAAACTTTAGACAGATGAGCTTTTTGTTTCCTTGATGTTATGCAGAAATAACGATGGCATTTTTTATCGAGCCAAAAGCGCAGAATCAATGAAACAATACACATCTGCAAAAAGATTGATTAAACGGCGCTCCAGGAATGTACGAAAAGCGCTGAAGAGGCTGTGATTGTAAAAAATCAATTGTTCAGTGTTAATGTTGCAACAAAGCAGAAAACAAAATAACATTAAGCTTGGAATAAAAGATAAGACGCTAATGTTTTAATAAGTTATTCACGTTGTTTTTACAAATTTTAGTACCGTATTTGCCTCTCAAATAAAAAACTGTACAAACATTTATTTTGTATTGAAACTAAAAAGTTCAACAGTAAATATATAACGATATTACAAAAAGATTTGTTTTATCAAGCTTTTTACGTTTATGGCAAAATATGCATTGTATAGACAACAATCGTCACAATAACAAAAGCTTTTATTCACATATACCAAGTATGTACTTTCCACGATGGGTGTAAGCAAGAAATCGATCAGCAAATTTTTAATAGGAAATCGATTTCACGTAAAATTGCGCATCCTCAGCCCTTTATACCACTGACATTTTAAACGTAAACCCTAATAAACACTAATGAAACAATTGGTTGAAATTAATGGAACTCACATACTTGCAAAGCTGTCATTCTGATCGTGATTTTTTAAATCTTATGCGCAAAAATATCTAGGATGACAAGCTCTGCAATATGATGTAAATGTTGAGTTGCTGCAAAGCTTACTATCCAGTACCTGCAAAGCTTACTATGAGAAGAGCCAGTTTTCCCGCAATAAGAACACCGCTGAAAACAACTTTGGCAACATCTGTCAGTCTATTTATCCAAATCGGTTTAGTTTCTGCATTATCCTTTTTGATTTTTTCGTATAGTTGATTTATTTCATTTTCAAGTCTTTTAATAATGGCAGTGCTGAAGTCAGTATCGTCGAGTTTCTGTTGCAATTGCGAAAAGACTTCGTTGCTATATCTTTCGTGATGTTTCTGCAGAACTTTCTTTTTTACATATTTCCCCTTGCGAATCTGCAAAAACCGTCTTTGAAATACATTCTTATGATAATCGTCTCAACATTTACAAATGAACAGATTTTAACTGAAATGCCACATTTTGTCACAAACAAAATTCCACAAATGTTGCAGCGTTTCTGGTGACTCCAATATTTCGCATATTTCGTCAACTAGTAATAAGCGAGGTATTTGAAACATTACCAAAACCATTACACTTTATCAAGAAACAAATTCATCAACCGTGAAAGTGTTATTGCAACATTTCTGTACTCTACCTTTTCCATGTATTGCAAATAATCTCTCTTAAGCTCTTGAAACAATCTTTCCGTGTTCTCTTCCAAAATTTTCTGTGCAAAAATATATGCCAGAAATTCAGTGTCTGTTTAAGTTATTATTGAAACTTTTTTTTTCGACTTTTCTCTTCATTAACAATAACATATCAGTTGCTCTGAAGATGCGTTAACTGCACGAAACTAGTTTTCTTGTGCAAATAAATTGTGACATGATTATCTTGTGTGCGTCACTGCTGTGACCATTGCTGCTGAATGATAAGTCAAGCTCGAATCGTCACAAAAAGATGAAAGTAATTCCGAGCAGGTGATTTCCCAAAAGCTTGGTTCGCCGGTCACGAGGCACTTGCTAACGCAAACGCATTCCTCGTTAGTCAGTGGTGCTAATGGCCGTTGCGTTGAGTTAGCAGATCACAGTGTAGCAGCAAGTTTGGTTGAATATTTCTAGGAAGGATAACTCTTTATTGGCTAAATTAATCTACTCTTGAGAATTGTTCATGGCAACAACACGTGGTTTTTCTGCATTTGTTTCAATGTCAGCATTCGCTGGTAACTTTTATACTGGCTGCGCAGAACTGAAGATGTGTTGACTACACGAAACTAGTTTTCTTGTGCAAATAAATTGCGACATGATTCGTTCGTGTGCGTTACTGCTGTGACCATTACTACAGTTGCTCTTCGGTCGGATCCTAGTTTGGCGGTTAGTGCGTTCGGCATTTAATCCCGGGATGAGTCATACCAAGACCTTACACACTGCTACTGCAGCTTGAACTCATCAACAACTGGTTTCACTGATTTCCCCTTCCAAAATTAAGATTTATCTAGTATGTCAGAGAAATTGATCTTCCCACGACCCATACCTTCCCTCTATCTAAGTCAATCATTGCCAAGTGCATTGTTGGTAGCTTCGTTGTCAGCATTTGCCTTGGTAGACTGGCAGTTGTGTAGGTAACATTGCTGAATCCACGTTGATTGTAAGCAATTTTGTTTAGTAAAAAATTCAGGCAAATTATGTTGTAGACCTGTGTTGTATCCTTTCACTGTACAAAAACAGAATAGCCGGTTTCCAAGGTACAGGATAAGGTAAAATCGTATTCGCAGACCGCGCCTGTAATATCCAGTGTATCTTGCATAAGAGTTGTCCAATAAAACCTCAACACTTTACACCAATGAGAAATCCAGTTATTTAACCAATAGCACTGTATCTCTCGTGTTAGTACAGTTATTTTAGCCAATGAGCAATTGTTTTGCAGCAGTGTTTAGAAGCCTTTATCACCAAATGTTTTATTCGCATTGTGAAAAGTGTTTGTCTACAAAATTTTCCGTTTTGCAACGATATTCCATAGAGAGGTAAGACTTCTTACTTATATTTCAAATCCTATAGCATATTGATATTTACGCTTGGATCACTTTATCGTTTTAGAATATCGTTAAACAAGCTACGTTTCTTTAAACGCATTTGTTTGTACCCAAAGCAGTTCAAGACTCTTCTTTCTTGCTACTTTGCTATATTATCTAAAGTTTCTCACTTTACAAAAATTCGATTTGGGAAGCTCTGAAACTAATCGTTATTTGTAAAACAACAAGGTTTGTTTCAGCCAAAATGGCAAATGTATATGTGCTATCAACAAAAATTACTATGCTGCCACAGCCGTTCAAGTTTTAGGTTCTTGAGAGATGCAGCGTTTTGGTCACTTTTCCACCATCAATATCAAAACGGTTAAACATGTTTCACCTCAATCAAATCTTTCGAATAATTTATCTAAAGTTGCAGCAGCACAACGAGGGTGGGCTTCGAGCTCACCGAACTGCTATTGAAACCCGGATGTTCTATTTCCAGAGCAGCGCAAGCTTGTACCGCAAGCCGTTTGTAAAACGGCACTTAATTTTTCATTAGCAAAATTAAATTAGCGTTTTATTGTCGCCAGTGTTTTTTAAGGCGTTTTGAGGATTTGAAACGGTCTCTCAAAATCCAGTCGAACCTCACTTTACGACCACTACCAAAATACTTTATTATAAAAGCTTGCTTTAGGAGCATCTCGGTGTTTAGATACAATAGTTGCGGTCCCTTATAATGTCTCAGCGGTCAACAAAGTCAAACCTTAAAAATTAAATAGACTCCATACCTTCTTTTCGGCCATCTTTTTAAGAATCAACTCATGCACGGACTGTAACGTGTTCTTCAAATCCCTTTTGATATCATCATACTCCTCTTGAGGTATCTTCGGCCCGTATTCATATATTTGAATGGCTTCATTCTCCAGTTCTTGGTGAAGTTCATCGATTTGGTGCTTTTCCCAGCATCCTTTTATTTTCTACAGGAAAAAGTTGTTAATTAACGTTTTCGTCATGGATGTATCTTGATGACTTTTTACGGTGTCTTCAAGATGATTTCAATGTAAAATTTAGCAATCATTGAATTCCGATAAGAGTTTTGAAGAGGCATGTATTCTTGTGCACGCTCCATAAATACATTTTTCAGTTTCACTTTGAAGTTTATAGAGGATGTTTTAGGTGGATGATGGTAGTGCGCCACTGAAAGAAAAGGCAGACTTGATCAAATTGTATGTTTTCAGAACAGACTCTATGAGTAGAAGTCAGCTAAACGTCGTTTTTACCGCAATGGCACCAGTTCACAGTAACATCTCTGGCAGTCCTTTTCAAGAATGGAATGAATTGAAGTGGCTTTGGGACATATTTCTCTCACTCTTCTTGAACACTGGAACTTACTTCTCCCACCCACCACAGTATCATTAGATTTTTGTAGCAATTGATGTGATGATTGGGGATTTAGGGTTGAAATATCTTATGCTCTTTGACATAACAAATACCTTTCTGCAGATGTGTTGGTATAGACGAATGTATGTTTGCAAACAACTCCTGTTGGGAGTCTGAGCTTCGTACTCCCATTAGGGGCAAAATAAAACGTTTTACCAGGCTGTACCAACTTTTAAAATGTAAGTTGCAACCACATGATAGTAACCGCCTCGCGGTTGTAAAATCAAGAATGCAGAATTCAGTAGAAACGGCTTTTCATTAGAATTCAGTAGAAACAGCCGTTGAAACGGCTTTTCAGAATTCAGTAGAAAAAAAATCAAGAATTCAGGGGAAACGAAATTATAAATCTGATTGTTAATAAACAACGCTCATGTTTGAACTAGCGATGAATTTCCTCTATTATTGAACGTTAGTAAACCTGCTCAGTTCTCGTGTAAAGGCTTCATATCTGCGCTCTACCATGGTCGTATGGCAGGCCCGTAACCAGCTTGAGACACTAGGCGGGTGAAGTGTTTTCTGAGAGGGACCCAAATTTTTGAACTATGTCCAACAGTATAACCAACACATTTTTCTAGGGGAGCGAAAAATTTTTCAGGGGGGGCTTTGTCCCCCTTGCATCCCCTAGTTACGGGCCTGTCGTGAAGCACGGTTGACTGAACACGATGGCGTCATAATACCACTGCTCAGAGGGGCCCCGCGCTTAGGTCTTGCATTGGGTCCTGCATCTGCTAGGGCCGGCCCTGGGTGACGTCATAAGTGGGGTAGGTTTACGCATTTTTGGCCGAGGTCACCGGGCCCTGGGCCCCAAGTTAGCGCTAATTTGCAACTCCATAACTCGTCAGTCGATTGTACTAGAGAGCTGCACAAACCCTCAACAGATTCGGCAAGTTTTCGAGTCTGCAACGAAAAAAACGTTTTTAGTTTTGGGTTTCGTTTTTTTTGTGAGTGACGTCATGTTGTTTTTAGGTCATAACATTTGAAACCGAAACCCCAGCAAGTCATCCAAAGCATCAAAAGACTCAGATTTTAGTCTAGTTTCCAATAAAAATTGAGCGAATTACTACCGTCGAGCGGTTTGGGCCCAGGGTCAGATGAAGTGGGCCAAAAAGGCCTAAAACTACTTTTATGAAGTCACTCACAAAAAATCCGAAACCAAAAACCAAACATGTTCTTTTTCAATGCAGACTCGAAGGTTTGTCGAGTCTTTTGAGGGTTTGAACAGCTCTCTAGCACAATCGAAGGGCAAGTTATTCATTTGGTAAGACACGTGCAAACTGCTTGATTTAGGCTGAAACCTACCGGCAGCGAAGGTGATATAGGACACATGTTGTGGCATTCCTTTAAGCACTCGAATACAAATCTTTTACAACTGTAACCAAGTTCAAGTAAAGTTGTTGGATGTGAAAACCCGGAGTGGAGTCAAAGTTTTTGATATATTTTTTATAAATATTTTGAAGGGAAAACTTCAAAACGGAGAATTTCTGGAAAGACACTTCAATTCTTTGTACAAGCAACAAAAATTCAATTTGATATCTAAAACTTTCGTATTTTTTCAAAGCTCGTTAAATTTTCACTTTACGTTATTGAAATTATAGCAAAGTTAAAAAACTCACATTTAAACAAGAAAACATCGTGGTTACACCATGTGCTAAGGTGAGCCATAATACGTGCAAATATTTTATACCATGTACTGTTGGCTAACGTATTCTTTGTCACGGTGAATCTTCACAGTAGTTCTTTTTTCAAAAGTCTATAGGCCAGGTCTTCAGACTGCAAAAAGTCACCGACACTCAGCTACCTACAATGGGTTTTCGTTATTACCATTGTTTGCACATTTCATTTTTCGTACGCGCTCTATCAACATGTAAAGTTAAAAACTTACTTCATCTATTCTCTCGGAGTAATAAGAGAGGGCATGATTCTTCCGCTTTTTCATGTCAAGTATTGCTTTCCTCTGAAAACAAAATTTCAAGTTCGAAGCCACCTCTTCAAACCAATTTTAGAAATAATAAAAAAATAAGGAGAACCTTAAGAGCTTCGTTTTCTTCTTCAATTTCCTTATACATCATGTCCAGCAGCTTGGTGAGTGCAGAGTTGCTCTCATCAATAACATGTTTTTCAAAATCGCTTGATTTCAACCTGATGTGTCTTTCTGCTTTTGACCTGCTTTCTTTATGTGCTTGTTGTAGCTCTGAAAGATCGATGTATCCTTTGCTTGTATTCTGCGATCAGAAAAATAGGTTCACTTTGAAGACGTCACGTTTATTAATTTAAACATGTCTAAAGGAACTCATTTCTTTTAAAGTTAAAGAGTAAGATGTTTCTGGATAAGTTTGTCACAGTTCTGATTTTGTAGGATGGTATCCATCATGACATTGGTCAGAACTCAGCAATGTTTCAGCTGCTACACATCTGGAAAAATTAACAGCTTGATCATGTTCGGTTTTGCGGTAAAAATCGCAACAATAAAAACAAATGATATACCATATGTGATGAAAGACCGGAAATGTAGAAAATTATTGGCTAAATATGATATTTGGTTTCGAAATGGAATAGAAACTTTTAAGATATGTCAGTGGCTTGTTTGATTTATGTTGGTTTTAATTCATAGTAATAATAGCAGAGATGACATGAGGAGAAATGACACCCTTATACGGCCTCAACTGCAACTCGGAAAAAACACAAGTGAACATAGACACTGAATCACTGGCGGAAATTTGTAAACACTCGATCATCATTGTTCACAGTGGTATTGCTTTATTTCTGATGTAACTGTTACCACTCCTGTGAAAGTAATCGTTGTAACCATAGCAGTATCGAGGCTATCGTTCCAACCATGAGAGGTGAAGCTATGAACATTGTATTATGGACACTCACAACTATATAAATTATATAAAATTTATTTGCAGCAAGGTTATTGCTACTATTATAACATCGGTAGATTTCGCAAGTAAAGGTTCTTTGAAAATCAAGTAAAAGATATGAATGCATCAAAAAATAAACGCTGTGACTGGCATTATGACAACTACAAACCGCGTACGACATGTGATAATACCGCACAATAACCACTATACACTGAGTACTAGATGTGGTAATAGAAATAATGCCAATAATCATTACAATAGTATAATACCAACGATAATACCAATAATATTGATAATACCGATAATTGCGAAAATAACAAATACAGCAAACCTATACTTGATTCGTTCCTGCATACCTCCGTACTTACCGGGTTGATACTATTGGAAATAAAATAGCGGGACATTACGAGGAGAGGTGTTCATTTTATTTATGAATATTCAGGGTACTTATGGATGTAAATGCTCGAGTAGGCTATGTACATAATTACTACAGTAGTTTATATACAGTAAATTAACTTTTTCAGAGGAATAAGGGGCTTTAATTCAAGTCGAAATTACCTTTCCACAACACTGATAACTAGCATGTCATCCGTGATCCACCAGATACTTGTAAAAAAAACAACGAAACTGACTTTTTGCTGACTGTTGACTTTTGGTCCAATAGACAGATGCGCAGCTATACTGGCATCACTGTTCATTTTATTTCAAATTAAAAGCTGCACAACAATATGCTGGCTTGCATACGATCGTAACCCGCAACTAGAAGAAATAGCATTTTTGGAATCACTAACAAACGAATTTTTAGCGTTGCTGAACGAATGTTCAAGCCTGATAGATGTCGTTTGCCTGATAAAAGATTTGAAGCGTTGATGTTTATTAACTGTAACAAAGATTTTAAACATTGATAATTATTTTTGTTAATTAATATTTAAAGTGCTTGTTGCAGTGGAGTAACTGACGAGAGGGAAGAGAGGCCATTTGACTCTCCTGGGCAGCTAAATGTGAAAAACAGGCCCCCACTTAGCTTATTTTTCGGTTGTAGTATCCTTTTAATTAGTTTTTACTAGGCTGTCTTCTTCTAGCGTTCTTCGGATAATATTCCGTTGATTTGGGGTTTGAGTATAACCATCCGTTCCACATCCGGATTTACTATCAACGTTCAACTTTTTTTCTGAGTGTTGGCTAGTAGGTCCTCTACAGAGACCAGTGGACCTCTTCCAGCTAAGTTTATCCTCCAACTCAAACCTTTAGTTACACCACTGGTTTGTTGACTGCACGAGCATCTCAGTAAACAATCATTGTGTTTTTTCTTTTTTCCGGTGCTTGATCCCTACAGATTAGTAATTTCGTTTATTGCATTGATTCATATCGTATGTTGTCTGAAAATATACTCATATCAAACCATGCAAATGGGTTTTGTTTTCGTTCTGAAGATGTTTTCAAAGACAAATGTAATCGCGATTGTAATCGTGATTACTTTCAATGTAATCGTAATCGATTACATTGTGATTTTGTTTATTCGTAATCGTAATCGAGCAGGTGGCAAGCAATCGTAATCGATTATATTTGTGATGTAATCGTCCCATGTCTGCTACTGACCAAATTTTCACTCTCCAGTAAAGTTTTGAGGAGTCTTTCGAGCATGCCATAAACATCTATACATGCTTTATAGAGCTCGAAAAAGCATACGACCGGGTTCCTTCTAAAAAGCTTTGGGCTGGTTTGCGGGAAAATGATGCTGGCGGTTGCCTGTTGCTAGCCGTCAAGACATCGTATTCCTGCTCAGAATTTTGTGTTCGCGTCGATTAAATCACAAACAACGAGGAGGTCAATTTTGGAAGCTACAGGGTCAACTGTTTGCTTTTGGGGGAGGATTTGATATTGCATGCATCGTGTGAACAACGCCTTCAGCGTGCACTTGATCGGTTTTCTACTGCGTGCGACCAAGCCGGAATGAAATAAGCGCTAAACAGACCGAAGTATTAACCCTCTTCCAAAACCCAAGGCAGTGTACGCTGCAATACGCTGCAGCAGTTGGAGATGTTCACGTACATTGAGTTGGTATTCACGAGTGACGGAAGGTGGAACAAGGAGATGGATACACGAACTGGTTCTGCGAAGCAAACACAGTTCTGGGCGAGATTTATCGTTCTGTGGTGACAAACCGGACAAGCGGGTGTTTTCAAACACCGTAAAGTTTTCAGTTTATAAATTGGTACTCTTATTTGTTCCGATCCTCACCTGTGGTCATGAATGTTGCGTAGTGCCTGAAATAATCATTGGTGTTGAGCAGGCAATTTTTGGGGGGTGCAAGGGACATTTTGCCCAAATTTCCCGAAAAATGTTTATGCGACGAACGTTCTCCTCTGCAAATTTTCCGTAGTTGTTGGCAGGCCTACATTATATTTTCCTCTATCAAGTTCCTATAGACTTGAAAATAGAAGATTTGCTACTTGAAATTTGGTACTTAATTACTAAAATAAACGTAGTATGCTAGGCTGTGCAAAAACATTGTCAGAAACCAGTTACCTCAGTACTCTTGTGCATCTGTCTCACAGTTCTGAAATTTGAAATTCCATTCGCATTCCAACTGCTGCTGTCAGCAAGGAAATTAAAAAATGGCTGAGGTAGGCCTAAAGCTGCTTTCTTCTCTGAAGACATACATGTGACATGTATCATATTATTTATATTATGCCTATGCCGTAAGTCTTACAACATGGTCTCTTCAACTGCACTTACATGCAACAAACAGTATGGCAAAATGGGTTCATCCAAACACCGTGATTAAAATTAAAAACAGACGTTTTTTGGACTTGGCTGGCATGGGCTCTACTAATATGAAGTAGGTGCTCTGCAGCATACTCCATTGCAACAGTGCAAATGTATGAAAGATGCATCAGCAGCTTAACTGTATCAGTCGCTTTCTTGTTCTCATGTTTGCACTGCGCCGTGCAACTTGATCTACACGTATGTCCGACTTGTCATATGCCTATTTAATCAAGCACATAAATAAAATACCTTCTTTTGCGCATGCTTTCAAGTGAGTCAGTTAATCAACAACTTTCACAAACTAAAACACGAAAATTCCAGAAAGAGTTTGTTGATTTTATATATATATTTGATATGTTTTCCATGACATGTTAAACTTTGATTTACACACTCCAGAACAAAGAAGTATACGTTCACTACTATCGTTAAAAATGTTGAAACTTCTTCGCCAAAGTGTTTTGAGATGTTACCTAATTTTTTGACACGCCAAAACTTTTGGTGGTGCGCTTTCCCCCCCAGCTCCTACACCACTGGAAATAAAACTATCCCAAGTACAAGCGACAAAGATGGGATTTTTGCGAAGAGTTCACGGGGTGACACTTCGCGACAGTCTGCAGGTGTGCATTTTGTAAAAGCTGGAATTTCGAAACAAGTCTCCTCCCAGTCGAGAGATTCCAGCCACGTTGGTTCGGCCATGTGTCCAAGTTGTCCGAGGAAAGATTGACAAGGCAAGTTTTGCTGACAGACGGGAAAGCGGCCCAGAGGTTGTTTAAGGATCAGGTGAAGTGACTACATCTCCGACCTTGCTTGATCCTGTCTTGGTTTGGATCCAAATGAACTATCTGAGATTCCTGGTGACCGTGAGATATTTCGATTCCTCCTAGGAATGCTACTCACGCACCACCCAACCCAGAGCAAAAGCGGGTGTGAAAATGAATGGAAAATAATTTGTCTTCTACTCTTTGCCTGGACACTGACCCCTTTTCCTGGTTCTGTGCTTATTGAGTGGCGCATCATTTACGCTGCCTGAAGTGTTTTTTTCTGATTAGCCTTGTCGCAGTTTTCCAGTGTTTAGGCGTACCGCTAGGAGGGTGAAAACATGAGCTTCTTGTTTGAATTGCATTGGATAAAATAAAAAATCAGAAACAAAATAATTTGCATCCAAGTTTCAAAATAACCAGAAATTATTGAACACAAAAAATTCGGTTTGTGTGTTTGTTGAAATGTTTCCAAAAAATTATGAAAATAAAATTTGAAAATATCCTTCAACGAAACCATGAACGAAACAAATGCTTAAATTGAAAACAATTGCAAAATGTAAAGCAAAGACTGCTTTAAAATTTAACCCACAATAGAATTGCAAAGATTGACATCAAAGACCAAATTTAAAAGATTTTTGAAAACAGCACCAGCAGCTGTCCGGACTGATAAGTGCAGAATAGGTTGATACATGGACGAAAATAGAAGAAAACAATGATTGAGTAAATTCCATTCGAATAAGGTGCTATTACGCTAGGGGCTGTTGCTGATTTGGTGCTGGTGCTAGAGCAAAGGAGTGAACAGAAAATTAACAGAAATACAGCGTTTTTGCACCATTAATTGAGCAAAAGTAATCAAGGCTAGCAGAGTTAACCTTACCAAAGATTAATATTTTCCAAATTGTTATGGCAAACCAAAGTAAAAAAAAGGAAACAAAAACGAAGTAGCTACTAGTTGCATGCAATCATTGTGAGGAAAATCACAAGAATAATAGACCCAAAACAAGATGCCTCAAAAACGTCAATCCTGAACTATTTCTATTTAACTTGGAGAAAACGTACTGTAACTAAACACTCTTCTGACAATCACGTCATCAACCACACATGTGAAGAATATTTCAAAATGTTTAGTGCCACATTGAACCATCATGCACCACGCCGCTTTGTATCAAGAAAAGAACAACACCCATTTCAAAAACCTAGGCTCACTAAAGGCATTATATAGTCAATTGGAATTAAGAATAGAATATCCAAAAAACAATTGCAAAGTAACAATCCGTACATAAATCCGCTTTGAACAATACAGAATCTATTGCAACAAATTGACACATCAAAACAAGAATACTTTAAATCTACGTTTAACAAGCACAATAACAATGCTAACAAAACTTGGCAACATGTTAATAAAATACCAACACTGAACAGTAACTCAAGACACAACAATTCGGAAGATAGTGAACCAAACTGCCAACTTAAATGTGAATGATTGAATGCATTCTTCTCAAATGTAGGCAAACAATGCTGTATCTGCCGAGAGAAGTAAACCCCTGTGACTTACAAACATTTTTTGAATCAGAAAAAATCCACGGACTTTTTTCCTAGCCCCACTGATGCAAATGAGATAGATAATACATATTATTAGGCAAATGAAAATGAAACATAGCTGTCGATCCTATGACATTCCATCCAAATTCCTCAAGCTAGCCAGTTCTGTAGTCTCAGAATGGCTTGCTGAACTCTTCAATAGATGTATTAATGGAGGTGTTTTCCTGATTCTCTCAAAATTGATTGCGTCACTCCAGTTCCTAAAATTCGAAATCCACAATCCTCATCAGACTAAAGACCTATTTCCGTTGCCCTTTGCATTATCCAAAGTATTTGAAAACCTTTTGTACATCAGAGAGTTGATTCTTTTTTAACACAAAACAACGCAATTGCCAAACGACAATATGAGTTTCGCACTAGGACTAGCCATTCTACTGACTTGGCTGTAATAACACTATGTGATGTATGTATCAATAATAGACAAACATCTCATTACCCGTTTATCTTTTTTAGACATGAGCAAGTTATTTGATTGTCGTGATCATGAAATTGTATTCCGTAAATACTATCACTATGATATAGGAAGTTTTAAACACAAAATATTTTGTAGTTATTTACGAAGTATACAGCAATGCACCAGGGCTGACTAAGAACTTGACTCAGATAGCCTTTCGCCAACCCTTTGTAATTCAAACATGTTAGAACACAATCATCAATTTACGAAAAATGAAGTTTCTGACATTTTTACAATTTCATCAACCTGAAATTAACTTCTGCTCTTTGACATTGCTTTTCCTCTTTCTGCATTGGTGTTACTTCCTGATTTGAGTCACAAAATGCCTAAATAAACCACTACTATTTCCCACCAGAATAGGAGGACCAAAGTTTTCCTGCATGTCTGTATCATGCTGTGTCCAGTAAGGTTCTGTGCTTGTTTTTTTCTTGTATACATAAATCAGCGTTTCCCAAAGTGGGTTCCGCGGAACCCTAGGGTTCCATAGACAAATCTAAAGGGTTCCACGAGCTATACTTTCCAGTTTTAAGCAAAAACTGCTGATACATCCTTTAACCCTTTGCGCGTGTGGCAGCCGCTATATCGTTTGATCTAGCTTTCATTTTCCCCGTTTTGCTTGTTGGTGATGCGCAGTGTCGTCACAATACCTATGCGAATCAGGTTTTTCCCGATATGCGCAAACGAAGACCAAGTATCGCGCCAGATTGGACGCACATCAGATATCAGAATCCAACTATCAGTTATTAAGACGAACTTTTCAGAATTGTTGCAGTCCAGAAAACAAACACATTGCTCTCACTGAGACGTGTTTGTTGTTCAGTTGTTTATGCTTTATGGTTACTTTTATTGTGCACAATTTTGTTTACAGTGCGAAACGGCAATTTGGGTGAAAAAAGCGTTTATGTTTACATGGCAGTTCTGGCGGGGTTCCTTGTCCACTTAAAATAACCTTGCAGTGTTCCGCGGACAAAAACGTTTACGCCTATGCTGGGCAGGGCTTCACAAACTGCCACTTCAACCTCTTGTGATATTACAAAACAAAGCTGTGAAATTTCTGAAAACATCCAACGAAGCCTCTTTGGGTGAAACTTATATATAAAGTCACATGCTCACAATCAAAAGCCATTTAAAATGTTCGCTTGTAATTTTATGCACTCCCATGAGAACAATCTACTCCCTTCACATATTAACCAACATTTCAAATCTATTCAAACAAATCATAACTACTCCACAAGACTTACTGTACAACCTCAAAATTTTTCTTCTTAACCAGAATAAACTCTTCTGAAGGAAAATTCTCCCTCAAATTCGTTGCACCCAAGGTATGGTCAGAAATACCTGACCATATCAACTTTTGATCTTATTTTGACTCCAAACAACTGTACAAAAACTACCTACCCTTTCAGATAGATGGCGTAAAGTAACAATGGAATTCGTTTAACTTATCTGCGTTGCTCTTTCTTTGTGCTTTGATACCATGTGATATTTTCCATTATGTTTTTCATGCACTGTAAATTTTTTCCTATTCTAATGTACGTTACCCTTGTTCATTGGCCTATCATTTGATATTGTTTCTATTTTGCTTTGTCTCATATTACCACTTGCATTCTCAAATACTCGTAAACATACATTAATTTCAGTGTTTTGTTCTCTCCACACCTGTGAAATTAAGTACCTCATCATAATGACTGTGTTGATAAGCATGCGCTCATCTGTAAATAGGCTATCATCTGTGTGTTTGCTTTATCAACTTGTCTTTTCTTTTCACATAAATAATGATAGTGCTGAAAGTTGTGTAGTAGGATTGGTAGACTAGATGACCTCATCGTCTTCCACCGACCCTTTCTGGCAAAGGAACTAGAAAATGTTGTTACTTTTGTAGAACTTCGCTCTTACATATGCTATAGCTTGTGCATTTTATTTGCATCACATCATGCATGATCAGGGCTACCATCGATCAAGAATCAAAAATAAGGACGGCTGAGGAAAATGTAATTTTATTACCTAAAAAGAAAACAATTGTTTCTGTTTGCACGACTAATGTTAGAACATATGTTTGCCTATTTATCTCCAGGAACCATTTGCTTCAGCAACGTCTTATTCTCGACTTGCTTCTTGGAATAGTCACGGAAAACGCTTTTTTCACTTGCTTATTTCTTGAATCAAGTAAATACTAAACCTTCGCTACAAAACCAGCTTTCCTAAGGATCCTAACGATAGTAGACAGAGTAGACAGCTTACAGTGCTAACAATACCTGATAGTGCGTTACGTCTCTGTGGTGCAAGATTATATTACTTTCATGATAGCAAATATGTTTGATTACAGGATATATACAATGAGATAGAAATGGTGTGTATGTCTATCAGATATTGCTTATTTAACATTTTTATGCTACAGAAAATAAGAAAAAATAAGGGCAAGTCACAAACACGGACATTTCTTAGAAATAACGACATTAATGTTTTCTAAGACGTAGTACTGCAAAACAAGGACAAATCTTAGAAATAAGTACGGTATAGTAGCCCTGTGCATGATTATGAGATTATTGATATCATTGTATTTGCAATGAAGTAAACTGCCTAGCTTACGGTATACTGCAACACGTAAATTTTACTATCCCGCGTAGTTTCATACTAAACAAATTTGAATCTGCAGTAAATTACAAAACCGGTTTGTACTTGTGCAATGCTTTGCCTGACAGATCCGGATTTTCTACGCAATGCTTTATGATATTCTATATTCTATTTGAATAAGAGCTGATGATGCCTACATCGTAGGCGAAATATATGCTCTGTAAGATCTTAAAGTGTCTGATTCTTTGCTGAGAAAGGACTTCTTTCCATAGACAATGCTTAATGATGAATTGACTTGTGTGAACCATTATTTCGTCACAAAAAAACAATATTTCACTAGTAGGCTACTACACTGCTACCTTCAAACTACCGTGTTGGACGAGTCATACAGTGCCGGATTTAACTGATCTGAGGCCCTAGGCTAATCCACTTGCGAGGCCCCTTCTCCCAATGTTGCGAGGAAAAATGGAAAGCGTCAGTTAATTTGTGAAAATCCGAAAATGACGCTCTGAAAGTACGGTCAGTAAAAAATTATAAATCATTACTGGAGTGTCCACGATCACTGCGTTTGTTGCTGCCTTCGACGCAAATGCGTTAAATTGCATGGAAGTGTTCAAATCCTACTTGGCTGACGGGAGCAGGATTATTAACTGCCACCAACCGAAATAGCCACAATTGAAATGTTTGACAAAACACATGGCCTACGGTTTTTATAAGAATCACATCTGTTTTTTCTTATCTGTGTTCAAAAAAACAAACACACTGCACCTATATAGTATGTGTAGCGGCATAAAGACTTTAAAGCACAACGTGAGGACCACGTTGCAAGTCGCTTACCATAGCTGTAAATATCTCACACGCACGAGCAAAACACGTCGCACCCAAATGGTTGTAACTGTTAGGTTCACGATTCGCGTTTATCCTACTTTTTCAGACTGGTAAAAATCGAACGCAACTAAACTGTCGCGTGAAAAGATGAGAAGTTTGAAAACCAGAACCGTCGCCAGAAAGTCTTGAATAGGGGATTTAAATTTGTGCAGGGAGACTTGATATCCTGAAACTTTGATAACATCTTTACTGATTTATAGTTTTTCATATTAATATTTTAGAAGGGCTGAGTTCACCAATGCCCACCGCGACTGGACGACTGGTTTAACGGCGACTGGACTGGTTTAAATTTCGCTTATGCTGTTATTACTGAAATACGTTTAAAGAAATTGAAAGCGACAATCATCGAATCAAGTAAGAGTGAACATAACACAGTTAAAAAAAAATTTTCCTGCCTTCTTCATAACAAAATTATCTAAGAATTCATTACAATTTGTTTGCCTAAGTTTGTCACGTTTAATGTTCCGAATGCTTAGTGTGGACAACCTATCCTGGAACGTTGCGACCCTTTAATATATTTTCAATTCTTTTGAATCTTGGAAAGGACCTTCCTCCTGAGCAGTTAGTGACCATCAAGATAAGAAATAAGGCTTTGCGTGGTTGGATAAACTAAGAACCACTAATCTAAGGCATTCGACCCAAACGCGCGTTTGCCACTTTTTTGCTGTTTCCTTGTGTCGTTGGTGAAGAGTTCTGTGGTTGCCAGTTGGTAAAGTGGCTTTTGCTTGCTATTCAAGCTCATCAAGATCTCTGATTTGCTTAGCATGGGAACAGTACAAACTTGCGCAAGTACTCAACCGTAATCTGATTTCTGAATGACTTTACTGAAGAAAATTCAAATGGACAAAAAGTCACATCTAAAATACCAATCGAGCTTTACGCGATACAAACGCTGTCAAAATTACTGTATTGCTCAGTAACCTAAGAAACAACTATGCTTTTCTTGTAGGATACTGCTGGTAGCTCTACACATAGCTCTTATCTGCAGTACAACCCTTAAAGCTTTGATCAGATGCAGTGAGGTTTAAGCCAGGGAGAAACTTAGCTGAAAGGAGCCCACTGGCCAACACTCAGAAAATAGTTAAGAAACAATAGCAAATCCGGTATTGAACGGTTATACAAAAACCCGAAATCACTGGGAAAACACTCCGAAAAGCGAAAAAAAACAATCTTCTGAAACCAAAAGAACAGCAAATATTAAAATACAAGTTAGGTAGGGGCCCGGTTTTTACGTTTAGTTTGGCAGGGGGAGGCCACCCGTCAGTTATGCCACTGATCAGGTGCATTTCAAACATGAACACCCACAAGTTCTTTTGATAGAGTCACACGTAACAATCGGAACGATTCAGCAAACGCAGGACGCAGCCAGCGTGCTGTGAGTATATAGACACAATGGTTGGCATGCGGCT
>Ga0210059_1005959_pt1 | contig 19585 bp, 10 predicted proteins | sample Ectturendosymbi2_FD_188042 | JGI IMG/M metagenome (GOLD analysis project Ga0210059, IMG submission 188042) | Ecteinascidia turbinata endosymbiont from Florida, USA - Sample 2 (SPAdes) (version 2) | ecosystem: Host-associated > Tunicates > Ascidians > Unclassified | place: Key West, Florida... | reverse complement strand
AGAGAGCAGGCAGATTCCTCAGAAGCTTGCCGCAAGGCTAAAGTTTGTTTACTGACTTTAAAACCTGTTACTCGCATTAAACCCCTGCTATTCTAAAATAGTTTCTGATGCATGTAAGAGTAATAGTGCATTGCTTAACGTTACATTAATAAAACCAGGAGTGAATACAAATTTGTCTGATGTTAAAACTGAGCGTAAAGTCGAACGATAAAGGGCGGGTCTGACCTTCTTTATTGTAAACTCAGGCGTGCCTTGAGTACGTTCCTATGATAAGTCAACCAGTGCTCTCGCGGAACTACTCTAAATGACAGATCACCGAACTGTTACACATCATAATGTAATAATTGCTGCATGTCTACTGTCCTAAGCTCTCTCTCTATCTCAGTTGTCCGTCGGTTCGACGATGACGCTGCTCAACGCGTTTGCTTGTGTCGGCGCATGTGGCTCCTCAGTCCAAAGGCTGAGGCGCAAACACGGTCGCATACTGTACAGGCGCATCCCTGCCGCGTTGTCGTTGGTCAGTGCACGTGCAGGATAGTTTGAAGACACCGAATGTGAAAGGCCTCGAGGGCTCTGATGTGACGACGGTACGGTGTCCATCCCTAAAAATGCATAGAGCAGTATCGAGACGAAGATTGCGTTGTAAACAGCCATCTTGGTGCGTGTGGAAAGGTCATGGTTCGTAAAACCTCGCTTGGATAGCCTCCCGAAGGAAGCGAACGCTACGTTAACACGATGTTGAATCTCTGCAGTGAGATCACATGCGGAGGTAATGATACTTCCCAGGTACGTGAACTGTTCAGTGAAGCCAAGTTGATCCCCGCTAATGTAAAAAGTTGGGGGCAGCGACGAATCTGAGTGGAGGTAAAGGACTTCCGTCTTTTTGGAGTTAACAACCAGTCCTGCGCGAGAGTATGCAGAAGAGATTGCATCCAGCTGTCGCTGCATGCCGTCTTGTGTGTGGCTGGACAGAGCAGCGTCGTCAGCTTATTGTAGATCGAAGATGGTGTCGTTTGTTACTTCCGTCACTGCTTGCAAACGGCGGATATTAAACAAGCTGCCATCGAGCCTGCACTTGATGCGAACGCCATTGCAGCAGAGATGTTGTGACGAAAGACGAGAGTCACTGCCACAAGGAAGAGGTTGAAAATAACAGGTGCTGGGACACAGCCCTGTTTAACTCCTGTGTTAACACCAAAACTCTTCGACAATTCTCTTCCCTGCACGACGCGGGCACTCATATCAGTGTGGAATTCCCGTAAGATGCTAAGAAAATGTGGAGGGCATCCAAATTTGCCCAGGACTTGCCACAGCAGATCACGATTGACGGTGTGGAAAGCCTTTGTAAGGTCGATGAAGGCAATAAAAAGGTCACGATGTTGTTCCCTACATTTTCCTGAAGAAGTCTTGCAACGAAAATCATATCAGTGTTGCACCGCGCGCGACGAAAGCCACACTGAGATTCCTGAACCACTGTGTGAACGACGTATGTGAGAAGACGGATCAACATTACACGGGCAAGTAATTTACCTGCGACAGAGAGAAGGGAAATGTCACAGCTGTTGCCACAAGTAGCCTTGTCACCTTTCTTCTTGTAAATCATTATTATATTAGCATCTTTTCATTGTGTGGGAAGAATATTCGATGCCCACGCATTGCTAATGAAGGAATGGAGTCGCCGTAGCAGTAGATTGCCCCCGTATTTGAAAATTTCAGCAGGTATGCAATCAGGGCCAAGTGCCTTATTGTTTTTTAAGTTATTTGCTGCATCAGATATTTCTTCTATGGAAGGGATAGTATCAAGTTCTGATATGATGGGAAGTTGCGGCAGCTGATCAGCTATGGATTGATCCACAGGATTGTCCTGATTTAGCAGTTCCTGGAGGTGCTCTGCCCAGAGAGAAAGGATGTCCTTCTTATCTTTGATTAGGATGATCCCATCCTTTGTACGCACAGGGTGCGTGGAATGGGATTTCGGACCGTAAACCACCTTGATTGCCTGATAAAACTGATGCGCCATATTTGTATCCGCATAGTTTTGTATTTCAGTAGCCTTGGAGAGCCACCATGTGATCTCCATTTCGCGCAGTCGTTTTTGCAGTTGTGAACGCTGCAAGGCCCATCTGCGCTGGAGTTCAACTGAGTTGGGGTTTCGGAGTTTAGGGGCAAATGCTGCGTTCCGCTCGAAGCAACGTTTGTATTTCAGCATCATTGCTGTCAAACCAGTCTTGATGTTTTCTGGTGCTGTAACCAAGAGTATCTACAACAGCATGCATGACAGCCTTGCTCAGTGTGTCCCACTGTTTTGTAGCATCCGAGCTGCTTTGAAACGGCAGAGGTGAACAATCTGAAACCTGTGCAAGATTAGACGATATGACTGCACGTAGGCTGGACAGGTCTGCTCTTCGGCCCAAGCCGCTGACGTTAAGTCGACGCTGAGGTTTTTGTTTTCGGGCTTGGGGGCGAATGCGAATGCGGAGCGAAGTGCGGACGAGATGGTGATCAGTCCAACACTCAGCGCCATGCATCACTCTGGTCATCTGAGCGTCTTGGAGGTCGACCGCTTTGACAAGAACGTGGTCTAGCAGATGCCAGTGCTTGGACCTGAGGTGCATCCATGTTGTTTTATGTTTGTGCTTCAATGGGAATAATGTGTTGGTCACAAAGAGACCAAACTCTGAGCAGAGACTAAGAAGCCTATGACCATTGCTGTTGATGTTACCTACGCCGTGCTTGCTCATGACATTTCCCCAGATCTTAGAATCAGAGCCAATTCTTGCATTGAAATCTCCAAGTACAATGAGCTTGTCCTGCATTAACGTGGATCGCAGCATCGCATAGTAGTGATCTTTAGTCTCATCGTCAGATGGTAATGTTGGAGCATACGTACTGATGAAAGTGGCATAGCGATGTTTTTCGAGGGGAATTCTCAGAGTTATCAGACGTTCTGAGATCGCTACCGGAGATTCAGGTAGAGTCTGAAGCAGTTTGGTGGCAAACCCGACACCGTGAATACGCCGGGAATTCGCTGGAAGCCAATTCCAGAAATAAGTATAGCCACTGGCCATCTCATTCAGTGAGCCTTCATCTGCGAGTCTAGTCTCGCTCAATGCTGCAATATCAACGTTATAGCGCGACAGTTCGGAAACTATGAGAGCAGTTCGTCGGCGAGGACGGCTAGAGTTGTTTGCCTCCATCTTGGTTCGTACATTCCGTGTTGAGGTGAGCAGTGTGGATCCTAAATTGGGCTGCTCAGTCACCCAGGAAGCTGCCGAAGGAGCTTGCTGTTCCTGTCCCAAGCTCCAGCGACCATCTGACCTGAGCCGCCTACGTGGGAGTAACAGACTAGAGGCTCCAAGTCGCATTCAAGACTTGCCCCCGACACCTGCTAGATCCTCGCCGCAGGTCTTTCTGGATAAAAGGGGAAACTTTCGTTGAGCAGAACTTGCGCAACTGATGATTAAGGTGGAGGAAAGATTCGCAGCTTTGATCCACCATCTTGGCCCCCCTGCATGCATGATCAGTGGCATGGGTGGACCCAAGACAACTGAGCTACAGAGAGGTTGCAGGAACCTTCCAGAAACTCCCGTGTTTGGAAGCCCGTATTCGCGTGGTTCCAACACGTCGACACCTTGCCTTCACAGCCGGTGGGATTCTGGATCCTCATACGCCTGATTCGCCAAGAGGCAAGCGCATGGTTTGAGGTAGAGTGTCCTTCTCATTGGGGGCAGTGACGTAAATGACAGCTACGGCCGTCGCTTCCTGTCCCTGTATTCCTGATGAAGTATTCTGTGCTTGGTCGGGATGCATAAATAAACTGAACTGAAACTGAACTCATAGGCATGCCGCCGACCAAGGCTGAGGGTCACGCCAACCCCAAGTAGTTGCTCAGATATACCGCTGAGTACTCGGACGCGCCACGTCGCATAGCAACTTTTGTTCAAGAACAGGAGCACCACATGAAGGCGTTGCTACTGGCACATTTGCGTAAGGTGAGGCCATGTGCAAGTGACCTCCTTGCTGGAGAACCAGAAAGAGGCCCCGCGGCGATCACTACACCTGAAAAGGAGAGGCTGTCGGAGACGCTTACACTTTTCTCAAGATGAGCAAGCTCATCTATCTGAGATGAGCAGCTCATCCGCCCCCTGTCCTAAGCGCAATGATGGCAAACAACTTTAGTACTGTACATCCACGTGTTTTGCGATATTTGAACTGATTAAGTTCACGTGCTTTGGCTCAACACTCAGTTACCCTCACAAAGAATTTTTCAACCCGCGTCCGCCCCGCACCCGCAGCAAGTACAACCTGCACCAGCCCAACAGCAAGTTCAACCCGCCACGCACCCGCACGCAAAGCAGTGCGGGTTCCCGCACCCGCCCCGCAAATGCGGGTACCCGCAACCCGCGCGTGTTAACCCGCCCCGCGGAGGACTCTAGTACACATGCACCAGGTTTAGCAATGAGAAGGGCTGACACTACATCATACAACTTTATGCTGTGTGTTCAAGTGTTTATTAACACTAGGGAACATGCCCGCAATTTGGTGGGGGACATGTTGGACGTGTCCCCCCACTTTTTCAGACGGGGGGGACATAATATGCTTTGACCCCCACTTTTTTCTCTTTAGGTTTTATATTTGGAGAGGTTTCAACATTGAAAGTGATGTTTGTCACGTTTTGTGTGAAGAGCGTTTCATATCCAAGTTGATGTTGAAGCAGAGTTTGTTGTGGTATCACTGATTCTGTTAGTTTATAAATTTTAGCTTCGATAAAATAATTTTTAGCATTTTTCAAGTTTCTAGAGACCGTGAAAGATGTTTAACTGCTTCTGTCCAACAATTTCCCCTGTGTGGTATGCTGTTAGAAAGGTTATTTTCCTGTAACAGTGAGAGTATTACAGCTGCACATGTGAGAGACCACAGTACAGCCCTGATTTGTTCCGTGCAGAAATGTAACTGGCTTTGCTGTAAGGTGGTTTGTCACGTATTCAGAAGCAGACAGCGTATAATTTAATGATGTTAGTGTATATAATGTTAGAAAGTTAGATTTGCAGGCAAATCCCTGCGAAGCTTTTACCGAAGACGAAAAGCAGCACTATTGTGGAGACTTAGTTTTGGGATGGGGAGTTTAGCAAAAGACTGTTTTCAGCCATTAGTGAACAGAATTTCAATCAAAACATTGGAGAAGTAGACTACAGTGTTTACCTAGCTGTATGTTGACCTATAGCTCAAAACGTAGGGACTTGACTGGGAAATAAAGATAAAATATACATTTATCCAAACTTCTTGTAATGTCGCGACAATGGTGACCAACAAATCCAAAAGAGATTTTTTCATTGACTCTTACACTTTTTGCTTGTGCTGAATGCATTGGTTCGTAAGTCATCTGATCTACTTGAGATTAACCAAACCCACAATGCAACAATGTTTTCATCCAATTTCGAAACATTTGCTTTACAGATGCATCACACCTAGTTTTGTTGGACATTCTTTTCGTGCTGAAGGTGAAACTTCGTCTTTTTTTCCAATTCACTGTTGTGCATTTTAATTCTCAAATATATTTTTGTGTCGTTGTGCAAGCAAAACTCCTAGAATGAAACTTTTGACATGGTGCAGAATTATAAGTCTGGCCGGGCTTTTCGGGTCGGGCCGGTCTCGGGCCTAATTTTGTCAAAATATTTCGGGCCGATTTCGAACCTGCATACAAAAATTTTTATATCATTACGAGTAACGACTTTTTCCTTTCGTGGCGTAGTTTAGTTGTGCTCACTGCGGTAACTTCTGTGAGTGAAGTGATTGCGATTTTCTTCATCTAATTCTGTTTGCAAACACAGCTGTGTTCTTTCATTCTCTGCTGGGATTGTCTCACACTGTTTTTGAGAAGGCGACAGCTGTGTGGATATTAGCATGCGATGGGGTTGCGTCGAAAAGATCAATCACTCACGCAATTCTTGGCTTGTTTTAAGAAGCCTACAAGCCGGCTTTTCATATCTATAGAGCTATCCTGGAAAGTTTCTTTTATGCCTATAGCGCCATCGCAGATAGTTTCGTGATAGTGACTTTTTTTCTTGAGAAACATTATATTCCACATTCCGCAGTAGGCTAATATCGTTGACTAACATGCTACGTTTGTTCCTGATTATGCCAGTGTTTTGGTCAAGGTGGTTGCTATTTTCGGTGTAACAAACCGTGTGCCTGCAGCTACACCGGCACACAACGTTTGTTTGTTACTCCGCAGTTGCGCATATCTTAACTCCCTCGGTAAATTTGGCTTTCAGGCCCAAATCGGGCTTCAAAAATAAATTTCGGGCTCGAGTCTGGTTTGGGCTTGTGATTTCGGGCTCGGGCCGGGTTCAGGCTTCAAAATGAAGCCCTTTTACATATCTTTGTGGGTATGTACGCAGCGCCAACAAGGGGAGATTGAAAGGATACATCCTCCACCCACCAAAAGTAAAAATATATTGAAATCATTTTTTGAAGTAGGCTACGCTAATTTTCGGCCGAATGTTTTTGCTGCTGGTAAAAGGATATCAATGGATATTTTGATAGGGGTGGCGCTGCATGCATGATGCCCAGTAGCATTAAAAAGATGGCTTTTTGAAAAAACGGAAATGTGCAAGAAAAATATTTATCTTCTTTGCAACGTTAAGCGACTTGAACAAGACATCAAATCGCGCTGAAATCCACACGTATAAAATGCATGAAAACTGAAGTGTTCCACTGTAAGAGTGATATGCACGTGCGACCAGTGCGATTCAGCATTTTGTGCACTGCAACTAACAGCTCTGATAAAACCCAAGTGATGTGTTCTACTATAGTGATGTGCTTGTTTACATCCAAATACGATATTAATGGAAAGAAGTTGAAATACAGTACCGTGTCCAGCAACAATTTCAAGTATATTAATAAGAAAATCGCATGCAAGGACAAAGCGTGATTAGTGTTTCTCTCAAAACACATCTAGAAATAAGATTTGGAGTCTGCATATATGAAACGTCACTTCTGCATCGACCCGATGACTACCTGGTTTCACACCAAGCTGTCCCCCCACATTTTGCAACAAAATTGCGAACATGCTAAGAAACAACATATGTTCCAAACCTAAAGTAAGACTATTAACCGCACTGGAAAGCAATGCAACATCACTATGCGTGACGCTGGAAAAGCTTGCGTTTGCGAAATGTGTGCGAGGAACCGTCTATACGGAAATTATTTTGCTGTCGTGGGTGACTAATGTACTCGTGCTTATACATTTCTTTCAGTTTTTGCTTCTGTTTGAAAAATGTGCGTTGTTACAGCACAGTGTTGCTTTTGCATTTCCAGTCTCAAACCTTGTTCGCCTTTCTGTTGTTTCAACATAGCTTGCCTAATTTTGGTAGTGTACAAAAATCAACATCAGAATCAGACCAAAGTATATTGCGATTACTGATGTGCAAAATGCCATTACCAGTGAACGAAGAACCCGAAGTAGCAGATGGTAAATGACAATTTGACATCAAACAACAATTTTGTTGAAATGATCGCAGTTGCGATTGCTTACTGCTTTACTTCATCTTTCAAATTTTGTGGGAATCATCATTGTTACGGCTTAAAAGAAGTTTCTTTCATTGTTATGACTTTTTACGATTGAGAAACTTGTTTTTTGTCTGTTCGTTATGCTGGTGAAATCATCAGACAACAACTCACATAACCAATTTTTTACGGATTAGTAAAGTTGAAAATCTTCAAAATAAGGCTGAAAAGTTGAAAGGTTTTGTATCCGAGTGTACCCCTCTGACCCCCACTTAATACTTGAAACAACCCTGGACAACCACTTCAGAGATACACCCGAATGAAAAGCCGAGATCACTTTTCGAAATTTCTTTGTGGTATAATTGGGATCTTGGAACTTTTTCCAACCGTAGGTTCGTGTCTGGGGCCACTCCGAAATCAAAGAATGCAAGAGACAACAACCAACACTACAGTCAAGTAACATAATCTACTTTTGAACAGCAACTCATCGACTTCCCTGTTTCAATTCAATTGCGTTTTACAATTTATTGCACATATTACACAAATATCACGCTATGTACAACGTTGAAAACAAACATAACACAAGTTCTATATCATAAGCTGCACAAGAAACTTTAGTATTAATCATACCTTTACTGAGACCGGTATCGAGATTCATTTTGTCAGTCACAACCACAACATGGCATATCAGTCCAATAGTACTGAGACACAATTTGTCGTTCACAACCAAGTCATATCTTGAATGACCAAGATGATGTAACAGATAACTTTACACCGACGAAAAAATACAATTTTATTCCTTGGCCCACCACAAAATTAATTATTTTATTCATTACACCTATCCTATCCTTGACCTCACACTTTTTATAGCCCTACACGAACTGCACCCTATTTTTCGCGTCGCGCGTTCTTACGCCTGAAGCACCCTAGCTCTGGTTTCGCAATTCCCATTGCATACAGGACCCTATGGCTTGCCAAGCGCGGTCCCTACGCAATTTGCGCCATTTTCATACAAAAATAAAGATCACCTCTATAAAAAACACATCTATATAGGACAATTAATGACTTTTTGTGTCTAACACTAAAGTTATCTGTCTATCCGGACCAGTCTTATCAAGTAACATACTGTAGGTAGAAAGAGAAAGAGATTTATTGATTCATGTGCCTCATCTAATAAGGAGGTCACGTATAAATTACAAATCTGAGTTCTGTAGCAGTCACATGCCTAACTTCTGATGCATTGTTTGGCGGCAAAGCGAACCACAGAGATGGACTAAGACAAAACTACAGCGTGGATTTCAATTACGGCTGATGGCAGGGTCAAAATGTCATGCAGTAAAATTATTTACCGTTTTCATTACCCCGTGACGTGCTTTCCAGAAGTGCAACAAATAAAACTTTTCGACGCCAGTAAACGCTACGACAGCATATGTGTTGGTGCAGAGATTTCTACTGGCCTGATTGTTTTGATTGCGCTGCGTTTGCACACGAGTTTTCCAGGTTTGCCAACTTTCCTTCCGCAGAGAACGTGACATCCTTTGTCGGTACTGTGTTTGGGAAATACTAAATATCATTTACTTTAAGACACGCTCCTTGAGACTAGAACAGGGCTGATTAGAGCTGTCGAGAGTAAAATGCAAAAGTGAAGTTTTTCGTTGATACTTAGGAAACGAAGAAAATGTGTATAAGTTCATGTATAAGACAACTGGACTGTGTGACATAGGAAACTACATATTTGCTGATTTCCATGCACCCTAAAAGCTAAGGTTAAACTTAAAAAGAGATGCAATAATTGGTGTAAAAAACACAAACAACACTTATAAAATACCTCTGAGTGCAAAGATGTAACTTCATTTTACTTACTACAAGATTAGCACATAGCCCAGAGCATTCTTTGAACTCACATGAGTACTCAGCTTCAAAACAGCTTCAGCATTTGCTAACTGTACAAATGCGCTTCGAGAGAGATACGAATTCGTATAATACTGCACCAGAGTGGGAGTTCTAACAAAACCCCTTTTCAGGAGATCTTGTACTTCTGAAAACCTGCATAAAAGATTTAAATTACTGTGTATCTCTCAGCAGACTGCTTCCGAAAGTAATGATTCAAAGAGAGACTCAAACGTAAATTTTCACGCTGCTTGGCATGTGATCATGAATCGAACTATGGTCGAGCGGAAGAGTTTTAGAAATTTTGGTGTCTATTGTGATGCAGTACTGTCACATCTAAACACTAATCAAGCAAACGAGGTAGTTGCATAAAAATGCCACATGATTCCTGTCGAAATTTTTCAGATGAAGGCAACGTGGTTGTTAGTTATTTGTCTTTGCTTTTTTCTTCTTGTTGAAAGTGAAGGATGGATATGTGGATCTTCAGCACGACGTGGACGTAGAAGACGCCGAAGATTTGTACAGCGCCGGCGTTATACTCGAAATTCAGGCTTCAGCAGACGTCGTTATTCTGCGTGGTTAAATTTTGGTAAGCATAACACTATTCAATGAAATGTTGTTAGTAAGTAAAACGTTTCAATATCTCTGAGAGATTGTGGAACAGCGCTTTAAGTTTGTCAAGATCGGGTTTCTTTGTTTTGCACATTGTTTTCCGGGACAGCAACCGGTGTTCAACATTGCATTGTTTCGTTTCGGGTTCTATAGTCTTTATGAGAGTACATGTACCACACAAAACTTTTTTTGACATTAAGGAAATTTTTACTTTGTGATATTAACCACGTGATCCCCTTAGTGACACATTTGTTTCCTGATGAGGCCCCGTGTGAAGATACATGAATTTTTCTTCGCTTTAAAAATCGAGACGCAACTCCTTCACCAATCCTCAAGTTTAACGTCACTGGCATAGACGTGAACGAGAAACCGAACAATTTAAAAAAAAAACATTCTGGGTATTTGCCTGCCATGGAACAACTAAGTATTTCAACAACAGTATAGTGGACTGCCTTTTCGTTATATCTGCATGCTTGATCCAGCAAGCTGAATTGTTAATCTGTGAAACTTTCACATGGAGCGGATGAAACAAATGGGATCAGTCAGGAGGGAAGTTGGTGTCACAGGCAGGCGATGTAGTTGTTTATTTTTATTTTACTGAACATATAAAGAAGTACTTTTCAATGCACTCGAACATGAGAAAATTTGCCATAATCTTTTTGACAGCTTCACGGAATAAAAGTTTGCTTAAATATTTCGTTTTTCTTCATCTGGTGCAAACATCTGAAACTTTTGAAAACTATTTCATTCTTATCTCGAAACGAAGTTTGAATCGAGTTCTTCTGCATAATGGTAACACTACTGGATCTGTCCCTCTTGGGTAGTCAACACCTCTCAGAAAAAAATACAACGAAATTGAGTTTGTATTAGAATAAAAAGTCATGCGTTGATTTGAAAATGATTGGATTTCTGTCTGGGTAGCAATGTGGTTGTACAAAGTCCCCTTGCTTTCACTGACTGTGGGAAAGCTGAGTTACATCCAAACATTGCATAAAAAGATTGGTTGTTCAGGCAAAAAAGCGCATCTGGCGTGAAAATCATTCAAACTCACCCTTTCTTCCAAATATCTAAAATATTTTCACTTCCCCTTCATATCAAAGCTGAGTATCATGAAATAAATGGCGACTGTTGCAGATTCAATTGCATCAAGTTTCCAAAATCAGCAATAGAAGAACTGAAAGCTGGTATTTTGCTGCCGTCAGATCATAAAATCAATATGGGACCAAAGCTTCCAAATTTTCGTGAATAAAAAAGAACCCTGTGCCTTGAGTAAATTTTGGAAATTGTTACAAATTTTTGGTAGGTACAAACAATTTGTGAGGAATTTGCTGAGCAGTCTTCAAGATATTGGTGCTAACAGAAACATCAAGCTTGATTTCTTGTGCAACCATCTAGATTTTTGCTTCTTAACCTTTTTTTGGTTTCGTTCACCCCTGCTATCCATTGCTTCATTCCCATGCACCCCATTGTGAATGCATGGCCAGTATGACAAAAATCGTAGTTCATTATTAGACAACAGTATTTGTTCTACTTTATCCACCGTATGCTTTGTGCCATGCAGCAAATTGTTTACGATCTTGAAATTTGGAAACTGGTTTGATTACAAACTCACCTTCGGAAAACATTTTTTTTCGTTTCATCACCACATGCGCTAATTGGAAAGAGGGATGGAGAAGAAGCGTTTTACTAGCCGATTCACTCACGACTGATGGAGGGAATTTTACTATTTGCACAAATATTCTTTCTGTTCAGGGCCGCTCACAGCTGATGTTTTCGGGGGTGGAAAAATGATTGTAATTTGAAGTTTTAACTTACAAGCACACATGATTTGAAAACTTCGCTCAGGAAACAATTACCCGGTTGTGCCCCCCTGGTTGTGGCCCTTGTACTGTTGCTTGAAAAATTGTTTGGACTTTTTCTGATAAATGCAACGTTTGTTTTATAAACGACCCCACAGTTTTGAATGAGCTAGACACTGGTTGGTATATTCAAACATTCGAAAACATGCAGTGAGCAGACGGCTCATGGCTCCATTCTTAACTTCTGGTATGAGAAAAACGCATACTTAATACAATCATCATTCCTTTTATTTATATCATGAAGGGAACGTATTCTTGGCACACTCCTTTTTCAAAACCTGGTTCTTAAACTGCGAAGTTGGTGTGTCCTGATCGATTTCATCCACATATTTACATTTCCTTCCATCAAAACACAGTGTTTTTTCACATATTTCATAGCCAATCCTGCAGGTATTAACTGCAATAGGAAAGCATATTAGATGTTGGAACTAATTTCAAACTGATAACAGACAAATATCACAATTAGGCTGTACTTCGATTGGTTGGGCCTGCACTTCGACAAAAGGCTACACTGAGGAGTGTTCGGGTGTCTGAAACTTTTGAAAGTACTGCGATTCTAGCAGATAGCTTTTACATAGGAGTACACGACGCTTATGCAAAGCACAAGTTTCATTAGATTCCCGCACTTGAGTTCCAGTAAAATATGGCATCTCTGGGTTTGGGTAAACTCGATCTCTATTACGTCATACTAGACGCAGTCAATTACACCACAGTACGTTTTTTTCTGAAGTGATAAGATGTTGACTGCTGAAGACACAAAGTTAGAACCGTGGCAGTTCGCCATTTTATTCGTGATTGCTGATATGTTTTTGTTTTGGGTGAAAAAATCAAGACAAGTGCATGTTATCAGATGAATCAAGGACACAAAAATTAGGAAAATAATTTTCATTCACCCTTCATTCACCCCTCTTCTTTCATTCACCTTAGGACAAAATTCAGTCATCCAGGGGTTAATTATTCACCCGGTTAAGAATCACTGATCTAGATCACTTCCACGATAACTTGGATGATCAGAATGATATGCAACGAGAGCGGTTCCATCAGGATGTCAGGGAAAAGGAAGGAAAATAGAAAGGGAGGTGGGTCGGCCATGCTAACAGACTATACTGATGTTTAATTAAACGTAACGATGACCTTGATACCCATTGTAGGAGTTCTCGGGAACCATTCAAGCGAGAATTTTGGCTGAGATTTGACAATTTTTAAACATAAATTAACTTGTTATTGACTGATCGCACAAATAAATATGCACTGGCGTTTATATAGCATTCTATTGCTGTTGCAATAATAACCACTACTTCGACATTTAACTCATTTTCCTCCAGTGGACACATCATAGCAGGAAAACGAGACCTGACAAAGTAAAAACGGACTGCATTTTTTTAATCAACGACCCAAAACATGGAAATTTAAATGAAACATCTTTGGAGCAAATAAATTGCCTTGATAAAACTGCTTGTGATACGAAAAACTTGTACTCATCATAAATTATCATTTTGCTCACAAACTATAAATTGTGCCGCAATCACGACGAAACCATACTTTGCAAAGATGGTGCTTTCTGCTGAGGAAACGCAGAGTACAAAATTCACGGTTAAAGCACAAGATGTAAAATTTCCCTTGCCATAAAGGTTCACTCCAACCGTGCACCAAGAACTTTTGCTTAAATTTGCTACCACTGTTCATTTCATGGGTGTGGATTCCGACCCTAATATTAGCAACAGGAATCAAACCTGTGCAAACACGACAACAGCGCGCCATTTTACTTAAATAAATTGTTTTGACCCAATAGAAGCTTCAGCAGAGCTTTTGAACCACGTGCTATACACACTTTTTATTATACGCCTTTGCTGCAAAATACACCACTGAATTCTGAAAGTTGATCACGCGTTTAAACGCGGCAGTTTCTGTGATTTTTTGCAGTAAAACTATTAAATGAAAAGCCAGTCTTTTGTCACTTTAGTATTATCTGAATTATAAAAAATGAAAAATCAATAAATATTTACCAGAACAAATGTTGTTAAGTGTGTGAGGTCATCGGAGATCGTTCAACCTTGAAATTCGCTTTTTGTACCTACTTTGAGAGCCGCTCTACAAATGTATCGTACCTGGATTTCAGCCTGAAACCAGTAGTTTTCGGTTGCCTTGCCAACGCCATAGCTCCTCCCCCGATTGCGTTAGAGAGCTGTTCAAAACCTCAAAATTCGGCACATCTTCTTGTCTGCACTCGAAAAAATTTTTTTGGTTGGGTGTTGCAGATTTTTTGTGAGTGACGTCATAATGAAGTAGTTTTTGGGCCATTTTGGCTCATGTTACCTGGCCTAGGGCCCAACCGCTAGGCCAAAGGATTTCCCTGACGTTTCTATACTAAACTAGGCTCGAGTCCGCGTCTTTTGAGCCTTTGATCGACTTTCTAGCGTTTCTGGTTCAAAAGTTATGATCTGAAATAAAGAAATTAATTAATTATCAAATTAGCTAATTAGTCAGATATTTTTATTACTTTATATCGTAACGTTTGAACCCGAAACTCAAACAGGTCATCCAAAGTATCAAAAGACTTGGATTGTAGCCTAGTTTCCAATGAAAACTTCAGCGAAATACCACCATCTAACGGTTTGAGCCCAGGGCCAGGTGAAGTGGACCAAGGTGGCCTAAAAGTCCTCTACTTATGACGTCAGTCACAAAAAATCCACACCCCCCAACAAAAATTTTTTTTCGAGTGCAGACTAGAAGATTTGCTGAGTCTTTTGACCTTTTGAACAGTTCTCTACCCCGGTTGGCGCCCGAGTTACGCGCGCGCAAACCACGTACGATCCGGTTGTTCTGACTCGAAAATCCTCGAAAACGTCCGGAAGCCAAAGTGTTGATTGAAATGCGAAAAAGCACCCACACTTGGTCATACATCTTTGCGCAGATATTTTCATATTTTGTCACTACCGGTAGCTTCAAAACATGGTTCTCTATGAAATCTCAATTTCTATAAACAAGATTGGTGCCAATTTCCAAATAATGCCGGTTATTTGTAAAAACCAGGAAAACAATCTCGGCTTGTCTCCACAAGACTCTGTATTCTTAGATTCCGGGCTGCGACCTCTTGTGCAAGTGCTATATCTGCAAACATTTTGAAATTTCACTGCTCATGCGACCATCGTGAGTTTCCTCACTTCAAACAAGCTGTTCGTTAATTTGTCACAGAAATATTTTGTATTAATCCACCACTGAAAGACTGAGCAGAGAGTGAACATTATGACGACATAATAACTTTGAGATGAAATTAAGCTTGTCTAAACAACAAGGTCGGGCACTCAGTAAAGAAAACTAAAAATGCAGTGAAATCAAGCTCGTAAGCAGCACTGGACACAAGAAGGAGCGAAGAGTTTTCTTAGAGGGACCCAAATTTTTGGAAATGTGTCCAATAGTTTTAAGCCATATCCAACACATTTTTCCCGGGAGGGCGAAATTTTTTCTACAGGGGATTCACCCCCTGCCCTCCTCGCTCAGGGGCCTGAGTGACATATTTGGGGTGCGGCGTCCGGACCTTAAGAAATTCCTTGTTCCGCCGTCCATAAGCATAAGCCGTTAGATGTTTAAGGGAGTTGCTCAGTAGTCAGGAGCAACGTCACAGCAGCTGTGCATCACTCTCTTGCCTTCCAGTTTCACTAATCAAGAAAATTTTCTGCAATCTTCTTCTGAAGCTCGCCTCTGACGTTTGTCTTTTTCAATCAGGTGATCAACCTACAGATGAAGACCTGACTGCTGTCGCAAACGAGTTACTTCAGCTGGAAGACACCATCGCAAAAGAGGATCAGTAGGCGTGTACAAAAGTAACAATTTTTTTAACCATGTCGAACGTGAAACGTAACATTTAAGCAAGGACAAGACACTCATTAAATAATTTGATTAATCTACAATGAAAAATCAAACTATCATTGTTGAAATCGCTGTGTGGCACATCAATATTCAGTTTTTTTGCTCTCTTTGCCTATTTTTGGTGGATTTTACTTTGTCCGTATTGGCAAATGGAAAAGGAAATCAATTCTTGTCCTAGCAATTTTTTTCGTAAGTTTCATGAGTGGCAACGTTGTTTTTTTGCTGATGCTTTATTTATCACTATTTTGAAGTATAACGCAGTTGATGGTCTATGTAAAGACTTTCGTGGCAGCCCAATGATCGCTGCTCACAATGAAAGACAAGCTTCTCATTGGTCTGTCTCCGCTGCTCATTCATAACGCAACTCAGAAATGGAAGAAGCCCAGCAAAATCATGATTTTATTAAAAATCTTATTCTTCCACTTAACCGGAATTTCAAAGCTAAACCGTCAGTTGCTTCCATAGTGCAGGTTCCTGTGGAAATATTTACAAGTAGGTAACCCTCAGTAAGAAAACACGAATACGCTAAGAGTTTGTGAAACTTGAGTGTATCACCAAGTTAAGAGTAACCGCCTCGCTTGTTTCACAGAAAATTCATTTGATAAAAACGATGCGTGAACCTAAGCTCCGAAAATGTACAATTATGGAAAGTTTACTGCCGAAATATTTCATTCACTGCATTTCAGATTAGTATGTTTGAGGGGTTACATTTTGTATCTTTGAGGCACGCAGCGACGAACCAGTTTGACATGACATGACCAATCGGAACATCGCCACATGCTCTTTCGAACCCTGGCCACCAAATGTGATATGCGCGTTTTTCCTGATCAAGAAAGTTCCACTGCTGCCTTGGGCTTATTAATTCAGTTGGAATGGTGAATGTGTATGAGAGAAAGTGACCTTGTATTCTCTAATAGAGCGCGATGCTTTCCTGTTTATCTTCCCTCATAAATTTGTTGCTCTGTCTATTATATATATTTCATTGACTGATATTTTTGGTCATTAAAGTGTATCACCCAAATACTGCCATACGAATGATCGAGTGTTTCTCCGATAACAATATACAGATGGAACATCTCAGCTGTGGAAGCTGTGGAAATCGCATCGTGTTGTTACGGAACTAATTCATTGCATTGTATTGTTTACATTCGGAGGTTGAGTGCGCAGTTGCAGTTCACCAATAAAATCACGTTTTGAAAACTTTGATGCATGGGAAGGTGAAAGCAAAACTCAACCAATCAAAACACAGCAGGTTCATCACGGGCAGCAGCCACAATAACAAGTGTAGAAAAAATAAAAAACAAAACTCAATTAATGTTTGGTAATGAGTGTTGTCCAGTGGCGTAACTCAACGTTTGAAGCAGGGGTAAACTTAGCTGAAGGGGGCCCACTAGCGAGCTCTCAGAAAAAGTTGGGAAATGCCACTGAATCTAGGTGTGGATGTCTATACTAAAACCCGAAATCACCGGAAAACACTCAGAAAAACTCCAAAAAACAACAACTTGGTGAAAACTAAAAGCATACTAAATACCGAAATATAAGGTAAACGGGGCCCAGTTTTTACATTTAGGTTGCCAGGGGGCGGAGCGGTTCGCACCTCCCCTCCCGTCTATTTCGCCACTGGTGCTGACTTTGTAACCAGGATTGTAGTATTTCAGTTGTGTGTTTGATTTCCAGCAAGTATTTGCAATTGTGCGCTTTGCTTATTGATGGTGAAGTCACAATTGTTCAGTTTCGCCGCGTAGGTAGAATTCTTAGCTTGTTTGTTTATTTTTTCAGAAGCGATAATCGATGATCGATCGCGTTTGCAGGTTGTCTAATTTTCGACAACGAGTTTGGGTTGATCACCTAACTATCTTCTTGTTTTTGGAAGCGATTCCTGCATGGAATGCGGGATAACAGACTTGTTGCTGCATGGCACTTGTGAGGTTTTAGTGAAGGCGAAAGGTTTGCTCATTTTTTTACGCAACCGTGTGTGTTCTCCTCAGTCAAAAAACTTTTTGAATGTTTTCCATCATTAGCGGGTGGTGGTGGCCCGATGATATCTATTCGCTGAAACTATCGTTAGCGATCCGTGCCGTCTCTGCTTTGATATAACTTTTCGAAAAAGCGCTTCTCATTTAGCAGAGGAGATGTGACGCCGAAAAAACGGTTGGTAAGTTGTATAAAATTACAAATTTTTTAAAATCTTTTTCATTTCTGGTTTCCTGCCAAGGTTTGCAAAAAAGAGGAACTTAAAGGTTATCGCACACAGGAGAGTTTGCTTTGTAATAATAATTATTCAATCATTTTGAGCTGCGGGAAAAACGCCCTCGAATTCCGGCGAACAACTAGACGCGAATACCGAGGTCGCACACGACTCCATTACGGGCGCCGTCGAAACGCAAACAAATTGACCTAACGCGACGTGCGATTTATTGACCAATGAGAATTCGGGACGAGCTGGACGTTTCGACCATCTTGAAGGGCTTAAAAGGAGGCACAGTTCACAGTTTCAGTCAATTCTCTGACCACTGTCTAAGCGATAACAAGTCTAGCTACTGCAAGACTTTAGGCCACTGCCTAACTTTCACCGTAGCCCACTGTCTAAGAAGAAGTTTCCCACTGGAAACTTATTATTCTGTTAGACGGAGATCTATTGAATATATGGCAGTATGGTTTACTCTCTTCCTCCATGAAAGAATTGAACTCGTATTAACCCCTTTTGCTCATAGTAACATTTGTTACATAAGTTTGTTTACTGTCTTCGATCCGTTGAGAGAATCCCTGCCACTACTGTTTTCCGCAAATGTTGACATTTACTGAAAGAACTATGAAACAGGAAAAGGGAGAATTGACGAACTGTCAAACCATCAAAGAAGTTGTGTTTGGAACAAGGAATAACTAAAAATTAGCTTCATTGCACGCTTCCAATGTACGTTGAAAGTCTAGGCCTTTCTGGATTTTTCGTGAACTGTTACGCTCTGTTTAAATCGCATGGCTTCTCTCTGGCATACGTCATCGCGCACGTGTGTTATCTCCAGAGGAAAAGTGTCTTTGTTAGACCGCTGCCAAACGCAGATTTTCTTAGCAGTGACTGGTTTATGAGGCTCTGAAGAGGTCAGCCTTTTAGCTTCGAAAAATGTTTAGTAATGTCGTTGTAACTAGCCACAGTTCGTGTGTTTTTCTTTACTTGTTTTCAAGTGTCAACATTTCGCCTGTAAGATTTGTCTTACATTTACAGGACTGATGATGCGTTGGAAAACGCGAAACTAGTTTCCCCGTCAATAAACTGTGACTGATTTACTTGCCGCCATCTTTGTGGCCTTTAATTATGTCGCTACATGTTATTTGGTTAAGTTCCGGAAGAGATGGGAGTCGGGGTTAAGTTTCTTGAAGTTTTGCAGGCCGATATCGAGCCTGCATCTCAGGGGTGCAACTAGGGGGACTGTTTAGTCGACATGCCAAGTCCCTTTGACAATAACATCTGTGCCTTACTCACATTTGAAAACAGCATGGTCCACATAGAATTTCAAGGTAGCCGGCTGCATCGCAGAGCGGCTCGCCTAATTCCAGATGAACATGAATGCATACATTTTGCACAGCTCCGCTCATCGTGGAATACCGCTTTGGCTTTCTGCAACTTGACGAGCTCTCTGCAATGTGGCCGTACACCTGCATGATACTAATTTTCTACAGTACTCCCACCATGTTCTTCTGTGATGCAACAATGTATATTTATGACAATTCAAATGCCCTTGAGCCACACTCTTGTTGAATGTGAGACTAGGTTTATGCAGCTTGGCTGCTACAGGCCACAATACGATGTCGATTTCTCGACCAAAGGAAGATAGTAACTTTGCTTT
>Ga0210059_1005958_pt1 | contig 19590 bp, 13 predicted proteins | sample Ectturendosymbi2_FD_188042 | JGI IMG/M metagenome (GOLD analysis project Ga0210059, IMG submission 188042) | Ecteinascidia turbinata endosymbiont from Florida, USA - Sample 2 (SPAdes) (version 2) | ecosystem: Host-associated > Tunicates > Ascidians > Unclassified | place: Key West, Florida... | reverse complement strand
TCAAAGTGTTAATTAATTTGCTAATTAGTCAAATATTTTTACTAACTTACATCATAACTTTTGAACCCAAAACCCCAGCAGGTCATCCAAAGTATCAAAAGACTCGGATTGTAGCATAGTTTCCAGTAAAAACTTTAGCGAAATACTACTACCTAACGGTTGTCGCCCAGGGTTGGGCAAAGTGGGCCAAGGTGGCCTAAAAGTCCTCCACTTATGACGTCACTCACAAAAAACCCACGCCCCCAAGCAAAAAATTTTTTTTCGAGTGCAGACTAGAAGACTTGCCGCGTCTTTTGAGACTTTTACTGGATCTGTAGAGCATACCGGACCAGAGAAATTCCCGTGCAAAGCCACGTGCATTTAGACGTTTTTTTTTTCGAAAATCCCTGAATCCTAGCGGATGCCAAAGTGTTAACACTAGAAATCGACCCATGGATTTTGCAATATTGCGAAAGTATTATATCGTCAAAATTCTGCAGATATGCAGTATATCGGGAATATTTACTCATAAAAGCGGCTACGCCAGTTTTTTGCACGGAGTGTTCGGAAACCTAAGTTGCTACTTCGTCTATGATTAATTAATGCAATTTCTCTATACTGTTCCTTACGACGTGCAGCTGCATCAAGTGCACAATATTCAGACCACTCCGTAATTATCCCAATAAACAGGTATGTGATGTAACATTCGCTCCCAGGTTTTGCATGGTAAGCAGATGGCTGCCTGCAAACAAATCTGTGGTTTTTGACTATCTTCTTAGTGACCCAGGTTTGTGCAGAATTCCATGTTATATGCTTCTTTATTGCACTGAAGTATTGTGTTTCAACTGTGGTTTGAGTGTTGCAAAATATACGTTATCAGCAATGAAAAATAACAACATCGGTATCGGCACAAAAAAGCTGTATCGATCAAGCTCTACCTAAAATCCAATCAATCAAACTTGATTAGTAGGGCTAGCAGCCTAGCGCAACTAACTGTTTAGAATAGATAGTGGCATTGACCTCATTGTCGAAATACACAAGGAAAGATTTCCAAATTATCAATGCCTTTGGTCACAGCATATTTATTGCATCACAATCGATATTCATTCTTAGGAATATGGTGCTGAAAAGACACTTAGCTTGTCAAACATTCAGCAAATGTCAGCCATACAGCAATGAGAGCTGTTTATCCATATGTACATACACTTGCAAAATTGAAGCTGACAATCAGCTGCGTCTGTGGAGCGCTGTCTATCAAAGATGGTGGTGTTTTAAATATCTTGCGAAATCACTGCGGAGAAGAACGATTGAATTGCAATTGCTCTGATGATTTTACATCGTAATGCAGAAGTGACTTACTTGAAATCAATATAGGACATTTTGGGCAGAAAACAACATTGTGAACTGCTCAATTCTTAAAAAGCTATTTTCGAAATACAACACTTGACTGATATTTTTTTCAGATAATGCGACCACAATTTCTGAGGATAGCTGTTATGCGTTTCATTATGAGAAATTCCTTGCAAAAATATAGCTGAAGTTGAAATGAACCTGCATTACTTGGCGTGACACTGAGGAAGGCCTGAACTCTTAATTGATTCAGTGGTAACCTAGTAGGTGTAAACAGCAGACAAAATTTAGGCCGAAACTGCAAAGAAAAATGGTTGCAATTGGACACTGTGTCCTCTCGCCATGTAACAAAATATTACAAAACAGCTCTGCATGTGCGCGTGGCAGTGTATGAGCTTCTGACAGGTTTACTTGCATTGGGCTGGCACTGCCAGAAGAGGAAATTCCGAAACACGTGCATTCGACGCACTATCAATTTGAAATGTTCAAAAACATGACTTGTTTTTTGTCACTATGCAGGCACCATTTAGACAAGGCAGGGATGTTGTTGTTTCCTAATAGTGCTATGCAACATTAAAAGGGAAATGTAGGCTGTTGCCTGCTCTAAACCACCCGCATTAGAGACCTGCAGTGACAGTGGCCTTAATGCTGAGTAGCCTACTTGCAGCACACAGGGGCTTGTCATGACAGCCAAACAGACCCCTGGATGCGCCCCTGATCCGTGTTTTCTTAATCTATAAAAGTCACATGACAGCATTCCATAATAAAATATTTTGCTCATTTTTCAAGAGTATGGAGTATGACATTCATCTTTAGTGGCCATTAGATGATTTTCATTCTTGCTAAAATCTGAGATGAGTCATCTTTCTGGGGTTTCGGGTTCAAAAGTTACGGCCTAAAAACTACAAAATAATTTATCCACTAAGTTGGTAAATAATTATTTTTGTTTTTAGGCCATAACTTTTGAACCAGAAATGCTACAAAGTCAATCAAGGGCTCAAAAGACTCTAGCCTAGTATCCCATGAAAATTTGAGCAAAACACTTGTGTCTAGCAGTTGGGCCCTTGGCCAGGTAACATGAGCCAAAATGGCCAAAAACACACCTCACTTATGATGTCCCTCACAAAAAACCTGAAACCCAAAACAAAAAAATTTTCTATCATTGCAGACTCGAAGACTTCCCAAGTCTTTTGAGAGTTCGAACAGCTCTCTAGCGCAATCGGCTAAGGATCTATGCAGTTGGTAGGACAATTGAATTATGCTTGATTTCAGGCAGATTTCCAAGTACTTTGTTTATTATAGATCATAACTTTTGAACCATAAACGCTAGAAAGTTGATCAAGGTGTCAAAATATGCAGATTCTAGCTTAGATTCCAAAGGAAACTTCAGTGAAATACTTCCGTCTAGCAGTTGGGTCCAGGTCAGGTCAACAAGTAGTCATTTTGTATGGTCCATAACTTTGCAAAACCTTAACCAATTTCAAAAAAATTAGTTTGTTGGAATCAGCATGAAAAGTTCAATCTGCTTATGAAATTTGAGGAAAATCTGAGATGGTGGGTTGACTGGCTAAGACAGTTGACATAGAATGACCTCCTTGGAAACTGCATTCCAGACCACAGAAAATCTTGTTTCAGGCCCCCAGGGGTCCCAGAAACACTGATCTAGCAGTTGGACCCAGGGCCAGGTAACCTTAGCTAAAATGGCCAAAAAACTACCCCACTCATGACATCACCCACAAAAAAATATGAAACCCAAAACCAAGAATTTTTTTTCAGTGCAAACTGGAAGATTCGCTGAATCTTTTGGGGGTTTGGATAGCTCTCTAGCACATTTGACTGGCGAGTTATGGAGTTCCAAAGTGGCATGAAATTTGCAGCTCAATACATGATTTCAATGTATGATATACTTGTACACCAGCTCCCAACGTGTCAAACAACTTAATTTTTCTGCAGAACTTTGTGTTGACTGGTGTGTGCTCGAGATCAACAGATATGGCTTTTTTGGGGCCGATACTGATATATTGGCCATTCATGAACTAATAACCAATATTTCCTAATTAATGAAGATGCTTTTGTTTCGGCTGTGACAACCAATGCATGCCTCATGGTACCGGACCGAAGATCTGACCCTACACCTGCCTGTGTTATCGTAAGTGCTGTGCGGTTGAGCAAGGCACTTAAACACGCGCACTCAAAGGAGCTTACCGAATTCTTAGATCAAGCTGTTGACCTACCGACATCCGATTGTTTGATTTTTACAGAAAACAGGGGCTTAGTTTAGATCAACTATGCCCAACCCGCAGGCCGCATGCGACCCAGTTTAGGTTTTCGCTGTAGTAAATGTATCCTATATACTGACAACCTGTCCTTATTTTGATAAGCCTGAATTTGAAAATTTTGATGCAGTTGGTTTTCAGTGCAACTTTATCATGTCTGTTGCCATTGCAGTAAGGATTCGAACGCTTTCAGTACATCAGCTAAAGCTAAAATAATTTGATAAGATCAAAGTAAGCCATTCAAGGTGCGGCCTTCATTAATATGTCATTCTATGTGCGGCCCTCGTCCAGATAGTGACATACTTTTTGGCTCAGTAAGACATTTGGGTTGGACATAGCTGGTCTAGATCAAAGCCATTATGACCAGTCATGTCTTTAGTCGAGATTACAAACTAACCTTAGCCAATTTACACGGACCACCCCCAAGTGAATATACACTGAATACACTGCATTGAAAATTTTTTCACCATTCAGCATTTTTGAACAACTTGCACTTGCCCTGAAAAACAGTTTTCCCTGAAATTTTTCACTGTATTGACTGTATACTTTTTATCATTCAGGAAATTTTAGCAACTTGCGCTTGCCATGAAAAACAGATTTGACCTGAAATTCTTCACTGTATTGAAATATTTTTATCATTCAGGATTTTTGAGCAACTGAGCAACTTATATTTTTCCTGAAAATTTTCTTTGTACGAAATATACTTTTTACATTCAGTATTTTTGAGCAACTTGCGCTTGCCCTGAAAAACAGAGTGTGCCTTGAATTCACTTACTGAATGCATATTTTTTATCATTCAGGATTTTTGAGCAACTTGCATTTGCGCTGAAAAACAGAGTTGCCCTGAAATTTTTCACTGTTTTGAAATATTTTTTATTATTCAGGAAGTTTGAGCAACTTGCGCCTGCCCTGAAAACATAATTTCAAGCCGGGGGGCGGCAACCCCCCGGCACCCGCCTCGTATGCTTATGGGCCTATGGTATAGAGGATGAAAACACTATATTTTCTATTGCTTGGAAAATGACAATATCAAAACGGCATAATTCCTTTGTCCACTGAATGGATTGTGCTTGTTTGGTTAAAAAATTAGGGGTTACTATTGCTACAGCAAAGGAGTTTACGTACAGGTACACAGATGGACAGCTAGACGATATTTTCGAGTGAGGCAACACGGTCCCGCATGAAAATCTTTATATCCGAAAAACAAACCTACTAAAAATGCTAGAAATCACAGACATTTAAAGAAGAGAACTTAGAACTACACGAAAGAGCTATAAATTCCAAGAAAAGATCCCAATGCCATTTGTTCTTTAGATGAAGCTAGGAAAGGCTTAAGTTTCTGTTGAAGATCTAAGGCAATTGTGGAACCAAAGTCGGCACCACAAAAGATAGATTTTGAGGGGGCACTACACACAAGAGGGGCATACTTCACGCTTTTCACACAAACGGCCAAATGGGTCACACTTGCGTGGGGCTCCAAAAACTAAGATGGCCTAAGGTCCCGCGCTCCCTAAATCTGTCCCTGCGTGGCGGTGGGGCTTTCCGATTGCAACACTACTGAGGCTGATAAAATGGGCCGTTTAGGGTGATACCGATATTTCGGTGAAACCCAAATATCAGCCCGATATATCGACGTCTATCTCTAGTGTGTACATCACTCAATTAACACTGTAGTTTTTGACTACCTCTCACCTTTGCACTCAGTTTTTCAGTGCTTCCCAGACAAGCATTCATTATTGTTGTTAATGTTTCCCTTTCAGAAGTGTAATAAGTCTAGGAAGGTGTTTTGTTTATTAAGATGGCTGAATATCTTGCATCCATTTTTGGAACAGAGAAGGACAAGGTTAATTGCTCCTTTTATTTCAAGATTGGAGCTTGCCGTCATGGTGATCGCTGTTCTCGACTGCACAACAAGCCTACATTCAGTCAAACTATTTTGATCCAAGGTCTATACCAGAATCCTCAAATCAACAACACTGCTGCTGGTACCTTTACAGATGTAGAAATTCAAGAGCATTATGACAACTTTTTTGAGGAAGTTTTTGTGGAATTGGAGGAGAAGTATGGCCCTATTGAAGAGATGAATGTCTGTGACAACCTGGGAGATCATCTGGTGGGCAATGTGTATGTCAAATTTCACAAGGAAGAGGATGCTGAAAAAGCTGTCAATGATTTAAACAACCGGTGGTTTAATGGACAGCCAATCATGTCAGAGCTCAGCACTGTAACTGATTTTAGAGAAGCTTGTTGTCGACAGTACGAAATGGGAGAATGCACACGTGGTGGTTTCTGCAACTTCATGCATCTGAAGCCAATTTCAAGAGAATTGCGAAGGCAGCTATATGGTCGAAAAGAAAAAAGAAGACGTTCAAGATCACCCCCTACTCGCAATCGTAGAAGCAGATCTCGTGAACGTCACAGAAGTCGAGAAAGGAGGCACTGAATATTTATTAACTGCTGTAATAGGAAGACTTGTGTGACTGCCATGTGAGTCGTACAAGGTAATAACTGCACAGAAAAACTGCTTTAAACTCTCATGCAGACAAGTGCGAAATCTGTAAGTTGCACCTTGGATAAAACAACATTGTTTGGTTATATAAACACTATCTGTGTATACATGGATTTTAGCATTTGTAAATTTTGTGTACATGTTATCAATGCATTTTGCAGTCTTTTGAATATTTGTTTGGATGTTAAGTTTGTCATGTGATGTGCATATGGGAAAAAATTCACTTAGTTTTCAAAGTGCAAAAAATTTTGCATGATTTCATATCTTCTTATCAATAACCAGGTTTTTCTGACAGCCATCATTATACATACATTTTGTTTCATGACTTATAAAAAATTGCTTGCGCACCTGAAGAAGTGAAATAGTATGTTTTTATTACATATAAAAGTGGTGTAACTTTGGCTTCAACTGCATACTGCTAGTAGTTTTCATTCATCATTGCTTTGAACTGTCTTTACAGGATTTGCTGGTTCTGAAAATGACATATGACATTCATCTACTTGTGTCATAGTTATATATATCAAATTCAATGTTAATATCACCAAAGTATAGGTATGTTATGTTTCAGATGGCACAAGGCATCCCTAACTTTTCATTTTACAAAGTTGTGATGTTTTTTCTGTTTTCTCCAAAATTTTATGGTATTTCCAAGTTGCTTGAGAGGAATGTTACTGATCACCGCTTGAAGACAACATTTGGGTCTGCTTTGGAAAACATACAATGCTGATTTTCTTCCTTGGTAGCAATTGAAACTGTTACGAGAATTCATGCAGTGTAGTATAAATGCTGAAATATGATTGACAAGACAAAATCTCAAGAAGGTGATTTCTTTCAAAAAATGCTGGTGACTACGTAATGTGTCCAATTTCTAGTTTTGGTCTGTATGCTTTTTTCTGGCATTTATAACTGTTCAGCAATGTTACCTCTCACTCCTAAATGAACATTCCCATGTTGTAAATCACATCAAATGTAATAATTGTAAACTTTGAAATTCTTTGGAAGACCAGACCTCCATGCTGAAGGGTGTGAAGTCATGTGTGACCTGATGTATACAAATGTGAACAATGAACTTCACATAATTACCAAATTGTGTACACAGTAGATTGTAATTAATGCATTGGTGTGCTTTTTCAGCATGAGTGATTTGCAGAAAATACTTTTAAACTAGTTTATATGACAGTAGGTCATCAATGATTGAAATATTTCATTCTGCTTGCAAAGGAAGAGGTTTGCGTGCCAAGAATGGCATATCAAGTGGATCATCCGTGTTGTCATCTTACCCCGTTGCATATGTTCTGTCAAAATCTCAAAAAGGTATAAGATGTGATCATTGCTTAAAGAGGTATCGCATGTGCTTTTGAATTTGAAAAGGTTATATATTTTTCACTTGTTTATTATAAAAACATTACCAAGTTTTTTTGTTGTATTAACCCCTGCCATTCCGGCAGGCTAAGGCTAAAATCCATAAGTTTGCACATGTTTTTGCACAGGAATATCTCTGCAGACGATTGTGCTAAAGAGCTGTTCAAACCCACAAAAGATTCGGCAAGTCTTTGCATATGCAATGATAAAAATTTGTGGTTTTGGGTTTTTTGTGAGTGATGTCATAAGTGAAGTTGTTTTAGGCCTTTTTTGTCCACTTCATCTGGCCCTAGGCCCAAACAGGCAAATGGTAGTATTTCAACTTGGATTCTAGCCTAGTTTCCTTTGAAAACTTGAGCGAAATATTTCGTCTAGCGGTTGGACCCAGGTCAGGTACCAGCAGCCAAAAATGGCCAAAAACCTACCTTACTTATGATGTCACTCACAAAAAAACATGAAACCCAAACAGTGTTCCATCTAAGATTTTTGTAAGTCGGCTGATGTCCAAAAAGTGCCGTCAAGAACAAAAGTAATTTAGGCACCCTTTGTAAATTTTCCTAAACTGCGTCCATTTTTACCGAAAAACGTTTCATCAACCATTTTTTGGTGAATGACCAAGAAAAATAAAAAATGGTCTTCACTTTTTCCAGCATGTACACACGCAACATTTTCTGATAAACAAACGAAAAAAACAGTCAAGACTAGTGGGGCTGACTTCCAACTGCTTTTCATAATAGTCGATTTGCGATGCATGAATGTTTATGACTGCACTGATATACCATTTGACGGATTTCCGGAAAAGAGCACAAAAGCAGTTTTCAAACAACAAAGGAATTTTACTTTGTCTGTCTCTTTTCCTTCAGATTGGTTTCGCGTCTATCAGCTAAATCCTGCGACCAAAATATGAAAATGGTTTGCAGCATACTGTCTGAAGTATGACTGACTTAACAGTGTGTTGGTTACCTATGAAATAGCGTAAGAAACAAACATTCCTAACCCACTAGCTATGCCACGAGACTTTTTTTCTGTAAACCTTGCAGGCGGAGAACTTCCAAAGTGCGTCTGAACTTCGCAGCAAACGGTTTCGTTTTTGGACGCATTAATCGTGATAATGCACCCATAACTTTTTCTGTAAACCTTACAAGCAGAGAACTTCCAAAATGTGTGTGAACTTCAAAGCAAAAACTTTCGTTTGGGGGCGAATAAATCGTGAAAATTCGTACAGAACTTTCTCCGTAAACCTTGGAGGCGGAGAACTTCCAAAATGCGTCTGAATTTCACGGCAAACAGCTTCGTTTGTGGACGCAAAAAACTTGAAAATGCGCTCAGAAATGTTTTATAAAGCTTGCACGGAGAAAACTTCCAAAATGCCTCTGAATTTCACAGCAACCAGCTTCGTTTTTAGACGCATATATCGTGAAATTTCACCCATAACTTTTTGTATAAACCTTGCAAGCGGAAAAGTTCCCAAATGCGTCTGAACATCACGCCAGACAGTTACGTTTTTGGACGCATTAATCGTTAAATTGCGCCCAGAACTTTTTCATAAAGCTTGGATGGAGAAAACTTCCAAAATCCGTCTGAACTTCACGGCAAACAGCTTCGCTTTTGGACGCATAAATCGTGATAATGCGCCCAGAACCTTTTCTGCAAAACTTGCAGGCAATGAACATCCAAAATGCGCCTGAACTCCAAGGCAAATAGCTTCGTTTTTGGACGCAAACGTCGTGATAATGCGCCCAGAACTTTTTTATAAACCTCCCAGGGTGAAAACTTCCGAAATGCGTCTGAACTTCGCAGGAAACAACTTCATTTTTGGACACATAAATCGTGAAAATACGCCCATAACTTTTTCTGTAAACCTTGCAGGCAGAGAACTTCTAACTTGCGCCTGAACTCAACAGCTTCGGTTTTGGACGCAAAAATCGTGAAAATGCGCCCAGAAATTTTTTGGTAAACCTGGGAATGCGGAGAACTTCCAAAATGCGTCTGAACTCAACAACAAACAGCTTCATTATTGGCGCAAAAATCGTGAAAATGCGCCCGTAACTTTCTTCATAATCCTTGCACGCGGAAAACTTCCAAAATCCGTCTGAATTTCATGGCAAACTGCTTCGTTTTGGACGCAAAAATGGTGAAAATGAGCCCAGAATCTATTTGTAAACCTTGAATGCGGAGAACTTCCACAATGCGTCTGAACGTCACGGCAAACAGCTTCGTTCGTGGACGCAAAAATCGTGATAATGCGCCCAGAACTTTCGTTGTATACCTCGCAAGGTGAAAACTTCCGAAATGCGTCCGAACTTCGCAGGAAACAACTTCATTTTTGGGCACATGAATCGTAAAAATGCGCCCAAAACTTCTTCTGTAAACCTTGCAGGCAGAGAACTTCCAAAATGCGTCTGAACTCAACAGCAAACAGCTTCATTTTTGGACTCAATTATCGAGAAAATGCGCCCATAACTTTTGCATAAAGCTTGCTCGGAGAAAACTTCCAAAATCCGCCTGAACTTCATGGCAAACAGCTTTGTTTGTGGACGAAAAATCGTGATAATGCGCCCAGAACTTTCGTTATATACCTCGCAAGGCGAAAACTTCCAAAATGCATCTGAACTTAACAGCAAACAGCTTCATTTTTGGACGCATCAATCGTGAAATTGCGCCCAGATCTTTTTTACTACAAACTTGCAAGCGGAAAATTTCTAAACTGCGTATGAACGTTTTTTCGCCGCTCACTGCTATGTATCCATGCTGTTACCTGAGAACGGCTTAAATTGTGAAAATATGTAGTGGACATTTTCGAAAAAATAACGAAATTTTGTTTTGTAAAATTTTCTCTTGTGGAAGAAATTGCGTCCAAATTTGCAAGTGCCGATTTTTGCGTCCAAAAAATGTGCCGAAAATGCCGGTTTTTTTCGCTTTAGAGGGAACACTGAACCCAAAACCCCAATTTTTTTTCATTGCAGACTCAAAGAGTTGCCGAGTCTTTTGAGTGTTTGAACAGCTCTCTAGCGCAATTGGCTGAGGAGCTATGCGGTTGATAAGACAACCAAAATATCCGTGGTTTTTCCCCGATTTCCAAGTATGATGCATTTGTAGACTAGCAGTGCATGTGTTAAGTTCTTCTGACCCAAAAGTAGTGTGTTTTGAAGTTGGTAAATCTTAACGGTACTCTTTGCAACTTTAGGCATAGCCAGAGACTGTTTTTTTCATTGTCAGTGATGATGTCACTTCTTCATGACATGACAATTTCAGCTTCTGTGCAATTGTAGGTTGTAGCCTGCTTTTTGGAAACAGCAACGATGAAATTTAGAGAAAGAATATAATAATATTTATTTTAAATCACCTAATCAGAGGCTAGGCAGTTTTCAACCTATGTTAATCATGCAACTTTTCCTCAACAGAGAACATTGTGGTTTTAAAATGATTGGGAGGAAAGGCATTCACCCCAGTTTATCCATCTTTTTGCTCCAATCTTTTTAAATAGATTTACCTTTAAAGAGCTAACTGCTACCGCATGATCTCATTGTGAGATTTTTTTATGTTTTTAGAAATGCGTTTTTGGAATGAATTCTTTCTGTCACACCCAAAGTGCATAACCTACTATGTACTGTGCATTGGTTATTGTATTTGGTAAATTTTTTGCTGACTTCATTCTTAATGGTTTTCTTTATTATGTATGTACTTGGTGACATAGGTTCCTTTAAACATGATTCCCCAAGAATTACTTGTCAATTATTCAGCTATTTGTTGGTTGGCTAACACTTTCTGGCTTAGTATTTTGAATTTGTGAGGTCAGTTTGTTTAGTTATGCATGAAGAAGTTCATTGCAAGAATAGTAGTTGAGATTAATGCCTTTCAAAACAAATATCAAAGTCTTTATTTAAAGTGTTTTCAAATTACCACCAACAAGCATACTACAGAGCAGGGTTGCAGAGGTGGAGGTAAAATGTCTGAATCTGACTTCTAGCTTCCTACATTTTCCGACCTTTCCAAAATTTCCAACTTCGACTACTAAACATAACATGAAGTGTGGCTGTCAAGTGTTAATAGTGGCAAAGAAGCAAGCTAAATTATTTTAGAAATAAGCATTTTGTTGTTGTTGTTAGATGCATGAGTTAGGCTTTCAGTTAATCTAATTATAGAAGATATATTTACAAATCATAAAAAAAATTTGTGGACTTCCAAAGCCATATAATCCGACTCCATCCAAAAAGCTATGGCTCCGCAACTCTGCTACAGAGACAGTGAAATCAAAGATTTTGTTACTGAAATTACCTACATTGTACAAAAACATCTTTTAATTGCAACAAGACAGTTCAGTGTGCAAGCGTGTATGACAATTTTTGTTGGAGGTTCTTTTTATGAGCAACATGTCAAATGCTTCTTATTTTTCAAGATGAATTTAAACGGTTTCTCAGAAGCATTGATGTAACCTAGATGCAAACAGTCATTTTAGTGTTTTTGTTTGAATTTTACTTTTCACTGCTTAATTATTTTTCAGAAAAGAAAAGTTGCTGAGATGTTCTGGTTGCAAGTTTATGAAGTATTGTGATAAATTCTGTCAGGTTAGTGATGCAAAGATTATTTTCACATTAAGCGCCTCCTGATGGTAGGTAGTCCAAGTGGAAATCTGATTGCATCTGTCAATTATTTCAGCAATGACGTTCTTGTGAGATAGACACCTAAGTTTGTGCATCTATTCCTTTAAATACAACTCGTTAAATACAACTCTTCAAATCTTCTGAAGAAACTTCATTAACCATAATTCAACCTGAAAAGCTTCATTACCCATTATGTGATGATTTGCAATTGATATCTCTGAAATTATGATCGCCAAGACAGGTTATAATGCATAGTTATGCTACTGAAAATTTGTTCAATGGCTTTTTGTATAACTTGTCGCTCAGAAATGCTTGCAGTTTAAACCCCTGATGATTAAACTACTTAAAAGCTGCTTTTGCTGCAAACAAAATTGTAAACAGCTCTTCATTTATTTACTGTCATTCACTGCAGCTCAGATTTTTAAAAATTGATTGAAGTTGTCATGTGTTGCAACCTCTCGGTTGGCGTTGCGTTGAATGTGCGGTTCACCACGAACGGGATGTGCGCGAAGAATAACACCCATGTATATGTGGCGCGAACAAGCAATAACAAGTGATTGCGGTGTGTAATCTGTCATGATACTAGCATGTGAACGATTGAATATAACGACTAGCGCGCGAAGAGTGACCCCGATGGAGTGATCTTGGTGAGTAGTCTCTAACAATGCTTGTGAACTTCATAAACGGTTGATTGTATTTCCTGACGGTAACGACGAGAGTGATCTCGTCGGGTGACCTCTATTGTTGCTTGCTGCCACAGCGTGAAGATTTGCGCACTTGCCGCTCGGGCTTTGGTGCTGTGTTGTGCAATTTCCATTCATCCATTTCAGTTGCAAGAAGTTAAAAGTAACTGCATTGAAATTCTCAATTTCACATGGCAGTCTCTTCACTCTTGTATTACGCAGAAAAACTAGTTTTTGCATTAGTGCTAACTTTTCAGCTGTCACACCATAACATACACTCATTAGGTTTATGGGTGGCCCGTAACAGGAACAAAGAGTAATTTAAACCATTTCTACCTGGTTATCTATATGCTTTTTTGTGTTGGCCATGTGGCACCTCGAACTTGAGGTGAAACCTGGAGCTCGTTAACATGAAGATAGGAAAGCTTTGTATTGTTCATGATATTTTTGCTTCCTCACATACCTGGGCATTCCACTATGCATTTTCAGGTTAGTTGAAGACGTTGCATCGACTGTTAGCATTACTTATTTATGTGTGTGTTTTGTGAGAACCCTGTATTGTTCTATACGTACTTGTAACATTTAGGACCGACCCAAAACAACAACTTTACCCGCCATACTACAACAACAAACTGTGATCTAAATAGCTGAAATCTCTATATTCTGAAATAAGGACAAATACAATGACAGTGGCACGATTTATGTTTTTGACAAGCATAGAAAATTTCACGCATTTATTGGAACAATTCACACTATCCGTGCAAATATCACAGCTGCCCAGGTTTTATTCGAAATTACTTTTCTAGAAATGTGCATGGCCGGAACACAAAGACGAATGCTCGTCTCTACAACGGGTTTCTCCCAAAATTCCTCCAGACTTCGTCCTTTTGCTTAGAAAAGTTGTGTGGCATTTGGTGAGTTGGAGTTTAATCTTATTACAGTCGATATGGTGTCGTACATTACAAACCAGTTGGCGGATCATCATAACGATGCTATCTGTTAAACACAGGATGGATTGTTCGTCGTACGACCATGATTTTGCGCAAAGGCTTTCCTACCAGTCGCGTAGTATGAGCAAAAATGCAGAAAACTAATGGTTATCGCAACAGAAAAAGTTGTATTTTATCTTCATCTTTTGAGCGAGTTCTTGAAACCACTGCTTGGCCGCACTAGATCTCGAGGCAGTTGTTGAGCAGCCGTTCAACTGTCTCATCGTCCAGAACCGTTTTGTATCTGATGGATAATTATTAGTTTTGTGATTCTTTTTGTGAAGCGCTTGAATGTTACGCCACGCGAAACTACAGTCACTTATGAAACTTCCCAACACGACTCGTAACAGGCAGATGCATCCCTGTGACGTGCGCACAAGAAACCTGCCCAGCTTATTTTGTTACAGGCATATTAGTATTGCTTTGATTTAGAAGCTTTTTCTATGTTTATGCTGTGAACCGCCCATGTTTATGTTTTTCTATGTTTATGTTGTGAACTTGGTCTCGGTTGGCTTGTAGTAAGCTTCACAGCCTTCGTAGTTGCGTAGAAGCAGGAGAACCCTTGCTGCAAACCTGACTTTGGTTGATCAGGTGGTGTCAACGCTCGCCTACTACCTGCACAAAATTTTCTGCAGAGGCGAAAACGCAACTTAGGGTATTTTGTAAAATTTCATCCAAGCAGTAGACTTTTTTAGTACTTTGTGTCAAAGAAAAATTTGGAAATAACCCGGTTTTACTTCAACACGTCTTTGTCCATCCACGCCAGCACATCGGTAAATTGATCTACTGTTGCTCTCGTAACTGGTGTTGAAGTACAGTAGGATGTTAAGAGCTAAATATTTCCGAAGAATGTCATGAAATACATTAGAATATCAAGTGCTAAATATGCCGTAGAACAAGTGCTCTTTAACCCATTTTTGGTATGGGTGCGCCCTTAAAGATGTTTTGACGAACTTATGCACCCTATTTACTTAAAAGGTAAACCGAGGTGAAAAGCGATATGAAAATCATCCTGCAAAGAGACTGTTACACTACAGTTTCACATAAAACAAACAACAAACTCGAGGAAATAATATTTAATGACTTTTTTGTTGTCACATGTGTGATTAAACCATCAACTCAAGCCGAGCTATAATCTCCTTTTCAATTGCTCCCCTCATCAATGGATCGATGTGTGTGATCGAATTTCTCCTTCGTAATTTGGTTAGTGGTGCACCCCACGCATATTTGGTGCACTCCAGAGTGCACCGTGCTCACGGTTGAAGAGCGCTGCCGTAGCGTATGATGAAATACAGTAGAATATCAAGGGCTAAATATATTCGTCGGCAAGGTGATGAAAGCCTTAATGCGCGTGGGAGCCTTAACTGCCCGCATTCGTGAAACTTCTCGAAGTTGTGTCTTGAACTGTGCTGGGCCATGAGAGGCAAGGCAGTTAGTGAGGGATACACCCTTATATGCGGACTTGTACGGAGGTCTGCAGCCTAGATGACCCTTGGTCCTTCGCGGCCTCCAACTCCCTCATGCATTCTATACATCGATGTACTTGGAAGTCATTGCAGTTCTTTATTATAACAATTATGATGGCGACAATCATGCGTGTGTCTTAAAAGCTTGTATTTCATCCAAGTACTGTAAATGCATTAGCGCCATCAAGCGTATACTCTATACTACCGCAATGTATATATCCTCGTCTTCTTTCGTGTATTTATGTTTTTCTCTTTTTTCTGCGATGCATGTTTAAAGTCTAGCGTTTTGCGTGTGGGAGTGAAGACGTTACACAATACAATAGTTCATAGTTGTAGTACTAAAGATTTGTTTGTCTCTTGAAACAATCATTACCTTGTGTACATTTTGAAGCAACCATTGTCTCCCCATCAAATAAAGGAGTTCAGTTTTTAAGCGTATGCGCTGAGTTGCACAGTAAGCACCTTAACACGAATTTAATGTCGGTATTGTATGAAGAAAACAAAAGTTTTCTTTTCCAGGAAAATGCATCGAATGAGAAGAACCCAGAAGATCTGATATCAATTATTGATTTAGAATCCAGTACGTCGTGCGTTGACATCTTGTGTGCATGATAATGCGCTGGTGAAAGTGCATTGTCCGTTTAATTCGAAACGCAACCAGCTGAAACTTTGAGCTCAGGAGTTCTTGGAAAAAAAATTTTTTTCGAACAAACAAGCAAAGTTTAAAATTCCAAATCTTTGCAAAATACGGGGATATCGAACTGTTCGCGTTGTCCAATTCCTGGTTGGGTCAGCAATTCGGTCTCGTAAAAATTCTGGCAAACTTGTTGTTTTCGTGGTAGATGGACTCTTTTTTTCGCCAAGTTTTGTTTCTCTCCAAAAACGTTATTTCGTGCTTCGCAGCTTACACCAATCTGGTTTGTTCATTGTTTGGAATGCACCTTTATTCGTTTGTTACGCAACAAGTAGAGCGGACCGTTGAATGCGATGCAAAAAGCCCCTTTTCGTTTGTTACGCAATTATGAATGCAATTGTTGCGCAACGACCGTCGAATGGTGAATGGAATTCAGTAACTGTGCGTTGCCGCCTGATGCTCTGTGTAATATCAATCAAAAAGTACGCTGCGTAAAACCCCACGGTTTAGATTTTTATGGCAGAAGATTGTTCTTAGCTCGAGCGAAGTTGTGTAGATTATAATCAATTTGTTGTATAGGTTGTTTAATACTACCCACGTGCGTTTCTTCGCAGATTACGACCGACTTTCAGAGCAGCAGAAGGAAGTCTTGGGCGGATTCCTTGTGATTTTCCATTCGTTCTGGGGCAAAAGCTCCCTACCAGTGCAAATACCCAACGTGAAAGCACTTCTTGAACTTTGTGCAAAGGTGCTTCGCGTTTCTTTGGCCTTATCAGCTTCTGTATTCATGTTATATCAAGTTATAGTGTTCCCAAGTTCACGATTTTTTAGTAAAATGGCATAATTTGTTTTTAATGAAGGTCTATGTTAGACACATTTTCATCAACACACACGTTTTACATGAGGGAAAAGTGCAGCCTTGGATATTTTTCAGTGGTTCGTCACCAGGACAATTAGAAACAAGAATTTTATATTTCTCTTTGCCAGTTGTTCCATTAATATTTTATTTTGATTTGTAGCTTCTGCCGCAGTGTGTTGCCTGTTTTTTACTTGTTTTAGGATATTGTATAGTTATCAGGGTTCCCACGCGGTATTCAAAGTATTGAAAAAGTATTGAATTTCAAAATTGGTTTTCAAGACCTTGAAAAAGTATTGAATTTGACCAAAATGTACATTAGGTATTGAAAAAGTATGGAAATTCTAAATGGAAAAGAAATCTCAAGTATCTGAGCAGAATTTTAGTGAAGGCAAAGCACTTATGCAGGGTTATGCAATGTGTAAAATTGAGTTTCACGATTAAGAATTTTGAAAAATTAAGAAGAAGTAATGGCATTGAATTTTTTTAATTTAGTATTGGAAAGGTATTGAAAAAGTATGGAAAATGATGTTTAAAAAAGTGTGGGAACCCTGAGTTACGATTTGCTTGCTTTATTAAGAATATTTTGTTATTATAATTTACTTCTTCAAGGATATGTTATACTGTGGCATTATTTTTGCTGATTATAGAATGTTACTTTATTTCAGATAAAGAACAACAGTTTTGCCATTTCTGACGAAGAGCTGGCGAACGACATTGGAACCGGCCTCTATCTGAGGTAGTGTTATACGCTGTTATTTCGTTCACTGACCAAAGTTAAATTACTCATTTGAAAATTTTTATCTTAGAACTCTTTGCATGACCCACGGTGTGACTGAAAAGAAAAATTAGGCCATCAGTATAATACAGGGGTCCCCTAACTAGGGTGCGTGAGCCCATCCCAAGGGGTTCGTGACGTGGGGCTGAAAGGAAAATTTTTTTGTTGTTTGTTTAAATAAAAACATACGTCATTAAAAGCCCAATCGAGTGTTTCTGGGAGGTGTTTCGCATGGAACGGAATGGTGGTCATAACACTCCTTCATACGCAATGTATCAATGGATGTGACGTCATAATGCATTTCGCAGTCAAAGCTTTGTGGTACCAACTTTGAATTACTCTTTACAGCGCGTCGCGACTTGATGAGAGGGTCTCAGTGGCTTGCAGCGAGAAATTTAGCGAATAGACTCTTACTTTTATAACATTTGCTGTTTTTTTTGGCATGAAAAAAGGAACGTCACCTTTTCACAGTCGCGTTAAAACGTCGTTTGTTAAGTTTGTGCTTCGTGCTTTGAGTCTAAAATGCAAGCAAAACACGAGTTACCAAATCAGCCCGGCATGTGGTGTTTATAATAGTTGCAAGCCACAGTAGTGACGTACGCGAGTGAATACATTGCAATTTATTTCGCAGGTCAACTAGTTTCCTGTATTTAACACATCATCACTCCTGCAAGCAGTAAGAAAACTTACCGGCACTGAACGAAAGTTTTTTTATCGAAGTTTGTCACCTTGCGGTTTACCTTCTAGACTTCGTAAAACGCAACGCGCTGACTCATAAACCATGCTGCTTGTTGCCAGCGCTGCTATTATCTTCACAGATGTGAATCCTGGCTTAAAGAAGTGCTTGCTCGCCGTGTTGTGGCATTAGGTTGGTTAGCAGTTGAGTTTTGCAAGGTTCCAGTACGGTCAGAAGTAAAAAAATCTGATTTTTCCGCTCTTGCTTCGTGTCCCTGACAGCAGTTCGTGTGTCCTTTTTTTTTCAACCCTTGTTCAGTGTCAACGTTTCCCTAGTAAGTTTTCTTACTGCTTGCAGGACTAAAGATGTGCGCAATGCACGAAACTAGTTACCCGGGAAATAAATTGCCATTTATTCACTTGCGTACGTAACTACTGTGGCTTTCAACTATTGAAAGACTGATAAGTGCAAGTTTGAATCGTCGCAAAAGGATGAGAGCGGAGAAAAGCAGGAAAATTCCTCACAAGCTGGTCACCAAGCTACAGCATGTTTCGCGGTGTTTATAAATTTAACTTTAACATGTATTTTGTTTCTTCTGCTCACGGCCAACGTTGCATCAGAAGTACGCCGCGTTCTGCTGATACAGAGCGCTGTTTGTGATTGCTGACAAGTTTTCATTGCGTCCTTCCAGGTGCAGCCTGCTCAACCACAGCTGCTCACCCAACTGCGTGGCAATGTTCGACAGAACGCTGCTGCTCATTCGCGCTCTGGAAAACATCGAATCTGGAGATGAGGTGTGTTTCGTCGCGTATTTGACATGGAAGTATTTTTCGCTGTGCCCTGAAACATCATCACAAAAAGGTTTAACGGTATTGCATCTCAAATCTAAAAAAAACTCCGAAACTGGTATATTCCTAAGCTTTACGCACCCCAAACATTCGAAGAAACCACATGCGGTAGCAACGTGTCATGCCAACAGCACAGACACCATATAGTCGTCTTCTGTGTTGTTCTTGCCCAGTGTAGCTTTTAGCACCCCGGTGATTGGTAGCTATGATCCGCGGTACTTAGTGTGAAGATGAAATGATGCAATTTTTTGCTCGCTGTGCGATGCCCGTGCTCCGTTGTATTACAACAGAGTACGGTGTGTAGTTGTGTGCTGTATGAGTTCAGGTAATTAGTAGCTGTGTGTGTTCAGGTGTGTAATTCTGTTCTGTAGGAGTTCGGGTGTGTATATGTGTGCTGTAGGAGTTCATAGCGTGCAAACGTGTGTTATACTGTAGGAGTTGGGGTGTGCAGATGCGTGCTGTTTTCTCTGAAAGGCCTTTGATAAGTAAATCATGCGCGAGCTCGAATTGTAAATAACTTTGAACCGCTGCCTTTCAAACGGCCTCTACTTCAAGCAACTGACTCAAACTTCTCTCCCCC
>Ga0210059_1005957_pt1 | contig 19592 bp, 13 predicted proteins | sample Ectturendosymbi2_FD_188042 | JGI IMG/M metagenome (GOLD analysis project Ga0210059, IMG submission 188042) | Ecteinascidia turbinata endosymbiont from Florida, USA - Sample 2 (SPAdes) (version 2) | ecosystem: Host-associated > Tunicates > Ascidians > Unclassified | place: Key West, Florida... | reverse complement strand
ACCCAGGAGATGATTTTCAAAAATCGGTTGGTCTCAACCAGTTGTGGTTCAAAGATACAGGCGCAACAGCTCATCTTCAAAATAACACAGGTTTTGGAGCTCGACAACAGTATATTATTCAAACGCCTGACCCGAACGGAACATTTTTATTCAGAGTTCCGCTGAAACACATCTTTGGGTTCTGTGATGATTACGATAAAGTTGTCTACGGCTTCAAGCATCAATTGACTCTCGTCAGGAAGGGTGATTACGATGCAATGTTCAGAAACAACGCAGTTGATGCTGGGAAAGTTGTTTTAACAAAATTTTCTTGGTATGTCCCCCATGTGCTTCCGGCGCTTGAACAAAAGCTTGTGTTGTATAAAATCATTGAGTCAAAGGCAAGTCTCCCAGTTGGGTATCGAATGATTCAATGTGACTCTATTCCATTTCCCCAAGCGAGAACATCAATTTTTGACCACTGTAATCTCACCAACATGTTTGTTATGCTCAACTCTAGGAGATACCCTGAGAATGATTACAATGGAAACAATTTCACACAACAAAAAATCTCAAGAGTTTACGGTGATGCCGCTGCTTTTCGAAAAAAATTTTACGGACTAGAAGAACTGGTTTCTTCCCCAAACATTCATCCCTCGGATTTCAAAGATTTTTTCCCAATGTTTGTCTTTGACGTGACAAAACAGAGCGAAAAACTCAAAAACTTGGTGACTGACATTCAGATAAAAGCACAGTCTTCAGAAAACGTAGCAGCAAACACAGAAGCTTTCGCTGTTGTCATCAATGATAAAAGTCTCATTTTCCAGAGTGATGGGCAGAAAATGCGTGTTGAATATTAAGTTTAAAAAATTTATAATATAAATGAAAATCTCGAGGCCAACAATGATTTCAGTATTGAAAGAAAATACCAGAGGGCTCACTCATACGAATCGGAAACAAATGTGGAAAATCATAGAAGAAACAGGGCTGGTTGATCAAGCTCTTGAACTTGAGAAAGGTGTTAAACGGGAAGTTGGTTCTGGAAGGGTTTCAAGAAAATCAGTTGAGGCTGTTGAGCTTGAAACAAATGAAACAAAATATTTTCCAAGTTTATGATAAGCTTACAAGTATTATGGGAAAACTAAAAATTATTTCATATGCAACAATGGAAGAGTTTGGGAGAATAGAAAATTACTATAATTTATGATTAATTTGTTATTTCCACAAGGACTTCTCTCCCATTCATGGGGGAGAGAGTTTTTTGCTGGTCTTGATAAAATTTGTTAAGTTAAATAAAAATTTTACCTTATAATAAATGGTTACTTTGAAATATTTGAAAGATGTTGCAAAAAGGAAAAATATTCGAGGGTATTCAAAACTTCGAAAAGAAGATCTGAAGACGCTTCTGAGAAATCGTCTTCCTCGGGATGTTTTTGAGAGAGAAATGTCAGGAAGAGGTGATGATTTCTCTAGAAGTTTGCTTGATGAAGACATTCCTGAATTGAGTCAAAAACCACTTCAACCAACACAATATGTTCCTCCTCCACCAAGAAGAGAAGGCCTGAAACAAAAACTGAGAAGATGGGGAAACTGGCTGTCACGATTTGTTCCTGAACATGTGAAAAGACCAATCAACAATGCTTTTGATACCTTCAAGAAAAAAGTCATGAGTTTGTTTCCGAAACAACAATTAAAGTTTAAAGAAAGTAAAAAATCAGCTTTGAAGGGATTCACAATACACCATACAATCAAAAAACCAAAATATCAAAAGTTTGATCCCAAGATGTGTTTGTCAGCGGTCAAACAAAAAGCTTTGGAAAAATTCAAACCACAGACAAAGGTAAGACTTGTTCTGAAAGCAAGGATGGAAAAAGTTTCACCGACGGACGGGAGTTCAATTGTCGAAGTTCGTAATTTCCAATCCAAAACGGCGATTGTCTTAGAATCCACCAATTTGAACGAATTGTGGATAGAAATGATTGAACAAATTTTAGAAAACATAACAGTTTTTCAAATGAACGGGTCTGGTTGGACGTTCCACTCGATTGTGAGTCTTGATATTCACACTGAGAAGTATAAGCCTTTGAGAGTTGGTTCGTGGGTTCCGACTCCAAAATTTCTTGCAAATAAAAAGCTCTGGTAAACATGAAGTTTCAAAGTCAAACGAAAAACAAAGAGGACAATCAATGCTTCAAATGGAGTATTGTAAGAGCTTTGAATCCTGTAAAAATTCATCCTGAACGAATAACAAAGCAATTGGAAGAACAAGCAAAAACACTCAATTTTGATGGAATAGCATTTCCAGTGAGCTGGAAGGGGATTGATAAATTTGAAAAACAAAATCCAAAATTTCGGTGAATGTTCTCGGTTATGAAGAAAAAAATATTCATCCTTTAAGGATTTCTGAGACGACTAAAAGAGAACGTGAAGTAAATCTTCTGCTGCTTGAGGACAAACATTACGTCTTAATTAATGATTTATCAAGCCTTTTGACGAGTCAAATGACAAATCATGAAGAAAAAAGGTTTTTCTGTTTGAGATGTTTGAATTCTTTTACAAAGAAGGAAGTGTTAGACAGACATCGGGATTATTGTGGGAAACATGACTTTGTGAGAATTACGATGCCTGAAAAAGGTTCAACTCTCGAGTTTAGAAACCACAAGCATTCGACGAGAGTTCCCATTGCGGTTTATGCAGACTTAGAGTGCATGACAAAACCAATTCAAAGTTGTCAACCAAATTTAGAACAAAGTTATACAGAACAATATCAAAAGCATGAACCCTCTGGATTCTGCTTTCACATTGTCTGTGACGGAAAAAACTGGAACCGGTTTTGTATACAAAACAATCTGAGGATGAAAACGTGGCTGAAATATTTTGTAAAAGACTTTGGAACGATATTGAAAAAGTTTGGTCTTCTGAAGTTAAACCAGTGATGATGACGGAGGATGATAAAATCGACTTTGACAATGCAACACAATGTTGGATTTGCCAAAAAGATTTTACCGAGTAAGATAAAAAAGTTCGCGATCACTGTCATTTTACTGGGAAATACAGAGGTGCTGCACATCAAAATGTAACGCACTTTTCAGGAAACCAAAATTTGTGCCTGTGAAATTTCATAATCTCTTTGGTTATGACGCTCATTTGTTTGTTAAAAATCTAAACACAATGTGAGAAGGTGATATTGACTGTATTTCAAATACTGAAGAGAAATACATCAGTTTCTCAAAAAGTATTTATGATGATGAAAAGAAATTCAAATACAAAATTCGGGTTATCGATAGTTTCAGGTTCTTGCCAGCAAGTTTTGATAAACTTGCGGGAAACCTCGAACCAAACCAATTTAGAAATACGAGAGAAACATTAGGTGATGAGTGTGATCTCTTGCTAAGGAAAGGTGTATTTCCTTATGATTGGTTCGATTCTTTCGAAAAATTGAACGAAACAAAACTTCCACCAAAAGAGGAATTTTATTCAAAATTAAATGATTCTGAAATGTGATTCAGACTATGAGCATGCTCAAAAAGTTTGGAATCATTTTGAAATGAAAACTTTCCGTGAATATCATGATCTGTATCTCAAAACAAATGTATTTGAAAATATCAGAGGCGTTTGCATGGAAAATTATGAGCTGGACCCTTGTTGGTATTACACCGGCCCGGACTAGCTTGGGATGCATGTCTCAAGAAGACGGGAGTTCAACTTGAACTGTTGAGTGACATCGACATGTTGTTGATGATTGAAACGGGAATTCGCTGTGGAGTCTCAATGATTCCAACACGATATTCCAAAGCTAATAACAAGTATATGAAAAATTTTGATCCAAGTCAAGAATCAAAGTTTATTCCGCATTTGGACGCCAACAACTTGTATGGTTGGGCGATGTCGCAACCACTTCCTCTCAACAACTTCTAGTGGATGACAAAAAATGAGCTGTCAAATTGCGAACAATTTTCAGATCGGGAAGGGAAAGGTTGCATTCTTGAGGTTGATTTGGAGTATCCGAAAGAACTTCATAATTTGCATAATGATCTCCCACTTGCACCAGTGAGAGTTGTTGTGAATAAAGTCGAGACGTTGATTCCAACTCTTGGTGATAAGAAGAACTATGTTCTCCATTATGGCAATCTCAAACAATCTCTTGAGATGGGTTTGAAACTTTCGAAAATCCACCGCGGAAGTTTCATTTAACGAGGAAGCTTGGTTGAAACCATATATTGAGTTGAATACTCAATTGCGAACAAAGGCAGCAAACGATTTTGAAAAAGATTATTTCAAACTTATGAACAAATTCAGTATTTGGAAAAACTATAGAAAATATCCGAAATCGTGTTGATGTCAGACTTCGAACAAGTGAAACGTTTGCGGAAAAGCTGGTTCCGAAACCAAATTATGAACGAACGACAATATTCAGTGAAGATCTCATCGCCGTTCATATGAAGAAAATGGAATTTGTTTTCAACAAGCCAGTTTATCTTGGATTGTTGATTCTCGATATCTCAAAGACTCTCATGTTTGACTTTAATAATAATTACATGAAAGTGAAATACGGAGACAACTGTCAACTTCTGATGACTGATACAGATTCACTAATGTATGAAGTAAAAACGGAAGATTTTTACAAAGACATCATAGAAGATGTTCGGGAAAGATTTGACACCTCGAATTTTCCACAAAACCATTCTTCAGGAATTCTGAGAATGAACAAAAAGGTTCCTGGCATGTTCAAAGATGAATGTGGTGGGGAAATCATCTCAGAATTTTGTGGACTTCGACCAAAATTGTATGCTTTCACAAAAGATGGAGAAGAGGAGAAACGATGCAAGGGGGTAAAGAAACCCGTGGTTTGAAAATCAATCCATCTTGAGGATTACAAGCGATGCTTGTTCATCGGAAAAGAAGAACATCGAAAGATGAATGTTATTCGTTCACGAGAACATGAACTGTTCACAGAAACTGTCAATAAAATAGCCCTCTCATGTTCTGATGACAAACGTATCATCAGGGCCGACAAAATACAGACTCTAGCTCATGGCTTTCGAGCATGAGGGGCCCTGGGGAACAGGGGAGGCCTGGCAAAGGTAGACACTAGGGGGCAAAGGTCAAGGGGCTTCAGCTGAACGGACCAAAGGCCTGAAAGAGTGCTTGTGACGTCAGGGGGATTTTAATGATACGCTTGACTGATAAAATGGGCATTTTTCAGCGGTGAATATAACAAACAAACAAAGAAATAGAAATAGTCCAAGCAGTCCTAGAACCTACAGTTCCTACCTACTTGCATGGGCTAGCGTGTGTTTGTTCATGTAGTCCGCCTCTGCGGTCGCGGATGCAGATCTGTATTTACTTTCTCTGAATCTTGCTTTAGTCTTTTTCTTTATTTCACATGTAAGCTTTTGCTTACAAATTTTCTGGACTGAAGATGCGATCACTGACGCGAAATCGATTTCCTAACAAACAAATTTGAGATCGTATTCGTCTGCGTCACCCTTGTGATGTCTTGATGCTGAAATGCACTCCATTAAATCAACATATAAGCTTGAAATTTGTCATGGTCAGAATATCAGGTTGGTTGACGCGAATCTCTACTGAAATAGGGATCTGTACAAGGAAAAGAGCGTAAGCAATCAAGGACGTCAGGAGCGGGTATACTGGCTTCCCTGTCCTTTCGAAAGGGGGCAAACATACCTTTTTCAATTTGCAACATCGTTATTTTCATGGTCAAAGAAGATCGACTTGAAACAAATCTATTGCAGCTTTTCGCACCTCCAGTAAATTCACAATGATTGTCTATAATTCAATTTTGATAATAGCCGATGATGCCTACCACGTAGGCGAAATATATACTCTGTAAGATCTTAGTGTCTGATTCTTTGCTGGGAAAGGTTTCCTTTCGATTGACAGTGGTTTCCATAACTTCTATTATTTGGAAACCACTGTCCATCGAAAGGAAACTGTTTTTGAAAGGAAACATCGGAAGGAAACTATTTTTATTATTTTTGAGATCTAAACAGTTGTGGAACATGCAAATGCGACAATCATCCCCAATATGCATACGCTTATGCGCTGAACTCAAGTAAACAGGTTTGAACTCGTGATACGTAACAATGTAACAACGTCTGCAAATCTAAAAACTCGCGTTGTAACTACAGCAAATGATCCACACACCGTAGCCATCTTGTGTGGAAAGTTTTTCAGTGACCAATTTTAGTGATTGTTTAATACCCCTGTAAAACACTACAAGCCATAATATTTGGATCATTGTGTTTGCAAAATTTCAACAACAAACATGTACCTTTTTGGCTGGTGTTATGGAATTTTCATAAATGTCTTCTCATGTCAAAATCTCGCGTTTTGTCAAAAATATATCATTTTGAAAGGACACAAGCAGATTTACTTTTTATAAGTTTCCATTGCCCTCAATTTTTTCCTGACTCCCCTGCACTAGAGCATTTTTTTAATAGATAAAAAAAGCCCTCGGGTCCCTGTAAGAAATTACATCACAGAGCGCTCCGGTTGGTCTGTGTTGGCCACGTATTTGCCGAACAGTTATTGCAGCGATACTGCTTCGCTGATGCGCAAGTTTTATCTATTTATTATATTCTGTATTTCAAAATACGCTTATTCCGTCTTTAACTTTTGTTCAGGTATTTACTAACTAATAACCTCGTTTTCTGCTTGTAAAATGTTTTACAACGCAAGTATGCTTTTTTCTCTGTATTGAAGCAACACGTATGCTATTCGCAAAGTATTTTCAAACAACAAATGTAGAATAAAGCGGCCTTTTCAACGGAGATCAGTGGCGGGAATTAAAGTCTTGTCGCAAGCCTTTCACCATCCATAGTATTCTGCGCAAAAAAACGTTTATTAGTGAGGTTTAAAGGGTCGTTAAAGGGTACTAAACATTTATTAAAGTAAGAATCACAGTCCATAGACAACATCCACCGCAGAATACCTTGCTCCACAAAGAAAAACGAAAGGATAACTAACACAGCCAGAGACCGATTTTGCTAGACGGAGGCAAATTATGAAAATGATATATTTTGTGTAAAACGTTATCAAATTGTATTGAATGGTCTAGAAAGACAGCGATTGCGTGTCTCCTTTTTTCCTTCCTCCGCTAGAAGATCAAACTCTCGACAGGAAAATTCTGAGAAGGTTAAGGTCAACAACTGAATTTTTTGTTTTTATATCTAAACTGCAAAATCTGCATTTGTATCAACTTGTGTCGCACAAAAACAAAAAATGCAATTGCACGAAGCTTCTCAAACGTCTGTTGCTGTATCTTATTTCCTTGTGATGGCAGAAACACTAAGGTTTCTTTTGCAAACATGGCTTGGTTTTCGCCCCTTGATGAGCTGAAAAATAAATGTGTTTTCCGAACGTTTCGAAACCAAATGATACATATTATTGCCTACAGTAGGTCATGATTTTGAACTTCAAGCAATTTTGCGAAACTTTTTTGCATTATGAACAACAAAAGGATAGCGGCTGAATAACGTTTCACATACAGTGCTGTTAACGGAGTTCTAGATAACCCTGGTTTTACATCATAGAGAATCGACAGACCAAAACTAGTTCAGTTTACTTTTCGTTGGCGCTATCTTTGTAAAAGCCAGTTTTCGAACTTCTTGAAGCAGCATCTATTTAGATTCCTGCAACCAGGCTTCAGGTCATTTTTGCGATGGCAAAGACCAGGTTGAGGTCACCAGAAATTCTGGGCCAAATATTTTGGACAAGCTTTTGGAATGTGCAAAACCCGAATACCGAAATAAAAAATCATTTTCGAAATTGCTGTGAATTTCCCCAGTGGAAGACATAATATTGAGTTTTGGGAAGAGGAGAATTGTCGTTTTATCGCATAAGCAGTCACTTGTGTTTAATTTGCATATTTTATTGAAGAATAAGAAAGAGTCGATCCTGTTATTTCATTCACAACGAAAAGTTGTTTGAAACGTTCATAAATGACCAGTTAGAAAAAATTGCTTATTGTTTAGCAGTGACGAGCAAGCGTCACCAGGTTAAAAATTGCTATCTTCTTTGCAAAAAGAACCCCTCACCACGCTAAGCTTTAAGTGGTCTTAGCCGCCCAAGCAAATCTCCAAGGCCTCCCAAATTGAAATATGAAAAGCTAGAAAGCTATGGAGTTTTTATCAAATATTCAGAATATCAAGCTCCTGTACACAAACATAAAATCCCTATTGAAGATATTCTGGCGACGATTCTGAAAAGACTTTAGGTTATTTACCAAGTTATTGTCTTTGCAATCTACTACGAATCGTGCAAATTGCGATAGAAAGAAAAAGCAATCCCAAACAATTGCTTTGATGCAACTCAGTGGAACCTGTTTGCGCCAATCTCAACTTTGGTGCAGTCGGATGTAACTTACTTAAAAACTGGAATGACTTACTTGCACAATACTTTCCATTTCCACGGTATCCATAGTTGCAAACGCACTTTGGTTGACCGTAACGAACTGTGCACTGAGCCTTAGGATGGCACCAATATCCGTAGCATGGGTCAGACTCTGTGTTCAAAACAAAATATCGGGATGCGTTGAAAGATATTTCGTAATCTTTGTGTCGTTTCGTTTAAAATGAGACAAGTATTTGTTCAAAACTGATGGTTTCATTACAACCTTGAAACGTATTCCTTTTCAAACAACCAATTACGCTTAATTGGTGATCTACATTTAACCTTCAAAATCGACATCAACTGATTAAGTTTACTGGTTGGTTCAACTGGCAGTGAAAATTAACTTGAGCAGGGAAACCAACATGGATTCATATAAGTATGTATTGAGGAAGAAAACACGTGTATAATTTCAATTAAACAACCAACAAACTTAACTGATTTTCTGCTGATCAAATTGAGAAAAGAAATAAATTAATTTAGATTACTTTTAAATTTTATTTGAAGTATTTTAAATATTTCAATTGAAGTATCTACATGGTTATGGAAAATATTCACAAATCACAAATTAGCTGCATGGCTATGGGAAATATTCACAAATCATAAAATGGCTACATGGTTATTGGAATGGGAAATATTCGCAAACGCTACTTTTGCAATATTCCCTGTTTGCGAGGTAACCTGGTGTTGCTGTTTTTATGCAAAATAGCAAATTAGATCAAATTAATAGAAATTCTTTAATTTAGTTTGCAGCGGTCACTTTGATTTCCTGCATTAAACCAACGGCAATATGACCTCTGAACCATCTTAGCAGGTAGAGATGCTCCGATCACTGTTTTATCTCAATTCAGGCCATACATGACCAAGTGCAGGAAAAAGAATAGCTGGGTCTGCTTCGGTATATCCTCAAAATAAACAGAGTTTTTCCGCTCAAACTGAAATCCGTATCCAATAAACATGACAAAGTATTAGCGGCAGTATTTAGTGAAAGGTCAAAACACACGATTCTGTAAAATCGAGAAGAAATATTTTATGAGGATTGCCGTATAAACGGTAGCATCCCAACAGAAGGTCATCTTGTCATAACTCGAACTATTTAAAAACAACGGACAATTCTGTATCGCACCGGAGCTTTCAAATTAATGAACACGAGAAGATAAAATTCCACTGTGCATGAGACCATTGACTTGATGAGAAAAGCTGGAGTATCGCCTCTGAGTTTTTTCAACACACCGTTCTTCATGTTTCGGAATGTAGAAATGAAAAGGTTTAGCGTGCTACTATGTTTAGTTTGTCGACGAATAGATTAAATATGTACCAGTTTTTCTGCAATGTTGACAGCCTACGCAGATTAATCTAAAACTTTTAAGTGAGTTTACAATCCGAAAACGTTATCAGTAAAGTAACATCACTTGAACTATTAGAAGTTAATGTGTATGTGTTTGTACGTCAATTGCATCAGAATATCGCATGATTATCTTTGCAATGTACATTTACAAACGTGATTTAATCACTGCCTCAGTTTGTAAAAACCACGCCTTACTCAAAGAACGTACTTTTACAATATTTGCCGTTCCCGTCGTATCCTTCATTACAAACGCAGACTGCATAACCTCTACGATTGTAGCATTTGGCGTACTCATGGCAAGTGTATCCGTAGCATGGGTCAGATTCAGCAAAAAATTATTCAGCACATTTATTACTTGATACGTTTCACAATAGGACTTTGTGTTCTTCACAAATAATATAGGATCGTCGTACATTTCACTCCACAACTATATTCTCCTTGAAGTCCATTGCTTCTTCACACTTAAACATTTTTGGTGTTCGAGAACCAGCACAAAATTTTGAACTGACCTTCAACACAGGTTTAAGATTCGGAAGACAGGTAAACAGCTTCGTGAATGTCTTTGTAAAGCTCAAAACAAAATTAACAACAAGAAACAGTGTCTCTTTCTGCAATCATTACCGTAATTGAAAACGTTCTGATCAGTGACGTTACTACAGGTTTCAGCCAAGAGGAAAACGTACCTGAACGGACCCACTGGCAGTATTGTAGGAGGGCACTAGGTTAAACTCATAAAATAACCTGAGAAATGATGGTGAATCTGGATATGGATGGCTACGCGAAAATCCTAATTCATAGAAAAGCTTCAAAAACGCAGAGAACCACCAACATGTAAGTGAGGTTTTCTTTATACCAGCACTGCTTTCTCAGCAGCAATTTAAAGGGGAGCGCAAGCAGAAAAAAGCTATCGTAGACATTTTTGCTGAAGGAACAAAGAAGTAATTTATTCAGTGCCAAAACTTACTTTTGCAATATTTTCCGCTCCCCACATATCCATCATTACATTCGCAGACTGCACGACCTCCGCGGTTGTAGCATTTGGCGTATTCATGGCAAGTGTATCCGTCGCATGGGTCGTATTCTGCGAAGATATTGGACAGAGAATTAATTACATGTTACTTCATACGCAAATAAGGCTCTGTGATCTACATAAATGATACAAGATCCGTCGTACATTTCACTCCATACATATATTTTCAGACTTGGAAAAATGTTTCTACAGGTCGTCAAGCTCGGTAAGGCTACATTTCACTCCATACATATATTTTCAGACTTGGAAAAATGTTGCTACAGGTCGTCAAGCTCGGTAAGGCTTCTTTATCGCTAAAGAATCACGCATAATATAGCGCTGCAAAATAATTCGCATGGCCACAAAAAATGAACTATCGCAACAAGAAACGTTCTTTACTCGTAAGCCAAACTTTGGACAAGTAAGTTTAAGAGGACTAGGTTTGTGTTTACTGTACCGTCCACTTTGTTTTGATTATGACCTTCATAGTACAACGATAATAAACTTACGAATGAAAATAGTTTTCAACAATATCTCGCTACAATGTTCGCATCCCCCTTGCGAATATTTCACGCGCCACCAGTTTAACATCCCAGGTTCTAGAGACAATCGATACAAATTGTGAAGACTACAAGTTAAAGATTAACAATAGATTAGCAGGAATTTACTATAGGACTACAAAAGGGGAAAATAGATAAGTTGTATTGTAAATATAACGATGGCAGTGCTTCATCTCCCTCTCCGGTAACTCAACATGAATTTGCATGCCACCATCAGGCAGGCAAGTTCCAATCAGATAAACCCAGCATATGTTAATAGCCATAACAACTTGAAGAAGTAGAAGCATCTAGTTAACGACATTTCATTGCAATGTAATTTTTTGTAATTTCTCTTTGCGGATGCCCCATTCCTGGGATGCCGATCGCCCCACACCCACACCACTCTGCACGGCCCCGACCGAAAATAATATTGGTGTCTGGTACATTCTATCACAGATTTTTTTGCTGAATAAATAAGAAAAAATTATTCTGTTGCAAAACGTACTTTTGCAATATTTTCCGCTTCCCACATATCCATCATTACATTGGCAGACTGCACGACCTCCACGGTTGTAGCATTTGGCGTACTCATGGCAAGTGTATCCGTCGCACGGGTCATATTCTACAAAGAAATTGGCCAGAGCATTCATTGCATGATGCTTTCATTCAAACAGAGCTCTGTGATCTTCACAAATGATACAATATTTGTCGAAGATTGCAATCCACACATTTATTTTCAGTCTTGCAAAAACGTTCACACAGGTCTGCAAAGCTTAGTAAGACATGTAAACAACCTGTTGAAGTCTTTGTAAAGGTCAAAACAAATTATAAACCAACAAACAGTGTCTCTTTTTGTGCCATGATCACCGTAATTGAAAACCTTTCTGATCAGTGGTGTGATTAGAGGTTTGAATCAGGAGAATGAGACTCATCAGAAAGGGGCCCACTAGCAACAACCCAGAAATGAAAACTGAGAATCAATTTTGAATCCGGATATAGGTGATTATATCAAAACCAAAAATTATCCAAAAAACTCGGAAAAACGTAGAAAAAACAACCTACTGAAAAACAAAAAACAATAAAACCATAATGTAAGCTAAGTGGGAGCCCGGTATTCATATTTAGCTTGTCAAGAGGGCAGCCTCTGCCCCCGGCAGCTACGCCACTGTTTCCGATGCATTTCTGTTCTTTTTCAAGTAAGTTATATTTTTCAATCAGTGCTATTTTTCTTCAGGAAGTTTAAGGTGATTGGCACCCAGAAGTATTCATTGCTTTCTGGTAAATTCTACCACAAAATCTTTTGCTGAAACAACGAGAAAAAAATTATTCTGTTGCAAAACTCACTTTTGCAATATTTGCCGCTCCCCACGTAGCCATCATTGCATTTGCAGACTGCATTCCCTCCACGGTTGTAGCATTTGGCGTACTCATGGCAAGTGTATCCGTCGCATGGATCGTATTCTGCGAAAAATTTAGCCAGAGCATTCATTACATGTTACTTTTTTCGGAAAGGAGTCTGGGATTTGCACAAATAATGCAAGATCGGTGGCACATTTCAATCCATACCTATACCGTATTCATTCGATTGTTAACCGCCCTTAATTGTAAGCCGCTCTCGGTTTTAAGCGCCGCGAAATGGTGTAAACAATTTAATGCAAGCCGCCCTTGATTGTGAGCCGTACTTGGATATAGGTTATCCAAGCCTCTGAGATACTTTCGTGTATAGCGCCTTTCACGTTTAATTGGCAACCCCGGTGAAGATGTTCACACCACTACAACTGTCCTCTGTTCATCATAATCCCTCCTATGATGGAGTGCGCACCTGTACACGTGATGCTGAAGAGTAAAAAGATAAAATGCGAAACGAGGGTTTGGTCAACAAAACGCAGTCAAGGAAAGACTGGGCTTATCTAGACCTTTCGTTAAGCTAACTAAAGAAAAAAAACGTAAGCCGTCCTCAACTGTAAGCTGCCCTTCATTTTTAGGCGCACGAAATGATGAAACAAATTTTATAAGCCGCGGCTTACAATCGAATAAATACGGTATTTTTAGTCTTACGAAAAAACTTTCAAGAGGTCTTCAAGCTTTCAAGGATATTTAAACAACTTCGTGAAAGTCTTTGTAAAGTCCAGAATAACTTGTAAATCAACAAACATTGGGTCTATTTTTGTCATCATCTCCCACTGTCATCATCGATATTGAAAAATTTTCTCTTCAGTGGCGTAACTAGAGGAATGAGCAAGGGGATACTTAGACGGAGGGGTCCACTGGCCAAAACTCAGAAAAAACTGAGGAATCGTTGTGAAATCGGGTATGGATGGCATGTACTTTCCACGATGGGTGTAAGCAAGGAATCGATCAGCAAATTTTTAATAGGAAATCGATTTCACGTAAAATTACTCATCCTCAGTCCTGAAAATTGCAAGCAAAGCTTACGGGTGAAAAGTTGAAAGGCTGAAGTAACAGCAGAGAAAAAACAAAACCAAGACTACAATCAAAATTTTGTAACACAAGCCAATAAATCATAACATCTTAACAAACTGACTGATGTCAAGAATACCAGTGGCGACAAAAAAACTGACTCATGAAATAAGTGTTTACTCAAAAAATACGTTTACTCAAATAAATAAAAGACTGAAACATCTAACTAGTTGATGCTAATGGCTGAAAAATTCTCCAACTAAAAACTAACTCTTGGTGAAATGACTAACAACGGTAGAGAAAAATAGTAAGCCATGTGCGGGCAGTAAGTCTCTGGGGTACACATTTAAACCTGCCACGCGTTCGCTTTAAACGCTGCGGTGGGAGTAAGCAAGCTGTGTTGAGAGAAAAGCTAGCGCACAAACCGGAACAACATCGGATTTGAGTCGAAGACAACATCAGATTGAGTCAAACAACACAAAGCATCGTAATAATTATTTCACATGGGGGAGGATCATGTTCTGAATGTTTATTTGCGCGTCAATTAATTATTTTCACAGATATCCAAAGAGTGATAACTTGGTTGTTCGACAAAAGTAACGGTGTATGCTTCGTGCAGAGGTGGCTTGTTTATACTGCCGTGGTTCTCCGAATAGTGCCGCGACTATTCAAGGTCATCTGGTCCTTGTCACTGTCAGTTTTACAATTTTGTTAGTTCCAATTACTGCGATGCGCTGACCATCTTTTGGAAAATTTGTTGCTAGTTTGACCAACATACTGTTCATGACATATCACACAAGTCGCGACGTAAATGCGCAAATCAAGCTTTGGTTTAGCTTATAAGTTTTGGTTTTAGTCAGCAATTGTGAAAAATTTGGTACCATGGATTTGTTATTTTTTCCATGGCAACCACAAAGTGCACAGTGCTCACATGGCCTTGAGCCACCTTAGGTTTCCTTTCGTGTCATGTTTAAAGCAAGGTCTTTGTACATCGTTGTTTTTGTCCAGTTGTGATGGGTCTTTTGTAGGTAATCATTGCCTTCGGGTTTAACTCCTTTTCTTTTTGTGTTAGAGTAAGTAGATGGGGAAAAGATGTAGCGGGTATGGATGGCTATACCAAAAACCTAAATCACCAGAAAAACTGTGAATAACGCATAAAACCAAAACCTTCTGAATTCCAAAAGAGTACCAAAAGCAAAATATAAGCTAATTGGAATCCCGGTTTTCACATTCAGTTCGCCAGAGGGGCGTTTCATCCCTCTGCCACCAATACCCCGTCAGTTACGCAACTCTTTCTGATGTATTTCCGTTACCTTTCAGTCAGTTCAGCTTTTTCAAGCAGCACAAGATCTCCTTTAGAAATTTAAGGTGAAGCGCACACAGACATAATCATTGGTGTCTGGTAATTTCTATCACACAATTTTTTGCTGAAGGAATATGAAAAAAGATTCATTTGGTGCAAAACTTACTTTTGCAATATTTGCCGCTCCCCACATATCCATCATTACATTCGCAGACTGCACGACCACCGCGGTTGTAGCATTTGGCGTATTCATGGCAAGTGTATCCGTCGCACGGGTCGTATTCTGCGAAGACATTGACCAGAGAATTCATTACATGTTTAGTTCTTTTCAAATGGACATCTAGGATCTTCACAAATTATATAAGGCCCGTCGCACATTTCACTCCATTCATATATTTTACTATATTGCAAAAAAACAGGTTTTCAAGCTTTGCAAGTCATGCAAACAAATAGGAGAAAGTCTTTGTAAAGTTCGTAACAACTTACAAATCAAGAGAGAGTGGCTCTAATTTTGCCATCATCACTCAATGTCATCACCGTAATTGAAAAACTTTCTCATGCATTTCTGCACGTTTTCAAGTAAGTTCTGTTTATTTTTTAAATCAGTGCAAGTTTTTTTGAAATATGGAGTGAACTGCACACAGAACTAATCATTGGTATCTGGTATTTCCTATCACAAAATATTTTGCTAAAACAATTACACAAAAAATTTCTGCTACAAAACGTACCTTTGCAATATTTGCCGTTCCCCACATATCCATCGTTACATTGGCAGACGGCACGACCTCCACGGTTGTAGCATTTGGCGTACTCATGACATTTGTATCCGTCACATGGGTCGTATTCTGCGGAGACATTGATCAGAGACATCATTACATGCTACTTTTGTTCAAATAGAGCTCATGGATCTTCACAAATGAAATCAGATTCCTCGCCTATTTCACTCCATACATATATTTTCAATCTTGGAAAAAACTTTCCGCAGCTTTTCAAGATTTGAAAGACTTTTAAAACAACTTAATGAAAGTCTTTGTAAAGCTCAAAACAAAATCAACAACGAACAGTGTCTCTATTTCTACAATCATTACAATAATTGAAAACTTTCTGATCAGTGGCGTAACTAGAAGTTTCAGCCAGGGGGAAAACATACCTGAACGGACCGGCTAGCAACATTGTAGGAGGGCACTAGGTTAAACTCAGAAAAAAACTGAGAAATGATGGTGAATCAAGATATGGATGGCTGCGCGAAAACACTAATTCACAGGAAAATACTCCAAACACCCAAAGAATCAACAACACATAGAAAACCAAACGAAACATGAAACCGAAAAATAAGCTAAGTAGGAGCCCTGTTTCTACATTTATCTCGGTACGTTAGCAATTCGCCTCAATGCCACCCCCCCATCAATTTCACCATTCTCTCTGATGTACATCCGTTACCTTCAGTCTGTTCGGCTTTTTTAATCAGCGCTAGTTTTCTATAAGAAAGTTAAGGTAAAGCGCACCCAGAAATAATCATTGGTGTCTGGTAATTTCTATCACATAATGAAACAATATGAAAAAAGGTTTGTTTCCTGCAAAATATACCTTTGCAATATTTTCCGCTCCCCACATATCCATCATTACATTGGCAGACTGCACGACCTCCGCGGTTGTAGCATTTGGCGTACTCATGGCAAGTGTATCCGTCGCATGGGTCATATACTGCGAAGACGTTGGCCAGAGAATTCATTACATATTTCTTTCACTGCAACTAGACCTCTGTGATCTTCACAAATGATATAACACCCGTCGCATATTTCACTCCATACATTTATTTTCAGTCTTAGAAACAATTTTCCACAGGTTTCCAAACTTAAGAAAACATGTAAACAGCTTTGTGAAAGTTTTGGAAAGCTCAAAACAAAATCAACAACAAACAGTCTCTTATTCTACAATCATTACCGTATTTGAAAACTTTCTGATCAGTGACGTAACGAGAGGTTTCAGCCAGGGGGAAAACGTAGCTTACAGAGCCCACTGGCAGTATTGTAGTAGGGCACTAGGTTAAACTCAGAAAAAAACTAAGAAATGATGGTGAATTCGGATATGGATGGCTACGACAAAACCCTAATTCACAGGAAAAAGCTCCAAAACCGCAAAGAACCAATAACATACTGAAAATCAAAATGAAACTAAAACCGAAAAATAAGCAAAGTAGGGTCGCTGTGGTGCATTTATCTTGGTAGGAGAGCAATTCGCCTCTACGCCATACACCCGTCAGTTACGCCACTTTTTGTGATCTATTTCCGTTACTTTTCATTATGTTCAGTTTTTGTAATCAGCGCTAGTTTTCTATAAGAAATTTAAGGTGAAGCGCATCCAGAAATAATCACTGGAGTCTGATAATTTCTATCACAATTTTTTGTCGAAAGAATATGAGAAAATATTTATTTGCTGAAAAACACACCTTTGCAATATTTTCCGCTCCCCACATAACCATCATTACATTGGCAGACTGCACGACCACCGCGGTTGTAGCATTTGGCGTATTCATGGCAAGTGTATCCGTCGCATGGGTCATATACTGCGAAGACATTGGCCAGAACATTGATTACTTGTTACTTTATTTGCAAGTAGAGCTCTGTGATCTTCACAAATAATACAAGATCGTTCGCACATTTGAATCCATACATATATTTTCAGTCTTGGAAAACATTTTCCACAGCATTTGAAGCTTTGGAAGACATGCAAGCAACTTCCCGAAACTCGCTGTGAAGGTCAAAACAAACTGAACAACAACGAACAGTGTCTCTATTTCTGCAATCATTACCGTAACTGAAAACTTTCTGATCACTGACGTATCTAAAGATTTCACCTGGAGGAAAACTTACCTGAACGGACCCACTCTCTGCATTGTAGAGGGGCACAACATTAAACACAGAAAATAACCTGAGAAATGATGGTGAATCAAGATATGGATGTTTACGACAAAAGCCTAATTCACAGGAAATTTTCCACAAACGCAAAAAACAAGAACGTGTTGAAAACCAAAAGAAAAACAAAACCGAAAAATAAGCAAAGTAGGAGCCCGGATTTTGCATTTATCTTGGTAGGTGGGCAATTAGCCTCTATGCCACACCACAGTCAGTTACGCCACTGTTTCTGATGTATTTCCGTTACTTTTCTGTCAGTTCAGCTTTTTTAATCAGCACTAATTTTCTGTAAGAAAGTTAAGGTGAAGCGCATCCAGAAATAATCATTGGTGTCTGGTAATTTCTATCGCATAATTTTTTGCTGAAACAATATGAAAAAAGGTTTACGCATTTGCTGCAAAACTAACCTTTGCAATATTTTCCGCTCCCCACATATCCATCATTACATTTGCAGACTGCACGACCTCCACGGTTGTAGCATTTGGCGTATTCATGGCAAGTGTATCCGTCGCATGGGTCATATACTGCGAAGACGTTGGCCAGAGAATTCATTACATGTTACTTTCATTGCAAATAGACCTCTGTGATCTTCACAAATGATATAACATCCACCGCACATTTCAATCCATGCATTTATTTTCAGTCTTGGAAACAATTTTCCACAGGTTTTCAAACTTAAGAAAACATGTAAACAGCTTGTGAAAGTTTTGGAAAGCTCAAAACAAAATCAACAACAAACAGTCTCTTATTCTGCAATCATTACCGTAATTTAAAACTTTCTGATCAGTAACGTAACGAGAGGTTTCAGCCAGGGGGAAAACGTAGCTTAAAGAGCCCACTGGCAGTATTGTAGTAGGGCACTAAGTTAAACTCAGAAAAAAACTAAGAAATGATGGTGAATTCGGATATGGATGGCTACGACAAAACCCTAATTCACAGGAAAAAGCTCCAAAACCGCAAAGAACCAATAACATACTGAAAATCAAAATGAAACTAAAACCGAAAAATAAGCAAAGTAGGGTCGCTGTGGTGCATTTATCTTGGTAGGAGAGCAATTCGCCTCTACGCCATACACCCGTCAGTTACGCCACTTTTTGTGATCTATTTCCGTTACTTTTCATTATGTTCAGTTTTTGTAATCAGCGCTAGTTTTCTATAAGAAATTTAAGGTGAAGCGCATCCAGAAATAATCACTGGAGTCTGATAATTTCTATCACAATTTTTTGTCGAAAGAATATGAGAAAATATTTATTTGCTGAAAAACACACCTTTGCAATATTTTCCGCTCCCCACATAACCATCATTACATTGGCAGACTGCACGACCACCGCGGTTGTAGCATTTGGCGTATTCATGGCAAGTGTATCCGTCGCATGGGTCATATACTGCGAAGACATTGGCCAGAACATTGATTACTTGTTACTTTATTTGCAAGTAGAGCTCTGTGATCTTCACAAATAATACAAGATCGTTCGCACATTTGAATCCATACATATATTTTCAGTCTTGGAAAACATTTTCCACAGCATTTGAAGCTTTGGAAGACATGCAAGCAACTTCCCGAAACTCGCTGTGAAGGTCAAAACAAACTGAACAACAACGAACAGTGTCTCTATTTCTGCAATCATTACCGTAACTGAAAACTTTCTGATCACTGACGTATCTA